>ERZ772918.78-NODE-78-length-78652-cov-259.796_pt1 | contig 78652 bp, 33 predicted proteins | sample MGYA00512118_ERZ772918 | MGnify/ENA primary metagenome ERZ772918 (study PRJEB29015, sample SAMEA2737939) | human oral metagenome | biome: human oral; feature: human-associated habitat; material: dental | place: China | collected 2135 ... | reverse complement strand
CCGGGGCCGCGGCGGCGCGGGCGGCGGAGGCCAGTGAGGCGGCGAGGGCAGCGCGCTCCTCGCGGTCGGCGAGCTCGCCGGCGCGCAGGGTCCGCGACCACCAGTCGGCCTGGTCGGCGACCGCCTGGCCCAGGCCAGTGAAGGCCTCGGGGCGCAGGACGCGGCGGGCGGTGTCGAGGTCGAGCTCGCCGTTGCCCAGGCGGGCCAGGTCCTCGCGGGCGGTGGCCCAGCGGTCGTCGATGAGGACGGCGCGGGCGGGCTCGAAGGCCGGGGTGACGGACTTGACCCAGCCGGAGCCGAGCTCGGCGTCGATCGCCGCGAGGGCGGCGCGGGTGGCGGCCGCCTCGTCGTCGGCGTCCGCGGGGATCGTCACCTTCTCGGACAGGCCGAGGGCGTCGAGGATGGTGCGGGCGGTCGAGGCCAGAACACCGGACTCACCAGTGACGGTCGCCGCGAAGGCGTCCAGGGCGGCGGAGTCGACCACCGCTCCCCCGGCGCCGCCGGCGGCCGAGGGCTTGGCCACGCTCACGCCGTGGGCGCCGGCGACCGCCTGGACGGCGGAGTCGATGAGGGCGTCGACGGCGCTGGCGCTGGTCAGCGGGGCGGAGGAACCGAGGCTGGCCAGGTCCTCGCCGCGCATGGAGGCGCCCTCGCGGGTGCCCAGCATGAGCTCGGCGGTGACGTGGGAGACCCAGCCGTCGCCGAGGCCCCACGTGCCCTTGACCCGCTCGCCCACGCGCGTGGCGCGCACGCCGGAGGGGCCGAGGATGCGGCCCAGGCCCGTGCGAATGGCGTCGGACAGGACCGGCCCGAAGGCCTTGTAGCCGGGGGCCCCCTTGGCGACGGTGGCGGCCAGGGCCGTCATGTCGGCGTCAGCGGCGCCGTCGATGCTGGCGAGCTGGAGCTCGGTGCCCAGGTCCATGAGGAGCTGGTTGCGCCGGGAGGAGACGCCGTTGGTGAGGGTCTCGGTGGTGTCGGTGGCGCCGATCTGCTCGGGGCGGATCCGCGAGGCGTGGGCCAGGAGGACCGTCAGGGCGTCGGTGGCGCCGAAGGGCAGGTCGTCCACCGGGCCGCTGGCCGCCGGGGCGCTCTGGGCGGGCGCCGCCTCGGGGGCCGGGGCGGGGGCGGCCTCAGCGGGGGCGCTGGCCGCGGGAGCCGCCTCTGCGGCGGGCGCGGGGGCGGGGGCCTCGGCGACGTCGACGGCCGGCTCGGCGAGCTCAACGGCGGGGTCGGTGTCGGTGGCGAGCACGCGGGCCTCGTCGCGGCGGGCGTTGTGGACGGTCACGTGGCGCCCGGCGTGGGCCGGGAGCTTGAGGGTGTTGGTGGCCAGGTTCGCCAGGGTCGGGGAGGCCGCGAGGCCCACCTCGACGACATGCTCGATGCCGAGCCCGCCCTCGGCGGGCGAGCGGAACATCACGTCCTGGGTCTCGATCCAGCGCACCGGGGAGGCGAACTGCCAGGCGAGGAGCTCGATGAGCAGGAGACGGCCGAGCTCGGTGCGCCGGGCCGACCAGCTGTCCCAGTCCTCCAGGGCTGCGCGGACCTGCTCGGAGGGCACGACGTCGAGGATCGAGGCGGCGAACTCGCGGGTCAGCGCGAAGGGGCGGGCCACGAGGTTGGGCACGTAGCAGTTCTCGAGGCGGTCGACGTCGAGGTCGGCCGGGATGAGCTGCTCGAGGCGCTCGCGGAACTCGGCGACGCCGGGGCGCAGGACCTCGGAGTGGAAAGGCAGGTCGATGCCGGGCACGAGCATGAAGGGGTTCTTGCCGCCGCGGGCCTTGGCCTTGGCGCGCGCGTCGGCGGCCAGGGCGTCCAGTCCCTTGATGGTCCCGGCGATGGCGTACTGGACGCCGGCCAGGTTGTAGTTGACGATCTGCAGGAACTCGCCGGTGGCCTCGGAGATGGAGGCGACGTAGGACTCGACGTCCTCGGCGCGGATGCCGGCGTGGTTGGGGCGCAGGGCGCCCATCCGGTAGTCGGAGGCGCCTGTCTCGTCACGCGGGACGAGGGAATGCATCGTGGAGCCGCGCTGGAAGACGATGGAGATCGTCGTCTCCACCGGCATGACCCGCCCGTAGGAGGACAGTGCCGTGTACTCGCCCAGGGAGTGGCCGGCGAAGACGGCGCCCTCGACGAGCGCGCCGGCCTCGGCCAGCCGCGCGGTGGAGGCCATGGCGACGGTGGCCAGTGCGACCTGCGTGAACTGGGTGAGGTTGAGCAGGCCCTCGGGGTGGCGGTAGGTCACGCCGCGGGCGGTCATCTCCGTGGGGTTGTCGCGCACGAGGGCGATGACAGAGAAGCCGAGCTCGGCGCGGGTGTGGGCGTCGGCCCGCTCCCAGACCTCGCGGGCGGCCTTGGAGGAGGCGCGCTCGTCCAGGCCCATGCCGGCGGCCTGGATGCCCTGGCCGGGGTAGATGTAGGCGGTGGGTTCGGGCAGAGTGACGGCGGTGCCGCGCGAGACGACCTCGCCGTTGATACGGCACACGACCTCCAGGACGTAGCCACCGCCACGCACGAGCTCGGTGCGCTCGACGCTGATCTCGACGTCGTCGTTCAGCTCCACGGGGCCGGTCATGACGTAGGTCCAGCCGGCGAGCTCGTGGTGGGTGCCATCGGCGGCGGCGGAGGCGGCGACCTGCTGGGCGGTCGCCGACAGCCACATTCCGTGGACGAGCGGGGCGTCCATGCCGGCGACCTTCGCGGCGTGGTAGCTGGTGTGGATGGGGTTGAAGTCGCCGGTGACGCGGGCGAAGGCCGTCATGTCCGCGGGCGCGGTGACGGTGACGCGGCGCAGGAGGCGGCGGGCGGCGGGGGCGGTCTCGCGGCCGGTGCCGCCGGCGGGCTCGGGCGCCGAGGGAACGGCGGAGCCGGTGGCGCGCCCGCGGATGGCGAAGCGCTCGCGCAGGAGGGCGATGAGCTCGCCGTCGTTCTCGCCGCCGGAGCAGTCGGTCATCTGCAGGCGCACGTCGACGATGCGGCCGGCGCTGGACTCCTCCAGGGCGGCGACCCAGCCGTCGACCTGCACGCGGGCGCCCGCGCCGGCCCAGGACTCGAGCTCGTCGAGCGGGCGGCGCAGGTCGATGGTGTGGTCGAGGTGGACGGCGCCGAGCAGGCCCTCGATGAGCGGCATGCCGTCCTCGACGACGCTGCCCAGGGCCGCGTAGACGACGGGCCAGGCGGGGCCGAGGAGGGCGTCGGGCACGAGGGGCACGGCGGACAGGTCGGTGGGCAGCGCGTCGGCGGTCACGGCGGCGTGGTCGTGGCCGAGGGTGTCCGCCAGGGTGAACTGGGCGTGGACGGTGCCGAAGGGCTGGTCGACCGGCCTGCCCAGGGCGTCGGTGGCGCCGTCGGCGGCGGGGCGCACCTGGGGCAGCTGCTCGACGAAGTCGCCGGTGATGGAGGTGGCGCCGACGCCGGCGGTGACCCGCAGGAGGTCGTTCATGGTCTCGCTGATGCGGCCGGGGTCCACCAGGGGGGCGGCGCCGTCGGCGGCGCGGGCCAGGCGCAGCGGGATGACGAGGCGGCGCACGGCGTGGATGTCGTCCCCGCCGGGCGTGGAGTCCCAGTGCGTGTCGAGGTGGATGTCGAGGTCGTAGGCGTCGGCCGCGACGTCGGGGCGGGCGGTGACGGTGTAGGCCTCGTCGGGCAGGACACGGGCGGGGTTGATGGACAGGTGGCCGTTCCACAGGACGTGGGGGGCGGTGCGCACGAGGGCGAGCGCGTCGGCCACGGGGGCGCCGTCGGGGCCCCAGGCGGCGCCGATGCGGCCCGCGGCGTCGCCGGGCTGCTCGCCGGCGGCCTGGAGGGCCTCGACGGCGGCGGTCTCGAAGCGGCCGAGGAGCTCGCCGATCGGCTCGTTGATGGTGGTGATGCCGGCCACCGCGACGGGGCCGGGGATGATACGGACCTGGTCGGCGGTGTAGCGCGGGTCCTGGGACTGCCACAGGGAGTCGGTGCCCCACCAGCGCAGGATGTCGGCGTCGACGACGGGCACGAAGGGGATCGGCTTGGGGTGCTTGCGGCACAGGTCGACGAACCAGGCGGCGTCGATGGGCTCGACGCGCGTGGTGGCGGCGCCCGGGTAGGCCCCCGCGAGGGCGGCCAGCGCGGCGTCGGAGTCGATGACGTCGTCGTAGTCGGCGAAGAGAGTGGCGATGGACCCCCGGTCGGTGGCCGACAGGCGGGCCTCGATGCGGTGGAGGAGGTCGAGGAAGCGGTCGTACCAGCCCTCGTCGGCCCAGTCGGCCTCGACGGCGGCGCGCCCCTCGTGCGGGGCGACGCACAGCTCGGCGTAGCGGGTGGCCCACTCGAGGTAGGTCATGGTCTCGACATCGCCGAAGTAGGGCTTGGCGGTGCGCGAGAGCGCCTCGATCATCTCGTCGCGGCGCTCGCTCATGGCGGCTTCGTCGCCGGCGAGCTCCTGGATGAGGCGGGAGGCGCGGGCCGACGAGTTATCGATCTCGTAGAGGTCGGCGCGCAGGTGGGACAGGCCGGAGGTCATGCCGCCGCGCGAGGCGCCGGAGGCGACCCAGCCGCCCTCGTCGGACGGGTCGATCCCGGGGGTGTCGACGAGCAGCTGCTTGACGTCGTCGTTGGTCTTGGCCTCCAGGCAGGTCATGGCGGCGGTGCCGACCATGACGCCGTCGACGGGGGCGGCGGCGGTGCCGTAGGCCAGGGCCCAGCGGCCGGTGAGGTAGTCGGCGGCGCGCTCGGGGGTGCCGATGCCGCCGCCCACGCACAGCACGACGTTGTCGACGGCGCGGATGGCGTCGTAGGTGGCCAGGAGCATCGTGTCCAGGTCCTCCCACGAGTGGTGGCCCCCGGCGTGCCCGTCCTCGATCTGCATGATGACGGGGGTGTCCTCGTTGGCGCGGGCGATGGCCAGGACCTGGCGGATCTGGTCGACGGTGCCGGGCTTGAAGGCGATGTAGGGGAAGCCCTCGGCGCGGAAGCGCGCCAGCAGGGCGGTGGCCTCCTCCAGCTCGGGGATGCCCGCGGAGATGGTGATGCCGTCCACGGGGGCGCCGCCGGTGCGGGCCTTGGACAGGAGCCGCTGGGTGCCCAGGTGGAGGTTCCACAGGTAGCGGTCCATGAACATGGCGTTGAACGCGGCGGTGCGGCCGGGGTCGAGGAGCCTGGTGAGCCCGGCGATGTTCTCGGTGAGCACGGGGCCGGTGGTCTGCCCGCCGCCGGCGAGCTCGGCCCAGTAGCCGGCGTTGGCGGCCGCCGCGACGATGGCCGGGTCCACGGTGGTGGGGGTCATCCCGGCGAGCATGACGGCGCTGCGGCCGGTCAGGCGGGTGAAGGCGGTGTCGACGGTGACGCGCCCGTCGGGCAGGCGGGTCAGGCGCGGGGCGAAGCGGGAGCGGTCGACGGTGCGGGTGGGCTCGGCGCCCTCGCGGTCGAGCTCGTCGAGGGCGGAGGCGGTGCCGGCCGCGACGATGGTGGAGCCCGTGCCGGCCAGGACGGCGTCGGTGAGGCGGGCGAGCACCGTGCCGGGGCCGAGGTCGACGATGGTGCGGGCCGGGGCGCCGTGGGTGCTGGCGCCGGCCAGGGCGCCGGTGACCTGGGCGGGCCAGTCGACGACGTCGATGAGGACGGCGACGGCGAGCTGGCGGGCGGCGGTCTGGTCGAGGCCGCAGCGGCCGGCCCAGTCGACGACGTCCTCGACGGCGGGGGCCAGCAGCGGGGTGTGGAAGGGCACGGAGGTCGCCAGGAACTCGGTGACGGGGGCGAGCACCGCCCCGCCCAGGCGGCGCTCCTTGCGGGCCTTGGCGCTGCGGGCGGCGGCTGCCTCCAGCGCGGTGACGACCTGCTCGAGGTCGGCGGGGCGCCCGGAGAGGATGTGGGCCTGGCGGCCGTTGATGACGCCCACCGAGATGCCCTCGGCGGCGGGGACGCGGGCGAGCACGGCGTCGAGGACCTTGCGGGTCACGCCGCGCACGGACAGCATGGGGGTGGACTCCCCCACGGTGCCCAGGTCGAGGCGGCGGGTGGTGCGGGCGGCGGCGGCGCCGATGAGCCGGGCGATGGCGTGGATCTCGACGGCGCGGGCCTCGCGCTGGTCGGCCGGGCCCTGGAGGGCGCCGAGCAGCGCGACGCCGAGGACGCCCTGGGAGTGCCCGATGGCGCCCGCGGGGCGGGAGGAGGCCTCGCCGGTGGCGTCGAGGCCGCAGGAGCGCATGGTGTCCAGGGCGGCGTGCTGGGCCAGGAGGATGCCGGGCACGGAGACGTCGGCGGTGTCAGCGGCGGCGGCTCCCCTGCCCGACGGCATGGGGACAACCGGCGCGGCGGCATCGTCGAGGAGGCGGGACCCGCGCGGGGAGATGGTGAGCAGCTCGGTGGCCACCGGCGCGAGACGCTGCGCGACGGCGGCGTCGATGGAGGCCAGGCGGGCCGAGAGCTCGCGGTCGAGCCCGACGAGCTCGGACAGGACGGCGCGCCAGGGGGTGGCCTGGCCGCCGAAGGCGAGGATGTAGGGCTCGCCGGCGCTCAGTCGGGCGGCGGTGGTGCGGGCGGTCGGCGTGGTGGAGATGGGCTGGCTCATGTTTTCCTCGTAGTGGCGGGAATGGGCGGTCGTGATGGTCTGAGGGGGCTGGCTGGCGCGGGCGCCGCAGGGTGCGGGGCCCGCGCCGGGGTGGCGGGGCGTCATAGGGGGACGTTGTCGTGCTTCTTGTGGCCCACGGCGCGGGCCCCGCGCTTGGCGCGGAGGGCCGCCAGGGACTCGGCGATGACGCCGCGGGTCTCCTCGGGGGCGATGACGGCGTCGATCTCACCGATGGCCACGGCCTTGTCCGGGTTGATGACGGTCTCGGTGTAGGCGGCGGTCAATCGCTCCTGCTCGGCGGCGGCGGCCTCCTCGCCGGACTCGGCGCGCACGGCGGCGAGCTCGCGGCGGTGGATGATGCCCACGGCCCCCGCGGCGCCCAGGACGGCGATCTCGGCGCCGGGCCAGCAGAAGTTGAGGTCGGCGCCGATGGCCTTGGAGCCCATGACGATGTAGGCGCCGCCGTAGGCCTTGCGCAGGATGATGGTCACCAGGGGGACGGTGGCGGTGGCGTAGGCGTTGATGACCTTCGCGCCGCGCCGGATGATGCCAGCGTGCTCCTGCTCGGCGCCGGGCCGGTAGCCGGGGACGTCGACGAGCGTGACCACGGGCAGGCCGAAGGCGTCGCAGAAGCGCACGAAGCGGGCGAGCTTCTCGGAGGCGGCGGTGTCGAGGGTGCCGGCGTCGACGAGCGGCTGGTTGGCGACGATGCCCACGGGGTGGCCCTCGAAGCAGGCGAAGCCGACGACGACGTTGGGCGCGTACTCCTCCTGGACCTGGACGAGCTCGCCGTGGTCGACGATCGCCGAGACGACCTCGACGACGTCGTAGGCCTGGCGGGTGGAGGCCGGCACGAGGGCGCCGACCCCTGCGGCGGAGGCCTCGTCCTCCTCGCGGTCGGCCGGGGTGTAGTCGTACAGGGGGGCCTCGAGCTCGGCGGAGGAGGGCAGGTAGGCGAGCAGGGTGCGCACCTGGTCGAGGGCATCGGCCTCGTCCTCGGCGACGTAGTGGACGACGCCGGAGACGCTGCCGTGGACGCGGGCCCCGCCCAGGTCCTCGGCGCTGATGGACTCCCCGGTGACGGCGCGAACGACGTCGGGGCCGGTGACGAACATGTGGGAGGCCTCGCGGGTGGCGATGACGAAGTCGGTCAGGGCCGGGCTGTAGACGGCGCCGCCGGCGCAGGGGCCGAGGATGACGCTGATCTGGGGGACGAGGCCGGAGGCGGCGCAGGTGCGGTTGAAGATGCGCCCGTACTGGCGCAGCGCCCCCACTCCCTCCTGGATCTTCGCGCCGCCGGAGTCGATGAGGCCGACGACGGGGACGCGCAGGCGCAGGGCGTCATCGAGGAGGCTGACGATCTTGTCCCCCTCGACACTCCCCAGGGCGCCGCCGGAGACGGAGAAGTCCTGGGAGTAGACGGCGATCTGGCGGCCGTCGACCTGCCCGAAGCCGGTGACGACGCCGGAGGGGCGGGCCCCCGCGCCCGCGCCGGAGCCGGTGTAGCGGCCGATCTCGAGGAAGGTGCCCTCGTCGAGCAGGGCGTCGATGCGCTCGCGGGCGGTCTGCTTGCCCTTGGCGTGCTGGCGGGCGGCGGCGGTCTCCTCGGCCTGGGCGTCGACGCGGGCGATGCGCTCGCGGAAGGCCTGGGTGGCCGCCGAGTCGGCCATGGTGGAGCCTCCCGTGCTGGCGGTGTCTGTCATGGCTCAGGCCTCCTTCTCGCTGGTGGTGGTCTCGTCGGCGAAGCGGATGAGGACGTCCCCGGCGCTCACGGTCGTCCCGGCGCTCACGGCGATCTCCTCGACGACGCCGTCGTAGGGGGCGTGGACGTAGTTCTCCATCTTCATGGACTCCAGGACGATGAGGAGGTCGCCCTCGGAGACCCGGGCGCCGGGCTCGACGCAGATGCGGGTGATGATGGCCTGCATGGGGGCGGCGATGACGCCCTCGGCGCTCTCCGCGCCCTCGGATCCGGCGCGGGCCGAGCGCGCGGCGCCGCGGCCGCGCAGGGGCTGGCCGCGCCTGGCGCGGTGGGAGCCTCCCCGCGGGCCCGCGAGGGAGCCGCGGTGGCCGTGCCCGCCGAGGATGCCGTCGGGGATGGTCAGGGAGACCCGCTGCCCGTTGACCTCGATGATGTAGGTGGAGCGGGTCCGGGTCGAGGCGGCGGCCGGGGCGGGGGCGCGGCTGCCCGCGCCGACCGGTCCGGCGGTGGCGGTGGCCTCCCCCGCGGATCCCGGGCCAGCGGCCAGCACCGGCAGGACGTCGTTCTCGATCCAGCGGGTGGTCACGCCGAGCAGGCCGGAGGCGCTGGGCCGCGTGAAGGCGGGCATGCCAAGGACGGCCTCGTGCAGGGCGGTGCACACGGTGACGCCCTCGACGACCGTCTCGGCCAGGGCGCGGCGCGCGCGGGCGAGGGCCTGCTCCCGGGTGGCGCCGGTGACGACGATCTTGGCGAGCATGGGGTCGAACATGGGGGTGACGACGTCGCCCTCGACGACCCCGGACTCGATGCGGATGCCCGGGCCGGCGGGCCAGCGCAGGCGGGTGATCGTGCCGGTGGAGGGGGCGAGCCCGGCCGAGGGGTCCTCGCAGGTGATGCGCAGCTCGACGGAGTGCCCGCGGGGCTCGGGGATCTCGCCGAGGTGCCCGCCGGCGGCCACGCGCAACTGGAGGGCGACGAGGTCGAGGCCGGTGACCTCCTCGCTCACGCAGTGCTCAACCTGCAGGCGGGGGTTGACCTCGAGGAACCACAGATCGCCCTCAGGGGTGAGGAGGAATTCGCAGGTGGCCACGCCCACGTAGTCGACGGTCTCCAGGAGGCGCCGGGAGGACTCGATGAGGGCCTCGTGGGCGCCCTCGGGAAGGAAGGGGGCGGGAGCCTCCTCGAGGAGCTTCTGGTTGCGGCGCTGGAGGGTGCAGTCGCGGGTGGAGACGACGGCGAAGGCGCCGTGGGAGTCGCGCGCGCACTGGGTCTCGATGTGGCGGGCGGCGGTGACGAAGCGCTCGAGGATGAGGGTGCCGCCCCCGGCGGTGGCCGAGTCGAAGGCCGGGGTGGAGCGGACCTCGTCGTCGCTGGCCAGGACGGTGATGCCGCGGCCGCCCCCGCCGTCGGTGCGCTTGAGGGCCACGGGGTAGCCGTGCTCGGCGGCGAAGTCGATGACGGTGGAGGCCGACGTGATGGACTCGGTGATCCCCGGGACGGGGGCGACGCCGGCGCGCTCGGCGGTGGCGCGGGCGCTCATCTTGTCCCCCAGGGCGTCCATGGCCTCGGGGCTGGGGCCCACCCAGGTGATGCCGGCGGCAGCGATGGCGCGGGCGAAGTCGGCGTTCTCGGAGAGGAAGCCGTAGCCGGGGTGGATGGCGTCGGCGCCAGTGGCCCGGGCAAGGTCGAGGATGGCGTCGGCGTGGGTGTAGGAGGAGCCCTCGGGCAGGGCGTGGGCCTCGTCGGCGAGCTCGGCGGCCGGGCTCATGAGGTCCTCGGGGGTGTACGGCAGGATCGAGGTCCCTCCCAGGTCCCTGACGGTGCGGATGACTCGCAGGGCGATCTCGCCGCGGTTGGCGATGAGGACGCGGGAGGGGTACTGACCGAAAGTCACCAATAGCTCCTTGGGGCCGTCTGCGCGAGACCGGGCCGATCGCCGCTGCCCCTGGCCCAGCGGCGGGCGTGGGAGGCGGCGGGTTCGGGCCGGGGCTGCCGGCGGTGTCGACGTCGCATCCCGACGGGTGCCGGGCGCGGGCCGCGCGGGGCGCCTGTCGAAACAGACAGCCGTTGCGGTCATGTCCCACGCTACGTCCCAGGCCCGTGTTTTACCGATTGTGGAATCCTCACAAACGCACTCGGGGGCCTTGAACCTGCGTGACCCTTCCGAGATATCCCGCGCCAGAACAGGGGAAAGGCGTTATGAGACAAGCGCCTCACCCCGCCTGGCGGCGCGCCCGCCACGGCGTGTCGCCAGGCGTGGCAGCGGCCCCGACTGAGGGGAATCCCCTATGAGGAGCCGGGCAGAGCAGCGCGGCAGCAGCCCTCCTGCCCCGGGTACGTCCGGTAACATGGGGGGCACGTGTCTTCGGAAGGTGGGGACGATGTTCTGGGGAAAGTCCGCACAGAGCCTCCGGAGCGAGTTGGCAGCAGTCGAGGAGCAGATTGCGGCGCACCCGCTGTCCGATCCATCAGTCAAGCGCGCCCATGAGATCATCGAGGGGCATCGTCCTGGGGACAATGACGCGATCGCGGCGGAACTGGAGAGACTGGGACTGCCCTCGCTCGATGATGTGGGAAAGATCCAGGCCAAGCACACCGCGAGTTGGTGGCGCCTCCATCGCAGGCGCAGGAACTTGACCAAACGCCTCGGCATCGCCGACTGACGAGCCTCCTTCCGCCATGGCCCCATGAACCTCTCCTATGCCGCCCGCCCCGTCCCACGCTGCCCGTTGTGCCTGGCCCCGGATAATCGCTGGGGAGGCGCGGTGCCGACACGAGCCCAGGTGGACCATCCCCCTGATAGGTCGCTGTCGTGGCTCTCTGGACGGGGTTTCGACCATCTGACCGGGGTCTTCGCCATCGGGACGGGGGTAGCGACCCCGTTCTGCGCACTGAACCCCCGGCATGTTCCCCGAACCCCCGTACAGACAGGCGGCGAGGAGCACGACGTGGGAGTCGTCAACGACGCCGCGCCGTCGAAAGCACCTGCAGACCAGCTGAAGCCCCCCAGACCATCGTGAGCATCCTGTAGCGGGGTGCTCAAGAAAGTCTGAGGATGCTCTGGACGGCTTGGAAATGCTCTCAACGAAGTGGGCCAGGCGGCCAGCGCTGTTGCGGCGAGGCAATCGTCTGACCTCCCCAACCTGGCGAGCCTCACCGATCAGCCCACCAACCCCGACCAGGCGCACCACAACCAACAGAAAACGTCCAACGTGCGTCGGGCCCGAGACGTCGCAGCGTCGTGGGCCCGGCGCTCCTTCAGTGACTGTGGGCCGCGGCCAGGGATCGGAGCTCGCCGATGGCCGCCAGCGCGTCGTCGGCCCGGTAGACGGCCGATCCCGCGACGAAGACGTCCGCGCCGGCCTCGGCCGCTCGCTCGATCGTGGCGGCCGAGACACCACCGTCGATCTGGATGCTCAGCTCCAGGCCGCGCTCGCCCACGAGCCGGCGGGCGCGCTGGATCTTGGGCAGCATCCCCTCGATGAAGGACTGGCCCCCGAAGCCGGGCTCCACGGTCATGATGAGGAGCATCTCGAAGTCGCCGAGGACGTCGGCCACCGCCTCCAGAGGCGTGGCCGGGCGCAGCGCGATACCGGCGCGCGCCCCGAGGCGGTGGAGCTCGGCGGCCAGGCGCACGGGAGCCATGGTGGCCTCGGCGTGGGCGGTGACGGTGGCGCAGCCGGCCTCGGCGTAGGCGGGGGCCCAGCGGTCGGCGTCCTCGATCATGAGGTGGGCGTCGATGGGCAGATCGGTGCAGCCCAGGACGGCCTCGGCCACGGGCAGCCCCCAGGACAGGTTGGGCACGAAGTGGTTGTCCATGACATCGACGTGGACGCCGTCGGCGCCACCGGGCCCGGAGATGCGGGCGATCTCATCGGCCAGGCGCGAGATGTCGGCGTTGAGGATGGAGGGGTGGATCGCGGGGGTGGTTGGCGCTGCGGTCATGGTTGCTTCTCCTCGGTGAGATGTCGGGGCGGGTGGTGCGGGCGCGGGCCGCTGTGGCTTTCCCGTCAGCGGTCCCGGCGCAGGAGCGCGCAGAACATCGCGTCGGTGCCGTCCAGGTGGGGCCAGAGCTGGAGCTGCTCGCGGTCCGCCCCAGCAGGGGGCCGCGGCGCGATGCGGGTGGCGGCGTTACCGGCGTGCAGCGCCTCGATGCTCATGCCCTCGCGGGTGGCGCGGCTCAGGGCGTCCTTGACGACGAGGCTGGTCTCCAGGGCGTGGGGCGAGCAGGTCACGTAGGCCACCAGTCCCCCGCGCCGCACGGCGCTCAGCGCGGACAGCAGCAGCTGGCGCTGGAGGGCGGCAAGCTCGGTGACGTCCTTGGGGTCGCGTCGCCAGCGGGCCTCGGGACGGCGGCGCAGGGAGCCGAGCCCCGTGCAGGGCGCGTCGACGAGGACGCGGTCGTAGCGCCCGGGCTCGTCAAGCCCGATCTGGCGGCCGTCCCCGCAGCGGATGTCGACGACGCCGTCGGGGATGGCGCGCACGGCGGCCTCGACGAGCCGGGCGCGGTGGGGCGCGACCTCGTTGGCGGTCAGGCGCACGCCCCGCTGGGCGGCACGGGCGGCGAGGAGGGCCGCCTTGCCGCCCGGCCCGGCGCACATGTCGAGCCAGCGCTCATCACGGCCGCTGATGGCGGGCTCACTGGCCATGAGGGCGATGAGCTGGGAGCCCTCGTCCTCCACACCCGCGCGACTGCTCCGCACGGCGGGGATCCGGCCGGGATCGCCCCCGGGCAGGACCACCGCGTAGGGGCTCGTGTCTCCCAGGCGGGGCTCATCGCCGACGGCGCGGCGGGCCTCCACGGCCAGGCGCTCGGTCTCGATAAGGCCGGGACGCGCGCAGAGCACCACCTCGGGGTCGGCGTTGTCCGCGGCGAGGAGGCTCGCGAGCTCACCGGGGTCGCGCCCGTTGACGACGAGCGCCTGGCGCAGCGCCTTGGCGATCCACACGGGGTGGGACTCGACGGCGGCCAGGGCGGTCAACTCGTCCGGGGCGGCCTCGCGCGCCTCGGCCAGCCAGGCGTCGAGGTCCTTGGCGGCGACCTTCCGCAGGACGGCGTTGACGAAGCTGGAGGCGCCGCGCCCCGCGGCGTGGGCGGCGAGCTCCACCGTCGCCGAGACGGCGGCGTGGGAGGGCACCCGCATGCCGAGGAGCTGGTGGGCGCCCAGGCGCAGCGCGTCGAGGACGACGCCGTCGACCCGCTCCAGGGGCCGGTCGATGCAGCGGGCGAGGATCGCGTCATAGCGGCCGGACAGGCGCAGGGCGCCGTAGGCCAGGGCAGTGGCGAAGCCGGCGTCGCGGCGGTCGAGGCGGGCTGCGTCGAGGATCGGCGGGAGCACGAGGTTGGCGTATGCGCCGTCCTCGCGGACCCTCGTGAGCGCCTCGAGGGCGGCCAGGCGCGCGGCGTCGGGATTCGGGCGCGCGCGGCGGGAGCCGGAGTCGTCGCGCGGGCCGCGCCCCCGCTGGTCACCGGAGCGCGCCGGGTTGTTGCGGCCGCCCTCGTTGCCGTAACCGCGCTCGCGGCCCTGGCCCCGGCGCTGGGAGGCGGCGTGTCCGCGCTGCTGACCGCGGTGGTCGCCCCCACGTCGGTTCTGGCCGCTCCCCCGGCGGTCCTGGTGACCGCCCGCGTGGCCCGCCATCAGCGCTTCCCACCCGTCGTCGAGGCGGTCGTCGCGGAGGTGGCAGTGGTCTGCTCGCCGAGGCGGGCGCCGGGCTCCGGCCTGGCGCCGCGGGCCCAGGCGGCCGCGTCCATCCAGTTCTTCCCCGCGGGCGCCACCTGGCCCAGGCGCAGCGCGCCGGAGCCGGTGCCCACGAGGACCTCCCGCTTGGTGGCGCGCAGCTCGCCGGGAGCGAGACTGCCCGCATCGTCGGCGTCGGCGACCGGTTCGATGGGGGTTGCGGGCCCGAGGCGGAAGCGGGCGCCCCCATAAGTGGTGTGCGCGCCGGGCGCGGGGGTGACGCCGCGGATCTGGCGGTCGATGTCGGCCGCGGGTCGGGTCCAGTCGATGCGCCCGTCGTCGGGCATGAGCATGGGAGCCAGGCTCACGCCGTCGCTCGGCTGGGGTGTGGGGCTGGCGGTTCCGGCGTCCAGGGCGGCCAGGACGTCCAGGACGAGGGGCGCTCCGGCGTCGGCGAGGCGTGCCAGGAGGTCCCCGGCGGTGTCGGTGGGGCCGATGGGCTCGGTGAGGCGCGCGTGGATGGGGCCGGTGTCCAGGCCCTCCTCGAGGCGGAAGACGCAGGCGCCGGTGACGTCGTCGCCCGCCATGAGGGCGTGCTGGACGGGGGCGGCGCCGCGCCAGGCGGGCAGGAGGGAGAAGTGGAGGTTGAGCCATCCGTGCGCGGGGACGTCGAGGAGGGCCGGGGGGACGATCCTCCCGTAGGCGACGACGACGGCCGCGTCGGCTCCCAGGGCGCGCACCCAGTCCTGGGTCCCGGGGTCTTTGAGGGTGGCTGGGGTGCGCGTGTCGATGCCTGCCTCGCGGGCGAGCGCTGCCACGGGCGAGGGGCGCAGGGCGCGGCCGCGGCCGGAGCGGGCGTCGGCGCGGGTGAGGACTCCGACGATCTCGTGCTCGGGTGAGTCCATGAGGGCCCGCAGCACGGGGAGCGCCGGCTCCGGGGTCCCGGCGAAGAGGATGCGCATGGGCGCCAGTCTAGGGGCGGGCCGCTCGGGCTGGGAGGATGCCGCGCTCGATGAGCTCGGCGCGCAGGGCCCCCGCGCCGGTGAAGGCGTGGGTGAGGATGCCGAGGCCCGCGGCGCTGGCGGTGTTGGCCGGGGAGTCGTCGATGAAGAGGGTGCGGGCGGGATCGAGGCCGAAGCGCTCGAGGGTGACGCGGTAGATCGTGGGGTCGGGCTTGATGAGGTGCTCCTTGCCGGAGACGACGATCCCGGCGAAGCGGTCGAGCTGCGGGATGAGGTCGCGGGTGTCGTCGAAGGTGGGGCCGTCGTAGTTGGTCAGGCAGTAGAGCGGGATGCCGGTGGCGAGGAGCTCGTCGACGAGGTCCCTCATGCCGGGCACCGGCCCGGTGAGGGCGTCGCGGAAGCAGGCGCGGTAGGTGCGCAGGATCTCCACCCAGTCGGGCCGCTCGGGGTGGGCTGTGGCGAGGCTGGCGACGACGGACTCGAAGTCCTCGCCGAGGTCGGAGCGGCGGTTGAGGGCGGCGAAGTCGGCGCCCTCGCAGAACTCCTGCCAGGCGGGGAGGCTCACGCGCCCGGCGACGGCGGCGATGGCCTCCCAGACGTAGAGCACGTTGCCCAGGTCGAGGATGATCGTGTCGATTGGCGCCCCGGCGTCGATGCTGCTGGGACGGGCCTGGCCCGGGGACGGCTGGGTGGCTTGGGGCCGCGAGGAAGAGGGACCTGTGCTCGTCGTGCTCATCGTCCGACTGTAGCGACAGTCACGCCTCCCGTCCCGCGCTCCCGCGCCCTCAGCCCGCCTTTGCGACCTCACCCCGGTCCCGCGCCCTCGGCCCGCTTTCGCGCCCTCAAATTGCGAGGATGAGACGGCGAGAGCGGGATGAGACGGTTTCTGCGGGCTGAGGGCGCGGGAGCGGGATGAGACGGCGGGAGCGGGTCGAAGGCACGAGGATCTCGCTCGTCACCTCTCGCAGGCGATGCCGTCCCGATCCCGATCAAGACCTCGCCTATATCCGGGCTCGCCCCGGTAGAGCGGCGCAGCGCCAGCCGCCTTGGCCTCCTTGCAACTCGAGTAGTAGACGGACCCGCCCTGGTTGGAGGATAAGGAGCCGCCGCCACCCGCGAACGGGGCGATCTGCTGGTCGCCCTGGCTGGAGGAAGTGTCCTGCTCCGCCTGTTGAGCGGCCTCCGCCTGACGGGAGGCCTCAGCCTCAGCCTCGGCCGCCACGCGGTCGGCCTCCTCCTTGGCGGCGCGACTCGCCTCGGCAGCGGCCGCCTGGCTCGCCTCGGCCTCCGCCTTCTTAGTCGCGGCAGCTTCCTGGGACGCCTTCGCCTCAGCCTGCTTGGTCGCCTCCGCCTGGCGGGAGGCCTCAGCCTCCGCGGCGCTGGCGTCGGTCGTCACAACGGCCTTCGGAGTCGGCTTCGTCGAGGAGGCAGCGGCATCGGTGTCGCAGCCGGCGAGCAGGGGAAGGGCGAGCGCTGCGCAGGCAGCACAAGCGAGGGAACGGCGCAGGGGTAGCACGGTTGGCTCCTAGGTAGAGGGACGGGAGGGGCTCGCGCGGTGACGTCGCCAGCGAGCCTCAGGAGACCGTCGTGGGGATCGACGAGGACCTGATATCGGCATCGTAGCACCAGAATCCGGCCGATCCGCCGGTGTCACCGAATCGTCACCACAGGTGCGTGGGATCGAGCTCGACCCGGACGGGGTCCTCCCGGTGGGCGGAGCGGTCCCGCAGGCGGTGGCGCAGCCAGAGCGCGAGCTCGCGGCCCCGGGACACCGGCGCGCGCAGCACCCCGCGGTGGGCGCCCTGGACGGCCTCCTGGGAGGCCTTGACCCGCCCGGCACCCACGCGCGGCGCCTCAACGGGCCCCAGCGCCTCATAGCCCTCGGCCTGGCCGGCCATGAGCAGGTCCTCGATGGCCCGGCGAGGGCCATCCAGGCGGGCGGTCCTCCAGGCCGGCGGCAGGTGCAGCTCCTCGCGCTCGGCCAGCTCGCGCCGGGCGAAGCCCTCATGGTCCCAGCGCAGGAAGTGCTGGGCGGCCACGGGCTCCGGGCCGCCGAGCACGATGACCCGCGCCCCCGGGGCCGCCAGGACGGCCGCGTTCGTCCAGCGGCGCGCCGCCTCCACGGTGGCGCCCATATCCACCCGGGAGGACAGCGCGCCCGCGTCCATGAGGATGACCGCCCGGTAGCCGCCCTGGGCGACGGGCTCGGCACCGGGCGTGGCGACGACGAGCCGCGGCGAGTCATCGACCTCGTCGATGACGCCGTGGTCCTCCCTGGCCCCCGAGACGACGACGCCGACCCCGGGGAAGGCGCGCCCCAGCTCCTCCCCGGTGCGGGCCGAGCCGACACTGCGCATCCGCAGCCGATCGGAGCCGCATTTCTCGCAGCGCCAGCCGTGCGGCGCCCGGCCGCACCATCGGCAGGACACCGCTCCCCCGCGCTCCATGGTCATCGGCCCGCCGCAGGTGGCGCAGGCCGCGGGCGCCCGGCAGGCGTCGCAGGCCACGAGCGGCGCGTAGCCCCCGCGCGGCACCTGGATGAGGACGGGCCCGTCGTCGACGGCGGCCCGCACCGCCCTGTGGGCGAAGGACGGGAAGCGCGCGGCGCCCGAGGCCCCCTCCGCCTCCAGCTCGACGCCCGGGACCTCCACGCGCGGGGCGGCCGCGCGCACGACGCTCCTGGGCGCGACCAGGCTCCTCGCCCATCCGCGCTCCACATAGGCCTGGGCCTCGACGCTGCGCGCATGGGAGGCGATGAGCAGGCCGCAGTGCTCCAGGCTCGAGCGCAGGGCAAGCACGGTGCGGGCGTGCGTGTAGGGGGCGTGACGCTCGTCGAGGCGGTCGTCGCCGTCGTCCCAGATGACGGCCAGGCCGAGGTCCGGCACCGGCGCGAAGGCGGCGCCGCGTGTGCCCACGACGACGCGGGCTTGCCCGAGCAGCAGCCGGGTGAAGGCCCGGTAGCGCCGCGCGGGCCCGTGATCCGCGGCGAGTGCCACCACGGGCTCGTCCGGCAGGAGCTCCGTGAGGGCGCTCGCGAGGTCCTCGGCCATCTCGGCGGTGGCGACGAGCACGAGCACGCCCCGCCCGGCGCTCAGCGCCGCTCGGGCGGCGTCGGCCAGCAGCTCGGGCCACGGCCGGGTGACACCCGCCCTCCCGGGGAGGACGGTGACCACGCTGCGGGGGGCGCCGCCGTCGGCGAGGGCGCGCAGCATCTCCTCGCCGCCCTCGTAGGCCCCCCACCCGATCGCCTCGGGGAATCGCCACTGCGGCAGTACCGGCGCGGGGCTCTCCCGAACGGAGGCCGCGGCCCGGGCGTGGCGCGGTGGGATGGCCACGCGCAGGACGTCGGGGCGAGACCCCGCGCTCCGCTCGGCCACGGCCTCGGCCAGGCGCATCGTGGCGGGAGTGACGACGGGAAGGTCGGAGACGACCCTTCGCACCGGTGTGAGCGTGCCCGGGTGGGTGGTGGTCGAGCCGCGCTCCCAGATCCAGCCGCGCGTCTCCTGGCCGCCGAAGCGCACGGCCACGCGCGTGCCCACCTGGGCGCTGGCGTCGAGCGCGGCGGGGACGAGGTAGTCGAAGAGCCGGTCGAGGTGCGCGACGGGCGTGTCGAGGAGCACGCGGGCAACGGGGTCGACGACGCCGTCGGGCGAGGTGACGCGGCGCTCGGGGCGCGCGGGCGCGGCGATGAGCTCGCCCTGCTGGGCCGCGCCCGTCATCGGCTCGCCCATCGCGTCGCGCCCGCCGTCTCAGACCGCTGCGCGCAGCGCCTCAGCGCGATCGGTCCCCTCCCAGCTGAAGCCCGGGCGGCCGAAGTGGCCGTAGGCGCTCGTGGCCGCGTAGATGGGGCGCAGGAGGTCGAGGTCGCGGATGATGGCGGCGGGGCGCAGGTCGAAGACCTCGTCGATGGCGGCCTGGATGCGCTCGACGGGGACGGTGTGGGTGCCGAAGGTCTCCACGTAGAGACCCACGGCGTGGGCGGCGCCGATGGCGTAGGCCACCTGGATCTCGCAGCGGGTGGCGAGCCCCGCGGCGACGACGTTCTTAGCGACCCAGCGCATGGCGTAGGCGGCGGAGCGGTCCACCTTGGACGGATCCTTGCCGGAGAAGGCGCCACCGCCGTGACGGGCCATGCCGCCGTAGGTGTCGACGATGATCTTGCGGCCGGTCAGGCCCGCATCCCCGGTGGGCCCGCCGATGACGAACTGGCCGGAGGGATTGATGAGGAGCTCGATGCCGTCGACCGCGATGTCCATGCCGGCGGCCTGCTCGGCGGCGATGACGGGGTCGATGACCTCGGCGGCCAGGGCGTCGGTGAGCCAGGCGCGGCTGCGGTCCTCATCGTGCTGGCTGGAGATGACGATGCTCTCGATGCTCACGGCGCGATCGCCGTCGTAGCCGATGGTCACCTGCGTCTTGCCGTCGGGGCGCAGGCCGGGGAGGATCCCCTGCTTGCGCACGGCGGCCAGGCGCTCGGCGAGGCGGTGCGCGAGGTGGATGGGCAGGGGCATGAGGGCGGCGGTGTCGGTGCAGGCGTAGCCGAACATGAGGCCCTGGTCCCCCGCGCCCTGGAAGTCGAGGGGGTCGAGGCCCGAGGAGTCGTCCCGCGCCTCGAGGGCCTTGGTGACGCCGGCGTTGATATCCGGCGACTGCTGGCCGATGGAGATGGACACGCCGCAGGAGCGGCCGTCGAAGCAGACGTCGGAGGAGTCGTAGCCGATGCGCACGATCTCGTCGCGCACGATCTGGGGAATCTCGACGTAGGCCGAGGTGGTGACCTCCCCCGCGACATGCACCAGTCCCGTGGTCACCATGGTCTCGACGGCCACATGCGCATCGGGGTCCTGGGCGAGGATGGCGTCGAGGATGGAGTCCGAGATGCGGTCGCAGACCTTGTCCGGGTGGCCCTCGGTGACGGACTCGGAGGTGAAGAGGCGCAGTTGGGATGTCACGGCCGCATCTTAACCACGGCCACCGACATGTTTGACCGCTGGCTCACCGCCCCGCCGCGTGGCGATCAGCGCGTCGCGCGCCGGGCAGGGCTCAGCGGGGCAGGCGCTCGGTGATGAGATCGAGGAGCAGCTCGGCGACCTCCGCCTTCGTCCCCTCGCCCCGGGCCACCTCCGCGCCCTGGGCGTCCAGGACGACGACGGCGTTGGGCACGTCCCCGAATCCCTTGCCATCGCCGACGGCGTTGACGGCGAGCAGGTGCGCGCCCTTGCGGCGGGCCTTGGCCGCGCCGTGCGCGAGGGCGTCGCCCTCCTCGTCCCCGGTCTCCGCGGCGAAGCCGACGATGAGCTGGCCGGGCTGGGGAGGCTCGGCGACGAGCCCGGCGAGGATGTCGGGGTTGGTCACGAGCTCGATGGGCGCCGGGCTCTCCCCGCCCGCGCCCCCGGGCTCCCCCGCCCCGGTCTCCCCCAAGGGCTCGGCCAGGCGGTGCTTCTTGATCTTGGCGCTCCCGGGGCGGGCGGGCCGGAAGTCGGCGACGGCGGCCGCCATGACGACGGCGTCGGCGGTCGATGCCTCGGAGCGGACGGCGGTCTCCATGTCGAGGGCGGTGGGCGCCTCGACGATCCGCACGGTCCCAGCGCCCGGTGCCGCCGTCGACTCGCCGAGCGGGGCGAGGACCTCGGGCGAGATATTGGCGGCGATGAGGGCGACATCGGCTCCCCGCGCGGCGGCGGCGCTCGCGATGGCCACCCCCTGGCGGCCCGAGGAGCGGTTGCCGATGAAGCGGACGGGGTCGATGGGCTCGTGGGTGCCGCCCGCGGAGACGACGAGGCGCCTGCCGGCCAGCGGCCCCGGCGAGGCCTGCGCCGCGGGGCGCGGTGCGCCGGCAGTCCCGACAGGGCCCTCCAGCGCCGCGAGGGCCTCGGCGACGATCCGCTCGGGGGCGGGCAGGCGGCCCGCGCCGGAGTCCCCGCTCGTGAGGGGGCCGACGTCGGGCTCGATGATGGTCAGCCCGCGGCGCCGCAGGGTGGCGACGTTCTCGACCGTCGCGGGGTTGGCCCACATCTGCGTGTGCATGGCGGGGGCGAGGACGACGGGCGCCGTGGTGGTCAGGATCGTCGCGGTGAGCATGTCGTCCGCGCGGCCGGCGGCGATGCGGGCGAGCAGGTCGGCCGAGGCGGGGGCGACGAGGACGAGCTCGGCCCACTCCCCCGTGCCGACGTGCTCGACGGCGGCCGGGTCATCGAAGACACCGGTGCGCACGGGCCCGCCGCTGACGGCGGCCAGGGCGGGGGCGCCGATGAAGCGCAGGGCGGCCTCGGTCGCCACGGCGCGCACCTCGTGGCCCCGCGCGCGCAGGAGCCGGATGACGGTGGGCGCCTTGTAGGCGGCGATGGAGCCGGCGACGCCGACGACGACGCGCCGCGGCCCCGTGGGGGTCGCGGCGCGGTGGGCGCCCTCGTTGCGCGGTGGCACGAGCGGGCTCCCGTCAGAACTCGATGCTGTCGACGCCGGGGCTGGTGGTCCCGGAGGCGTCCGTCTCGTCGAAGGAGATGGCGGTGTCGAGCGAGATGTCGGAGAACATGTCCTCCTCGGCGGCGCGGCGGGCGGCGTCGGCCTCGGCGCGGCGGGCGCGGGCCTCCTCGCCGCTGATGACCTGGAGCTTGTCCTCGGCGATCTCGCGCAGGGCGATGCCCAGGGGCTTCTCCTCCGGGGCGACCTCGACGAGCGGGCCGAAGTACTCGAACTGGTTGGACTCCAGCTGCTGGGTGTAGGTGTTGATCTGACGGGCGCGCTTGGCGGCCTCCACCACGAGCCCGTACTTCGAGTCGACCTTCTCCAGGAGATCGTCGATCGGCGGGTTCGTGATGCCCTCGGGCTGGGGGGAGGGTCCGAGCATGAGCTCCTCTTTCGGATCGATCGGGTGTCGATGGGCCTGGCCGGGCGCCGCCGCGGCGGGCGAGGGGCGGCGAGGGCCTCGATATGTCCGTGCGCTGGCCGATGGGCCGAGCCAGGACATCCTAGCGCTCAGGGCGCGGCGAATCATCACCCGCCCCGCCCACGGGCGCCGTGGTCCCCGTCTCAGCCTGCGATGACGGGGACGCCGAGCGCCAGCGAGGCCTCCTGGTAGCCGCCGAGGTCCAGCACTGAGGTGAAGCCCTTGGCCGTCATCGCCTGGGCGGCCTTGGCCGAGCGGTTGCCCGACTGGCAGTAGACGGCGTAGCTGGCGCCGTGGTCGAGGGCGTCGATGGCGGTATCGAAGCCGGCGGAGGACACGTCGATGTTGATCGCTCCCTCGAGATGGCCCTGCGCGTACTCCTCGGGGGTGCGCACGTCGATGATCGTGCCGTCCGCCGGGAAGCTCACTGAGGGCTTGGGGGCGTGGGGCTGGCCGGACGTCGCGGAGGCCTGCGAGGAGGCGCCGTCGGAGGAGCATGCGGCGAGCAGGCCGCCCGTGGCGGCGAGGGGCAGGATCGTGAGGACGTGGCGCCGGGAGGGCGAGGTGGGGAGAGCCATGCGCCTCATCCTAGGAGGCCGCGGGTGCGAGGGAGAGGAGGCGCTCGAGCTCGGCCGCGGCGCGCTCCACCGTGTCGTTGACGACAACGACGTCGAACTCGTCGGCCGCCGCCATCTCGGTGCGGGCGGTGGCCAGGCGGCGCTCGCGTTCAGCGGCGCCCTCGGTGCCGCGGCCGACGAGCCGCTCGACGAGCGCGTCCCAGCTGGGAGGGGCGATGAACACGAAGAGCGCGTCCGGTATGGACTCGCGCACCTGCCGGGCCCCGGCGAGGTCGATCTCGAGGAGGGCGGGACGCCCCTGGGCGAGGGCCTCGGCGACCGGGCCCCGGGGGGTGCCGTAGCGGTGGGCGCCGTGGACGAGGGCCCATTCGAGCATGTCGCCGCGCTCGACCAGCGCGTCGAACTCGGCGTCGTCGACGAAGCGGTAGTGGACGCCGTCGATCTCCCCCGGGCGCGGCGCGCGGGTCGTGCAGGACACCGAGACGAAGAGCTCGGGGTGGCTGTCGCGCAGCGCGGCGACGATCGTCCCCTTGCCGACGGCGGTGGGCCCGGCGACCACGGTGAGTCGGGCCGGTGGCGCCGCCGGGGAGGGCGCGGGGGTCAGTGGGGTCTCAGGGGACGCGGGGGTCGGGGAGGTCGCTGAGGTCGGAAAGGTCACTGCCCCATCATGGGGCATCCGGCGCCGTCGCCGGAAAACCGATCAGGGCAGCGGGGCCATTGGGCGCGCCGCGCGCATCGGGAGCGGCGGGGGCACTGCGGCAGAAGAGGGCTCCCCGCGATGCCGAGGGCGATCGCGGGGAGCCTTTCAGGGTACTGAGTTTGTCAGGGATGGGAACCCGGGGAAGCTCAGTGGAAGCGGCGCAGGAGGGCAGCGCGCTGCTGCGCTCCCAGGCCGCGGACACGACGGGACTCGGAGATCCCGATCTCCTCGATGAGGGCGTGAGCCGTCGTCGAGCCAACACGAGGGAGCGACTGGAGAAGGTCGAGGACCTTCATCTTGCCGATCGCCTCATCGGTCGCAGCGAGGTCGAAGAGCTCTGACAGGCTCATCGCACCACGCTTGAGTGCAATCTTCACCTCCGCGCGGCGGGTGCGCGCGACGGCGGCCTTAGCGAGGGCCTCGGCCCGCTGCTCGGGGGTGAGGGTGGGAAGCGCCATGACCTGTAATCTCCTTCATATCGGTCACTTTGTGCGGTGATGAAAGGTTATGACTCGAAACCGCCGCCTACGGGCAGTTTTGCGAAGACGTTACGAGGTATCGTTCCGGACACCGTAACGCTCCGGCTACCCGCGCAGGTCAGGGGCATTACAGCCGAGCAACACCCTCCCGCAAGTGATGAGGGCCACAGTTCGAGGGCGTGTCGTTTTGCCTCCTCAGAGCCCTTCCGGCCTCCGATGCCGCACGTCCGGCCGCCCCGCACAGGGCGTCACGATCCGGGCCGGCGCTGAGCACGCCCCTCGACGTCGAGGCGAGGACCTGGGCGCGCGCCGCCCCGAAGACATGGGCCAGCTCCGCCTCCCCGGCGCCCTGGGCGCCGACCCCCGGGGCGAGCAGGGGCGCGTTGGTCGCGGCGAGGTCGATCCCTGTCTCGCGGACCGCGTCGCCGACGGTCGCGCCGACGACGAGGCCGACGCTTCCCAGGGTGCCCGCGGCCCGCGCGGCGGCGTTGGAGGCGGCGGCGCCGTCGGCGATCGCCGCGGCGACGGCCCGCCCCGAGGCGGTGACGGCGTGCTGCACGGTGGCGCCCTCGGGGTTGGAGGTGAGCCCGAGGACGAACAGGCCGCGCCCGGTGGCGCTGGCGGCCTCGAGGGCCGGGGCCAGGGAGCCGTAGCCGAGGTAGGGGGACACGGTGATCGCGTCGGCGGCCAGGGGGGCGCCGTCGGCGAGGTAGGCCTGGGCGTAGCCGCCCATGGTCGAGCCGATGTCCCCGCGCTTGACGTCGAGGATCGACAGCGTTCCCGCGGCCCTCAGCGCCTGGAGGGTCTCCTCCAGGACAGCGATGCCGGCGCTGCCGTGCCGCTCGAAGAAGGCGGACTGCGGCTTGACGGCGGCCACCCGCCCGCCGAGGGCCTCGACGACGCGCAGGCTGAACTCCCGCAGCCCGGCGGCGTCGTCGGGCAGGCCCCACGCGGCCAGGAGGGCGGCGTGCGGGTCGATGCCCACGCACAGGGGGCCGTGGTCATCCATCGCCGCGGCCAGTCGGGCGCCGAAGGGCAGGGTGCCCGGGAAACCGGTCTCCTCGGCCTGCGGGCTGCCGCTCTCGGGCGCGGGGGTCGTGGGGCCGGGGCCGCCCTCGGCGCTGGTGGTGTGGACGCTGCTCATCGTGACTCCTCAGTACTCATCGTGCGGGGCAGGGGCGCCGGCGGGGATCGGGGCGTGCATCTCCTGGAGGCTGCGCACCCAGAAGGCGCCGCGAAGCTGCGCCTCGAGCGCCTGGACGGCGGCCTGCAGCTGGTGGACGGTGGTGATGATCGGCTTGTCCGCGCTGGTGGTGGCCTCGCGGATCGCGTAGCCGTCGGCGCGGGCGCCCTGCCCCTGGGGGACGTTGACGACCATGTCGATGGCGCCGGACTCGATGAGGCCGACGATCGTGTCCTCCCCGTGCTCGCCGACGCCCTCGCTGAGCTTGCGCACGGGCGTGGCGCTGATCCCGTTGCGGCGCAGCACCTGGGCGGTGCCGCTCGTGGCGTAGACCTGGAAGCCGAGCTCGGCGAGCCTGGCCACGGGCAGGATCATGGCCCTCTTGTCCCGGTCGGCCACGGAGACGAACAGCGCGCCCTGACTGGGCAGGCCCCCGTAGGCGGCCGTCTGGGACTTGGCGAAGGCCTTGGGGAAGTCGACGTCGCAGCCCATGACCTCGCCGGTCGAGCGCATCTCGGGGCCGAGGATCGGGTCGACGACGCGCCCCGAGCGCGTGCGGAAGCGCTTGAAGGGCAGCACGGCCTCCTTGACGGCGATGACGCTGGGGATGCCGGGCGTGGAGGCGTCCTTCGCGGGCAGCGCCCCGCGCTCGCGCAGTTGGGCGATCGACTCCCCCGCCATGAGCAGGGCGGCGGCCTTGGCCAGGGCGACGCCGGTGGCCTTGGAGACGAAGGGCACGGTGCGCGAGGCCCTCGGGTTGGCCTCGATGACGTAGAGCGTGCCGCTCATGAGGGCGAACTGGATGTTGATGAGCCCGCGCACGCCCACGCCGTCGGCGATGGCCTCGGTGGCGGCGCGGATGCGGGCGATCTCAGCGTCGGACAGGGTCATCGGGGGCAGCACGCAGGAGGAGTCGCCGGAGTGGATACCGGCCTCCTCGATGTGCTCCATGACGCCGCCGAGGAACAGCTCCTCGCCGTCGTAGAGGGCGTCGACGTCGATCTCGATGGCGTCGTCGAGGAAGCGGTCCACGAGCAGGGGCCCGGCGGCGAAGACGGCCTCGGCTCCCCCGGCCTCCGCGGCGGCGCGGGCGAGGTAGTCGACCAGTCCGGAGCGCTCGTAGATGATCTCCATGCCGCGCCCGCCGAGCACGTAGCTGGGGCGCACGAGCACCGGGTAGCCGATCTCCTCGGCCACCGCCAGCGCGCGCTCCCCCGAGCGGGCGGTGCCGTGGGCGGGGGCGGCCAGGCCGGCGCGCTCGAGCACCCCGCCGAAGACCTGGCGGTCCTCCGCGGCGTCGATCGCCTCGGGGCTCGTGCCCAGGATCGGGACTCCCGCGGCCTTGAGCCGGGCGGCCAGCGCCAGGGGCGTCTGCCCGCCGAGCTGGACGATGACGCCGGCCACGGGGCCCGCGGCGAGCTCGGCCTCGTAGACCTCGATCACGTCCTCGAAGGTGAGCGGCTCGAAGTAGAGGCGGTCGGAGATGTCGTAGTCGGTGGAGACCGTCTCGGGGTTGCAGTTGACCATGATGGTCTCGTAGCGCTCTGCGAGCGCCATGGTGGCGTGGACGCAGGAGTAGTCGAACTCGATGCCCTGCCCGATGCGGTTGGGCCCCGAGCCCAAAATGATGACGGCCTCGCGCTCGCGCGGCGCCACCTCCGTGGACGCCTCGTAGCTGGAGTAGAGGTAGGGGGTGTTGGCGGCGAACTCGGCGGCGCAGGTGTCCACGGTCTTGTAGACGGGCCGCAGGCCGTAGGCGTGGCGGATCTCGCGCACCGTCTCCTCGCCCAGGCCCCGCAGCACGGCGATCTGGTGGTCGGACAGTCCGTGGCGCTTGGCCTCGCCCAGCAGCTCGGGGGTGAGGGCCGAGGCCTGGCGGACCGATACGGCGATCTCCTCCAGCAGCATCATCTGGTCGAGGAACCAGGGGTCGATGCCGGTGGCCTCGTGGAGGGCCTCGATGGTGGCGCCGCCGCGGATGGCCTGCTGGAGCTGGATGAGCCGGCCCTCGGTGGGGGTGCGGATCGCCTCCAGGAGCGCGGCGGTGGCCTCGGCGTCGGGGACGGGGCCGTCCCAGTGGAAGACGGATCCGCGCTTGTCGATCGAGCGCATGGCCTTGAGCAGTGCCTCGGTGAAGCAGCGCCCGATCGCCATGGCCTCGCCGACCGACTTCATGGTGGTGGTGAGGGTCGGGTCGGCGCCCCGGAACTTCTCGAAGGCGAAGCGCGGCACCTTGACGACGACGTAGTCGATGGCCGGCTCGAAGGAGGCGGGCGTCGAGCCGGTGATGTCGTTGGGGATCTCGTCGAGGGTGTAGCCGACGGCGAGGCGGGCGGCGATCTTGGCGATCGGGAAGCCGGTGGCCTTGGAGGCCAGGGCGGAGGACCGCGAGACGCGGGGGTTCATCTCGATGACGATGACGCGGCCGGTGGCGGGGTCGACGGCGAACTGGATGTTGCACCCGCCGGTGTCCACGCCGACCTCCCGGATGACGGCGATGCCGATGTCGCGCAGGCGCTGGAGCTCGCGGTCGGTGAGGGTGAGGGCCGGGGCGACGGTGATGGAGTCGCCGGTGTGGACGCCCACGGGGTCGACGTTCTCGATGGAGCACACGACGACGACGTTGTCCGCCGTGTCGCGCATGAGCTCGAGCTCGTACTCCTTCCAGCCCAGGATGGACTCCTCCAGGAGCACCTCGGTGGTGCGCGAGGCGGCAAGGCCGGCGCCGGCGATGCGCTCGAGGTCCTCGGCGTTGTGGGCGAAGCCCGAGCCGAGCCCGCCCATGGTGAAGGAGGGGCGCACGACGACGGGGTACCCGCCTAGGGCCTCCACCCCGGCGTGGCACTCCTGGATCGTGTGGGCGATGACGCTGCGCGCGACCTCGGCCCCGCAGCGCTCGACGACGCTCTTGAAGGCGTCTCGGTCCTCACCGGCGTTGATGGCCTCGGCGCTGGCGCCGATGAGCTCGACGCCGTACTCGGCCAGGACGCCGGCCTCGACGAGCGCCATGGCGGCGTTGAGGGCGGTCTGCCCGCCGAGCGTGGGCAGCAGGGCGTCGGGGCGCTCCCGGGCGATGATGGTGGTCAGGGCCTCGGTGGTGATGGGCTCGATGTAGGTGGCGTCGGCCATCTCCGGGTCGGTCATGATGGTGGCCGGGTTGGAGTTGACCAGGATGACCCTGATCCCCTCGGCGCGCAGGACCCGGCAGGCCTGGGTTCCGGAGTAGTCGAACTCGCAGGCCTGGCCGATGACGATGGGGCCGGATCCGATGACGAGCACGGAGCGGATGTCGTCGCGCAGTGGCATCTCAGGCCTCCTTGGCAGTGGTGTCGGGATGGGCGGGGGCGCCGGCTCCGGTCTGCGGGGCGCCGGGCGCGCTCTGGGCGCCGCGCCGGTTACGCATGAGGCGGATGAAGCGGTCGAAGAGGTGCTCGCCGTCGTGGGGGCCGGCGGCCGCCTCGGGGTGGTACTGGACGGAGAAGGCGGGGATGTCGAGGGCTCGCAGGCCCTCGACGACGCCGTCGTTGAGCCCCACGTGGCTGACCTCGACGCGCCCGTAGCGCCCGGAGTCGAAGGGCGCGGTGGTCGGGGCGCCCGTGGGGGCGTCGACGGCGAAGCCGTGGTTGTGGGAGGTGATCTCCACTCGCCCGGTGGCACGGTCGAGGACGGGCTGGTTGATGCCGCGGTGCCCGTAGTCGAGCTTGTAGGTGCCGTAGCCCAGGGCGCGGCCGAGCAGTTGGTTGCCCAGGCAGATCCCGAAGAAGGGGATGCCGGCGTCCAGAACGCCTCGCAGGAGGTCGATCTCGGCGGTGGCGGTCGCGGGGTCGCCGGGGCCGTTGGAGAAGAAGACGCCGTCGGGGCCCAGGGCGAGGACCTCGGCCAGGGTGGTGCTCTGCGGCAGGACGTGGACGCGGGCGCCGCGCTCGGCGAGCTGGGCCGGCGTGCGGCTCTTGATCCCCAGGTCGATGGCGGCGACGACCGCGACGGGCTCGCGCCCGGCGAAGGCCCCGCTGGGCTCGACGACGTAGCCGCTGGCAGTGGTCACCTCCCCGGCGAGGGCCTGGCCGGCCATGGCGGGGCTGGAGCGGACGATGTCGAGGCAGATCTCGATGGCGGCGGCCGAGCCGGGCCCCTCGTGGGCGGCGCCGACTGGGAGGGCCTCGCCGGAGAAGATGCCGGCGCGCATGGCGCCGCGCTCACGCAGATGGCGGGTGAGCGCCCGCGTGTCGACGTGGCACAGCCCCACGACGCCCGCGTCGATGAGCGCGTCCTCCAACTCGCCGGTGGAGCGCCAGCTCGAGGCCCGCCTGGCGGGGTCGCGGACGATGAAGCCAGCGGCCCAGATGCGTGAGGACTCGGCGTCGGCGCCGTTGATGCCCGTGTTGCCGATATGCGGCGCGGTCATCGTGATGATCTGGCGGTGGTAGGAGGGGTCGGTGAGGGTCTCCTGGTAGCCGGTCATGCCGGTGTTGAAGACGATCTCGCCGAGGGTGCGGCCTTGGGCGCCGTAGGCGCGCCCGCGCAGGACGTAGCCGTCCTCCAGGACGAGGATCGCGGGTGGCCTGGCAGTGGTGGGCGTGTGGCCGGGGGCTGTGACAGGCCCGGCGCTTCCGTTGGTTGGCATATGCGGCTCCTGAGGAGTGAGTGGTGGAGCGGGCGGGTGGGCGCGCCGAGCCGGCGGGCGGCGCCAAGGGGCGCCGCCCGCCAGGAGGGCCGATGGCTCAGGCGGCCTCGATGGGCTTCCCGTCCAGGACCGTGGGGCGGCCGTGGAGGAAGGTGGCCATGACCTGGCCGGGCAGCTCCATGCCCGCGTAGGGGCTGTTGGAGGAGCGGGTCCACTGGGCGGCGGGGTCGACGACGCGCTTGACCGCCGGATCGACGAGGCACAGGTTGGCGGGCGCGCCGGCCTGGAGGCCCTGGCCCTGGTCCTCGGCGCGGCCGATGAGGGCCGGCGTGGTGGACAGGACGCGGGCGACGTCGCGCCAGGTCATGCGGCCGGGCTCGACCATCGTGGCGATGATGATCGGCAGGGCGGTCTCCAGGCCCGTCATGCCGAAGGCGCCGGCGGCCCACTCGCAGTCCTTGTCCTCCACCGGGTGGGGGGCGTGGTCGGTGCCGACGACGTCGATGGTGCCGTCGGCCAGCGCCTCGCGCACGGCCTCGACGTCCTCGGCGGTGCGCAGCGGCGGGTTGACCTTGTACAACGGCGAGTAGGTGCGCGCCTTCTCATCGGTGAGCATGAGGTGGTGCGGCGTGACCTCGGCGGTGACGTTGATGCCCCGGGCCTTTGCCCAGCGGATGATGTCGACGCTGCCCGCGGTGGACAGGTGGCACACGTGCAGGCGCGAGCCGACGTGCTCGGCCAGGAGCACGTCGCGGGCGATGATCGACTCCTCGGCCACCGCTGGCCAGCCCCGCAGGCCGAGCTCGGCGGACAGGGCGCCCTCGTGCATCTGGGAGCCCTCGGTGAGGCGGGGGTCCTGGGAGTGCTGGGCGATGACGCCGTCGAAGGCCTTGACGTACTCCAGGGCTCGGCGCATGAGGACGGGGTCGGACACGCACTTGCCGTCGTCGGAGAAGACGCGCACGCGGGCCTCGGAGGCCGCCATGGCGCCCATCTCGGACAGGTGCTTGCCCTGAAGGCCCTCGGAGACGGCGCCCACGGGGTGGACGTCGACCCAGCCGGCCTCGCGGCCGAGGCGCAGGACCTGCTCGACGACTCCAGCGTTGTCCTGCACGGGGTTGGTGTTGGCCATGGCGAACACGGCAGTGTACCCGCCGACGGCGGCGGCGCGGGTTCCGGTGAAGACGGTCTCGGCGTCCTCGCCGCCGGGCTCGCGCAGGTGCGTGTGGATGTCGACCAGGCCCGGCAGGGCGACGAGGCCGGTGGCGTCGTGGCGGCTGGCGCCGGCGGGCGCCTGGGCGGCGGCGTCGGGGCCGATCGCGGCGATGGCGCCGTCGATGATGAGGATGTCGGCGGTGTCCTCGCCATAGGGGCGGGCACCGGTGATGAGGTGGGCGGTCACAGCTGGTTCCCTTCGTCGGCGAGGAGGAGGTAGAGGGCGGCCATGCGCACGGAGACCCCGTTGCCGACCTGCTCGATGACGCGCGAGCGCGGGTCGTCCGCGGCCTCGGCGGTGATCTCCAGGCCGCGGTTCATGGGCCCGGGGTGCATGACGATGGCGTGCTCGGGCATGGCGGCCCGGCGGATGGCGTCCAGCCCGTAGGCGCGCGAGTACTCGGCGGGGCTCGGGAAGTAGCCGCCGCCGGCGGCGCTCATGCGCTCGCGCTGGACGCGCAGCATCATGACGGCGTCGGGCTCGACGGAGGCGATGGCGTCGTCGAAGTCGTAGGAGACCTCGCAGGGCCAGTCCTCCATGCCCACGGGCAGGAGGGTCGGCGGTGCGACGAGGGTGACGGAGGCCCCCAGGTGCGTGAGCATGTCCACGTTGGAGCGGGCCACGCGCGAGTGCAGGACGTCGCCGACGATGATGACGCGGGCGCCGTCCAGGTCGCGGCCCTGGGGGGCCGGCGAGCCGTCGGCGGCGCGCTCGGCGCCCCTGGCGGGCCCGCCGGGGGCGTACCAGCGGCGCAGGGTCATGGCGTCGAGGAGCGACTGGGTGGGGTGCTGGTGGGTGCCGTCGCCCGCGTTGAGGACGGGGACGTTGATCCAGCCGGCGTGGGCCAGGAGGTGGGCGGCGCCCGAGGCGCTGTGGCGCACCACGACGGCGTCCGCGCCCATGGCCATGATCGTCTGGGCGGTGTCCTTGAGGGACTCGCCCTTGGACACGCTCGAGCCCTTGGCGGAGAAGTTGATGACGTCGGCGCTCAGCCGCTTGGCGGCCGCCTCGAAGGACAGGCGCGTGCGGGTGGAGTCCTCGAAGAAGAGGTTGACGACGGTCTTGCCGCGCAGGGTGGGCAGCTTCTTGACGGCGTGCTTCTGGGTGGCGGCCATCGCCTCGGCGGTGTCAAGGACCATGACGGTGTCGTCGTGGTCCAGGTCCTTGGCGCTCAAAAGGTGCTTCATCGGGTGGCCTCCTCGCTGGCCGGGATGGTCTCGATCGTGACGGCGTCCGCAGTGGCGCCCAGCTCGGTGAGCGCGACGACGACCTTCTCGGACCGGGAGGTGGGCAGGTTCTTCCCGACGTAGTCGGCGCGGATGGGCAGCTCGCGGTGACCCCGGTCCACGAGGACGGCCAGCTGCACGGAGGAGGGGCGGCCGATGGCGCCGATGGCGTCCAGGGCGGCGCGGATGGTGCGGCCCGAGTAGAGGACGTCGTCGACGAGGATGACGGTGCGCCCATCGATGCCCCCGGCGGGGATGGTGGTGGGCCTTGGGACGCGGATGGGGTGGCGGCCCAGGTCATCGCGGTACATCGTGATGTCGAGGGTGCCGACCTCGATCATGGGGTCGCCGTTGGCGGCTGGGTCGATCGCGGTGTTCGTGGAGGCGGCGACGGCGAGGGCCTCGGCCAGCCGGTGCGCGAGGGGCACTCCCCCACTGGGGATGCCCAGGAGGACCACGTCCTCCAATCCGCGGTTGCGCTCGATCACCTCGTGCGCGATGCGCAGGAGGGAGCGCGCGATCTCGGCATCGCCGAGGATCTTCTTCCCGCTCGTGGGTGCGCCAGCAGTGGCGCCTGACAGATTCGTGGCCATGAAGGCCCCCTTCCCCGCCTCACTGGACGGACTTAAAGGATGTCTGGCGCCTCAGAGGTTAGCGCGCCGTCGGCGGCGGGGCTGGCCCTGACCGCATCATGGGAGCGTGGTGCTGGTCACGTGGAAGCATGACTGGCGGGAACCGCGCCGGTGGGGGCGGGTCCGTGGGCAGGCGCTGCCAGGGACGGGTGGCGAGCGTGGCGACGGTGAGCGCGATGCCGCCGAACCACGCGATCCCGAATGCCGTGGTCCACACGGCAGGTTCGGCGGCCCCGCGCACTCCTGCCTTGAGAACACTGCCGGCGCCTCAAACGCATAAGGGGCTCTTCCGGTTTGCAGCGCCATCATCAACGCGATGGGTGCCGACCCGCAGAGGATGCCTGTGAGGACGATCAGCCACGCGGTCGCGACCCGCATCCTGCGCGGCTCCTTGGGCGGGCGCGCTGGACGAACTGAGGCTGTCGCCTGGGGACCGCGGGCGGAGGGATTGGTGCTGGCGGTCATGTGTGGAGCCCATGCCTTGCGGGGCGCTCGGCTATCGCCGCAGGACTGGGCAGCGCTCCCCCGTGCCAGTTCCGGCGGTCAATCGCGCTGGGCGCGGGCGGCCAGCAGGTCGGCCAGGGACACCGGGGCCCGGCCGATGAGGGCGCGTACATCGTCGGTGACGACGTCGAGCGCGCCGGAGGCGATGGAGGTGTACGTGCTCACCCAGCCGTCGACCTCCCAATTCGGAGCGCCGTAGGACTCGCGGCTGGCGTAGGCCTCCTCGATGGTCTCCGCGCGGTAGACGGTGGGGCTGCCGTGCTCGGTGAGGATCTGCGCGATCTCGGCCATGGAGAGGCTGGCCGGGCCGGTGAGCCGGTAGGTGGCGCCCTCGTGCGACGATCCCGGGCGGCTTCCGGCGCCCGCGAGGTCGAGGAGCACCGCGCCGGCGCTCCGGCCCACATCCGCCCTGGCGACGGCGCCCACGCGCCCCTGCCCCGCCGGCCCCGCGATGACGCCGTCGACGGCGAACTCCGGGAAGTCGTCGGCGTAGAAGGAGTCCTGCAGGAAGGTCCAGCCCATGCCGGAGGCGGCCAGGGCCTGCTCGGTGGCCCAGTGGGTGCGCGCGTAGGTGAAGACGGCGTCGGGCGCGGCCGACAGGAACGAGGTGTAGACGACGTGCTTCACCCCGGCCTCGCGCGCGGCCTCGATGAACGACAGGTGCTGCTCGAGCCGGTCCCAGGACTCGTGCGCCGAGACCATGAGGACGACGTCGATCCCCTCCAGCGCCGCCCGGCAGGCCTCCCGATCGCCATAGGGCGCGACGGCGACGTCGCCCGCCCACGAGGGGGCGCGGGAGGGGTCCCGCACGAGGAGGCGGGCGGGGACGCCCTCGGTGTGGAGGATGCCGGCGGCCATGCCGCCGACGTGGCCGGTCGCGCCGGTGACAGCGATGCGGGTGCTCATGCGATCAGCCTAAACGAGCCCGTCAACGGGACCGGGGCGGGGTGGTGCGGTGAGCGCGGGGAGTCCGGTGAAGTCGACGACGTGGCCGAGCGGGCGGCCGAGGGCGCCTCCTCCTCGTGCCCCAGAATCTAGGCGGTCCCAGAGCTATGAGATGCCTCAGTGCCCTCAGCCGCGAGGAGCACGATCGAGGTCATCAGGTGATTGGCATCGCAGCTCCACCTGCCTGCCAGCTCCCAGGTCTCCCTCCCCGAGCCCAGGGCGAGGGGCCTGGCCAGGGCCGCGCGGAAGCCTCCCGAGGGGTCGATGACGACGTCGGCCTCCTCGAAGCCGAGCCACTGGCGCGTCAGGGGGAACCACGCCTTGTACACACTCTCTTTGGCACTGAACAGGAGCCTGTCCCAGGCGGTGCCAGGACGGCTAGCCAGGAGCAGCCGGAGCCGCTCGGCCTCAGCCTCCGAAGCGACAGCCCCCAGCACCCCCGCGGGCATCCTCTCGTTGGGCTCGGCGTCGATCCCTACCGCGCACACGTCACTGGCCAGCGCGACAGCCGCGGCCCGGTAGCCGGCGCAGTGGGTCATGCTTCCCACCACCCCATCTGGCCAGGTCGGTGAGCCCGCCTCGCCCGGGACCATGGGGGGCCGGCCGAGCCCCAGTTCTCCCAGCGCCTCGCGCGCGCAGCGCCGAACCGTGGTGAACTCACGCCGCCGTTTCACCACCGCCCGAGAGATGTGAGCAGCCTCCTCGGGATACAACGGCTCAGGATCATGATCATGACGACGCTCGCTAACCCGGACACACCGCGGCACCAACTCCCTCAAGGACGCACCACTCATGAGCCGCACCTGACGCGCCGCAACCCCGGCCTCCGGGAACGCCTACTCCACTCCCGGGGGTAGCCCAACGAGACCTCCTCATAACGCACCCCGTCGACCACACTGGAACTCGGCATGTGCAGGTGCCCATAGACCACAGTGTCAATCGGGTAGCGCAGGTGCCATCGCTCAGTCAGGCGCGTACCGCACCACAACGGGAGATGGGGCGAGAACATACGAGCGGTCGGCTCGGCCCTCAGAGGATAGTGGTTGACCACCATAACCGGCTCACCACGCGGCAGCGCCGCCAGACGACCCTCAGTCACCCGCACCCGCTCCCGGCACCACTCAGCCCGACTCGCATAAGGGTCAGGATGCAGCACCACCTCGTCAGTCAGCATGTGCCCAGCCGCGACAGCACGCTCATAGGCCTCCTGGGAGGACAACCACGACGGGTGGAACGAGTAGTCATACAACAGAAAAGTAGGCACCACATGACTCACACGCCCCCACGGACCCCTCCAGACAGGAAACGGATCCTCCGGCGTCACGACACCAATCTCCCGACAGCACCTGACCAGCTCCTCATACTTGGCCTGCCCCCGCAGACCGCCCCGATCCCTCGGAAGAGCCCACAGCTCATGGTTGCCGGGCACCCACACCACCCGCGCGAACCTGGCCGCCAGCGCCTCCAGCACCGAGACGACCTCGTCAACACGTTGACCAACATCCCCAGGCACCACGAGCCAGTCCTCCGGATGCTCCGGCACCAATGACGCCACAACCTCCTGATTAGCCTCATAATGCACATGCAGGTCACTCAACGCAAGCACATGAGGATGCAGACACGAGACGCACGACATAAACAACTCCTAACCCAGAACGCCCACCCACACAGGAACATAGGATCGTCCGCCCATCACGGCCTCAGGCCGCCAGCCCACCATCCACACGAATCACCGTCCCAGTGACGTAAGTACTGTCAGGACCAGCCAGAAACGCGACAACGCTGGCAACCTCTTCAGGCAGCGCCGCCCTGCGCATGGGGATCTGAGACAGAGCGTCGTCAGAGATCGAGTCGTGCGCCATCTCCGTGCGGACCAGGCCAGGCGCAACAGCGTTGCAGCGCACGCCTCGCTCTGCGAGCTCCCTGGCCACCGACTTGGTCAGGCCGATCATCCCGGACTTGGCCGCAGCGTAGTTGGACTGGCCCACCGTACCAGTCAGCCCTGACACAGACGCCACGTTGATAATGGAACCGTGACGCTGGCGCAGGAAGCCGAAGTAGCACTCGCGCGTCAGGAGGAAGGCTCCACGGAGGCTGACAGCCACGACCCGGTCGAAGTCCTCATCGCTGATCATGGCCGTTACGTTGTCCCGGATGACACCAGCGTTGTTCACCAGGACCTGGGGGTAGCCCAGCTCGTCGATAATCTCCTTGACCGTGGTGCGGACCTGGGCGGAGTCACTCACATCGCACTGATAGCCGACTGCCCGGCCGCCAGCCGCCCGGACCGCGGCACAGGCGTCATCGGTGGTCGACACTGCCGAGGAGCACAGCACCGCGACATCGTGGCCGTCCCGCCCCAGGCGCTCGACCACGGCGCGACCGATACCGCGCGAGCCTCCGGTCACAACAGCCACCGGCCTCATTCCTGGCCCGCCTTCTGCTCGAGGACGTCAGCCAGCTCCCCGAGGTTCTGGGCGTCAGCAAAGCTGACCAACGCGGTCCACACACCCAGCTCCTCCATGGCATCGGTGATGATGTCGGCACGATCAACAGAGTTGGCTCCCAGGTCTCGGAGGCTATCGGCCCGAGTCACAACCTGGTCCTCAGGCAGCCCGAGAATCTCCCGGGCAGAGGCGACGAGAGCCTCGAAGGCGGTATCCGTGGTCATTGTTCTTCCTTTCTCTCGAGAAGTGTTCCTGGGAATCAGCCGTCATACAGGGTCGCTAGGCGCTCAGCGACCTCAGGCCGGTGAATGGTGCGCTCGTGCATAACGAGCTCGATCTCAATCTGCGAGGCGAGCCGCGCCCGCAGGTCGGCGACGAGGGCATCCTTCAGGATGATCAGCGAGTGACGGGGGCGCTCGGCGTACACACGCGCCAGTTGCAGCGCCTCATCCACCACGTCGCTCCGTGTCACCACAGGGTACGGAACACCGCGCCGCCCGAGCTCGACACCACGGTAGGTCTTGGCGCTGAGCAGCATCTCATTGCCCAGCACCTGCCCCAGCCGGGCTGGAAAGACCAACGTGGAGCCGAACCCTGGGGTGAAGCCGTACTTCATGAAAGTCGCCCCATAGACGCCCTCGGCCGCCAGGACGGCAGAGTCCGCGAACAGTCCCAGCGACAGTCCCCCGCCGATAGCGTGGCCCTGCATCGCCGCGATCACAGGCACCGGGCAGGACAACGGGAGCGAGTACACCGCCGCCCCGGAGTTCTCACCCAAAAAAGTGGAACGACCGGCATGCAGGTCAATCAGCGATTCCCGGGTTCCTCCGCAGCAGAAGTAGGGGCCCACCCCCGTCAGCACGACCGCGCGCACCGACTCATCCTCCTCCACGGCCGCGAAACGCTCCTGCAGCTGTCGCAGCAGACTGGCCGTGAATGTGTTCCCGCCCTCCTGGTCGCACATCTGGATGAGGGCGATCCCGTCATATGGGTGATTCAGTGTGACGACGTCCCCGCTCATCTCACACCCACTCGTACTCGCGGTGGTACTCACGTATACGTGACAGGACCAGCCGTCGCCCACCCCGCGCGCGAGCACCCGGAATAAGATCCAGGTCAAGGTCCACGTTACGGGTGCCGAAGGCCACGGCCCCGTTCGTGCGCAGCAGCATCTCGTACTCGGGGATGCTGAGCCGGTACCGGCTGTCCAGGTGGTCGGCGATGCGGCGGTTAGCCACCAGCTCCTGGCTGTCCCGGTCGAAGACGCCGCTGTAGAACTCCGAGGAACAGCCCGAGCCGTAGGAGAATACTCCCAGTCTGCAGGAACGCGACACCTCGGCGTGGTGGATGGTACTGAGGATATTAAGGTACACCGTCGCCCCCATGACGTTTCCGACTCTGCGACAGAACTCGATACCGGGACGCACACGGGAATCAAAGTCGCGGTCAATCTCCTCCTGCTTGCGCACCTTGGCGACGCGACGCATCATCGTGCGGTGCGCCCCCTTGACCATTCCCCCGAAAGGCGTGTGGAAGCTCAAGTAGTCAAAGGTCCCCTGGTAGTCCACACCGGCCACGCGCGAGGCGTAGTCGCGGTAGGCGTTCTCGCAGCAGTCCAGGTAGGACAGCAGTGACAGGTCCGCGTCACCCGCCTCGCTGTCCGGGACCGGTCGGCAGGTGTCCATCACCTCGTAGCTGTAGAGCCCGTAGGCCCCCGGATCCAGTCGGAGCACATGCGGCTGCTGACTCACGAGCATGGCGATCGCCCCCGCTCCCCCACTTGGCTCAGCGAAGGACCAGTCCGACTGCAGGGCCTCACCGGCGTCAGCGGCAGTGAAACGGGCCAGGTCGGTGGCGACGACGAGCGCCTTGGCTCCCGAGGAGAGCGCATAGGAGGCTGCCATCATCAGACCAGCGGTACCCGAGAAGCAGGCGTTCTTGACCTCGAACAGCCGGCACCGGCGTGACAGCCCCAGCATCTCGTGGATGTAGGTACTCATTGACTTCCCGAAGTCAATGCCGGACTCGGTGCAGGTGATAACCATCTCGATGCTGTCGCGCTCTCGCGGGGACATGGCGGAGACGATCGGCTCGGCCGCGTTGACGCCATAGGACACCGGATCCTCATAGGGAAGCGGGACAGAGCGCTGCGACATCAGCAGGTTCTCAAAGCGGCTATTATCCAACTGGCGGTGGCGCGCCAGCTCCTCGACATCCAGGTACGCGCTTCCTCCATAGAAGTTGATGGCCTCAATTCCTGACAGCCGGCTCATCTCTGGACCCTTTCGTCTTCGTCCCGGCTTTCGCTCGAGGGGCGCGCCTCAGGCAGGCTGGCAAGAAGCTCGGCGCGCACAATTTCCAGTACTTGCGCCTCTGACTGCTCTACGTTGATGAACTGATGATCCCCCGCGAGGACGTGAAGGTTGACCTCTCGCGCCCCCAGGTCCTCCCACGCACGCGATTCTGCCAGAGAGACCCCGTAGTCGTCAACGCCGTGGAGCACCGTCATAGGCACGTCCAGCTTCTCACCTTCCGCGTGTTTGTATCGGTCGATCAGGCAGCAGGCCGCAAGCAGTTGCGGAAGAGTAGCGCGTGTCTCCGCCTCAGAGTACTTCCACGCCTTCACGTAGGCAGCCACTACCGCATTGAGGCGATGCTCGTCTCCCTCAACCTCATCGAACTGGGGAATCCGGTCGAATCCCTCGCGCTGCAACTCACGCAGCACTTTCTCGGTGCCTCCGTTGGGACGATTAGGGGCGGTGAACCCCGAGACAAAGGCGCGGACCACGTTAAGCGCCCCGCTGGTGCGCAGGCGGTGAGCCAGACGGAAAGAGAAAAGCGATCCCCAACTGTGCCCGAAGGTGGCGACGGGCAGATCTGAGAGGGCCTCTCCGACAATGCTCTCCAGCGTTTCGCAGAACCTGTCGACGTAGACCGGGGGCGCCTCGCGCAGGCGTGACGCGTCCATTCCCGGTAGCTGGACTGCCAGGACCTGGATCTCGGGCCCCAGGACCTCTTGCCACCCGTCGAACATGTCCGCGCTTCGGTACCCGTTCGGGAAGCACAGCAGCCTCACCCTCGCGGGCCTCGAGAGTTTCTCAGTGCCGCGCAGCCAGTGCGACAGGGAGGTGTCCACGGCATCATCCCCACGCCGGTCCTGCCGGTGCCGCTGCATCGCCGCGGCGATGTCCTGCGCGAGCCCGGCCAGGTTGTCCGCGTCCAGAAGGTCGGTGAGGGTGAGCGTCGTGCCAGTGCGCTCAGACACTTTGGTGTAGAGCTCCATACCCGTCATCGAGTCCAGCCCGAGGTCCTGCATCGCTAGCGCCGCTGATACCTCTGCCCGCTCCATCCCAAGGACCTCACTGACCAGATCCTGGAGCATCTCGAGCACAAGAGCGACCTTCCCCTCCTGCGAAGAACGCTGGAAGCGCGCGAGCAGAGCCTCGTCCACGCCCCGCTGGGAGGACTGAGCGGCCGTCATCAGGGCGATCCTCTCCTCATCAAAGGCCTTGAGGACAACACGACCCATGTCAAGCTGTACAGCACCAGCATCGCTGGACACAGACAAGGAACCACTGAGGGTGCCCGAGTCGACGTCGATATCGTCAACGGTCACACGACCCCACCGCGGACCTTCCACGTCGTCGGGCGCGGTGGAGCCCCACAGCCGCACCCGCTCCACCCTCTGCACCATGTACTTCTGGCCAGCCGGTGTCCGCTCGTGAGAGAACCGGTTGAACGCCTGCGCGCAGGCATCGACGAAACCAGGGTGGAAGCCAAGCGCGTACTGGCCCCGACGGGGGGTGCCATCGGCCCTGCTCAGCTCCACGATCCCGCAGGTGCCATGTCGACGGCCAGAGACGACGGCCCGCACGGAGGGGCCGAAGTAGAAGCCCTTGTCGTTCTCCAGCGGACCATAGAACTCCTCCTGCGAGAATGGGACAGCCTCCTCGTCGTCAGCGAACGGCGCATCGGGGCACGGGTCGCGCGTCACCGACAACGCGCCACGCGCGATTGACGCCCACGACGCGCTTCCAGCCTCCCGGGTGTAGATCTTGAACGTCCCGGCAGGAAAGTCCTCGCTGAAGCTCAGCAGCACCTCGACCGGAGTATCCGGCGGGACGACCAGAGCCTGCAGCAGCTCCATCCACTCGACAACGAGGTGCCCCTCGTCCAGGACGGGGCTGGCCGCGCGCGAAAGGAGCTCCATGTAGTAGCCGATATGAACGATTCCAGAGTTGTCCGCCGCCTCACTGAAGCTCTCAGCGGAGAAGACATGCAGGATGTTGGGGTCAGTCCCGGGAAGGTCCAGTCGCGCCCCGTCGAGGGCGAACCTGTGAGCGTCGAGCAGCGTGCGCGGTCCTGGCTCATCCGCCTCCAGCCAGTAGCGCCCATGCTGGAACGGGTAGGTGGGAAGCTGTACTCCTCGCTCCAAGAGAGGCCCTCCCCTGGGCCACCGCACTGACCCTCCCAGAGCAGTTGTCTGAGCCAGAACCCTCGAGATCTCGGGTTTGCCGTCTGCGTCGCCGGTGCGCAGCAGGACAACGTCGTCGCGCGCGCTCTGCAGGTGTCCGACCCCTCCCAGGAGCACGAAGCGGTAGCCCATCCTCTCGATGCCGGGCAGCGGGGACGACGAGGACGCCCCAGAGGCCGCATCAGCGCATGCCATCTCCCAGGCAGCACGAGTGTCCCGCTCCACGGCGCCCGCCTCCCAGGAGCAGTAGCGCACACGGGGACTGCGCAGCCGGGGAGCCCCGGGCCTCTCCCCCCGCGCTATCCGGCACAAGGCCCCGGCCGCAGAGTCCAGGTCGACCAGGCCAGCCAGCACGGCGGCAGCCATCGCCCCGCCTCCACAGCCAGTGACCAGGCTCGGCTCCACGCCCAGCTGTCGAAGCATCGTTCCCAGCGCGTAGGCATGGGAGAAGACATCTGCCAGGTCGCCAGCGCCCTGTGCGGCGGCAGCCGCGACCGCGCGGGCCTCGGCGTAGCCCGGCCACCTCGCCCACAGCTCCTGCTGGTCAGCGTCAGTCTTGTCCGACCCAAGAGCGAGAACGAACTTGGGTGGGATCTGGTCATCGGTGTGCGCCAGCAGCGCACGACCGTCGCTCAAGGTCAGGAACAGACGCCGACGGGCAGCGTAGCGGTCCCGGCCGTGGCTGGTTCCGAGAATCTCAACGGCGTCAGCGTAAAGATCCTCCCTGCCCTCCGCCCATCGACTCATCTCGTCAAGCACCTGGACGGCCTCGGAGACCGAGCGCGGAAGAACCAGCAGCCGGTGCTCGAACAGCGCCCGGCCCAGGTTGGTCTGCTGGCACACCGCGTCCAGGTCGACGTCGGGGTGGGCACGGAAGAAGTCCGCGTACCGCCGTACCTGCTCGAGCAGGGACTCCGAGGTCCTCGCTGACAACGTCAGCACCGGATCACTAGCAGAGGGCGCGGCCGCCGGCGGAGTCGGAGCCTCCTCGAGCACGACGTGGGCGTTGGTCCCGCTGAAGCCGAACGCGCTCACCGCGGCACGACGCGGTCGCCCCTCCGGACGCGGCCACTGCTCGCGTTCTCGCGGGAAAGCGATACCACGGCCCTCGCCGACGCGGGGATTCACCTCGGTGAGGCCAGCGACCGGGACGAACTCACCGTGGTACACCTGGAGCACAGCCTTGATCAGCCCGGCCATGCCGGAGGCGCACTCCAGGTGGCCGATGTTGCCCTTCGCCGCCCCTAGCCGCAGCGGCTCCTGCCGGTCCCCGTAGACGCTGCGAATCGCGTCGGTCTCGATCGGGTCCCCGAGCAGGGTTCCAGTGCCGTGGGTCTCAAGCATGTCGATCTCATCAGGGCTGACCTCGGCGACCTTGAGCGCCCGGGCGAGGACATCACGCTGGGCATGCGCGCTGGGCACCGTGAGTCCGCTGCTCTCGCCGTCGTTGTTGATGGCGGCGCCGCGCAGCACCGCCCAGACACGGTCACCAGCGTCTATCGCGGCTCCAAGCCGCTTGAGCACGACGACACCGCACCCCTCGCCGCGGCCGTAGCCGTCAGCGTCGGCGGAGAAGGGCTTACTGCGGCCGTCCGGAGCAAGAGCGTTCATGGCGCACAGACTGGACATCACAGACGGTGCCAGCATCAGGCTGCAGCCCGCCGCCAGGGCGACGTCGCAGTCCTCCTGGCGCAGCGCGTCCATCGCGAGCTTCACGGCGACCAGCGACGACGAACAAGCCGTGTCGACGGACACCGCAGGACCGTTGAGGCCAAGGGTGTAGCAGACGCGCCCAGCGGCCACGCTGGAGACGACTCCCGTGGACACGTACTGATCTACATCTGACACCGAGCCGATCAGGTTGCCGTACTCGGAGTTGCCCGAGATACCCAGGTACACCCCGGTCTGGCTGCCAGCCAGACTCAGAGGGTCGATTCCAGCGTCCTCAAGGGACTCCCACACGATCTCGAGCAGCAGCCGCTGCTGCGGATCCACCGAGCGGCACTCGACCGGCGCCATCTTGAAGAACCTGGCGTCGAAGCCCGCGACGTCGTCCTCCAAGAAGTGGGCACTGCGCACGTAGGACCGGCCAGGCCTGGCCGGGGCGGGACTGTAGAAGGCGTCCGCGTCCCACCGCTGCTCCGGGACCGGTACGACGGTCGTGACACCGTCCCGCACAACGCGCCAGTAGTCCTCGGGGCTCCTTGCAGCACCCGGAAACCGGCAGGCCATGCCGACGATGGCGATCGGCTCCGGGTGGCTGCGTCGTCGCACCGCCTCAAGGTCCGCCCGCAACTCGCGGATGGTGGAGATTGACTGCTTCAGTAAGCCGACGGTACTAGTTGCCATGGTTTCCCAATTCCATAGTTGACATCTCGATCTCTGCCCTGAGCAGCTCGGCCAGCGCTTCCTCGTCCAAGTTGTCCAGATCGTCCGGCAGGGGCGACGTTGAGAATGCGACCGCGTCCTGGCCCGCGCCGAAGCCGTCCATCTCACCAGCAGCCACCACCTCGGTATCAAATACCGTGGACAGCCTCTCCAGATCGCCCTTGGTCACAATGACGTGAGGCCTGCCGCTGGCCAAGGCCCAGGTGAGGCATCTCCACGCGTCCTCTGCCTCCAGCGGCTCGACACCCATGTGCCTGCGCATCTGCTTACGGACCGCCTCAGTGGCGGGCATGCCGCCCCCCCCTCCCCAGAACGACCAGCTGATCGACACGGAGCGCCCAGGGCACAAGGCTTCGCGTCGGACCATGGACTGGTCCAGCGACGCGTTGGCGAAGCAGTAGTCGCTCTGGCCGTAGTTTCCAAGCACGCCCGCCACCGAGCTAAAGGCGACGAAGACGTCCAGGTCGAGACCGGCAACAGCCTCCTCAAGAGCTGCGGTACCAGCGACCTTGGGGGCCAGGACGGCCGCCGCGTCCTCAGGGGACTTGCCCAGCATGGCTCCGTCACGGACGAGACCAGCCGCGTGGATCACGCCGTTCAGGCTCCCGTGACGAGCGAGGATGTCGTCAACGCGCTCACGGACCGCACCGCCGTCGCCAAGGTCCATGCTGATGTACTCAGCACTGCCACCAGCGGCGCGAATCTCGGCAACCACCTTGTCGGACTCCTCGTCTGGCCGACGGCGTCCCGCGAGCACCACAGTTGCCCCGTACCGGCTCGCAAGCTCACGGGCGAACAGGGAACCGAGCCCGCCGCGCCCGCCGGTCACCAGGTAGACACCGCGCTCCCGGAAGGGCAAAGGCGCCGAGACGCCGGGTAATCCGGTGAAACCACGTCTCTCCAGGTCCGGGGCAAGACGGGACTCAACCGCCGCGCTATCGGCGCTCAGTACCCGGAGCGCGCTCTCGGCCACCTTCGCGCACGGCAGCGAAGGCGCCGCCACCTCAAGGGTACGCACATCCAGGCCCGGCACCTCTATCCGGACCGCACGGGCGAAGCCGCCGATACCAGCCGCGGCCGATGGCGCGAACCCGTCATCGGCACGGCCGTATCCCACCAGCACCCTGGTGGGTTCCTCGGTAGACGCTCGCAGGGCCTGGCACAGAGCCATCACCGTGTAGTAGCCGGCATCCAACTGCTCGGACAGCGCCTCATCGTCTCTGCTCCACCACACCAGGACGTGGGAGATGGTCTCGCCGACCTGTTCGAGAAGCCAGTCCAGGTCAGGTCTGCTGCTCGTGCGGACGCAGAAGCTGTCCGCGCCGACGCGCTGCCGAGACGCGCCCGGGCGAACAAGGACGATGCGACGCGGACGAGCTCCGGGCGGCAGCGCCACCAGCGCGTCATACAGGTCAGGAGTGTCAGCCAGCAGAAGCAGGACATCCGGAGCCTTCTCGTCGCCGTCCTCGGACGGAACAGGGATCCAGGTCGGTGCCAGCAGGGTGACCGGGTAGTCCGGTGCCGCGGGCGGCGCAGCCAGTGCCTCATGGTCCTGCCCATAGTCCTGTTCCAGCTCTTCCAGCAGGTAGCCGGTCAGCTTCTCGATCGTCGGATAGGTGAAGACCATCTGCATGTCCAGCGCCCTGCCCACACGCTCCTCGATCGCGTTCGACAGATCAGTGGAGCTGATGGAGTCCATGCCCATGTCAAAGAAGCCTCTGGACGCCTCCAGCGCCCCAGGATCCTTGTACCCGAGAGTGGCCGCCACGAGCCGTCTTACCTCGGCCTCAACAGCGGCCTCGCGTTCGGCGGGCGTCGCACCGCTCAGAACCACGGCAAGCGATGGCTCGACAGTGCTGTCCTCGGCGGCCGCAGCGGCCTCGCTCTCACCCTCACCGGCCCCCTCCTGGGCCGGTAGCACGGGCGCATCGTTGTAGAGCCAGTGCTCCGTTCGGGCAAAGGAGTAGCCCGGCAGGGGCACGACCGAGCCCGTTCGCCATCCCTCGCCCCACAGCAGCCGCCCCCGGGTCCAGGCCCGGCCAGCGTCAAGAAGCTGCCCAGGACCGGGGCGCGCTGTCACGCGCGCCGGCTCAGCATCCGCGTCTGGCTCGGCCGTGCCCAGGACGACGGGTCCTTCGTCGCCGTCAAGATAGGAGCGCAGCGCGGAGCGCACTTCGCCCACGGTGGAGGCAACCAGCGCGAGCCGGTGGGACAGCGCGGGCCGTGCGAGCCGCATTGTCGTGGCCACCGCTGCCAGCGACGGCTGGCCAGCGTCGCCGCCATCAAGCGCGGTGAGGAGAGCCCGGACCTGACGACCAAGCGAGTCCCCGTCCGTGCCGGAGACGACGACGAGCTCCGGCTCACGACCCTCTGCGAGCTGGACCCGAGCAGGCGCCTCTTCAAGAACAAGGTGCGCGTTGGCCCCTCCTGCGCCGAAGGAACTGATGCCCGCTCGTAGCGGGACCTCGGCGCCGTCAACGACTTTGCGCTGCCACGGCTCGCCCTTAGTCGGCAGCCGGAACGGCGTGCGCTCCAGCGCAAGGCGGGGATTGACCGTCGCCGAGTTGGTGCGATGAGGAAAGCACTCGCCCCTGCTCATCTCAAGCACTACCTTGATCACCTGCGCGATCCCGGCAGCGGCCTCGGCATGACCCATGTTCGCCTTGACCGAGGAGATCACCACGCTGCCCTGCTCCGCGCCCTCGTAGGCCGCCGTCAGCGCCTCAACCTCGATAGGGTCACCGAGGTCGGTACCCGTTCCGTGCGCCTCCAGACGCGTCACTGTGCGGGCATCGACCCGTGCTGAGGCCAAGGCCTCACGCACCAGCGCCGTCTGGGAAGCCGGGCTGGGGACGGTGTAGCCGTGCACTCGACCACCATGGTTCACCGCGGATCCCCTGACCACAGCGTAGACGTGGTCTCCATCCGCACGAGCGTCGCTCAGACGCTTGAGGAGGACCGCACCGACTCCGTCGGATGGGACGTATCCGCTGCCTCCGTCGCCAAAGCTGTGGCAGCGGCCGTCCTGCGCGACGAACCCGAGCATGGACAGAGTCGCCATCTTGGCGGGATGGAGGAGAAGGTTGACGCCCCCGGCCACTGCGGCATCCGCGCGACCGGCGCGCAGGTCGGCGCACGCCGTGTGCAGCGCGGTGAGCGAGGAGGAGCACGCGGTGTCCACGGCGATACTGGGGCCCTGCAGGTCCAGGTGGTAAGAGACACGATTGGCCGCGGAATAGTGCTGGGAGTCCACCGGCACCAGTCGTCCGCGTGCCAGCTCCTGCGCGCCGAGCAGGGCGTAATCCTTGAATGACACACCGGCGTAGACGCCGGTGCGTGTGGTCAGGACCCGCTGACCGGTAGCAGCGTGGGAGGGCGGCACGTATCCGGCGTCGGCCACGCACTGCCAGACGCACTCCAGGAGGATCCGCTCCTGCGGATCCATATAGGCAGCCGTGGCAGGAGCGATGCCGAAGAACTCGGCGTCGAAGCACCGCTCCTCGTCAATGAAGCCGCCCCAGCGCAGCCGGAGCTCTTCGTAGCGGCGCCAGTCCCACCGGTGCGGCGGCGCCTCGCTCACCAAGTCCTCGCCCGCCCGCAGCCGTGCGGCCAGCGCACCGGTGTCCGGAGCGCCCGGGAAGCGCCCAGCGACACCGACAATGGCGATATCGTCATCCTCCCCGGTACCCGCGTGATCCGCTGGACTCGCTTGAGACACCACCGGCACCGGCACCGCCTCGGCCAGGTCATCGGCATCCCTGCTGTCAGCGCAACGGGTGACAATGGCGTCGACAACGTCACCCACCGTCCTCGCCTGGAACATCAGGGAGGCTGGCAGCTTCGGCAACCGCGTCTCGAGCGCGGAGAGGAGCTGACGGATGCGGATGGAGTCCGTCCCGTACGCCTCCAGCGGGCTGCCGACGTCCAGTCGATCCCGCGGGATACCCAGGACCCGAGAGAAGGTGCTCAGGACGAAGTCCTCGACGGAGCCGGTCCTGTGCGGGGCATGGTCCGGCAGCTCTGGCGCTGGCTCGCCCGCGGCGGTCGCGGGTGCCAGGGGCCGGCCCGCGCCAGTCGGTGTCAGCCAGCACACGTCCTCACGGAAGGGGTACAGCGGCAGAGACACACGACGTGGTCGGCGCCCCTGCCACGCCGGGGCCCAGTCGACGGGCACCCCCAGGACCCACATACGCGCGGCGTCGGCCCAACGGCGCTGCCGAACGGCGTCGGCGACGAACCCCTGCGTGAACTGCGCGCCCAGCACGTCAGTCAGACCGGCAGGCTGACTGGATGGCGCGGTCAGCAGGGCATCATGCTCCCTCCCCCGCACCAGTGCCTCCAGGGCCTCGCTCAGCTCCTGAGTGGAGCTGGCCAGCACCGCCACCCGGTGGGGGTGCGCGACACGGCCCAGCTGCGACGTGGCGGCGATCTGGGCAAGGGTCGGTAGTGGCGCGGCCGCAGGACCTGCCGGAGCGTCGAGGGCCTGGATCTCGCTCACGCGCCGCGCTCCCGGCGACATCACGTCAAGTCCGGCCCGCTCCAGCACCCGGCCCCAGGTGACAGCGTCCAGTCCCAGATCCTCAAGGCAGTCGTCCTCATCCACGCTGCCGGCGGGCAGGGCAAGAACCTCCTCCAGCGCCGCGGTCAGGGGCGCGCCGGAGCCCACAGGCCGCGGGCGCAGCCAACGACGCCAGGAGTCCACCACGGCATCAAGGCGCTCAGCGTCGGGAGCGGACAGCACCACCAGCTGCGGACCGTCGTCACCAGCGTGCGGATCTGGCTGGGCAGGAGCCTCCTCCACCACGATGTTCGCGTTGGCCCCTCCTGCTCCGAACGCGCTCACAACGGCTCGCAGGGGCTCATCAGCACGTAGCGGGGCCCAGGTGGCGGCGCGCTGGGGAACCCGGAAGCCTGCCGACGCGAGGTCCAGGTTCGGGTTGGGCGGCGCTGAGTGCAGCGACGGGACGACCGTACGGTGCCGCAGCTGGAGGACCACCTTGGTCAGCGCCGCCACACCCGCAGCAGACTCCGCGTGGCCGATGGAGGACTTCACCGAGCCTAGCCAGACCTGGGGGTGGTCACTGGCGTCACCAAGCGCGTGGGTCAGGCCGACCAGCTCGATGGGATCCCCCAGCGCAGTCCCAGTGCCATGCGCCTCGACGCAGCTCACCGTCGCCGGGTCGACACCAGCAGCGCTCAGGGCCGCGCCGATCACATCGCCCTCGGCGACGGGGCTGGGCACCGTGTACCCGTTGGTCCTGCCGGCGGCGTTGAGCGCGCTGCCCCGCAGGACAGCATGGACGTGATCCCCGTCAGCCAGCGCCCTCCGCAGCGGTTTGAGCACGACCGCGCCCACGCCCTCTGCCGGGACGTAACCGTCACCACCGGCACCGAAGGAGCGGCAGCGTCCGTCGGTGGAGAGGAACCCCGCCTGCGACAGGGTCACATACTTCGCCGGGTGGGGCATGATGTTGACACCACCGACGATCGCGGCCTCGCACTCACCCGTCGCCAGGCTCCTGCACGCCAGGTGGAGGGCTGTCAGGGATGACGAGCACATGGTGTCGACCGCGACGCTGGGGCCACGCAGCCCAAGGGTCCAGCTCACTCGGTTGACGATGGAGGAGAAGGAGCCCCCTCCGCGCACGCCGGCCGCATCAGCAAGCAGCTGGTAGTGGCTGAACATGGCTCCAGCGAAGACGCCGATCTCGCGCCCGTCCAGCTGGTCAGGCGCATACCCCGCCTCCTCCAGCGCGTGCCAGGCTGTCTGCAGGAACAGCCGTTCCTGCGGGTCGATATAGGCGGCCTCGGCCGGCGAGATGCCGAAGAAGAGCGGGTCAAAGCATTCGATACCGTCGAGGAAGCCTCCCCAGCGACTGACCGTGCTGCCGGGGCGGCGCCCCTCTGGGTCGAAGATCCTCTCGTGGTCCCAGCGCGAGCCCGGCACCTCCGTCACCGCGTCCACACCTTCGCGCAGGTTGTGCCAGAAGCTGTCAAGGTCGGGAGCCTGCGGGTAGCGTCCGGCGATACCGATGATCGCGATATCACGACGGAGCGATCCGGACGACTCAGCGCTGCCTGCTGGTCCTGAGGCGCTCGCGCCCGCCCCAGCACGTGCCCGGGCCGCGAGCAGGTCCCACTTGCCAGGCAGCGGGCTCGTCGGCGGAGGCGGCACCGCGACGCCAGCGGGCCCGCCGCTGGGGCGCTCGGAGGGCTCGCTGGCACCGGGACCGGTATCCGGAGCGGCCTGGTGCTGGGCAGCCAGACGCGCGGCGAGCTCACGAGGGTTGTCGTGCTCGAAGAACAAGGTCTTGGGGAGCTGGCCGAAGTGCTTCTCCAGGGCCGCAGTCAGAGACAGCGCCAGGATGGACTCCACGCCCATCCTCCGAAAACTGGTGACAGGCGTCACCTCCTCAGCGTCCAGTCCGGTGACCTCCCGAACAACCTGTAGCACGATCTCCTCAACACGGTCCCCAGCGATGCGCGCGTCCGGAGCCGCTGACTCGCCGCCCCGCGCCAAGGCGGTCATCACGGACTGGGCGCCCTCGCTCACTGGCACCAGGACCGGCACCCCCGCCGACACCGCGTGCTGGCAGGCGCTGACAGCCTGCTCAGTGGACAGGCTCACCGCGGTACTTGCCGTCTCCGGCAGGCTGTCCACCATCGCGGTGCCGCGCACGGCGGGCAGGACCACTGAGCACGTCGCGCCATGCCGCTCGCCCCGGAGCCGCTGAGCCTCCCGCCGTACAGCGAAACCGTCGAGAAAACCGTTGGCAAAGGCGTAGTCGGCCTGGCCCACATTGGCCAAGGTCCCCGCGAGGGAGGAGCAGAGCAGGAAGAACGCGAGCGGGTCATCGCGCGTCATCTCGTCGATGCAGGTGGCCCCAAGGACCTTGGGAGCGGCCACCGCCCGCGCGGACGCGGCGGTCTTCATCCTGACAAAGGCGTCGTCAACCGCGCCAGCGGCGTGGACAACACCCCGCAAGACGCCATCGGCGCGCAGGCGCGCGGTCATGTCCGCAACCGCGACGCGGTCGGTCACGTCGCACCGCTCGTAACGCACGGCGACACCAGCCGCCCTCAGGTCCGCGAGCACCCGGGCCGGTCCAGGGGCATCCTGCGGGCTGCGGCCCACCAGAGCAAGGGTGCAACCGCTCTCGGCACCGATGCTGCGTGCCAGGACTCTGCCGACGTCACCGGTGCCGCCAGTAACCAGCACGATCTCCTCAGTCGACATCGCCGGCCACTGGGGCACTGGCTCGTGGCCAACTGCTGGAGCAGGCACGACCTGGAGCACCTCCCGGCCCTGCGTGGAGACACGCACCCAGTCGTCGTGCCCGCGCAGCTCAGCGCATAGGCGCTGAGCCAGTTCAGCCGTCACAGGGCCGGCCACAACCATTGAACGCAGCCGCACCAGCGGATCCTCCAGCGTGACCACCCGGCCCATTGCCGCCTCGGCCCACGGCAGCGCCTGGGCGGGACCGGATGCCGCGTCGTGCACGACGATCACGTCCACAGCCCTGTCACGCCGGAGAGCCATCACGCTGTGAACCAGCTCCAGCAGCACCTCGAGCCACGCGACAGGATCGGCGCACGATCCGGGAACCAGGACGGCGGCAGGAGGACGGCCCTGCCGGTCCATGTCCCTGAGCGCAGGTGCCACAGCGCTCCACTCCCCGACCCTGTTGACAGCCACGCCCGCCTGAGCGAGGCAGTCGCGGATCCCGGTCCCAGGCCACTGGCCACCAGGTGGATCGACGGCGATGACGTCGCGGATATCGCCGTCCACCGCCCGAGGCCCCGTCGACGCCCGCGTCGCTGCAACACGTAAGTAGCTGAGCTCCTGTTCAGGCATGATATGGCTCCTTCAGCTCACGCAGGACAAGGCCGTCGATCTCGACAATCACGCGTCCCGCCTCGTCTGCCACAGACAGGTCCAGGACGAACCGGTCTGCTTGCCCACGGCGTCGCATGAGGTGCGCCCACGCCCGCATGGGCAGGGGGCCATCACTGAACCTCGCCGACTCCGCCGCGTATGGGAGGTACAGCCCTTGCTCGGAGCCGAGCAGGACCGCGCACTCGAACGCCGCGTTCAGCATGGGAGCCAGCAAGGAGGGGCTCTCGCTCTCCAGGGCACCCAGGCGCGCAAGCACCTGGTCGCCGCGAGAGCTGCACGCCCGCAGCTGGCGGTAGCAGCCGAGATGATCGAGACCGCAGGAGGCCAGCAGCCGGCGCACAGGCGCGGCGTCACTGGGCTCGCCGCAGATCCCACGCAGGGCGTCAAGGTCAAGCCCCGGCACGACCGGGGCAGTCGGCTCCAGGCTCACCGTCGCGCTGGCCGCTGGCACCGCGCGGTCCTGCGCCACGACCTCGGCGCGCAGGGACTCAGCCGTTGGAGTCAGTACAGTGCGCACGTCAATGGGCGAATCGAGAGGAACCATGGCGGGCCACACGATGTCAGTCAAGGTGTGCGCAGGATGCTCAAGGCTGGCGGAGGCGGCGGTCCGCATCATCTCGAGCGATGCCGCGCCAGCCAGCACCGGCTGACCGGCGACGCGGTGGTCAGCCGCCTGCGGTACCCCCGGGCCCAGGCTGCTCACGAACTGCTGGGTGAACAGGGTTGACTCGTTGCGGTGCACCAGTGGGTGCAGTGTCTCCCTCGCGCCCGGGAGCGAGGCGCCGTGGGTGGGGGGAACGGGTGGGACGGTGACAGCCGTTGGTCTCCAGTGGCGACGGCGGGCAAAGGGGTAGCCCGGCAGCGAGATCCGTCGGCTGCCCTGGGGACGTGGCCACGCGACCTTCTCCCCGGCCAGCCAGGCGCGTCCGGTGTCCGTGAGCGCAGGACGCCCGGTCTTCCCGGACACCAGCGCGTCAAGCTCCCGTTCCAGCTCCTCCTGGCTGCCGGCCACGACAAGGGCTCGGTGATCCTGAGCCAGGCGCCCCGTCTGGAGGGTGAAAGCGATGTCGACGAGGTCCTCGGGCTGCAGCGAGCGCGACCGCGACCACTCGAGGAGCTGGCTCGCCAGCACGCCCAGGTCACCCTGACGGCACGCGGAGAGCGGTATCTCCACCGTCACCGGCATGGCGGGGGCGGGGCGCTCCCACTCTGGCTCAGGCGCAGAAGTCACGATGACATGGGCGTTGGTACCACCCGCGCCGAAGGTCGAGATCCCGGCCGTGCAGTGCGCGGGATCGGGCCACGGACGGGTGCTGGTCACCAGCTCCAGGCCAGCGCCGTCCCAGTCGACCTCAGGGTTGAGCTCGTCGGCATGGATGCTGGGGACCAGCGTGCCGTGCTGCATCTGGAGAAGGACCTTGGTCAGCGACACGATGCCAGCAGCGCTCTCGCAGTGGCCGATGTTGGACTTGACAGACCCGACAAGGCAGGCCCGCTGCCGGCCTGGGCCCAGCGCCATGCCCAGCGCCTCGATCTCGAGCGGGTCGCCCAGCCTGGTCCCAGTCCCGTGCGCCTCGACGTAGGCCACATCGGATCCCTTCACCCCCGCCCGGTCCAAGGCGAGCGAGACGACCCTCGCCTGCGCCGCTGGCCGGGGCACCGTGAACCCGTTGCTGCGCCCGCCGTGGCCCACCGCCGTCGCCGCGATCACGCCGTACACGTGGTCGCCGTCGGCCAGCGCCCGGGAGAGCGGCTTCAGCACAGCCACACCGACCCCCTCGGAGGGGACGTAGCCGTCTGCGTCCGCCCCAAAGGCCTTGCACCGCCCGTGGGAGGCAGCGAAGCCGGAGGAGTGGAGGAGGCGGAACTTGTTCGGGTGCGGCGACAGGTTCACCCCGCCGACCAGCGCGGCCTCGCACTCGCCCCTTCCCAACGACTCGCACGCCAGGTGCAGCGCCGTCAGCGAGGACGAGCACATGCTGTCGATGGTGAGGCTCGGTCCACCGAAGCCGTATGTGTAGGAGATACGGTTGGCCAGGGACGCTGGCGCGCCGTTGAGCGTGTAGCCCGTCCCCGTCATCTGGGACTGCGCCGCGTAGAGCTGGTACTCCGAGTACATCGCACCGACATAGACGCCGACGCTCATCGAGCGGTCCTCCTGCGGCATTCCGAGATCCTGGGGAACGTACCCGGAGTCCTCAAGGGCGTGGTGGGCGCACTCCAGCAGAATCCGCTCCTGGGGATCCATCACCTCGGCCTCGACGGGCGCGATCGAGAAGTACCTGTCGTCGAAGCAGTCGGCATCCTTGAGCAGCCCCGCCCAGCCCGTAGCCGGGTCCTGGTCCCACACGGGGGCGCCGAGCGCCTCCCAACGCGCGCGGTCGAGCCTGTCGACACAGTCGCGCCCGGCGACCAGGTTCTGCCAGAACTCTGCCAGCCCCTCAGCGTGCGGGTAGCGGCCCGCCAGCCCTATGACCGCGATCTGCTCCTGGGCCGGCGGGTCCTCCTCGGCCTGGCGCTCGTGCGCGGCGGCCTCACGCGCTGACGCGTCCTGTCGCCCGGGCTCTCCCCCCTCTCCGGCACCCAGCAGGACGGCGCACTCCTGCGGCCGCGTCTCCAGCAGGCTGCCAGCCAGCTCCCGCAGCGTGCGGTTGTCGAAGAAGAGGCTCTTGGGCACCCGGCCCATCGTCGGGCGCAGCCGCTCGGCGAAGCTCATGACGATGATGGAGTCGACGCCATAGCTCTCCATCTCCTCGTCCAGGTCCAGGCGCGCCCGGTCGATCCTGGTCAAGGACGCCAGGATCTCGCGCAACCGGTCCGCCACCTTCTCAGTGTCCGAGCCGCCGCCGATCCCCGGCGCCTGTGGTTGTCTCCGCGACCGCCTCTGCGGCACGGCCTCCGCTTCTCGGGTCAGAGGACCGCCCCGCTCACGTGAGTCGTTGCGGCGGCAGCGCGACAGATAGCCGCGGACAGCGGGCAGGCTGCCCACCAGTGGGACCAAGCGGGTCTCGTCCCCATGGCGAGCGGCGTGAAGGACTTCCAGCGCGTCGCGTGTCGGCAGCGGGACCATCCCCGTGCTGACGTCCATACGCTCGAGCGCATGCCTGCTGAGCGTCATACCACCGTCCTGCCACAGTGGCCAGGAGATTGACACCGTGGCGCCACTGACCTTGCCGCGACGGACCAGGTCACGGCGCCAGGCGGCGAACTCGTCCTGGAAACCGTTCGCAGCCGCGTAATCGCTCTGTCCCGCGTTGCCAACCGTGCCTGCCAGCGAGGAGCACAGCACAAAGCTGCGCAGCGGCTGATCGGCGGTCGCGCGGTGCAGCGCCATCGTGCCAGTCACCTTCGGCCTCAGGACCTCGCGCACGGCCTCAGCCGACTTGGTCGCCACAAGCCCGTCGCGCAGCACGCCAGCGGCGTGGATCACGTCGGTGACGGGACCCGCCTCGGCGACGACCTCTGCGACAGCACGTCGCAGGGCAGGTTCGTCACAGATGTCGACCTGGATGTACCGGCAGCTGACACCGTCCCCGCCAAGACGCGCTGTCAGTGCGCGGATCTCCTCCTGAGGCTCCGTGCGGCCAAGCAGCACCAACGTGAGCGGGTCACCGTTCCGCCGCGCCCGGTCCGCGAGGTCCTCGGCGACGAGGCGGCCAACTCCACCCGCGCCCCCGCTGATCAGCCAGACACCATCGGCATGCCGGGGCGCGGTAACGGGCCACGGCTCCTCCCGCAGGGTCTCGGTCTCACGCTCGTGCTGGCTTCGCCGGACCGCCTCGTGGAGGACCGCCGCTCCTGCCTCCTCACCCGCCCATCTCGCTACCGAGGCAGGATCGCTGGCATCCGGGCAGAGCAGGGCCTGGACCTCGATGTCCTCCTCCTCCGCCCTGACGCTGCGCAGCATCGCGAGCAGCCCCGCCAGCAGGGAGCCGTCAGGGAGGACCAGTTGCACCACGGTGCGGCCACAGCGATCCGACGGGAGGCGCTGCAGCATCGACAGCGTCGTCTCCGCCGCCCGGATGTAGTCCTGCTCGAAAGAAGCATCCGAGGGCAGGAGTGTCGTCTCGGCCAGGGCCGGCATGTACGTCCCCAGGCGCTCGAAAGCGGTGAGGACTCGCCAGGTCGTGGGCAGGTCCTGCCGCTCCCTGGCGAGCGGTGCCGGACGCCACTCAGGAACCTGGATCATGCGCCCGGTCGAGGACGCGCGGAAGCGCAGGTCGCTGATACGGGCCAGCACGTCGCCAGTGGGCGAGCAGATCCGCACGTGCACGCACCGCTCGTCGCCGTGATCCGTGTCAGCAGGCGTGGTCACTACAGCTGCCTCGTCCCATGACTGCCAGCCGCCACTGCCAACCTCGACACGCCCGATCGAGAACGGAAGCATCTGGCCCGCGGCCGCATCATCACCCTGGTTGAGGAAGGCCCACGTGCTCTGGAACGCGCCGTCGAGCAGCGCGGGGTCGAGAAGCGCGCCCGTCACCGCGGCCCCCGAGCGCCGCAGCATGGCGACCGCCGCATCCGTGCCGACTATGACGTCTCGGACCACCCGGTGCGTAGGGCCGTAGTCCAAACCGGAACCCGCGAGGGCCGAGTACACCTCGGCCCCCTCAACCCGGGTGCGGGCGGCCGCCCGCAGCTCCGCGAGCGCCACCCGCTCCTGTGACGCGGGAGTGGTCGCCATCTGGGCAAGGGCGTCGCAGAACTCCACCTCAGCGCCCTCATCGGTGCCCACGAGCCGAACGTGAACGCCGTCGCCCTCCCGCTCAGCATGCACCTCCAGGGGCGCGCTGGCCGGTTCACGGCAGGCTCGGACAAAGGTGACCTGGGAGAGGACCACTGGTGCCCTGAGCGCCATCTGGGCAGCCGCGCGAAGCATCTCCACCATAGCCGCGGCCGGTAGGACAGGACCGCCGTCAACGTGATGATCACGGATCCATGACTCCGCACCGGTGAACGACGTCGTGAAGACCACCTGGTCCATGGTCGAGCGGTTGGCGTGCAGCAGCGGGTGCGGATACCGCCCAGCCCGCTCCTCGGCATCCGCGGGTGGCTCTGCCCAGCAACGCTCCCTGGCGAAGGGGTAGCCGGGCAGGCTGACCCGGCGCGCTGCGCGCTCCTGCCAGCCAGCCTGCCAGGGCACAGCGCGTCCGGCCACCCAGGCACGAGCCAGCTCGTCGAGCCGTGCGGCTCGCAGGAGCCCCATGACCCGCTGCTCGTCATCGGGATCCTGCTCCAGCACGGAGCCGTGGTGCTGCGCTCGGCCCAGCAGCACGGAGGAGCCCTGGCCATCGAGCACATGCTGGATCTGTTCAACCGCCTCATCGAGCGAGCCCACGACCACCGCAGCCCGCTGGGCCATCTCCTCTCGCCCGGTCTGCAGGGTCAGTGCCACGTCATCGAGCCGCAGCAATGGCGTGCGGGTGACATAGGCGATGAACTCCTGCAGGACCGCGCGTAGGCGGTCCTCGTCGCGCGCCGAGAACACCAGCACGTGACGGCCCTGGGACTCGGGACACCGAGCCACGGCAGGCGCCTCTTCCACGACGACGTGAGCGTTGGCGCCACCGGCCCCGAACGCGCTCAGTCCTGCCCGGCGCGGCGGGTCCGCCGTCCACGGGACCAGGCTTTTCGCGACGGCGACACCGGCCCCGGCGAAGTCGATATGCGGATTGGGCGGGTCAGCGTGCAGCGACGGCGCGACTTGGCCGTGCTGGAGCTGTAGCAGAATCTTCGCCAGACCCGCCACACCAGCCGCCGACTCACAGTGCCCGATATTGGACTTGACCGACCCGATAAGACACGGCTGGTCGCGGTGCCCGCCGCCCAGGACCGTGGCCAGTGCCCGCACCTCAATAGGGTCTCCTAGCTCAGTCCCGGTGCCGTGCGCCTCGATGTAGGAGATCGAGTCCGGGTCGACCTCGGCGTCGTGCAGGGCCGCCGTGATCACCTCGGCCTGGGCCTGGGAGCTCGGCACGGTGAAGCCGCCAGCGTGACCACCAGAGTTCACAGCCGTGCCACGGATCACTCCCCAGATGTGGTCACCGTCGGCGACCGCCCGGTCGACAGGCTTGAGCAGCAGGGCGGCGACAGCCTCACCCGGCACGTAGCCGGTGCCTCCCTGACCGAACGCGCGGCACCGCCCGTCCCTCGCGGCGAACTTGCCTTGGGACAGCAGGACCAGCTTGTCCGGGTGGATGGTGAGGTTGACTCCCCCGACCAACGCCATCTCGGCCTCTCCCGAGCGGATACTGGCCGCTGCGGCATGCAGCGCCGTGAGCGAGGAGGAGCACATGGTGTCGAACGCGATGCTGGGCCCGCGCAGATCCATGAAGTGCGACACCCGGTTCGCCACGGCGGCGAAAGACGACGGGACAGGGACACTGCGACCCTCGATGTCACCACGCAGCATGCCGTAGTGGCCGTACATGATCCCGACGAAGACGCCGATCGCACGGCCAGCCAGCTGAGCGCGGCGGTAGCCCGCGTCCTCCACGGCGTGCCAGCACTCCTGCAGGAACAGACGGGCCTGGGGGTCGAGGAAGGAGGCCTCGGCCGGCGAGATGCCGAAGAAGAGCGGGTCAAAGGCGTCGACGTCCTCGAGGAAACCGCCCCAGCGGGCATAGGTGGTGCCAGGAGTGCCGTCGTCACTGACGTAGGCCGCGTGGTCCCAGCGGTCCAAGGGCACCTCAGTGATGCAGTCGCGCCCCTCGCGCAGCAGCGTCCAGAGCTCGGGCAGGTCGCGCGCCCCGGGGAAGCGCCCGCTCATACCGATGACCGCCAGGTCTCGATTCCCGGAGCTGGCACCGTGATGCTGGGCGCTCGTCCTTCCGCTGGGAGACGCCACGCCCCCACCCTCCGTCCCAGGCCGCGCGGGGTGGTCCACCGAGGCCTCGGGGGTCGGAGCGGGCTCCTGCGCCCGGGCAAGGGCCGCGCATGTGTCCGCGTGGGTCCCGGCCAGCGTGAGCGCCACCTCGTCGATGGAACGGTGCTCAAGGAACAGTGTCTTGGGCAGCGACCCGAAGTCCCGCTCCAGCGCCCGGGTCGCCGTCATCATCACGATGGAGTCCATGCCGAGGTCCTCGAAGGTGTCGTCCAAGCGAACACGCTCCGGCGGCGTACCAGTCGCCTCGCAAACGGCCTGCCGCACTCGGCCAGCGGCAGCAAGCGCCAACTCACGAGATCCCGCGCCCGCGCGCTCCGGCGACCCGGCCTCTTCCTGTGGCTGGAGCAGGGCGCGACGCATCGCCGGGACAGATCCTTGTCCGCAGGCGATCGCGGATTCGGAGGAGGCCACTGCTCGGTCGATCAGCGACAGCGCCACCGCCGTGTCCAGCGGCACCATTCCCAGATCTCGACGCGCGGCCTCGACAGCGTCGTCGCTGATGGTCATACCGCCCTCGGCCCAGTAGGGCCATCCAATGCTCACTGTCCGGCCCTGGCGCTCCCCCGCCTCCCGCTGGCGCTCGCGCCTGGCCGCGGCCTCGTCGAGGTAGGCGTTGGCGACGCAGTAGGCCGCCTGCCCCGGGTTGCCCAACCAGGCCGACAGCGAGGAGAACAGCACCACACGCTCAAGAGGCTCCTCGCGCAGCACCTGGTCGACCACGTCAAAACCGCCTGCCTTGGGAGCCAGAACACGTGACACCTGGTCGGCAGTGGTGCTGCGCACCAGCGCGTCGTCAAGCACGCCCGCGACGTGATAGAGCGCGTCGACGGTTCCCCATACCTGGTGCACGCGGTCCACGGCCCGAGCGACGTCAGGCTCGACGGCGGCATCGGCAACCAGGTACAACAAGCTGTCCCCTGCCGCCTCGGCCCAGTCCGGAAGCGGGTCGGGAGCCCCGGAACGAGACAGCACAGCGGCACGACCACCGGCTGCGACCACCGCCCGCGCGACGAGCGCGCCGACTCCCGAGGAGCCGCCGACGACGAGAGCCGTCTCGGCTCGCGGCTCGACGTGCTCCGGGAGCTCCACTTCGGCCATGACAGCGACGCGCCGCTGGTCATTGGCGACCCGGACCAGCAGGTCGGCCTGGGCAGTCTCCTCCAGGACATGACGCGCCAGGTCCTCCGTCGCCCGGATCTGCAGCAGCGAGACGACGAGGGAGGACTCCAGCCGCAGTGTGGCCGCATACCCGGCCATGGCGGCTGCCGCCGGGCTGGATCCGCCAGCAAGGTCCACTAGCAGCACACGCGTCCCTCGGACGCCGTCGGTCAGGAGTGGCCTGACCACCTCCTGGCAGCACTCGAACAGATCCTGGACCCCCTGCGCGTCCGCGGAGGTCGTGGGCAGCACGATGATGACGGCGTCGCTGTCCTGCGCCCGAGAGACGAGGTCGGCCACGCCCTCCAGCGCGGGCTGGAGGCGCCCGGCGTCACCAGCGAGGCACACCCGTGGGCGAGCGGCGGGCCGCGGTCCGGTCTCCGCGCCAGGCGTCCACCTGCGCGCCACGGCAACGACACCGGTTCCGCCCACGGGGGCGAGGACCAGTCCGCTCGTCGAGGCCAGGACGGTGCCGTCGGCAGCGGTGATGTCGACATCGAAGCACGAGGACTCACCTGCGCGCCGGGTCGCGACGACGTGGCGCGCCTGCTGGGCCTCTCCCCAGATCTCGAAGCGCTCCGCCGCGAGCGGAAGATAGGTGCCGCCCGCGGGCAAGAGCGGTCCGACGCACTGCCACGCCGAGTCCATGACGCCCGCCCAGGCGGAGTCCTCCGAGTCCTCCGGAGGAACCAGCAGACCGGTGGCCTGACCGCCCTCGGCGCGAGGGTCTCGCAGTGCCTGGTAGCGGGGACCGTAGGTGATGGCCGCGGGAGCGGTCCTCGCCGTCACCTCGGGCAGGGCTGACACGGACGCCAGGTCCACCGAGCGCGAGGGGCCCGCCGTCGCCTCCCGGGCGACGACGCAGACCCGGGAATGGGAAAGAATGCTGAGCTGACCGTCATCACCTCGCTGGACGTCCAGCTCCAGGTGCTCCTCACGCGCCTCCAGCGGGTGCTCCCAGCGCAGGTCGACCAGGGCCGGGGCGCTGTCGCCGTGACGCTCATCAGCCTGGCGCAGGAGGATCTCGGCGGACGCTGTGGCAGGCAGCACCGGTACTCCCTCAATGCGGTGCTGGTCCACCCGCCAGTCCCTGGAGTCGATCGACACGCGGGAGCGCTCCTCACCCCGACGCGCGCCACGAGCCTGCCCAGAGCCCTCGAACCACAGCGGCACACGCTCGAAGGGGTACGTCGGCAGGACGACGGACCTGCCGGATGATGTCTGTGGCAACGTCGCCCAGTCGACCTCGTTCCCGCCGACCCACGCCTGCGCCACGGCATCCAGGCCGTCTGCCGCAGTGACAGCCGCATCACGGGTGGGCCGGGCGCGGCCGCGGTACCAGCCCTGCCCGGAGGCGGCCAGCTGATGCAGCAACGAGAGCGCCTCCGACCTGTCCCGAGCCACGGCGGCTGCCCGCTCGGGCAACGCGTCACGGCCGCGTTGAAGTGTCAGCGCGACATCAGTCGCCGCCAGTTCCGGCTCCCGCTCAAGAGCAGCGGCCAGCCGCTGGGCGCACAAGCGCAACTGCTCCGGCGAGTGAGCCGACACGACCAGCACCACGGGAGTATCGCCCGCGTCCGGTCGCCGCGGCTGCTCCACGTGCTCCTGCACCACCAGGTGAGCGTTGGTGCCGGAGAAGCCGAAGGAGCTCAGCACTGCGCGGCGCGCGGACTCGCTCCTCCACTGACGGTGCTCGGTCCCGACCGTGAACGGGGAGCCGGCGAGATCGAAGTGCCGGTTGGGGGCGGAGAAATGCAGGGTCGGGACCAGCTCCCGGTGCTCCAGGCACATCACTATCTTCTGCAGCCCAGCGACCCCGGCCGCGGCGGAGGTGTGGCCCAGGTTGGACTTCACCGAGCCCACGGCGCAGAAACCGGTGTCGGAGGTCCAGCGCCGGAACGCGCCAGCAAGGGCAGTCAGCTCGACCGGGTCGCCGAGGATCGTGCCCGTGCCGTGCAACTCAGCGTAGGAGATCGTCCGAGGATCGATCGACTCCCGCTCGTACACCTCCTCGGCCAGGGCGCGCTGTGATGCCAGGCTGGGGGCGGTGATGCCGTTGGTCCGCCCGTCCTGGTTGATGCCGGAGCCGATGATCAGTGCGCGGACAGGATCACCGTCGCGCAGTGCGTCAGCAAGCCGCTTGAGCACCACCGCGCCCGCGCCCTCACCCGGCACGAAGCCATCGGCGTCATCGGACAGCGCGTGACAGGCACCCGTCGGGGACAGCATCCCGGCGTCGGCCATCTGCGCCAGAGCGTCTGGCGAGAGGTAAGTGGCCGCTCCCCCAGCCACCGCCATGTCGATCTCGCCGCTGCGCAGCGCGGTCACCGCCAGGTGCACCGCCACGAGGGACGACGAGCACGCCGTGTCGATAGTCAGCGCCGGACCCGCCAGGTCATAGAAGTAGGACACACGGCCAGCTGCGATCGCGTTGCTGGAGCTGGTCACGGAGGCCCTGGGCGACCCCGCGCGGTCGCCCAGGAGCAGATAGTCACCGTTGGCAAGGCCGAGGTAGACGCCGCACCGAGTGCCGGCCAGCCGGGCTCGGGCGTAGCCCGCGCTCTGGAACGCAGCGGCGCACTCCTCCAGGAACATCCGATGCTGCGGGTCCATGGCCCGCGCCTCGGCGTGGGGGATCTGGAAGTAGGTCGGGTCGAACATCTCAACGTCGTCGAGGTAACCGATGCGCGGCGAGACGATGTCCCTCATGTCGGCCCCGCCGAACCGCGGCGGTAGCGGGCGCACCCCGTCTGCGCCGTCGGCGAGCATGCGCCAGTAGGCGTCCAGGTCCCCGGCCGCCGCATAACGACCGGACATGCCCACGATGGCGATGGGCCCGGTGCCGGGGGGCTCCGCCTCGGCTCGGGTGGCGGCTACCTGGTCAGCGCCGACCGTGAGCAGCCGCTTCGCCTCCGCCGGAGTGATGCGGTGCGTGCGAAGCGCCTCGAGGACCGCGGCACGATCCACCTGGCTCATTCCGGCACCTCCTGCGCCATCAGCTCTGCGGCCTGGGTGGGAGGCACCGCGCCGTCGTAGACCTGGTGCAGCAGGGCGTCGAGGTCGTCCTGGGCACCAGCCGGCGCGTCAAGCATGCGGGTCTCCTGCGGAGGCGCGCTGGCAGCCACCTCTGCGGCCACCATCGTCGCGAATCTCTCCACCGTCGGGAACTCGTACAGCCTGGCCGTCGCCAACGCCAGCCCGAACTCCTTGTTCACCGCACGAATCCACTCCACCCCGACGACCGAGTCCAGCCCCTGCTCAGAGAATGTCAGGTCGAGATCCACGTCCTCGGGTTCCACGAACAGCTCCCGCGCCAGGCTCGCCACCAGGCGGTCCCTCACCTCCGACATGTCGGGAGCGGGCGGTGCCTCCTCACCCGCTGGCTGCTCCCGCACCGCGTTCACGGCTTCCCCCTCGGGCGAGGCGGGCGGCTCAGAGGAAGGCTCATCAAGGGTGACCTGCTGCGACGACGCGCATGGCGTCTCTGCGGGCACGGGCTCATCCAGCGGCATCAGGTGGACCAGCCCCTCCGGCTCAGGAGGCTCGGCCGGGCTGCTGGGCACATGCGCGCGGCTGGGAAGAGACTCGCGTGCCAGCGGATCCTGCGAGGTCGCTGGTGACAGCCTTCCTGGTGCCGGGGCCGTGGCACGAGTCGAGTCCGGACGCACCCAGTAAGCGCTGCGCTCGAACTCATAACCAGGAAGACTGATCAGCGGAGCGTCCTCGAACAGGCGGGTGGGCAGCGAGTAGCCCTGGCAGTACAGCTGCGCGACGGCGCGAAGCGCCTCGTCGACGGCGACGGGATCGACCGCGTCCGCCACCACGGCCGCCTGATGGTCCATGAAGGCCGCCAGCCCAGCCACGGAGGCGGTGTCATGTCCCGAGGCACCGGAGAAGACACGCGCCCCGGTGTGGGACCCGGCAGCCTCGGCGAGTGAGGCGCACGCCTGGGCCCAGTCCGCGCAGACCACGGCGACCCGGTGCGACAGGTGGCGGCGGCCCACAGCGAGCGTGCGCGCGACAGCGTCCAGCGGTACGCGGGGGTGCGCCTCCAGCCACGTGCGCAACGCGCGTACCTGGCGTCCCAGAGCCTCCTCGTCCACCGCCGACACCGCGAGCAGGACGGGAGCCGCTGATGGCCGCATGTCAGGCAGGGGGTCGCCCTGCTCCAGGATGAGGTGCGCGTTGGTGCCGCTGAACCCGAAGGCGCTGGTCGCAGCACGGCGAGGGTGGGAGGCCTCGGGCCAGGCGCGGGCCTCACGGTTGAGGTACAGGGCTGCCTCGTCCCAGTCGACGTAATCGCTGGGCTGATCGCAGCAGGCTGTCGGTGGAAGGGCCTCGTGCTCCATGGCCCCGATCGCGACGAGCGCGTTGACCAGGCCGGCGGCCGCCTGCGTGTGACCTATGGATGGCTTGACCGACATCAGCGCGCAGCTGTGCGGGGGCGCGGAGGAGTAGGCGCTCGCCAGGGCGCGCACCTCGACGGGGTCCCCAAGACGGGTGCCCGTCCCATGCCCAACCACCAGCCCCAACGTAGCCGGCTGGACACCAGCGGCCTCCAGGGCACGCGCGATGACGTCCTCCTGCGCGGACCCGCTCGGAGCTGTGATGCCGTTGCTGCGACCGTCATAGTTCACGGCCGTCGCAAGAACCCGAGCGCTGACCCGACGACCCCGCCGACGCGCCGAGCCCTCGCGCTGAAGCACCAGCGCGACAACCGCCTCACCAGGCACCATGCCGTCGGCCCCGGAGTCGTAGGCACGACACCTCCCAGTGGGCGAGAGCATCTCAGCGTCAGCCATCGCGTCGAAGGTGGGAGGGGCGCTCAGCACGTTGGCGGCCGCGACGATCGCGGTGTCGCAGTCGCCCTGCTGCAGCGCGAGCCGAGCCTGGTGCAGCGCGACCAGGCCAGAGGAGCACGAGGTATTGATGGCCATGCAGGGACCGGACAGGTCAAGGAAGTAGCTCAGCCGCGCCGCAAGCACTGAGTTGGTGTTGGACGTGACGCTTGCCTGGTCCAGGAGACGCGAGTAGTCGCCTTCCTCGATACCGACGTAGACGCCCACGCGCTCGCCGTGCAGCTCCTCATCCGTCAGCGCGGCATCCTCTACCGCGTGCCACATCTCCTGCAGCAGCAGACGCTGTCGCGGATCCATCTGGTAGGCCTCGCGGGGAGCGATGTCGAAGAACCTGGCATCGAACTCCGCGACCCTCTCCAGGCAGCCCATGCGACGGACGACGTCGTCGACGTGCCACTCCCGTCGTTCCTGCGGCACCGAACCGATCGCGCAGCGACCCGAGGCCACCAGGTCCCACAGCTCCTCCACTCCACGGGCCTGCGGGAACTGGCCGCTGGCTCCGACAACGACCACCTCGCCTGGCTGGCTGTCCCTCGCTGGCGCCTGGTCACTGCCCGGCCGGGCACCAGGACCGTGGGGGTGCTCGCCCGCCGGGGCGGGAGCGGGCGCCTTCCCAGCGCGATCGGCATCCGCACCGGCCCCCGGCGCCCTCAGCAGCGCGGAGATCTGCTGCTCGTGACGCGACACCAGGCTGGCAACGACGTCGTTGACCGTGGACTCCTGATAGAAGTCCGAGGGCTGGACGGTCACCCCCAGCTTCTCGGTCAGGGCGCCTGCCAGCTCGACGAACGTGATCGAGTCGAAGCCGTAGCTCTGCAGACGCGCAGTGGGGTCGATGCGTGAGTGGTCCAGTCGCAGCACCGCTCCGACCTCATCACTCACCACGGCACGAAGGCGCTCCTCAACAGGCCACCCGACCATGCGCGGCTCCCACGCCGCCCCAGCCCTGTCCTCAGGATCCTCGGCAACGGCCGGCGCATCAGGGACCGATGCCGGGACCTGGCCGGTCCGGGGCGCCTGGGGCCAGAAGCGCTCCCGGGAGAACACGTACCCGGGGGCCGAGACCAGCGAGGCGCCCGACTCTCCCAGCAGATCCGCGGGAAGATCGCCGGCGAGGTAGAGCGCCGCGATCTGCGCGGCGCTCTCGCCACCAGGGTCGTCGGCCAGGCGCCTCGTCAGTTCACGCATCTGAGCGGACGGCTCCTGAGCCACCTGGCCGCGTGCCACCACCGAGCGCACACCATCGGCATCGGGATCGGCAACGGCGCCGCGCAGCGCACTCGCTGCCTCCATCACGGAGGCAGCGAGCACCGCGCACCGGTACTCATGGTGGTACCGCCCCTCGGCCAGTGTGCGCGCCACCGATCGCAGGTCGGGAGCCTCCGGAGAGGCGCACCAGCGCGACAGCTCCAGCAGCATGGAGTCGAGCGCCTCAGGCGACTTCGCAGAGACCAGTAGGGGAAGAACTACACTCATCGCGGGCTCCAGAATGCTAGGTGACGGGGACGTGACTTCGCTGACCACAACGTGGGCGTTCGTGCCGCTGACACCGAAGGCGCTCACGGCGCCAACACGCGGCTGACCCTGACGAACCGGCCACGGGCGCTCCCGCGGCAGGATCGACACAGGGCGGCCCTCCAGGCGGATGTGTGGGTTGAGGGGCGCGCAGGCAGGATTGGCCGGGATGACTCCACTGCGCAGGGACTCCAGCAGAACAATGAGGCTCACCAGCCCTGACGCGGCCTGACTGTGTCCCACGACCGGCTTGACGGAGGTCACGGCACAGGTTCCGGGCGCCGAGCCCAGGGACTCGTGGGCTGCTGCGAGCGCGTTGAGCTCGATAGGGTCGCCCAGGCCCGTACCGGTGCCGTGGGCGATGACATGACCGATCTCGTCAGCCTGGACGCCGGCCTCGGCGTAGACCGCTGCCTCCAGGCTCCTCTGGGCGTCCCCGTTAGGAGCGGTCAGGCCGTTCGTCCTGCCGTCGTAGTTGACGCCGCTGCCGCGCACGACGCCATGGAGCTGACGGCCGTCACGAACCGCGTCCGACTCGCGCATCAGGACAATGGCGGCAACCGCCTCGCCTGGCACCATGCCATCCGCGGCCTCGCTGAACGCCGCGCAGACACCACCGGGCGAGAGCATGCCGGCCTCGGCCATGGTGTCGAAGGTGCCTGGGTCGGTCAGCAGGTTGACAGCCGCGACGACGGCCACGTCGCACTCGCCCGACTCCAGGCAGCGCACCGCCTGGTGCATGGCGACCAGGCCAGAGGAGCAGGCGGTGTTGATCGCCATAGCAGGCCCGTGCAAGTCCAGCATGTAGCTCAGGCGCGCGGCCAGCGCGCCCGTGTGGTTGGAGACGACCTGTCTGTCGGGGTTGTCGAGGAACTGGTAGTCGCCGTCCTCCACACCGACGAAGACGGCCACTGTCGAGCGCTCCAGCGCGCGTCGCCCCAGCGCGGCGTCCTCAAGCGCGTGCCACATCTCCTCCAGCAGCAGACGCGCTCGCGGATCCAGGCCGACAGCCTCACGTGGCGAGATCTCGAAGAAGAGCGGGTCGAAGACGTCGATGTCGCTCAGCGCGGCAACCCGGCGCGACGCGCCCTCCCAGCCTGGCCGTCGCTCCGCGAGGTCGAGGATCTGGCTCTCGCCGCTGCGCACTGCCTCCCACAGCTGCCTCACGTCGTCGCACTGCGCCGCCCGGACTGAGCGGCCGACGACGACCGCCGGGTCGTGCTCCACCGTCCTGGGGGCCGCAGCGGGAACAAGAGGAGCCGGCGCCGAGCGGGTGGTCCCTGACGGCTCGGGATCCGTCCCGTGCCCACCGGCCAGGGCATCGGCATAGGTGCTCGCCAGATGCTCGGCCAGGAGGCGAGGCGTGGGATGGCTGAACAGCACGTCCGGTCCCAGGTCGATCCCCAGCGCGTCGCCAAGCGCCTCAGCTATCTCGACGATGGTCACCGAGTCAAAGCCGATGTCCTGGAAGGAGTCGTCGGGATCCTGACGGTCTCGGGGGATCTTAAGGACCTGCTGGACGGCCGTCGCGCAGGCCTCCATGACGAGATCGGGCACTGGCGTCCCAGCCACGGCCTGCTCCGGCTCGGCGGCGCGCTCCTCTCCGACATCGTCAGCGCTGGCTCCCGGACCCGCCTTGGGGAACAGCCAGTACCGCTCCTCCTCGAACGGGTATGCGGGCAGGCTCACCCGACGCCCTGATCCTGCGACACCCGCCCAGTCGGATAGGCCGCCAGCAAGCCAGGCCTCAAGCTGATGGTCCAACGTCACGAGAGACTCCACGGGCACCGGCTGCGCCGCACGCAGGTTGACATGCCGCAGGCCCTGGCCATCGCGCACACGGGTCGCGAAGCCACGCATGGCAGTCAGGTCAGTCACGACAGCCCCCGCGCGCCAGGCGAAGGCCTCGCGACCGACCTGCAGGGTGTAGGCGATGGCCCCCAGGTCGTTCTCATCCACCTTCTCGGCATCAATCGCGGCGACCAGCCGCTCGGCACTGCGGCGCAGGGCGTCCTCGCTACGCGCTGACAGAACAACGAGCACTGGACCAGGGCGGGCGGCCTGACGGGCGGCGTCGTCCGGGTAGTCCTCAAGCACCACATGGGCATTGGACCCGCCCGCCCCGAAGGACGATACGCAGGCTCGCAGCGGCCCACCGGGGTAGGCAGGCTCCCACGGCGCGACGTCATGCTGCACCGCCATGCGGGTCCGCTCAATGCCCAGCAGGGGGTTGAGCTGCTCGCTGTGCAGCGATGGCACCAGGGTGCGGTGCCTCATCTGAAGCAGGACCTTGGTCAGCGACGCCATGCCAGCGGCTCCCTCGCCGTGCCCCAGGCTCGCCTTCACCGACCCGATGGCGCAGGCGGCCCCGTCGCCCAGTGCCTGCGCCAGGCCACGGATCTCAATCGGGTCACCCAGCTTGGTACCCGTTCCGTGAGCCTCGACGTACGTCACCGTCGCGGGGTCGACGCCGCTCTCCTCCAGCGCGCGGCTGATGACATCGGCCTGCGCCACGGGGCTGGGGACGGTGAAACCAGTGGTCCTGCCGGCATGGTTCAGACAGGACCCCTTGATGACGGCGTATATGTGGTCACGGTCCCGCTCAGCCTGGCGCAGCGGCTTGATCAGGACGGCGCCCACGCCCTCGCTGGGAACGTAGCCGTCAGCGTCAGCGCCGAACGCGTGGCAGTGGCCCGTCTTCGACATGAAGCCGGTGCTGTCCAGCAGCAGGAGCTTGCTGGGATGCAGCGTGAGGTTGATCCCGCCCACGATGGCCTGGGCGCACTGGCCGCTGAGGATCGCTCGGCAGGCGGTGTCCAGCGCGGACAACGTCGATGAGCACATGGTGTCAACCGCGAGGCTTGGCCCCTTGAGGCCTAGTTGATAGGAGACACGGTTGGGGACCGAGGACAGGTTGCCCGGTACAGCCAGCGGCATCCCCGCCATCTGCGCCTCCACGCCGAAGAGGTGGTACTCGGTGGTCATCAGCCCGACGAACACGCCGGTGGACTGCCTGCCCTCGGCCTTGAGGTCCGACGGCCGGTAGCCCGCGTCCTGGATGGTCTCGTAGGCGCAGCGCAGGAACAGCCGCTCCTGCGGATCCATGTGCTCGGCCTCGCGCGGCGAGATTCCGAAGAAGTACGGGTCGAAGTGATCGACGCCGTCGAGGAAGCCGCCCGCGCCCGGAACCGGCCCCCTCTGGTCGCGCCACGCCAGGGTGTCGGTGTCCCAGCGCGAGACCGGGACCGAGCTCACCGCGTCATGGCCGGATCGCAGGTTCTGCCACAGCTGGTCCACGTCCTGGGCGTCGGGGTAGCGCCCTGCCAGACCGACGATGGCGAAGTCCAGCGGTCCAGGAGCCGCGTGAGCCCCCCTCTCCGATGTCTGCTGACGCCTGCTGCGGCGCGGGGAAGGAGCCCTCCTACTGGCAGCGGTGCCCGCGCCGGCTGTGTCTTTGACCGCGCTCCTCACGGCAGCCTTCTGCTGGACCGGTGCGTGAGCCTGCGTACCAGCGAGAGCAGTGGATACAAGGGCGGCAGCCGCCTCGGGGCGCTCGGAGGCGAGATCGTCGGCCAGCTCCTTCAGGGTCTCGTACTCGAAGAAGAGCGTCTTGGGCAACTCGCCCAGCTCGCGCTCGAGATCCTCAATGACGCCGATCATTCTGATGGAGTCCAGCCCCAGCTGGTCGAGATTCACGTCAGGGTCCAGCCAGTCAAGGGGTATCTCGAGGCTCTCATGGAGCAACTCCACGACTCGTCCCAGCACGGCCTCGCTGGGGGTGACAGGGTGGGGCTGAGTAGCGGCCACCACCGTGGTGCCCGGCTGCGGGCGCGACGGAACCGGCGCTCCCCCGGTCTCCTCGGGCTCCTCCGTAACGTCCAGCAGGTCGCGCAGCACTTCTGGGGTACGTCCCGGCGTGGAGGCGAGGCACAGCGTCTGGGACTCGCCGGAGGCGATGCTCGCGTGGAGCGCCGTGAGACCAGCCGTGGACGAGATGGGCGCGAAGCCCTGCTCCCGAGCCATCCTCTCCAGCAGCGCCTCAGGAATGGCCATGCCGCCCTCAGCCCACAGCGACCAGTCGATACTCACCGTGCGACCGTGGCGCTCACCCTGCTGCACCAGTAGGTTGCGCTCGTGCGCCCAGCGATCCATGAAGCCGTTGGCCGCGGCGTAGTCTATCTGGCCAGCGTTGCCCAGCACGCCTGTGGTCGAGGCGAAGAGCGCGAAGACCTCGAGCGGGAGGCGCGCGGTGGCCGCGTCGAGGTTCACCGTCCCCCGCACCTTCGGCACCAGCACCGACGCGAGATCCTCTGGAGTCTTGGTGCGCAGCGAGCCGTCTCGAGTGGCACCCGCGCAGTGGATGACACCGGTCAGGCTCTCCACTTCATCGACGACACGACGCACGTCGGCGGGATCTGCTAGGTCCAGCTGGACGTAACGAGCACGGTCCCCAGCGTCCAGCTCGGCGAGTCGCGCGCGGGCGCGCTCGTCCGGAACCGAGCGCCCGGACAGCATCACGCGCACTCCCTCCTGCTTCAGCAGATCCCGCGCCACCAGGAGACCGAGGCCGCCAAGGCCTCCAGTGACCAGATAGGAGCCAGGCGACCAGGCGTGCTCCCGCCACGTCATGGGACTCCACGTCCTGCGCCTGGCCAACGCCCCGGCGACGTGCAGGTGGGCAGCGGGAAGGGTCGCGGAGGCCTGATCCCGTAACAGCGTCCCCAGCGCCTCGGCATCAGCCCGCGGCGTCACCTCGACGAGCTGGGCCATGACCCGTCGGCTCTCCTTGCTGATAGTGGCGACCATGCCGACGAGGCCGCCAGCAAGGCCCTCCGGGACGAGCACCTGCAGCAGGACGGGGCGGGCCGGTCTCAAGCCGACCAGCTCCTGGCTCAGCCGCAGCAGTCCCTGCGCCGCCTCCTCATAGTCATCAGACGAGGCCGCCCCCGTCAGGGGGATGTGGTGCATCACCGTGTCAGCGCCAAGAGCCCGCGGGTCGGCGCAAGCCCCGACAACAGCCACGTGCCGGTCCCGCGACTCGGCCGCGGACGCCTCAGAGGCTCCGGAATCCTGGGACGCCAGGGGCGCCCAGCCGGGGGCGAGCAGGCTCACCTCCGACTCGACCGGGCTGTCGGCGGCCGGTGCCGTGGTGAGACCGTTGATCTCCAGCACCAGCGCGCCGTCGGTGTCGGCGACGTCGATGTCGAACCGTGTGAGGCGCCCCCTGCGTCCCAGGTGGCGAACGCGGGCAACGACCCGCGCGGGCATCGCCCGGTGCACGGTGATGCTCTCGGCGCCGACCGGCAGGCCTGGCTCGCTGGAGCCGGGCTGGGCCACCCCGATGGCCTGGAGGACGCCGTCCAGCACATCAGGGCGCACCACTGCCGCGTCCCACGTGGCCACCGCGGCGCCAGCGGTCACACTGGCCTCCTCACCGGCGGTGAGCACGCCGGTGACCGTGCGATACGCAGCACCGTAGTCCAGCCCCACCCGGCCCAGCATGCGGTACAGCTGCTCGCTGTCGACAGGCCGCATCCCGGCGGAGCCTGGTTCCACAGGATCCGCGGCCGTCGGTGCGGCCAGTGCTTCCAGCACGACGCTGCTGGCGTCCTGCGGCGGGGCACCGCTCGGACCATAGCCGAGGGTGAGCAGGACCGAGCCGTCCTCCATCTCCTCAGCACGTACCACGACGTCGGTCTCACCGGTCACGACGACGGGGCGCTGAATGCTGAGCCCGGTCAAGCGCAACCCCGCGCCCGGCCCGGGTACGCGCCCGTCCAGGATCCGGGCCGCGTCGCACAGCACGGCGAGATGCCCTGCCGCTGGCAGCGTGGGCACGCCGTCAAGACGATGATCAGCAACTAGCGGATCCGCGGGGCGCAGGCGGGTCCGCGTGCGCAGGCCCTCGCCAACCGTTGAGGCGTTCCTGCCGGCCAGGCCACCGGCGCTCTCAGGCGACTGGGCGCGCGGCTGCTCCCCCACCCAGTAGGTGTCCGTGGCAAAAACCGTGCCAGGCAGCGAGACGAGTGGTGGCTGGCTCGCTCCCCACAGGGGCGACAGGTCGGAGACATAGCCCTGCGAGTAGCTGTCCGCAACCGCGCGCAGCACCTCGCCCCTGGTCGCCTTGTCGGCGCCGTGCGCGCCACGCAGCATCTCCTCCAGGGCGGTCTCCTGAGCCCGATTAGGGCGAAATCCTCGAGGCACCCGGGAGACGGCCGACTGGCCCTGCGCCAACTCCTCAAGGGCGTGGACAGCCTCGCCACTGGTCGCGGCGACGACCGCTGCGCGACAGGCGAGGTGGTGACGTCCCTCGGCGAGCGTGCGCGCGACCGGGGCCAGGGACAGCCGCCTGTCGCGCAGCGCCACCGCCAGGTCAGCGCACTGGCGCCGCAACGACTCCTCGGTGGCACCGGAGACCAGCAGGATCTGCGAGTCCTCCGGCCAGCTCGTGGAGTCGGCCGGTGAAGGCGCGCGCAGCAGGACGTGCGCGTTGGTGCCGCTCACGCCGAAGGCGCTGACAGCGGCCACCGGATGCTCCGCGGCCTGTGGCCACCGCTGGGTCTGGGCGCAGACCCTCAGGCCTGTCGCGTCCCAGTCGACGTAGTCGCTGGGCTCCTCGCAGCAGATGCTGACAGGCACCTCACCGCTGGTGAGGGCGCACGTCGCCACGACGGTGCTGACCAGGCCTGAGGCCGCCTGGCAGTGACCGATGCTGGGCTTGGTCGACATGAGCAGAGCAGGCGCGTCGCGCTCGACTGAGCCCATCACCGCGGCGAGCGCCTTGACCTCGACCGGGTCTCCCAGCGGCGTGCCTGTCCCGTGGGCGACGACGAGCCCGACCTGCGCGGGCGAGATGCCCGACTGCGCCATCACCGACGAGATCAGGTCCACCTGGGCGGCGCCGTTAGGAGCAGTGATCCCCTGGGTGCGCCCGTCGTGGTTGACGCCGGAGCCCAGGACGTCGGCGCGCACCCGCCTTCCCTCGCCACGTGCCTTGTCCCCGTCCTCCAGCACGAGGGCGACCACGGCCTCGCCCGGGACCATGCCGTCGGCACGCCTGTCAAAAGCCCGGCAGCTGCCGGTGGTGGACAGCATGCCCGCGGCACTCATGGCTTCGATGGTGCGCGGGTGCGTGAGGATGTTCGCTGCTGCCACCACGGCGATGTCGCACTCCCCCCGCTCCAGGCTGGCACGCGCCTCGTGCAGCGCCACGAGCCCTGACGAACAGGCTGTGTTGATCGCCAGGACAGGCCCGTGCAGATCCAGGAAATAGGCCAGGCGCGCGGCCAGCACCGAGTCGTTGGCACCCGTGAGGTCCTCGTCGTGACCGAGGTGGTGGGCGTAGTCACCGTTCTCGACCCCCACGAACAGGCCCACGCGGTGGCTGCGCAGTGTCCTCTCCCCGACCCCCGCGTCCTCCAGGGCTCGCCACATCTCCTGCATCAGGAGGCGCTGGCGCGGATCCATCTGCTCCGCCTCTTTGGGTGAGATGGCGAAGAAGCGCGGGTCGAACTCAGCGACACCGGGCAGCCACCCAGCCACGGAGGCGCTCCAGTTGGAGGGGTAGCCAGGGCGGTCAACGGGCAGCTGAGTGATCGCGCAGTCACCAGCGCGCAGGTTCTTCCACAACTGGCCGACGTCACGGGCACCGGGGAAACGGCCACTGAGGCCGATGATCGACACGAAGCCGCCCGTGTGGGAGGTCGTGCCAGCAGGCCTCTCCCGCGCCGAGACGGCAGAGGGCGCGGGCACAGGGAGCACACGGGTCTGGCGAGGCGCGTCCGCGGTCTCGTAGCGCTGCGCCGCCCACGCGGCATGGCCGGTGACAAGCCCACTGGCCAGCTCCACGCACGACCCGTAGCGGAAGAAGATGTCGGGGGTCAGGCTGAGCCCCAGCCTCTCCGAGAGGAGCTCCGAGAGCTCGCCCAGTGTGATCGAGTCAAGACCGAAGTGGGAGAAGGGCTCCTCCTCCCCGACCATGTCGCGCGGGATGTGCTGGAGGGCAGAGATCACTTCCCGCAGTTCCTCGACCAGGCGCTCCTCAGCAGCCCAGCCCGGTTGAGCCTGGGCATGGCCTGAGCCGGCGCCGTGCGCCTCCAGCACCACCAGTCGGCGAGCGGGCGACCCGGATCCCTCGTGCCGCAGCAGCACACCATTGCTGTCGAGGTCCGCGGCCTCGGCATGCGCCTCGACCGCCTCGTACCGGGCAACACGCTGCCACCGCGCTGGTGCGGGCAGCTCAGCAGTGGCGACAGCGTCACGGGAGAAGAGCGCAGCGCGCTCAAGCGTCATCACGTCCTCGTCCGTGGCCTCTCCGGGAGGCACTACGAGGAGGCCGCTGCACAGAGCGGTGTCCCCCGTACTGCCGCTGCGCACCAGCGTCCACCTACGCCGGGCCCCCTTCGCGTCCAGCGCCACGCGAACAGCGTCACCACCGCGCACCACGGCGTCGGCCACGCCCCACTCGACGTCGAGCAGCTGACAGGGACGGGAGGCGTCGTGGCACAGGGTGGAGCGCACAAGCTCGAGCTGGGCCAGCGCGTCCAGGGAGACAGTCGGGTCGGTCTCGTGCGTCATCGCGCGATCTCCTTGTCTGAGACGTTGGTCGCCACATCGATCCAGCGCAGGTCGGGCACCTCGACGTCGTCCGACGCGCCGAGTGGGAGCTCCTCCCTGGCAGCCGGCGGCTGGGGCCAGTAGCTGTCGCTCGCGAACGGGTAGCGGGGCACACCGCCAAGGCATGGAGCATCCCCTGCCCCTCGTGTCGGCTCGTAGCCGCGGCAGTAGAGCTCGGCAACGGCTTGCACGGTGTCGGCGCCGGGAACTCGCGTCTGCGCGCGCAACTCGTCCCACAGGCGCTGCGCCGCCTCGGCGAGGACGGGGTTGGGACGCTGCTGAGCGGGAACGACTCCGCGGAGGATGTCAGGCGACCGCTCTCCGGCGGCGGCGCGGCGCAGACACCCCACGGCGCCGCTGCCCGGCGGTATGACGATGCCTGCTCGGTGGGCGAAGTGGAAGCGGTGCAGCGCCAGCGTCACAGCAAGGTGGTCCAGCCGGACATCCTCGCCCTCACGCTCCAGCCAGTCAGCCAGGTTCCTGCAGCTGTCCACCAACGCGGTCTCGGTCTTGGCCGACACCATCAGCACAACCGGCCCCTGACCACCACCAGCCGGAACCGGCTCGTCCCACCCCACCTCACGCTCCAGCACCACGTGAGCATTGGTCCCAGAGAACCCGAACGCACTCACCCCACCACGACGCAGCCCACCAGCGCCCGGCCACGCGCCCAGCTCACGACTGACAAACACCGGCGACGACTCCCAGTCCACATACGAGCTCAACGGCTCACAGCACGCGCTCGGAGGCACCTGACCATCACGCAGCGCGCACGCCAGCACCACCAGCCCCACCAGACCCGACGCCGCCAGCGAGTGCCCCACGTTCGGCTTGACCGACACCACCGCGCACGAGCCCACAGGCCCACCACCAAACGCATCCACCAACGCGTTGACCTCCACCGGATCCCCCAGCGGAGTACCAGTCCCATGCGCCACAACCAGACCCAGCGAGCCCGGATCCACCCCACCACGCGACCACACCTGCCGCAGCAGCGCCTTCTGGGCCTCACCAGACGGAGCAGAGATACCGTTGGTCCGCCCATCACAGTTGACCCCAGAGCCCGACACCCGAGCCACCAGACCCAGCCCGCACCGACGCGCCACGTCCTCACGAGCCACCACCACAGCCACCACAGCCTCACCAGGCACCAGACCATCAGCACCAGCGCCAAACGCCGAGCACACCCCCGACCCCGACACCATCCCAGCGCGGTTGAGTCCGTTGAGCCCCTTGCCAGTGGTCATCACATTGGCGCTCGCGACGACGGCGACGTCGCACTCCCCACGCTCAATACTGCCCACCGCCTGGTGGAAGGCGACCAGACCCGACGAGCACGCCGTGTTCACCGAGACGACCGGTCCGCGCAGGTCCATGTGATAGGCGAGACGAGATGCCAGCAGCGAGTCATTGTTGGCCGTCATGGAGCGCGTGCCCGTGGCAACCGCCTCGAAGTCGCCGGACTCGGCGCCCACGAAGACCCCGACCCGCTCCCCCGAGACAACCGAAGGCCCCACCCCCGCGTCCTCCATCGCGTGCCACATCTCCTGCAGCAGCAGCCGCTGACGCGGATCCATCACCTCAGCCTCACGCGGAGCGATCTCGAAGAACAACGGGTCAAAACGACCCACCGACTCCAGCCACCCACCCACAGCACCACGAGCACGCCCCCACCACGGACCACGCTCCACAGGCACCGGACCCAGCGCAACACGCCCCTCCCGCACCAACGACCACAGCTCATCCACACCAGCCGCACCCGGGAACACACCCGCCATCCCCGACACAACCACACCAGCACCAACCACACGCCGATCGAGACGTCGAGCAGCCCGCTGGCGGGGTGAGCGTGGCACCGGTGCCGACCGCCCCGGCTCGTCCCCCGGCGCCAGGGAACGCATCTGCTCGCCATAGCGCCTGACCAGGGCGGCCTCGAGGCGCTCAAGCGTGGGATGACTGAAGAACATGTCTGGCGCTACCTGGACGCCCAGCCGACGGGTGAGGTCGCGACTCAGCTCGGACAGGTTCAGGGAGTCCGCGCCGTAGGCGCTGAGGACACGGTCGCGCTCCTGCTCCCCACGGCTCACCCCAAGCACCTCCGTCACAGCGGCGCCCAGCTGCTCGACCAGCCACGAGCGGACCGCAGCATCGTCCGCCGTTGTCCTACCGGCGGCCTCTGGCCGCTCGGCAGGCTCCAGCTCGATCCCCCGCAGCGCGCCCACCGGCTCGCCGTCGCTGTCAGCAAGGACGATGTCAAGCAGCCCGTCAGTGAGCCGGTCGACCCGGACCGAGCGCACCTGGCTGGCGTCCGCGGGAACCTCCGCTCGGGCGACAGCGCGCACTCCCCCGAGCGACCAGCCCTGTGCCGCCCGAGCCAGCAGGGCGTCGACGGAACCAGCCAGGTCGGCGCCGGTCGTCTCGTGCACGCTCATGCCGTGGCTCTCCAGAGCCTCAAGGGCCTGCGGGGACGCGACCTCGTCCCTGTCGGTCCTGAGGAAGGCCTCACCATCGACGAGGGCAGCAGACTCGTTGAACAGAGTCCACACGGTGCCAGCAGCGGCGCTCGGCTCGCACGTGATCATCGTGCTGCTGTCAGCAGCGTCCTCGTCCCTCCACACCACATTGCTGAGGACGGGGGGCGTCGCCGCGTCCAGGGCGAGCCTGGTGGCGTCGGCGGCGGCGAACACGACATGGCCCACCTGTGTGGGGATGAGGCCACGCACCCCGTAACGCACGGATGACAGGGACGACAGGTTCTCGGAGAGCAACGTTCCGACCAGGGCGCCCGCTCCGGGGCGCTGAGCGCCCGCCGTCATCACTGACGGCCAGCACTCGACCTCCTCGAAGGGATATCCAGGCAGCGGGACAGGCGCTGTGCGCGGTTCCCACCACAGGGTCGGGTCGCAGCCGGCGCAGAAAAGCCGCGCCAGGGCCTCCCAGTCCTCAGGGTGGGTCGCCCGGGTGACCAGATCGCGGATCGTCAGGTCCAGCGCCTCGTTCGGCTGGTGCCCCTGGGTGACGCGTCCCCGTACCACAGAGCTGGTCTTCCGTCCTTGAGCCACAGCCTCCAGCCCCTCGACCGCCTCTTGCCGTGTCCGGGCCACGATGCCTGCTCGGTGGGCGAAGTGGAAGCGGTGCAGCGCCAGCGTCACAGCAAGGTGGTCCAGCCGGACATCCTCGCCCTCACGCTCCAGCCAGTCAGCCAGGTTCCTGCAGCTGTCCACCAACGCGGTCTCGGTCTTGGCCGACACCATCAGCACAACCGGCCCCTGACCACCACCAGCCGGAACCGGCTCGTCCCACCCCACCTCACGCTCCAGCACCACGTGAGCATTGGTCCCAGAGAACCCGAACGCACTCACCCCACCACGACGCAGCCCACCAGCGCCCGGCCACGCGCCCAGCTCACGACTGACAAACACCGGCGACGACTCCCAGTCCACATACGAGCTCAACGGCTCACAGCACGCGCTCGGAGGCACCTGACCATCACGCAGCGCGCACGCCAGCACCACCAGCCCCACCAGACCCGACGCCGCCAGCGAGTGCCCCACGTTCGGCTTGACCGACACCACCGCGCACGAGCCCACAGGCCCACCACCAAACGCATCCACCAACGCGTTGACCTCCACCGGATCCCCCAGCGGAGTACCAGTCCCATGCGCCACAACCAGACCCAGCGAGCCCGGATCCACCCCACCACGCGACCACACCTGCCGCAGCAGCGCCTTCTGGGCCTCACCAGACGGAGCAGAGATACCGTTGGTCCGCCCATCACAGTTGACCCCAGAGCCCGACACCCGAGCCACCAGACCCAGCCCGCACCGACGCGCCACGTCCTCACGAGCCACCACCACAGCCACCACAGCCTCACCAGGCACCAGACCATCAGCACCAGCGCCAAACGCCGAGCACACCCCCGACCCCGACACCATCCCAGCGCGGTTGAGTCCGTTGAGCCCCTTGCCAGTGGTCATCACATTGGCGCTCGCGACGACGGCGACGTCGCACTCCCCACGCTCAATACTGCCCACCGCCTGGTGGAAGGCGACCAGACCCGACGAGCACGCCGTGTTCACCGAGACGACCGGTCCGCGCAGGTCCATGTGATAGGCGAGACGAGATGCCAGCAGCGAGTCATTGTTGGCCGTCATGGAGCGCGTGCCCGTGGCAACCGCCTCGAAGTCGCCGGACTCGGCGCCCACGAAGACCCCGACCCGCTCCCCCGAGACAACCGAAGGCCCCACCCCCGCGTCCTCCATCGCGTGCCACATCTCCTGCAGCAGCAGCCGCTGACGCGGATCCATCACCTCAGCCTCACGCGGAGCGATCTCGAAGAACAACGGGTCAAAACGACCCACCGACTCCAGCCACCCACCCACAGCACCACGAGCACGCCCCCACCACGGACCACGCTCCACAGGCACCGGACCCAGCGCAACACGCCCCTCCCGCACCAACGACCACAGCTCATCCACACCAGCCGCACCCGGGAACACACCCGCCATCCCCGACACAACCACACCAGCACCAACCACACGCCGATC
>ERZ772918.77-NODE-77-length-79152-cov-5.50213_pt1 | contig 79152 bp, 58 predicted proteins | sample MGYA00512118_ERZ772918 | MGnify/ENA primary metagenome ERZ772918 (study PRJEB29015, sample SAMEA2737939) | human oral metagenome | biome: human oral; feature: human-associated habitat; material: dental | place: China | collected 2135 ... | reverse complement strand
CCATCTCTTTGCAGTGAATTTTTATGCGTATTGTATCGCATTTAGCACCATTTTGTACTGCATTTAGCACCATTTTGCCTTGCGTTTAGCACCAAAACGCCTTGCATTTAGCACCAAAACGCACTGCATTTAGCACCAAAACGCACTGCATTTAGCGGCATATTGCGGTACATTTAGCCGCTAATAGCCCCAAAATGGGTGCAAATGGCGGTTTCTTGAAATAAATATTCATTTTGTCGTATGCACATGCTACCCCCTTTTTGCATCAAAACCAACTTTCGCGAGAATCGATTTTTTGCGCCAAGGTGGACGATTGGTAGACAAAAAGGGCACTCTTAATGTTAAATTTCTTACTAAAAACTAGACAAAAAAACAATCATGTGTGTATGTACGCGCATAGGCAACGACCTGAACAAACCCACTAGAACAAGGCACACTTGCTATGGGATATAACAAAAACTCCCGATTTCATCGTGAAATCGGGAGCTTAATAAGAAGCACCATCACATGGAATGCAAATGGTAGTCCTGCTGTTTGAAAATTGTATTTCAAAGCTTTTGTTCTCATCAGAGAATGGCATACGGGATGCCTTAGAGACCTATTACCCTTGTAAAGGGTTCCAACCTTGGGCTGTTATCTCGAACTCGGTACCATCACGAGCGACAAGATGTTTACCAAACTCAGGCTTTGTGATATGTCCAATGAGTTTAACACCTTCCATTTGCTCGATTTTGGAATGGTCGCCAATGGGAACGGTGAACAGCAACTCATAGTCTTCGCCACCGTTCATGGCGCAAGTGGTTACGTTCATATTCATCTCTTCGGCCATCACCGCTGTTTGATAGTCGATGGGGATGTTCTTTTCAAAAACCCTACACCCACAGTTACTTTGGTCGCAGATGTGCAATAGTTCGCTACTAAGCCCATCAGAAATGTCCATCATCGCGGTAGGCTTGATATTAGCTTCGCGCAATCGCTTAATGATGTCGCCTCTGGCCTCTGGTCTTAATTGTCTTTGCAAGAGATATTCCTTACCGGCGAAGTCGGGTTGGAAGGCTTTTAGCTGTTGTAGAGCCAGTTGGTCGTTCTTCTTTCTGGCCTCGTCTACTTGTTGATAATATACGGTTTTCTCCCTTTCGAGAAGTTGTAAGCCCATGTAAGCCGCTCCTAAATCGCCAGACACACATATCAAGTCGGTATCTTTTGCGCCGTTGCGATAAACAATTTCATTTCTTGGAGATTCGCCAATACAAGTGATGCTGATGGCTAAGCCCGTGTAAGACGATGTAGTATCGCCGCCAACAATATCTACCTTCCATTGTTCGCAAGCAGCACGCAGTCCTACGTAAAACTCTTCAAGGTCTTCCACCTTAAAACGTTTGCTTAGTGCCAAGCTTACGATGAGTTGGCGAGGAGTGCCGTTCATGGCGAAGATGTCGCTGATGTTTACTTGTGCCGACTTGAAACCTAAGTGGTACATGTCGATGTAAGTGAGGTCGAAATGCACGCCTTCCATCAGCATATCGGTGCTGACAAGCACCTCGCTATCGGGATAATGCAACACGGCACAATCGTCGCCCACGCCATATAGGGTTGCGTCGTTGTTGGTCTTGAGGTCTTTTGTTAGGCGCTTTATCAGTCCAAACTCACCAAGCGCGGATATTTCTGTCATTGTCTGTTATTTGTTTCAAGGGGTGTGAATGTCAGCTATTACTTGTATTTACAAAAGCAATTGCCTTGTTTTGGCTGGCAATATGGCAGGACAAACACCATATTCTGGTGTTTGCTATACTGAGTGGGACGGCATCTCGATTGCCACAAAGTTTGTGGTAAAGACGATGCCGCCCCCACCCTATTCCATCGATATTGGATTTTAACTATAATCCTTAGCTACGCTTAATAATTTCTCTCATTATCTCTGTCATCAGCGGCTGTGCCTTGTTAGCGGCCACCTGAACCTCTTCGTGACTTACTTCCACGGGCTGGTCTTCCAGTCCTAGGTCGGTGATGATGCTCATTCCAAACACCTTAATGCCGCAATGACGTGCCACAATAACTTCGGGAACGGTACTCATGCCAACGGCATCGCCTCCCAATCTGTGGTACATCTTGTACTCAGCAGGCGTTTCGAAGGTTGGACCCGACACGCCAACGTAAACGCCGTGCACAACCCTTATGCCCTTTTCTTCGGCTATTTGGTCGGCCAGGTTGCGCAACTGCTTGTCGTAAGCCTCGTGCATGTCGGGGAAACGCGGACCAGTTGGGAAGTTCTTTCCACGCAAAGGATGTTCGGGGAAGAAGTTAATGTGGTCGTCGATAATCATCAAATCGCCGATAACGAAGTTGGGATTCATGCCACCTGATGCGTTAGAAACGAAGAGTGTCTCGATACCTAACTCGTACATCACACGTTCGGGGAACGTAACTTCCTTCATATCGTAACCTTCATAGAAGTGGAAACGCCCTTCCATAGCCATGATGTCCTTGCCACCCAGCTTGCCAAAGATAAGTTTTCCTGCATGTCCTTCGACAGTGGAAACGGGAAAATTGGGTATTTCGTTGTAGGGGAACTCGTATTTGTCAGTTATTTCTGAAGCTAATTGGCCCAGCCCCGTTCCGAGAATGATTGCCGTTTTGGGACTTGTTGTCATCCTTTGTTTTAACCAGGATGCTGTTTCTTGAATTTTTTCGTACATAGTTTATAATTTTATTGTTAAAGCTTTCCTCCTGTTCCAGCATAAATTGGATACGTACTGGCAAGGCGTACATGTTATCCTTAACTTCTTGTTCGAATCCTTCTATGAACTTGATGCGCGATGCATCTTTCTCTGTGGTGATGATTATCTTTGGCGAAGGAAGTTCGGCGAACTTGTTGTTAATGGTGCGAACATCCTTTTTTGAGAAGTTATGATGGTCGGGAAAAGCAAGCTGGTGCAGGTTGAATCTGTACACAGCTAAGTCGGTTTGCATTTGCTTTGGCGATGCAATGCCTGTGAGCAGCAACACATTACATGCCTTTGGCAAGCTGTTCAGTACAATGGAACCCTTTCCGTATACAGGTTTTAGGTCGTCGTACACCAATGTGGTGAAGTAGAGCGACTGATAAGGATAGAGGTCTAGGGCTTTCATCAACACCCGATACTCCATTGGTCGCAGGTCTTTGGGGCATTTGGTGATAATCACAATGTCGGCTCTCGACTTGCCTTCTTGTGGTTCGCGCAAACACCCAGCAGGTAAAAGCTTGTCATAGATGATGAGTCGGTGATAGTCAACAAGGAGTATGTTCACCCCTGGCTTAACGTAACGGTGCTGGTAAGCATCGTCTAACAATATCACATCAACGTCTTTTGTTTGTTCATCACTCGTTAATCTGTCTATGCCTCGCGTTCTTTTCTTATCTACGGCCACATACAGTGCCGGGAATTTCTGCTTCATTTGGTAGGGTTCATCGCCAATTTGCGACATCGTGCTTTCGTTGCTGGCCAGCACATAGCCCTTACTCTTTCGCTTATATCCTCGCGAGAGAACGGCAACTTTCATCTTATCCAGCAGTAGCGACACAAGATATTCCACGTGTGGGGTTTTGCCTGAACCGCCAACGGTGATGTTACCCACCGATATTACGGGTATATCGAACGCTCTGGACTTGAGCACACCAAGTCTAAACAGCAGGTTACGAAACCCTACGCCTAACCCATAGAGCCAGCTTAAAGGCGTGAGCCATTCGTGGATTTTGATGAAATCGCCTTCTGTCCTCATGTTTATTTTTATCTGATGTTAAGTTCCAAAGGCAAACGAGCTTGTATGGCTTCGCGCTGATTAATTTTGCGAATGAGCATGAAAGGCTCGTAAGCGGCACCAAGAGTTAGTCGTAATTGCTCGTCCAGTGTGTTGCGGGGCACCACACTGTTGAACAATTGGTCTTGCCAACTAGCTGGTGCTGGATATTCAGACACGCCATAATCCTTAATTTTAGCTAATTGTGCGGCCTTTTCTACCGCATCTTTAATTCCACCCAGCTGGTCTACAAGTTTATTTTTTAAGGCATCTGTACCTAACCACACACGGCCTTGGGCAATCTTATCTAAGTTGGCAACAGACATTTTCCTTCCTTGCGACACGCGATTAAGGAAAGTTGCATAGCCACGATTGATATAACCTTGGAGCATTGCCATCTCTGCTGCATTGAAAGGACGCGCTGCAACATTGCCAAAGGCACTGTTGGCGTTGGTCTTTACCTCGTCGAACTTCACTCCAAGCTTTTCGGTAACTAGTCCGCTAAGGTCGGGGAACACCCCGAAGATACCGATACTGCCAGTTAACGTGTTAGGTTCGGCCACAATCCAGTTGGCACCACAACTCATATAATAACCTCCAGAGGCTGCATAATCGCTCATCGACACGACAACGGGTTTCTTCTTACACAGGTCGGTAACTTGATGCCAAATCTGTTCAGAGGCGTATGCGTCGCCGCCTGGCGAGTTAACGCGCAGCACCACGGCCTTGATGTCGTCATCATTTTTGAGGTCTTCAAGGCTTTTGCAAATGTCTTTCGATACAATACTTGTATTGTTATTGAACATTCCCCCAGGGGCAATCTGTACTATGTCGCCCTCAGCGTAGTAGATGGCGATGGTTCCGTCGTCGGTGTCAGCATCTTGTGGCACATTGCACATCGCCGTAACGCCTACTTGGTTGATGCTTTTATCGGCATCAATGCCAAGAAGTTTCTTCACTTCGCCTTTCACTTGGTCGGCATAAAGCAATTTGTCTACGAAACGTTTCTTTACAAGGCTCTGTGCATCGGCAAACAATTGATATTCGTCAGCGTATGTGTTAAGTGCGGGAATACTTATCTTCCTACTCTCGGAAACGGCCTTACAAACATTGGCCCATAGCCCATTGAGATACATAGATACTTGTAGGCGGTTGGCATCGCTCATCTTCGTTTCGGTGAACATCTCCGTTGCACTCTTAAATGTGCCTACCTTTGCTACCTGATATTTCACGCCGAACTTGGCGGCGAGGTCCTTAATGTAATAGGGTTGCGAAGACAATCCGTGCCAATCTACCTGTCCTTGTGGGTTAAGGAAAATGTGGTTGGCTACGGATGCCACGTAATAGCAGCCTTGGGTGTAGGTGTCGCCATAGGCAACAATCCATTTGCCGCTCTTCTTAAAGTCGGCTAAGGCATCGCGCAACTCTTGGAGCGTGGAGAATCCTGCGACCAATGGCCCTGCTTCAAGGTATATTCCTTTTATGTCGTCATTGTTTTTCGCTTTTCTGATGGCCAGCAACATGTCGTTCAGCCCATTGTTTTCGATGGTGTTGCCCGATAAAAAGCCCAACACGTCTGGGGCAGCCATCTCGCTGATGGTACCAGAAAGGTTGATTGTCAATACGGAATTGTCTTTCAGTTTTGTCTCAGTGTCGGCCGAAGCAATCATGCCAATGATGCTCATTATCATGAAAGCAAAACAACAGAGGCAGAAAATAAGCACTCCGAGGGCGGATGCAAGTGCGGATTTTAAGAAATCTTTCATACAGCAATGATATAATAGGTTATGTGAAAGTTGCACCATCGTGCAAGGTCTTGCGCGTTATCGTTCAGCACGCCGCGATACGCGCATAATTGCCTTGATGGTGGTGTTTGTATGCGCTATTGTGCAAAGTTATTGATTTTACAGCGAAAGGCATCATCTTTTTAGTGTTTTTTAAGGGGTTCAAGATAAAAACCATTCCGAGACAACTCTTTAATGTAGGTGATAAGTAAGATCGGTTTTGTTAGGTTATGAATGTTATCCTTGCGGTAGGTTTAATAGCGTGTGTTTAAAGAATGCGGGATAACCTAATGCCAAATAATGAGTTATTCATTATACAGAACAACCAATTGGGAAATGCTTAGAGCAGTTGGCCAGACATGGAGAATTAATTCTTAAACCAAGGAAGGCGCGTTTTCGTTATACCCTACGTACAAAGCCAATGTTTGTCTGGCCATTGCAAAGGTTAGAAAACGCGCATTTCCTGCTATGAGAAACGAAAATTGACACGACCAAGTGAAAACAGGACGTACCCAAAAGTAGCATCGTCCGCTCACCACCACACCTTGTACATGGTGTGACGTGGTAGGCTGACGAACGTTGCTCGACCCATATTATTCGGCGGTGGATAAAGATATTCACAACAACTGCAAGCCTTCAAACTTATTTTTCCTTAGCGCTTAGCCTTGTATTTGCGTTAAATGTATAGTCCATGCGTTTGTCTTTCCATTCATACGACTCAACACTCACCTTGTTTTTAGAAACCACAAGCGTTTGTGTGTTGCTGTAAGCAATGGGTTGCCAGCCAGAAAACTTATCGGGTTTGGCCACCAATTCGTTGGAGACAGGTTTCACCGTGTACGTGCCATTGGGCAGTTCGGCAAGGTTAATGTTGTTGAACCGAAGATCCTTGGTGATGAACATGCTCGACCATTGTAGGGCCGGGTCTTTAAATTCCACAACTTTAATCAGCTTACCTTTCATATCATATACCGCCAATCCCACCTTACCTGTAAAGAGACCTAGGTCGCCATTGCTTTCGTTGTATGTACCGATATTCTTCAAGCAGGCTTGGATGGGGAAGTTTCTGGGTACCTCGTGCTGTAAGAACTTAAATGCATCAACAGCTTGTGCCTCCAATCCCCTAATGTTTTTAAATTGGACATGGCGTCCAGTCTTAGGATGAGCCAGCACAGCCTCCATTTCCAAGGCGAAGATATCGGTGCCAAAGACTTCGTCGTCGAGTGGAGTGTAGAGCGTGGCCAAGTCGAACCAGCCATCGTTTTCGCCTGCCCAGCCCCAATTTACGTGGATGTAGCCTTGCTTGTCGATGCCATCGAGCAAGAACGAATGACTGCTTTCGCCAATGAGTACGGGGTAGCCATTGGCCAATTCGTTAATTACAAGTTCATAAAACATCCCTTTGGGCATGTATTCCTTACTAATATGTTTCACTGAATAGTCAAAATTCTTGCGCAAGGCATCTAATGCCCACTGCATGTTAGATATGCTTCCTTTGGCTTCGTACTTCATGTTTACAGCCTTCCCCACGTCGCTTAGCAGCACGCCAACGGCATCTTTGCCCACCTCGCCCATCTGTGTGCTATTGTCTTTTATCTCATTCCACAGATAAACACTACTCTTTTGGGCATTCGTTCCTGACTGATCAACAAACTTTGACGGACGTTTAGTCGGCCATTTGTTGTAGTACATCAGTTGAGAAACTGCTGTTGCAACACAGCCAGTTGGCATGTTCACGTTGTTGTCTTTTGGGGTATGGAGTTTGAAAGGCATTTCTTGGTTCCAAGTACACGACAAGAGCGGCTTTATTTCTTTCTTCACATTTAACACAGACTTTGAAAATCCAACCCTGTTGCAGCGATATGCCATTACCAACAGCTCGTAATGGCGCAGCAACGAATAGAAATAGTCGGGCAGCCTGGCCTCGTTTGGCGTGAACCGATTGCCATATCCCAATATTGGAGGCAGGTCGCTTTCGCCCGAAACGATAACAAACCCCTTGTGCCCGCTGTTGGTGAATATATAGAATGCGGGGTCGCCCTCAGGCTTTAAGGTACTTCTAGTTACGAGTTCGGGCTTTTTAAAGTATTTACTTGCAATGTCGAACGCTGCTCCTTGGCTCACCTGTACTGCATTGGCACAGGTGAAATGAACCAAAAATGCAATGAGGCAATATGCCTTCTTGATGTTATTATTTTTCATGATGCACGGTACAAATAGATGTTATCAAGGCGTTGTTTCCCCTCTATTGATGTTCATGGCCTTCTATTCCCTTATTGGGTGCGTTTCATGGGGCACTGCCTTTCAGATATTAGTTGATGCAAAGATATGGAAAAGTTTTATTCTTTACAAACTTTGTCGTGTATTTATTTTGCAATTCACATTTATTTACCTATTATTTTCCTGTTATTCCGTGGCACATAGATGAGAGGTGGAAAGACTTGATTTTCAAATGGCAAGAACGTTTCTGAAAAACAAGTCATTTATTGTTACCTATCATGTTTGTTAGGCCTTTAACTTCTACTCATTCTACAGCCTCTTATAATATAAGGTGTAGATTAGGTAAGGTAAGCCTGAAATATATTAAAAACAAAAACCTCATTGAAAATGAATTGACAATTAAATTCCATACCATTGAGCCTGGTATGCCCCTCTTCATGCAAACAAACCCTTTACGATAAAGTTTTTTAAGAAAACCCAATCGTTGTTTCCTTATTTTTAATTACCTTTGCACCATAGAAATAATAACACCCAATACATGGACGATTATCATTCGGATAGATTTATCTTTTTTGTAGGAGGTTAAGCTCAAACAGGCTAATCTTCTGCTCCGTTTTATTTGAAGATTAGCATTATGAGAACATATTGGAATTTCAATTCTGCATTAAAGGTCATTGACGAGTGGCAACCCAATTGCTGGATACAGGTTACGTGTCCAACAGAAGAAGACCAAGCCCTTCTTGAAGAACGTTTTAACATTCCCGACTATTTCCTTTCAGACATCAGCGACACCGACGAGCGTGCCCGTTACGAATACGACGACGGCTGGATGCTCATCATCCTTCGCATACCATACGTTAAGGAGATACGTTCGCGAACGCCATACACCACCGTCCCCTTGGGTATCATTCACAAACGCGACGTAACCATCACTGTCTGTTATTACGAAACCAATATGATGATAGACTTCGTAAGCTATCAGCAGAAACGAGGAGCGGGCTTCACCGACCATGTAGACATGATATTCCGTCTCTTTCTCTCGTCCGCCGTGTGGTATCTAAAACGCCTTAAACAAATAAACATCCTCATAGAGAAAGCAAAACATAACCTAGACCAAGACGTAAACAACGAGTCGCTAATCGGGCTGAGCCGCTTACAAGATTCGCTTACCTATTTCAATACTTCCATTCGCGGTAACGAAAACCTACTGTCGAAACTGAAATTCAAACTGCAAGTGGACGAATTGGATGCCGACCTCATCGAGGATGTGAACATCGAGATGACTCAGGCAAGAGAGACGACAAGCATATATTCGGACATTCTCGAATCTACAATGGACACTTATTCGAGCATCATCAACAACAACATGAATACAGTGATGCGTACGCTAACCTCGGTGAGCATCATTATGATGTTTCCCACACTCATCGCCTCGCTTTTCGGAATGAACCTCATCAACGGAATGGAGCAAAGCAAGTGGGGATTTGCCGTGGCCATCATCCTCTCGTTCCTTGTTTCGGGGCTGTCGTGGTGGATTTTGCGGGCGAAACGTTTGCTTTAAAAGTAGAATAGTAAAAAAAGATGTACTAAAATTAGGTGCTTTCGACTTTTTTATTTAAGTTTGCACCGCAATCAACCAACGTGTAATTGTTATAATCAACTAAATCATAATAAATGATGGACTCTCAAGAGAAAGCCCTGCTAGAGAACGCAGCAGACGATACTAGCAAAAAGACCTATAAGTCTAAAGAAGAAATTCTAAGGCGTGCAACAGAGATTGTAGCCGAGAACGAGACACCAGACAAAGAGGAAATAGATAACCTTAAAACCACATTCTACAAACTGCACATTGCTGAACGCGATGCCGAACAAAAAGCATATTTGGAGAATGGCGGCGACCCTGAGGCCTATCAAGTGTCACCCGACCCCATTGAAGAGGCGTTCAAAGCACAGATGGGCGTTATAAAAGAAAGAAGGGCGAAACTCTTTCTGGAACAAGAAAAAGAAAAACAAGAAAACCTCCAGAAGAAAACAGAAATCATAGAGAAGATAAAAGCTATGGCAACATCGCCAGATGAAGCCAACAAATCGTATCAGGCCTTTAAGGATTTGCAACAGCAATGGAAAGAAATCAAGGCCGTTCCAGCAGATAAAGCCAACGAATTGTGGCGCAATTATCAACTCTATGTTGAGCAATTCTACGACTTGCTCAAACTTAACAACGAGGCAAGAGAATACGACTTCAAAAAAAACTTGGAGTTGAAAGAGAAACTTTGTGAGAACGCAGAGCGCTTAGCTGATGAGAAAGACATCATCAGCGCATTCCACCAACTACAAGAATTGCATCAGGAATATAGGGAAATAGGCCCTGTCTCCAAAGAACTACGCGAGCAGATATGGGCACGTTTCAAGGCTGCCTCTACGGTAATAAACAAGCGCCACCAACAACATTTCGAAGAGATGCGTGCCAACGAAGAGGAAAATCTTGCTAAAAAGACTGCTCTTTGCGAAAAGGTGGAGACCATCGTTGCAGCAGAAAACAAAGGTGCTGCCGACTGGGAAAAGCGTACAAAGGAGATTATCGACATACAAGCAGAATGGAAAACCATCGGGTTTGCTCCGCAAAAGATGAACGTGAAGATATTCGAACGTTTCAGAACTGCATGCGATGTATTCTTCTCGCGTAAAGCCGACTTCTTCAAAGCCATGAAAGAGAAATACGCACAAAACGCTGAAAAGAAGAAAGAACTGGTGGAAAAGGCACGCCAATTGTCTGAAAGCACAGATTGGAAGTCTACTGCCGACAAGCTTATTGCCCTACAAAAGGAGTGGAAAACTATTGGTATGGTGCCTAGAAAGCTTGGCGATAAACTTTGGAACGACTTTATCACGGCCTGCAATCACTTTTTCGAGGCCCGCAATGCAGCTCATGCTGGTACCAGAGGCGAAGAACGCGAGAACCTAAGCAAGAAGAAAGCTGTTATCGCAAAGCTGAAAGAGATGATGGGAACAACGCCAGACAATGCCGCCGAAACCATCAAGCAACTGATAGAAGAATACAACGCTATCGGCCATGTGCCTTTCAACGAGAAAGATAAGGTTTACGCACATTTCCACGATACGGTAGACAAGCTTTACAAGGAACTGAACATTTCGGTAGCCAGCCAGAAACTAGACGACTTTAAGAGCAACTTGAAGAACCTTGCAAAGAAAGGTGCCGACGTGGTTGACAACGAACGTGGCAAGTTGATACGTCGGTATGAGGCTTTGAAATCTGAAATCCAGACTTACGAAAACAACTTGGGCTTCCTTACCGCCAAAAGCAAGAAAGGTAACAGTCTTGTTGACGAGATGAACAGGAAAGTGACGAGACTTAAAGACGACTTGGAACTTGTTCGCCAAAAGATAAAAGCCATCGACCAACAAGAACAAGATTAAATTGCACTCAAACAACATGTTTAACTATTAAAAACAACCCTATCCTCGAAAAAATGGACTGGTTAATTGCTCTTTTCAACACCAACGACTCGGTGGCGCACATCGTGTTGCTCTACTCCGTCGTCATTGCAGGCGGTGTGTTACTCGGAAAAGTGAAAATTGGCGGAATATCGCTCGGAGTAACTTTCGTTTTGTTTGTTGGTATCCTTGCCGGACACATCAAGTTCACAGCTCCAATTAACATTTTAACCTTTATGCAAGACTTTGGGCTTATCCTCTTTGTCTTCTGTATTGGTTTGCAGGTTGGCCCTGGTTTCTTCGAAAGTTTCAAGAAAGGCGGCATCAAGCTCAACTTACTTTCTGTGAGCCTTATCTTGTTGAACGTAGCTGTGATGTTTGCCTGCTACTTCATCTTCTTCGACACTACGGACGTCAATGCGCTCCCCATGATGGTTGGAACACTTTCGGGTGCAGTAACGAACACGCCTGGTCTTGGTGCAGCCAACGAAGCTCTATCAAGTATGGAGAAATCGTTCCCCAATGGTCTACCGCAAATAGCTTCGGGGTATGCGTGTGCCTATCCTTTGGGTGTGCTAGGTATTATCGGTGCAACTATAGCCGTTAGGTACATCTGCCGTGTTGACTTGCAAGAGGAAGAGGAAAAACTTGCAGAACAAGAAAACGAAGACCCACACGCCAAACCACATATCATGCACGTGAGGGTGAACAACTCGTATCTTGACGGACGAACGCTTGGACAAATCTCCGAGTTCCTAAACCGCGATATGGTATGCACCAGATTGTATCACGATGGGAAAGTGGTCATTCCTCAGCAAGATACAGTGTTCTCGGTAGGCGACGAAGCTCTTATTGTCTGCGCAGAGAGCGATGCGGAGGCCATTCAGGTGTTTATCGGCGAAAAGCTGCCAGAAGAATGGGCTTACGAAGACAAGGAACAGCCCCTTGTTTCTAAGCGCATTGTGGTTACCCGCCCCGCCATCAATGGCAAATTGCTGCGCGAAATGCACTTTACTAGCGTATATGGCGTTAACATCACGCGTATTACTCGCCAAGGCATGAACCTCTTTGCTAGTCCAAGCCACCGTTTCCAAATCGGCGACCGCGTAGTAGCTGTCGGTCCCGAAGACCATGTTGACCGCGTAGCCGAAGTGCTTGGCAACTCTGCTCGCCGTTTGGATGCCCCCAATGTGGCCACAATCTTCATTGGCATCATCGTGGGAATACTTTTCGGAAGCATTCCTTTGCACATCCAAGGCATCCCTGCCGCCCTCAAGTTGGGTATCGCTGGCGGTCCGTTGGTTATCGCCATTCTTATTGGGCGTTTCGGTTATAAATTCAAGCTGATAACCTACACAACCACATCAGCCAACTTAATGCTTCGAGAAATAGGCTTGGCACTTTTCCTTGCAAGCGTTGGAATAAAGGCGGGTGCGCATTTTTGGGACACTGTTATACAAGGTGATGGAATTAAATATGTGTACACTGGTTTCATCATAACAGTTATTCCCATCCTCATCGTCGGCACAATCACCCGATTGGTATACAAGTTTAATTACTTCACCATCATGGGAATGCTTGCAGGTACCTGTACAGACCCACCCGCATTGGCATACGCCAACCAGATTTGCTCGCGCGAGGCACCTGGTATTGGCTACTCCACGGTTTATCCGCTAAGTATGTTCTTGCGTATTTTCACGGCGCAGCTCATTGTACTTTTCTTCTGCGGATAAATTTAAAGTTGTATAGCTGCAACATCGTTTGGGCGAAAGCGTCCTACATTTATAGCTAATAAAAGCCTGCAACCAACTTCTTTGGTTGCAGGCTTTTTCATTAATGAGCCGTAGCTGCCTTACATAGCTTTCGCCAATTCGGGATAAATTCATCGGGGCCTTTTCTTCGATAGCAGTGGTAGCCTGTCTGTTGCTGTCCGCTAAACTTCAAATCGGCTCAGTTCCTCTATCCATAATGCCCATCAATAGGCTTTGCGGATTTCGTTTTCGAAAAGTAAGCCCCCTTTCAAACTATCATTCTTCCCGAAAGTTCTTCTATGTAAGTATTCTTTTGGTGGCACAAGGATTAAATTCAACAAAGTCATGCATTGGCTCAGAATAACGCCCACAAGACTGTAAAACATTTGTACCAAATTTTAACATTATGAGTGCCCTCGCCGTAAAATTTCCAGGCATCGGTCGGATTTTTACGCGTATTTTTAAAGTTTGTAACCTCCTGATTTATCGATGTTTACGATAAATAAGGCCCTAATACATGCTTTTTAGCATGTATTAGGGATTCAAAACGATATGAAGTGATCAACCAAACGCCACCAAGCAATTTTTCATTCAAAATATTCAAAATGCCTATAAATATCCCTTAAAACGGTGTTTTTTATGGCTTTTTGATGCATTTTGCAGCATTTTACCTCGCGTTTTGGTACATATTACTCTGCGTTTTGGTGCATATTGCACTGCGTTTTGGTGCATATTGCACTGCGTTTTGGTGCATATTGCATTGCGTTTTGGTGCATATTGCATTGCGTTTTGGTGCAAAATGCTTTGCAATAACTAGCGATTAAGCACCATTTTCTTGTGGTTGCGGATGCAAATTTTGGGGAATTTTTCTTCAAAGAGAAATGCAAAAGCATAGTAAATGACCAAAATCGGAGGGGGTAAGCACCCAAAAATAGCTGAAATTTCATCGTTTGGGCGCATTTTATATGGCTTTTAGCGGTTATTTTCTTCTGGAAAGGTTCGGCCGAAGATTGTGTTTTGTAAAATATACTTACCGTATTAACATATCGCAAACAGACGATTTCGGAGATAGAGCCGACAGCTATCTCTCGGCATAAGCGATAAGACTAAACATGATGGGCGAAATGATGCGAACAAGTTTAAGTCATTACTGAGGTAATGATATAGGGCAACGAAACGCGTATGGCCATCACAATTCACCCAGTTGCGCCTTTAAACCCAACCTGTTGCCTGCAATATCGCGCTTGTGTAGAACAGAAAGAGGCTTATTTTGGGGTGAGAGGTGAAACCGACTTTTCTGTTTGCTGGCAACCTGAACACCCTATTTGCTGTTTTAAATCTTTTAGCGGACAGCAGCATAATCTTTTGATACATTCAGAACATCAAAACGTCCATGCATGCGGCCTTGGATTTCGGAAAAACCCCATTTTCATTGCCGCTTAATGGGTTACAAGCGGTTCTTCACCTTTAACTATACTGTTTTGTTCTTCAACCTTGCACGTCCCATCTTTCTAGCCAACACGTTACTTACTGAGCAATTCTGTTGATAGTTTGTTAATCCGATTGATGGCAACATGCGCGCATACGCAACCATTATTTTGGTTTACCCAGTTACACTAATTGGAAAAAGCAGAAATGGACGACAAATAGATAAGGTGAAAACTGATCTAGTTTTCACCTTATTACTACATATCTATGTGCTAGAACATTAGGCCGAACGACAAGGTTCTGAACTTAGGTCCATAGCCATCGCGCAACAAGTTGCAAGGACTATACTTAAAATAGAAATCAGGAACACCGCGAATAGAGAATGTACCCATGAAATCAACGGTTACCGGAGTGATGCGTACATCTTTGTCTACATCTTTCAACTCATGACCATCCTTTTCGTAGCGTGTTTTTAGGCTACCATAAGTGTTGAAATTGATCACTGGACCGAGGCTGAAACCAAACCATTTGCCTTCGTAACCATAGCGAATTGGAAGATTGATGCTGAATACCTTGATACGAGAGAACTGAGGACTGCTGCCTGTGGGGTAAGTGTCGAGGGCAACCGACCGATTGTCTTTCACGAAACGCAGGTCATCAGTCATGCGATAATTTCTCCAATCGAGCCCCAATCCCATTGAAAGAAAGTGATTGTTTCGCCACGGGCGATAGGTCCAATCGGTCACAATCCACCACAATTCCCATGATTTGAAGGGCTGAATGTCGGCACCTGTCGGCATTCCCACAGCGTTGTTGAAACCAACAACGAAGTGAGTGGTGTACTCTGTCCTGGATTTTTTCCTCCGTGGCTTACTGAAACCAGCAATAGAGAAGCTCCATGTGTCGTCATTGATGGTCGAAGTACTCACGTAATTGCTGTCAACAAGCTGGATATTGCTCACATAGTGAAAAGTTTGATTTCCCTCTTTGCCCCACACTTCTACGCTTTGTACAGAGTCGCCAGTGATGATTCTCACTTTCTGGGGCCGTTCAACAACCACCGTGTCGTTGTCTGACGGTGTAGCTTTGGCAGCCAAGTTAAAGGTCAATGCCATGCAAACTAAGATCTTTTCCATAACTATATCTTTAATGTATTAGTTTTCTGAGTTCGGCAATACTTTCCACTTTGCCTTCCATATAGACCACAGTAATCACGGTCGTCCGCCCTTTTCGGCAGGTGATGTAGCACAGGTAGCGGTTCATATTGCCCTGTTTGGGTAGCGTCATGATAAGGGTTGTCGTGCCGTTTCGGGTGGTTTGTTCCGTTCCCATGGCCGTTTTGCAGTCGCTGTCAACCAAATCGTCTACCACTTTTCGTTGCTGTTCGGTGGCATTGAAACGAATACTGCGATAGAAATCAAGCTTGTATTTGCTGATGGCACGGCCTTTCACCCTGACGTCTACCATCTCTTCGTGGGGCACCACTTTACCTTGAAAGAGCGCATTAACGTTCAAACCTTGCTGAGCATGAGCCTCAAAGGCAAGAAACGCCACGATAGCTGTTAAGAAAAAACGAAGTTTCATAACGATGTATTTAATCTTATTCCATTTATTGCTTTCCGAAAATGTCGTGCAACTGACCATCAACATTTAATTCGCCATCCTGACTAATGGCTTGCAGCGTTTCGTCTACCTCTTCCATTACGGTGGCGGGGGCAGTCACATGCCTATTGTAGATGTAGGCCTCGCAATAGTCCTGTGGTTCTGGTTGCCACAACATACCGCCCACCCCAACCACAACAAGCAAAGCAACCGAGGCAGCTATGCCGATGAACAATGGGCGTGAAAGCAGGCCATGCAGCACAGGTAGCCTTTTATGTCGCCGATGGTTGGGTGTACGCATGGTTGCAATTGAGCGAAAATATTCGCGCATCGGTAGCAAGTCGTCCGACACCTCATCGCCAGAAAAATAGCAATAAAGCTTGCCTTCTTCATCAAGTGTGGTGTCACCCTCCATGAAACGAGCCACTAAAATTCTGATTTCATCGTCCTTATTCATTGCTTTGTTGTTTTAATTGCTGTCTGATGGCCTGTCGTGCACGGCTCAATGCCTTTCTGACAGCCGTTTCGTTACTTCCCGTGAGTGCTGCAATCTCACACATTTCCATACCCTCCATGTGGCGAAGCCGCATGATTGTCTGCTGCATCGTGGGCAATTTGTCAACAAGCCGCATCACCTTTTCATAGCGTTCGTCGCATGTTGGCTCGCTTTCCGCCACATTTTCGGGAAGGGCAATGGTGGTTTGGAGTCGCCGTAAACAATCGATACAGCGGTTTCTCACCAGCACCAAAGCTAAAGGCCCCATGGGAATACGCAGCTTGTCGAGCAATTGCCAGAGCTTCAGCAGCACGTCCTGCACAACATCCTCCGCCTCTTCGCCAGCTTTTAGATAGCTGCGAGCAACGGAAAGCATGCGCGGTCGGTTGCGTTCCACTTCTTCTTTATATTCGTCGACGGTCATCTGATGTTCTGTTATTTACTTATAGTACGCAGGTCTTTGAATTTTGTGACACACAAATGCGTTTTTCTTGCATTAAATCAAAAATAAGAGATTTGAGACTTTTCATCGCTCATACTTCGGTAAGCGTTAAGGATTAGAACAGCCTATATGTGCTTACTAGGTGACAAGACTTAACGCCCTAACATATAATGGATTACAAGCTAAACACACATTATAGGACTTTGTGGTCTGTAAACAAAGCAACAATGATAGGCATGTAATGTTACATAAACACGGCATTCTATCACAGAACTCACGATGTTTGTGCACATCAGTTACTTGGTGGTTTAAAATAGCAAACTTTGTGGTTTCCAAATAATATAGTGAGGCCTCTGTAACCTCCCCCACCGTAAGGGAGTTTTAGGACCGGCAACTAATAGATAATCAATGGCGGCTCTTTTGAACGTATAGGTTTGTGCAGAGGTATCAAGGTATGTTTCGCTACGAAGTAATTCTTAACGATGACAAAACTGATTTTCAAACCAAGCTAAGGCATCGGCTGTGGTTGGCGAAAAGTGTATTAGGCCACCGCGATTACTTTCGTAAATGAAACTTTTAAGGCTTTCGCTGGGAAAGACGGAGAAGTCGCCAACGATGGCCAAACGCATCTGAAAGGTGGAGAACTTTTGCAAAATCTCGCCGGCCAACCTCGTTTTGAGGTCGAAAAAGCGTGGCGAAATTTTGTCGGCAGAGATGATCATGCCATCGAAACCTTGATAATAAGCATTTCCCAAAAGGTCGTTTACATCTTCAGGGACTGCCAAAAGCATTCCGTTGACAGCAACTTCGGCCACCATCGCCTTGCCTACGATATGCGATATGAATCTAAAATCAGTCATGGTCACTCATCCAGGTATCACGTAATTGCGTCATTCTGTCGAACACAATGTTTGCTCCTTCACCTGCCAAAGTTGCATTTGGCAATGGTCCGCTATTAACGGCTATCGTAAATATCTTTGCCGCAACACCTGCGCGAACGCCCATAGGCGCATTTTCTACAACAACTCCTTGCCAGGGTTGCAAGTTACCAGCCTTTTGCAGACCCATTAGATAAGGGTCGGGAGCAGGTTTTCCACGCGTCACATCATACGCCGACACGATTTTATCGGCCGTAACAAATCCTTTGAAATCGTGTTGCAAACGCTCAATCAGCGGTCGTTGTCCGCTCCCCGTAACCACGACAATGCCGATGTCAGCCGTCTTTATTTTCTCCATCAGGTCTAAAACGCCATCCATAATAGGTGCTTTGGGTAGTAATCCGAAAAGTCGCGCTTTTTCATCGTACATCATTTGCGCCTCGTCTTCCGATATGTCACGCCCCTGTTGTGCCTTCACCATCAACCTAATGGTTTCTACACCGCGCATTCCTTCGGTGGCATATACATCGGCAGCAGTCATTTTCAGTCCGAACTTAGCCATTGCCTCTTGCCAACAACGGGCATGATTGGGCATGGAGTCGTACAAAACGCCATCCATATCGAAGAGCACAGCTTGCGGTTGAAAGCTATCGAAACCGCGATTTTCCAAATAAGACTTCACCTCTTGCTCATGGCCAAAAGGCAGACAAGACGAAGTGGGAGCATACATGTTGTTCATTTGCGAATATAAAAGCAAGCAAAACGCCTCTTCGTTCTTGCAGGCGAAGAGGCGTTTCGCAAATTAAGGAATTTATTTCAGACGTTCTTTTATTGCCTTGCTCTCGGCCTCGTAGCCAGGTTTGTCTAGTAAGGCAAACATGTTTTTCTTGTAAGCCTCAACGCCCGGCTGGTTAAACGGATTTACACCAAGCACGTTTCCGCTGATGCCACAACCTATTTCGAAGAAATAAATCAATTGTCCGATGTAATATTCGTTCAGTTCGGGCACGCTGATGCGGATATTTGGCACACCACCATCTACGTGAGCGAGCAACGTTCCCAATTCGGCCATCTTGTTAACCTCGTCAACACGCTTGCCGGCAAGGAAGTTCAGGCCGTCTAGGTTCTCGTCATCGCTGGGGAACAACAGTTTTTTTGCAGGTTGTTCCACGCTTATTACGGTTTCGAAGATGCTACGTTCGCCCTCTTGAATCCACTGGCCCATAGAATGCAGGTCGGTGGTAAAGTCGCACGATGCGGGGAAAATGCCTTTGTGTTCCTTACCTTCGCTTTCGCCGTAAAGTTGTTTCCACCATTCGGCAATGAAGTGCAACTTAGGTTGATAGTTCACCATTATCTCGATTTTCTTTCCCTTTTCGGCGTACAATGCGTTGCGCACGGCAGCGTATTGGGCAGCGATGTTCTCGGCAAAAGGAACGCTTGGAGCTGAGGCTTTCTCCATATCGGCGGCACCATTAACCAATGCCTTAATGTCGAAACCTGCGCAAGCGATGGGCAATAGGCCAACAGGTGTCAACACCGAGAAACGTCCACCCACATTGTCGGGTATCACAAAGGTTTTATAACCTTCTTTATCAGCGGCGGCCCTTGCTGCTCCACGCTTAGCATCGGTAATGGCCACGATAACGTCTTTGGCCTCGGTCTTACCGCGCTGTTCTTCGCATTGCTTTTTAAGTAGACGGAAAGCGAGAGCCGTTTCGGTGGTAGTACCCGACTTGGAGATGTTAATCACACCGAAACGTTTGTCCTTTAAATAGGCGGAAAGTTCGAAGAGATAGTCTTCGCCGATGTTGTTTCCTGCGAAAACAATAGTGGGATTTGTCTTATCGCCCACAAGCCATGCGAACGAATTTCCCAAAGCCTCGATGATGGCACGTGCACCGAGGTAGCTGCCACCGATGCCTGCCACGACGATTACTTCGCATTTCTGACGCAAGGTGTTGGCTACGGCCTGCACTTCGTCTAGAAATTGGGGTGTGATGGAGCTGGGCAAATGCAGCCAACCCAAGAAGTCGTTACCAGGACAAGTGCCATTTTCCAGAGCCTCTTGTGCCGCTTTCACTTGCGGCTCGTAGGCTTTCACTGCGCCCTCACTAAGAAATTGGGCGGCTTTGGTGATGTCTAATTGAATACGTTTCATTGTATTTATCTTTAAATTCTATGTTTATCTTATTATTATTGCAACCTATTCCTCTGGTATTTCCTCAATCTTAATGACAGGTTTATCACCATCCCAATAAACGAAGAGGCAACTGTAAGCTGTGCTATAAACATGAAACGACTTCATACCGGCAATGTCTCGCCCGTAAAGAAGAAAGTTACAAATGTCTGTCGCAGTGATATAGGGGTTGTCTTTAAGGTGAGAATGAATTGTTGATACTACAGTCTTACCGTTATGGTTGGTTTGTGTTGGAATTAATGAACGGTGATAACGGCGGAAAGCGACAAGACGATTGTCGTTAGTAAAGTCGAAACTGTAATCATTCCCAAAGGGAATAATGCCCGGTTTTACCGTTCCCGTCAGCAGATATAACCGTGTTATATGGTCGTTAATGCGAATGATATCAGCGTTAAGCTGTCCGAAATCAGGTGAAACGCCTTTGATACTATCTGCCAATGTCTCCATTTTGGCAACCAGGACATCTTTCCGCACAACAAGTTCTTTTTCTTCTTGAGTAAGCGGACGAACAGAATCAACAGCGATGAACTTTGGAGATGCCTTCTCGTACCTTAACTCATATAAGCTGTTTTTCATTGATTTGTCGCAAAAAAAGGCAATGATGGTACCGTCTTTGGCCTTGTATGTCATTTGCCCACCTATCTCTTCCCTTCCATGATGTGCAAGAAAGAGGTCGGTGAGTTCCCAATTCAGTTTCTCAAATAGATACAATTGATGTCCTTCCTTGATGATGCTGTCATTGATGACAGCCAATGTTTCGGGTGAAGGAAGGCTGGTTACGTTCTTTTTGGCATCGGTTATCAGGGTACAAAGAAAGGACATCAAGATAAGAATAGTCTTTTTCATATCGTGTGGTGTTTGATTATCTAAAACTATCGGTAAGCAACTTTATCTCCACTTGTGGCGAAATTTTCTCGTACAATATATTATATACGGCATCGAGGATGGGCATGTTTACGTGCAGATGTCTGTTGGTTTCCTTCATGCACTTCGTACCGAAATAACCTTCGGCAATCATTTCCATTTCTATTTGCGCACTTTTCACGCTATACCCCTTGCCAATCATTGTACCAAAGGTGCGGTTTCGCGAAAAATTAGAGTAACCCGTAACCAGCAAATCGCCAAGATAAACACTGTCGTAAACACTGCGTTCGAGGGGATGTACTGCCGAAAGGAAACGCGACATCTCTTGAACAGCGTTTGACATGAGCACAGCTTGGAAGTTGTCGCCATACTTCAAACCGCTACAAATGCCTGCGGCAATGGCGTAAACGTTTTTCAATACCGACGAATATTCAATGCCCACGACATCCTGACTGGTCTTTGTCTTGATGAAATCGCTGCTTAATATCTCGGTGAAGGCTTGCGCTTTCTCTCTGTCGGCACAGCCAACGGTGAGATAAGACAACCTTTCGAGGGCCACCTCTTCGGCATGCGACGGGCCACCGATGCAAGCAATATTGGCGTAAGGCACATCGTACACCTGATGAAAAAACTCGGAGCAAAGCAAATTGTCGTCAGACACAAGTCCCTTAATGGCCGTAACCACGAACTTATCGTGCAAACGCGTCTTTAACTTTTTGAGATGGCTCTTCAAGTAAGGCGAGGGTGTAACAAACACAAGAGTGTCGTAATTCTCTACAATCTTGTTGATGTCGCTCGAAAAGTAAATCTCGTCTACGTTAAAGTGAACGCTCATCAAGTAGGCAGGGTTGTGTCCCAAGCGCTTAAAGTCGTCTATGCGGTCGTCGCGGCGCATATACCAGCCGATGTGATGCGTGTGTCGCACCACAATTTTGGCAATGGCAGTAGCCCAGCTACCACCTCCCACTATTGCTATTTTACCGCAGTTGAACATGGTTAAGTGAAAGGGTTAAAGGTGAGAAGGAGCGAGGAGTGGGCAAGTATCGCCCTTTGAACCTCGAAAAATAACAAGGTAAAAGGGCGGAAAGGAAAACAAAGGCCTGTGCCTTACGCGTTCCCTTTCACCCCTAGCCGTTATTTAGCCTTCGTTGGCCTTGTCTATCCAAGCTTGGAAGGCGTCCACCTTCGGGTTCTCGTACCCTAGTTTATATTTCTTGTTTACGTTGCAAACGTCCATTTGCAGCTTTTGCGCCTTCACCTCTTTTATGTCTGAGATGAGGTTATAGCCTGCCTTATTGAACACGGGCACCCATTCGGCGGGCACTCCCAGGGCTTGCCACTCGGCCGTAGTGCTCTTGGGGATGCTCTTTTCGGGACGCATCTGTGGGAAGAGCAGCACTTCTTGAATGGCTGTTTGACCCGTCATAAGCATCACGAGGCGGTCTATGCCAATGCCGATACCCGACGTTGGGGGCATTCCATACTGCAAAGAACGAAGGAAGTCCTTATCTATTATCATCGCCTCGTCGTCGCCTTTGTCGGCAAGTTTCATCTGTTCAACGAAACGTTCCTCTTGGTCGATGGGGTCGTTAAGTTCAGAATAAGCGTTAGCCAATTCTTTTCCGTTCACCATTAACTCGAAACGCTCGGTCAATCCTGGTTTAGAGCGGTGCATCTTTGTTAGCGGACTCATCTCAACAGGATAGTCGGTGATGAAGGTTGGCTGAATAAACTGCCCCTCACAGAACTCTCCGAAAATCTCATCGATAAGCTTTCCTTTGCCCATCGTTTCGTCTATGTCTAGCTTCAGTTCCTTGCACACCTGCCTAATCTCGTCTTCCGTCTTGCCATCGAGGTCGTAACCCGTCTTCTCCTTTATGGCATCGAGGATGGGTAAGCGACGATAGGGAGCCTTAAAGCTGATAACCTGCCCATCAACCACGCTTTCGGGCTTGCCATTAACGGCCACGCAGATGGTTTCGAGCAAGCGTTCGGTGAACGACATCATCCAATTGTAGTCCTTATATTGCACATAAAGCTCCATCAACGTGAACTCTGGGTTGTGCGTTCTGTCCATACCCTCGTTTCGGAAGTTCTTTCCTATTTCGTAAACACCCTCAAATCCGCCAACGATGAGTCGTTTTAGATAAAGCTCGGTGGCGATACGCAGGAACATTTCTTGGTTCAGCGCATTGAAATGTGTAACGAATGGGCGCGCCGTAGCACCGCCCGCGATACTTTGCAGCGTAGGTGTTTCAACCTCTGTATAGCCTGCCTCGTCGAAAAATTGGCGCATCGTGCTAATTACCTTTGCGCGTTTCAAGAACGTTTCCTTAATGCCTTCGTTCACAACGAGGTCTACATAACGTTGACGGAAACGCAATTCTGGGTCGTCGAACTTGTCGTAGGCCACTCCATCCTTATACTTCACGATGGGAAGTGGCTTGATGCTCTTGCTCAACAGCGTGAGTTCTTTGGCGTGAACAGATATTTCGCCTGTCTGTGTGCGGAACACGAAACCGCGTACGCCCACAAAGTCGCCGATGTCGAGCAAACGTTTAAACACCGTGTTGTACAGTTCCTTGTTCTCATCGGGACAGATGTCGTCGCGAGTAACATACACCTGAATACGGCCTTTGGAATCTTGCAGCTCCATAAAGCTAGCTTTTCCCATCACACGGCGCGTCATCATCCGGCCGGCAATGCACACTTCTCGTTGCTCGTCATCCTTAAAGTTATCTCTTATGTCGGTTGAAAAAGCATCAGTGGGATACTCTGCCGCGGGATAAGGGTCGATTCCCAAGTCGCGCAACTCTTGCAGGCTCTGTCTTCTTACTATCTCCTGCTCACTTAGTTCTAATACGTTCATACTTTCTTACTATGTGCTTTATGCTTGCAAAAGTACGAAAAAAAAGTGAAAGGGTGAACGTCTGCTCGCCTAAGTTTTAGGCTTTGGGGCATTCGGCGTTCTATAACGCGCCTTTTTGGCGCGCGCTTTTCTCTCACATCCTTTGCGTTTTTATTGTTCCATCAGGTCCTCTCCCCAATGTGTTTTGGCCTCGCGCTCTTCCCTTTCGCGTATCTCTTTGGCCTTCTTGGGGTAGAAAATCATGCGCAACGACTGATTATAGTTAAAGTAATTCCACATCCAATTGAGCAAAACCACCATCTTATTGCGTACGCCTAAGATGGAACGGAGGTGCACAACAAGCCACATGAACCATGCCCCAAAGCCTTTCATCTTTATTTTAGCAAACTCGGCCACGGCTTTGTTGCGACCAACGGTGGCCATTGCGCCAAGGTTTTTATAGCGGAAGGGGCTTAACGGCTTTGCCTTTGCCATGCGTTTCAGGTTTCTAGCCAGGTTTTTACCCTGCTGAATGGCCACTTGTGCCAATTGCGGATGCCCGTTGGGATAGTCTTTATCGCCTTCAACAATACATTGGTCGCCAATGCAGAACACGTCTTCAAGCCCTTCTACCCGATTGAAAGTATCCACCTTAATGCGCCTTCCACGACCTAAATGGCCGGCATCCAGGTTTCCAACGCGCTGTCCAGCCACGCCGCTCACCCAAATAAACGTGCGCGTAGATATCGAGGAACCATCGGCCAGCATCACCTTATGGTCCTTGTAGTCGGTCACCATCTTGTTAAGCAAGATGTTTACGCCCATTTCGCGCAGATACTTCTCCACTGCCGACGACGATTCGGGCGACATGGCCGACAACAATCTATTGCCAGCCTCGATGAGATAGATGTTCATTAAGCTGGGGTCTAGGTCATGATAGTCGTGTGGAAGGATGGTACGTTTCATTTCAGAGAGCACGCCTGCTATCTCAACGCCCGTTGCTCCGCCGCCAACCACCACCACATTAAGCAGCTCCTGCTGTTCTTGCTTCGTAGCACAGGTTATGGCACGTTCGATGTTCGATAGTATGGCGTTTTGCAAGCCCATTGCCTCGTCCACAGTTTTCATGGGCATGGCCTGCTCTTCAACATTCTTATTGCCAAAGAAATTGGTGGTTGTGCCAGCCGCCAACACCAAATAATCGTACTCCACCTTCCCTATTGAGGTCTGAATAAGTTTTTTTTCGGGGAAGATGGCACGCAACTCGGCCATTCGGTAATAGAAGTTCTTGTGCTTTTGAAAGTTTCTGCGGAAAGGAAACGATATGGAACTGGCCTCCATTCCTGCCGACGCCACCTGATAGATGAGCGGTGGAAATTGGTGATAATTGTTCTTGTCGATAAGTATCACTTGATAATCGGTGCCTTTCAGTTTGTTTGCAACCTGCAAACCACCAAAGCCACCACCAACTATCACAATCCGCTTGCGGCCGTCTTTTGCTATATTTAAACTCATTTTCTTTGTATTTTACCTAAAACAATCTTTCTTGTGAGGGTTGCCCACCATGCAAATTTACATAATTTATTGCGGAAAAGAAGTTGGTAAACCTTAAAAAAGTTATTGATGACCGATAAAAGTTTTGAAACAGGAAAGGAAGACATATTGACTTTTGATGTTGCTAAAAATTGATGAGGGGGTATTGTTTCCGTGATGTCAACACAAGATAAACACTCCTCTTCATATACGGAGTACTCACGGGGGTATAAACTCACGGAAATCCAACAACTCCCGAATAAATCGACTCGTCTACTTACAAATTCATTAACTCACCAACTCAAAATCTTAAATTATTGTTTTTATTTTACAATACCACCCAAATTTTCACTCCATTCTAGCGAAAAAGTAGGTCATGAAGTGGGTAAAAAGCCACTAATTCTAGCCTTTCACGCCTCTTGTTTTGTCTATTTTTAAGCGCAAATCATGCATTTAGCACCATTTTGCCTTTCTAGTTTGGTTGCCGGCTCGTAATTTTTCAAGGCCAATAACTCGCTTTTAGCCCCTAAAAAACCACTCTTTAATGGCCATTTTGCCCTTTTTGGCCCTGTTTTTCATAGTTCAAAGAGGTTTTATTTATACCAATCGCTGTGTATCTTTATGCTTTTTGACTTGTGTTTAGCCGCATTTTACCTTGCATTTAGCACCAAAACGCCTTGCATTTAGCACCAAAACGCACTGCATTTAGCACCAAAACGCACTTCATTTAGCATCAAAACGCACTGCATTTAGCACCAAAACGCACTTCATTTTGCTACAAATAGCCTAAAAAGGGGCGTTGGTGGCGGTCTGTCTAAATAAATATTCATTTTGACTGCATGTACAACTACCCCCTTTTTGCATCAAAACCAACTTTCACGAGAATCGATTTTTTGAGGCAAGGTGAGTGATTGGTGGACAAAATGGGCACTCAGAATGTTAAATTTCTTACTGAAAACTAGATAAAAAGCGATTGTGTATCACGGATGAACCCCTCACATCAATTGCTGTTTGTTAGCAAACAAGATAAAAGCAAGTAACTATTCTGCAATAATTAACGTTGATTATCAAGAACTTATAAACGTAATACTGTGGAAAAAGGCTCGAAATGATATTACTTTACCAGGATTTGTATGTGTCTGTTTGTGTAACTTGGTGGTAATCAATAATAGTTTGTACGCCTTATTGCTGAATAGTTACTAAAAGCAAGCCATTGCATCTCGCAGTTTTACCTACATCACAGCCTATTCATTTCCGAAGAATTTGAAGAGTGGGTCTTTACCGTTCTTCGGTGTTGATTGAAGTACCAGGAAATATTTAATCGAATGGACCGCGTATCCATCTTTTAGTGAACATTCCCAAACGATGCCCCACCCCCTTATTGTTAAGGGCACGCAACACGTATACCCCATTGGCTATGCCGCGCACATCAAGCTTATCGTTAACCGAAGAAAGCGTTGCAACGTGTTGACCTTGCAAGGTTTCAACAACCCAAACACGTCCCCACAAAGCATCGGCCGACTTGGGCAGCAACACCTTTCCATCACTGTAAGGCAGCATTTTAAGTTCGCTTCTGCTGCCGCCTGCCGCCTTTCGTGTTTGCAAAGGTTGGCTTTCGTTGCCATATCTGTCCATCGTTGTTATGGCAAAATACATTTGTGCGTTTCGCGGACTAACCTCAATGCTGCTCTTTGCATAGCGCATGGCTATGAGATTGCGACCATCGGTAACGTCAACAGGATAAGACGAGCTGGCATACACATTATATAATATATATGGCGAGTTGTTGGTGCTACGGCCACCACGCCAACTAACAAAAACGTTTCCGTTTTCTTCGCTCGTGTTTAAGTCCGTTGGAGGCGATGGTAGCTTGCTGTTTTCCCATGTCAGAGCAGGCGGCAGGGCCAAAGTTGGCGTAAAAACTTGTTGAGCATAGGTGTATATGCCCTTCAAGTTATCGGTAAAGAACTTACTTCTGAAATAGGCATGCCCCATACCATACTGCCTAGACACTTGCATTTCGCGCGTTATGATGTCGAGCGACCAATTCTTTTCGTTGGGCGACATAAAGTAAATACCCAGTCCAGGCACCACCATTCGCCCATAACTCTGTTCTGCCCAGTCGATAGCAAAAGGGAAAAAATTGTTGCCTTGGAAGTACATCATGGGGAAAAGGGCATCCATTAGCCCATCGCGCAACCAGCCTTGCGCATCTTGGCAAACCTTGGTGTATGCGTTCCAGCCATTACTTGCAAAACGGCTAAGGTCGTTAAACTTGCCAATAGGCGAACAGCTATATTTTACCCAAGGTTTATTGGCCTTTACTTTCTCGCCAATGGCACGCACAATGGCCGTAATGTTTCGCCTTGCAGCATCGTGCGAAATGTTTATTTTCCACGTTTCGGGATAACGAATATAGTCTAGATGTAAGCCGTCAATATCGTAGCGGTCGGATATTTCTTTGCAGATGTTGGCCAAATAAGTGGCTGTTGTCGGGTTTTCGGGGTCCATATAGCCCTCTTCGCCAATCCGTTTTATCAGGTGCGGGTGTTTGTTTCTCAGCGTTTTGCAACCTAGCGCGTTCCACTTTCCCACAGGAATAGTCACCACCCAAGCGTGCAACTCCATCCCTCGCTTATGGCATTCGTCTATGGCAAAGGCCAAAGGGTCGTAGCCTGGCGACCTTCCTGGTACACCAGAGAGGCATCCATCCCACGGTTCGAGCAGCGAAGGATAGACTACCGTCCCGCGAACGCGTGTCTGAAACAAAACGGTATTGATGCCTGCGCGTTGAAGTTTGTCCAAAATACCACGCAATTCTTGCTTTTGTCTGCTTGCCGCCAAGTCGTTTTGGGCATACGAACGCGGCCAATCCAATCCGCCAATGGTGGTGAGCCACACCGCTCTAACCTCGCGTTTAGGCAGTTTCCACCCGTTCAGCGCATTGGGTTTTGAAAACGAAAACTTCTGTGCGAGGAGCGTTGTCGCGACAAAAAACGCGAGAAACAACAGCAAAAATCGACGTAAAAATGAGGATTGCTTTATCATCAGAATATCTCTCTTCTATTTGTTTGTGCCTTGTATTGTTGTTTAGACCTTCCACAAGCAAATGCAAGGAGGCCTAAATATATAATGAATGCAAAGATAAGTATATTTCTCGCATTTGTCGAATAATTTATTTACTTTTGCAGTTAATGTGACTTAAAGCCTGTTTAAGTCGGTTTTTTGTGGCATAGTGCCAACCGCTAGCAGGACAACAGTTGCAGAAAGAGAATTATCAAAATTGAATTAAAGATTAATCCCGTAGAAATGAAAAAGAAATTAGGTTTGCTTTTCGTGTCGTTGATGCTTACGCTCACGGCAAGCGCACAATTTGAAGAGGAAAAAGTGTATGTGGCTGGTTCGCTTTCGGGGCTGGACATCAACTACAACGGCAACAATAAGTTTAGTTTCGGCGTGCAAGCTAAGGCCGGTTATTTCTTTGAAGACGACTGGATGGTGTTAGGACAGTTCGCTTACAACCACTATGGCAACGAAACCGTACCCGATTATATTTCTGTTGGGGCTGGACTAAGATATTATATTGAACAAAACGGCCTATTTGTTGGAGCCAACGCAAGCCTTGTGCACACTTACCATAACTATAACGACATCATGCCAGGGTTTGAGTTGGGCTACGCATTCTTCGTTAGCCGTACTGTTACTATCGAACCATCGCTGTACTACAACCAATCGTTTAAAAGCCATTCCAAGTACTCAACGGTTGGGCTCAGAATTGGTGTAGGTATTTACATTTAACCTTCTGTTAGTCAGAAAGGAATAAGAACCTTTACAGATATAAATAAGTGTAGGCTGGCTTAGGGACAAATACTCCACAGTGTTATAAACATTCCTTGTGGCTTTTAAGGTGCTGTCCTCTGCTATATCCAAGCTTGTTTCATTCCTCAAAGTGGCTCGCATTCGGATGTTTGTTGTCCATCGCATGCGAGCCACATCAATAACTTTTCGTTGTGCCTTTTAGTTAAATATTGAATATTGGCGGCGCATCCATCTATTTTTTTGTAAATTTGTATGTTGAAAATATGGGCAAACAAGCGGCAAACATAGAGGTTGCACGACCTCGTTAAGCCTGCTAGCACCACTTCAATCAATTAAAGATAACGGCAAATGATGCAAACCATCAGCAATATAGGGCCGCCAACAACGCAAACAGCAATTATATTCATCCACAACGAGGTAAGTAATAAAGTTTATTATAATGAAAAGGAAACTATTTTTAGCACTACTCTTCGTTCCCGTTTTCACGTTCGCACAAAACGATTGGGAACGTCCACAAAGTAAGGAACAAAACAAATCTACACAAGCAAAAAGCAAAAAAGAAAGCGCAACCACCACCGAACAAGCCAAATACCTAGAAGGCGCAGTGCCAACTGTTGACGGCAAGGTGGTGTTTGATTACGAACTAGCCCTCCCTGGCAAAAGTGCACAAGAGATTTACGATGCTACCTACGCGGCGATTGAAGACTTAACCAAGGGCGAAAACCAATTCCCCGAAAGTTCGATTGCACTGGTTAACAAGAAAGAACATATCATTGCGGCACGATTTAAAGAGTGGTTGGTGTTTCAAAGCACTTTTCTTTCGCTAGACAGAACTGTGTTTAACTACACGCTCATAGCCAAATGTACAGACGGAAAGCTTAACCTAACCCTCTCGCGCATTAGCTATGCCTATGAGATGAACCGCGGTGAAGGCAGCGGAGTGGAGGCTACAGCCGAGAAATGGATTACAGACCAATATGGATTAAACAAGGCTAAGACCAAGCTTAGCAAGATGTCGGGCAAGTTTAGGCGCAAGACCATCGACCGTAAAGACGAGGTATTTGAGACCATTAAGCAGCGATTGAGGCAATAAAACACCGTGCCGACCACGCCAGTTCCGCACATCAAAAAACAAAATAGCAACACAAATAGCATTTGTATGGAAACGCAATATCCACAAAGAAGACATAGAAGACCAGACAAGGAGCAAGACCAATTCTTGCCCATAAGGAACATACTGAATATTATTTTCATCATCGGAGCCATTATTGGCGTATCCGTATATTTCTTATCAGACACCACCGTAGGCACGTTTATCGTGCTGGGGTCGATGGTTTTCAAGATTGCCGAAACAATACTTCGCTTTATTCGTTAGATGAACAGGTTATTCATGCTGGCCGCAATGCTGTCGTTGGCACTGTCGTCGGCACTTGCACAAGATGACTTCACTCGCTTTGACGAGGACGGAAACTTCTCAACAGGCAAGAGAGAGAACAGGAAAGACTCGCTGGGTTCTAACAAGGAGATACCCGTGGGGCTGAAAGTGTGGACCGTAGACCCACGCTTTGGCGACCGCATTGCGGCGCAACCCGACACCCTCTCGCACATGTTTATGAACAAAGCCTTTACTTATGGCATGCGAGGTGAGTACAATATGCTGGGCAACTTGTCGTCGCCCAGACTTAATCGCGTGTTCGTAAACAGGCCGGCTGATGGTCAGTTTATCTTTACTGAGCCTTATAGCTACTTCATTGTGCCTGCCGACAAGTTCCTTTTCACCAATACGCTGTCGCCCATAACCAATCTTAGCTATTTCAGTTGTGGCGACAAGACCGACGGCGAAGACCATTTCACGGCTTTATTTGGCGTGAATGCCGGCAAACGTGTGGGCGTTGGTTTCAAGTTCGACTACAACTATGGGCGCGGTTTCTACCAAAACCAAAGTACGGCCATGTTTAATTACACCATGTATGGGTCGTACATCGGCGACAGATACCAAGCACACCTGTTGTTTTCTACCAATCACCAAAAGGCAAGCGAGAACGGGGGAATAACCAACGACAACTACATTACCCATCCAGAAACGTTCAGCGAGAACTTCACTACAAACGAAATTCCTACCGTCTTAACTAAGAACTGGAACAGGAACGATAATCTTAGCGTCTTTTTCAGCCATCGTTACAACATCGGCTTTAACCGAAAAGTACCCATGACCAAAGAAGAAATTGCTGCCAGGAAATTCGCAATGGAGGCTAAGAAAGACAAGAAACAACGCGAAAAGAAACAAAATGGCCGTACAAGTAAGGCCGGCGACAACGCAACCGACAACAAAGAGTACGGCGGTCGCCCCGACAATGCAAAGATTGCAGGCGTAGAGCCAGAAGATGCGGCACGCTCTACGCGCCGCATTACCGTTAGTAGCAAGGCACAAGCAGACAGCTTGATGGCACAAAGCGAGCAGCCAAAGAAAGATACTTCGTGGCTGAAAAACGAGTATGTGCCCGTTACGAGTTTCATACATACGCTTAAATTCGAAAACTACAAACGCATTTACGAGGCTCACCAAACGCCAACCAACTACTATGCCAACACTTATTTTAACGCAGGCAAGCTAACAGGCGACTCTATTTTCGACGAAACACGCCACCATAGGCTACAAAACACGTTGGCCCTGGCCTTGCTCGAAGGGTTCAACAAGTGGGCTAAGGCAGGCATAAAGGCATTTATAAGCAGCGACATACGCCACTACGAATTGCCCAACACGCAAGGAAGGCTAGAAAGTTTTAACGAACAAACCATGAGTTTCGGCGGACAATTGGCCAAGACACAAGGCAAAACCTTACACTATGGCGTTACGGCAGAGACGTGGTTCTTGGGAAAAGATGTTGGTCAACTGAAAGTAGACGCCTCGGCAGACCTTAATTTCCCATTGTTCGGAGATACAGTCAGCCTCGCTGCAAACGCTTTTTTCCATCGAATTAACCCAGGTTTCTACTTCCGTCACTTCCAATCGCGCCACTTCTGGTGGGAGAACAACAGCTTATCTATGACCATACACTCGCGCCTGCAAGCCACATTGAGTTATCAAAAGACGCGAACCAAACTGCGTTTTGCCGTAGACGAGTTGAAGAACCACACGTATTTTGCACAGAACTACACCATAAACAGCGACTTTACACGCACGGGCAACACTGTAAACGTTGAGCAAAGCAGTGCAGCGATAAACCTGCTAACGGCCGAATTGGCACAAGATGTCACCCTCGGACCGCTCAATTGGGAGAGTGTAGTAACATGGCAGCGCACCAGTCATCCCGACATTCTGCCCCTACCCTCCCTCAATATCTACACCAATCTGTACCTGCGGTTTAAGATAGCACGCGTGTTAAAGTGCGACTTTGGGGCCGACATGCGATACTTCACCGCCTATAACGCACCCGATTATAGTCCTGCGCTGGGGCAATTTACCGTTCAAGCCCAAGCCGACAAGGTGAAAATTGGCAACTATCCGCTTGTTAATGTGTACGCCAACTTCCATCTTAAACAAGCCCGTTTCTTCATTTTGATGAGCCACATCAATGCGGGCAGCGGCAACAAGAAATACTTCTTCGCCCCCCACTATCCACTCAACGATCGTATGTTGTACTTCGGACTAAGCTGGAACTTCTTTAACTAAGGCTTGTTAAAAACCAGAAACGCCCCACCAAGACACATACCGCCCAAAGGGAGGAATTGATAAAGAAATGCCTCACACACACGGCCGCAACCGCGCTTATCTTCGTAAAAGATAGCGGGTTGCGGCCTTTTCCTTTATTCTGCCCAACAAACAAACGCCTTACCCCCAGCAACAGCACTTGCATTTAAAATTGCTATAAAGTGAAAGATACACCTAAAATCAATTGTTTTATTGAACATAAAGTTGTAACTTTGTTTCCATATTCAGGAAGGAATGACTCATCCCGAAAGCAAAACACATATTAACGAACATGTTTAACTAAAAACCACAATACATGAACGATAAGAAATTGATGAATTTGGCTGCGGACAACATACGCATTCTGGCAGCGTCAATGGTAGAAAAAGCCAAGTCTGGACACCCTGGCGGAGCGATGGGTGGTGCCGACTTCATTAATGTTCTCTTCTCAGAGTTCCTTGTTTACGACCCAGAAAACCCCTCTTGGGAAGGTCGCGACCGCTTTTTCCTCGACCCTGGGCACATGTCGCCCATGCTATATTCGGCCTTGGCGCTGCAAGGAAAGTTTACGATTGACGAGCTTCAGCAATTTCGCCAATGGGGTTCGCCCACTCCTGGACACCCCGAAAGAGACGTGCAACGCGGTATAGAGAACACTTCGGGACCGCTAGGACAAGGACATGCCTACGGTGCAGGTGCTGCTGTTGCCCAAAAATTCCTCGAAACGAAGCTCTCGCACACCATGATGCAGCACACCATATATATATATATATCCGATGGTGGCATACAAGAAGAGATTTCGCAAGGCGTTGGACGATTGGCTGGCGCACTGGGACTAGACAATATCGTGATGTTTTACGATTCGAACGACATTCAATTGTCTACCGAATGCGGCGTGGTGACTTGCGAAAACACTGCCGCCAAGTACGAATCGTGGGGTTGGAGGGTGATAACCATCGACGGAAACGATGCCGACGAGATACGTCGAGCATTGAACGAGGCCAAAGCCGAGAAAGAAAAGCCCACACTTATCATTGGAAACACCGTGATGGGTAAAGGCGCATTGCGAGCAGATGGGTCGAGTTTCGAACACCACATCGGCACACATGGCGCACCACTCGGCGCAGAGGCCTACCAAAAAACCATCGTTAACCTAGGCGGAAACCCCAACGAGCCTTTCGTTGTGTACCCCGAAGTGAAAGAACTCTATGCAAAACGCAATGAAGAACTAAGAGAGATTGTAGCCAAAAGACGCCAAGAAGAAAATGAATGGGCCAAAAACAACCCACAACTAGCCGCACAAATGAAGGAGTGGTTCAGCGGAAACGCGCCAAAAGTGGATTGGAGCACGCTGACCCAAAAGCCCGATGGCGCAACGCGTGTGGCCTCGGCTGCATGCTTGGGACTGTTGGCAGAGCAAGTTCCGAACATGGTTTGTTCGTCGGCCGACCTCTCTAACAGCGACCGCACAGATGGTTTCCTCAACAAAACGCGCGAAATGAAACGTGGCGACCTTTCGGGAGCCTTCCTCCAAGCTGGCGTAAGCGAACTTACCATGGCCTGCATGTGCATTGGCATGTATCTACATGGGGGCGTAATCCCTGCTTGCGGAACTTTCTTCGTATTCTCCGACTATATGAAACCTGCCATACGTATGGCTGCCCTTATGCGTGTTCCCATCAAATTTATTTGGACACACGATGCTTTCCGTGTCGGCGAAGACGGTCCTACGCACGAACCAGTTGAGCAAGAGGCGCAAATCAGGTTGATGGAAAAGCTGAAAAACCATTGCGGCGAAGACTCTGTTCGCGTTTTCCGCCCTGCCGACGTAAACGAAACAACCGTATGTTGGCAAATGGCAATGGAGAATATGAACACGCCAACGGCGCTTATTCTTTCGCGTCAGAATGTGAAGAACATACATCCCGAAACCAATTACGAACTTGCTCGCCGTGGCGCGTACGTTGTTGCAGGAAGCGACAGCCAATTCGACGTTATACTCTTGGCCTCAGGCTCGGAGGTAGCAACATTGGAGGCTGGTGCCGAGCTACTAAGAAAAGACGGAGTGAAAGTACGTATCGTGAGTGTTCCTTCCGAAGGATTGTTCCGCATGCAAAGCGCAGAATACCAAGAAGAAGTATTACCCACTGGTTCTAAGATATTCGGCTTAACAGCAGGGCTACCCGTAACGCTGCAAGGCCTTGTTGGTGCTAACGGAAAGGTTTATGGGCTAAACAGTTTCGGCTATTCGGCTCCCTTTAAGGTGCTAGACGAAAAGCTAGGTTTCACCGCAGAGAATGTATATCATCAAGTTAAATCATTAATAAGAGAGTAGTATGGAAATAAAAACTATTGGTATCGCTTGCGACCACGCAGGCTTCCCGCTCAAGCAATACGTTCTCCAATATCTGGAAGAGCATGGTTATCCGTACAAAGACTATGGCACATACAGTGACCAAAGCAGTGACTATCCCGACTTTGCCCACGCCTTGGCCGAAGGTATCGAAAGCGGCGAGGTTTATCCCGGCATTGGCATCTGCGGAAGTGGCGAGGGCATGGCCATGACCCTCAACAAACACCAAGGCGTAAGAGCTGGATTGGCTTGGATGCCAGAGATTGCGCAACTTATCCGCCAACACAACGACGCCAATGTGCTAGTTATGCCAGGTAGGTTTGTGGACAACAAAACAGCAAAGAAGATTCTCGACGGGTTCTTCTCTGCCACATTCGAAGGCGGACGACACCTCAACCGGGTGAAGAAAATCGCCATTAAAGAATAAATAGCGCGGCTCAACCAGTTTCCCCTCGGCAATAGTTGGCCTGAAACAACGCTAAGAAATACAAAATGGAAGTCATAAACACTTCCTCCTCCTTCTTTTTAAAAGGCTCACGGTTTATCCGCGAGCCTTTTAATTTCTCTTCGTCAGACAAGTTAAGCTTGTGCTTGATAATCATTTACAACAATAACCATACGTGCAGGTTTATTACCAGCCTCTCGCTTATCGCGATGAAACTTGGTGTAGTAAACCTTTTCCAACTCTGCCCAGGGAAACATTTCATCGAGAACGCCCCAACGGTCATGCTTTTCCAAATCTTCAAACGAAGATCTGAACAAATCCAGGGTCAGTTGTTTATTCTGCGATGTATACTGTGTATTCCTTTAACACTGTAAAGGTACTAACTTTATGTGAAAAAGATGAATAAAATAGTAAATACATATCTAATAATCAGCGAGTTGCATTTCTTCTGTAAGCACTAGTTAGTAAATGTTTTAATAAGTCGATTGGGGCTAAATAAAAGTGGCTGAACTTCTGAGAAGAAATTCAGCCACCATATTATATTGTGCCAACTATGCCAAACAGGGCATATACACACATAAGCATGCTAAACATAATAAGTTGCTTATTGCTTAATGTTAGGTTCTTCTAGGCCGTAACCCTTCTTGCGGTCTACAACGCGAAGGTACAAGCCTAGCAACAAAGCCACCAAGCCCAACATAGCCAGCATGAGCAAGGGGTTGGTGTAGTTGTAAGATGTTGCAGCCTCGGCTGGTGAAAGCGTGCCTGCTTCAAGGCTTTGAACAATGTCGGGGTTAGAGGCTTTCAGTATCTTACCAATCAATAAGGGGAAGAGCCACAAGCCGATGTTCTGTATCCAGAAGATTAGCGCGTATGCCGAACCAATGATTTTGCTGTCTACCAACTTGGGAACTGATGGCCATAACGATGCTGGAACCAACGAGAAACTAGCACCAAGAATAAGGATGGTGACAAAAGCGAGGGCTACACCACCAATTTCGTTGCCCTTAAACATGGGAAGAACAAAGGCAAATGTAAGATGGCATACGATAAGGAGCACACTACCCAATACCAACATGGAGGCAGCCTTACCTTTGTGGTCTACATACTTGCCCAAGATGGGAGTAATACCTACGGCCAAAAGTGGGAATACAGCAAAGATGGCCTCGGCCGATTGACGCTTGTAAGCGATAAAGCAGTAGCCTACAAGGAATACTAACGAAACGAGAAGCAAACCATACTTTAAGGATGCCTTCTTGCTGAAATTGCTGGTGAAAGCCGTGGCAGCAATGGTTATCATCACAAAATACTGGATAATGGTAACCGTATTGGATGCCCAGAAGTCGCCTTCGGCCAGTTGCGTGAAGGTTAGGTTGCATTGCAGCATGTTAACTGCATACTTTTGGAAGGGGAAGATGGCCGAATAGTAAAGCACACAGAGTAATGCAACAATCCAAAAGCCCTGACTGCGGAGTATCTGGCCAATGTCCGAGATGCGGAAGGGATCGTCTTTCTCTTCGGCCTCGCCTGTTTGTGCATCTAGTTTCTTATCCATAAAGAAGTAAACTACAAACATGATTAAGGCAATCATCAACAAGATAAGGCCGAATGCGGCTGAACGAGAAACGTCTACACGTCCGAACAAGCGGGCGAAAACGGGTGAGAAAATCATACAGGTGGCAACACCAAGTCTTGCCAAGGCCATTTCTGCCCCCATAGCCAAGGCCACTTCTTTGCCCTTAAACCATTTCACGATACCACGCGAAACGGTTATACCTGCCATCTCGGCACCACAACCGAATATCATGAAACCAATGGAGGCCAATTTTGCAGAGGCTGGCATACCTGCATAGAAGGGAGATACGCCAAGTTCGTCGAACAAGGGGATATAGTTGAGATTATCCGAAAACCAATGTTCGAGCGAAGACCCCATGAACGATTCGGTTACGGCGTACCAATTGATACAGGCTCCTGTGAGCATAACGAATCCGGAAAGTATGGCTGTAAAGCGCACACCCATCTTGTCGAGGATAATTCCTGCGATGATGAGGAAGAAAATAAAGACGTTAAGGAAGGTCTCCGAGCCAGCGTATGTGCCGAAAGCGGTAGAGTCCCATCCACGTGTGGATTCCATCAAGTCCTTAATTGGCGACAAGATATCCATAAAGATGTACGCGAAGAACATGGCCATAGCCAATAGCAACAAGGCCGTCCAGCGTGCTGCTGCTGAATCGCGTAAGGTGCTTGTTGCGTTGTTGATTGTTGTCATAGATATTAATAATTATTCGTTAGTATTGGTTTATCTCACTTAGTTGACAAGTTTTAATTTGCATAACTCGACTGTTTAAAGCGTTGATAAGTTGGCAATTCAACAAGTTAACGCCAACTTATCACCACGTTTTTATTTCTTCAACCATCGGTCGAGCCACTCGAAGAACGTGCGTTGCCATAGCACGCCGTTTTGTGGTTTAAGCACCCAATGGTTCTCGTCGGGGAAAATAAGCAACTCGGCAGGGATGCCTTTCATACGTGCAGCGTTGAATGCACTCATGCCTTGGGTGGCGTTGATACGATAATCTTTCTCGCCGTGAATGCAGAGTATGGGCGTATCCCACTTATCGATAAAGCGATGGGGCGAGTTTTCGTATGTGCGCTTGGCATTGGCCGTTTGGTCTTTGTTCCAATACGCATCGTCGTATTCCCAATTTGAGAACCAATTCTCTTCTGTTTCTGTGTACATGGCTTCGAGGTTGAAGGCACCATCGTGAGAGATGAAAGCCTTGAAACGCTTGTCGTGATGACTGGCCAAGTAGTAAACGCTGAAGCCTCCAAAGCTTGCTCCTACGCAGCCAAGACGGTCTTTGTCTACGAAAGGTAGGTTGGCAACAGCATCGTCCACGGCGGCTAAGTAGTCTTTCATACAGAGTCCAGTCCAATCTCCTGATATTTCATCATTCCATTCAGAACCAAATCCAGGCAAACCACGACGGTTAGGGGCGATGATTACATAGCCGTTGGCGGCCATGATTTGGAAGTTCCAACGATAACTCCAAAACTGACTAACGGGACTTTGTGGGCCTCCTTCGCAGAAAAGCAAGGCGGGATATTTCTTATTGGGGTCGAAATGCGGTGGAAGGATAATCCATACCAATTCTTTCTGGCCGTCAACGGTGTTAACCCAACGCTGTTGAACCTTGCCCATTTCAAGTTGATCGAAGATGTGCTTGTTTTCGTCGGTAATCTGTTTTACGTCGGCTTTCTTCTCTTTCTTAGAAGGTGTAACAACGAAAAGTTCGTCGGGGTGCGAGTAGCTGTGGCGCATGGCGAGCAGCTTACCCGTGTTGCCCAACAACTGAACCGAGGCGTAATCGTGCCAGCCCTCTGTGAGTTGCATTACCTTACCAGCCAAATTGGTTTGATACATGTTTACACAGCCGTGCCAAACACCAATAAAATAGAGGGTTTGCGAGTTGCCTGCCCAACAATAATCGTCTACATTAGAATCGAAAGACTCGGTAACATAACGTTTCTCGCCCGTTGCAAGCGTATAAATGCAAAGGCGGTTGCGGTCGCTTTCGCAACCATCTCGTTTCATGCTCTGCCAAGCAACGTACTTGCCATCGGGGGAGAATTGGGGATTAACGTCGTAACCCACGTTATAATCCTTGGCTTGACGGTTCACGGCTTGATTTCTCAACGACTTGGTAGCGTCTACGGCAGGAGCCTTATAGTCGGCAGGCTTGCAAAGGTTGGTTGTTTTTCCTGTTGCCAGTTCGTACAAATAGATGTCCGAGTCGGTCGAAATGGAATACTCGCGCCCGGTTTTCTTCCTGCAAGTATAGGCAATTGTCTTTGAATCCGGACTCCATGCCAATTGCTCAACGCCGCCAAATGGTTCCATTGGGCATTCGTAAGGTTCGCCTTCCAGCATATCCTTGCCTTCGGTTATGCCGTCTGCTTGAACGTCGGCCACAAAGGGATGCAGTATGCTTTCAACATAATGGTCCCAGTGGCGATACATCAAGTCGGTTACTTTTCGGCCCGTGGCCTTGGGCAGGTCGGTAGGGTTGGCTTGGATAACGCCAGTATATTTGATTGACTTAACAAGGATAACCTTCTTACCATCGGGCGAGAACTTAAAACCTTCGATGTCGGTGGCACTGCGCGTAAGTTGCTTTCGGTCGGAGCCATCGGGCTTCATGCTCCACAGCTGGCCTTTTGTTAGAAACGCAATACGGCGACCGTTCTCAATCCACGCGGCATCGGTTTCGTTGTCGGCCGTTGTGGTGAGTTGTCTTTTGTTTGTTCCATCAGCATTAGAAACAAAGAGCATGTGATGCCCCTTGTTTTCTTGCACACTGTAATAAGCCACACGATAGACAACGAGTTTACCGTCGGGCGAGGCCTGTGGCCCACCGATACGTCCCATTGCCCAAAGGGCCTCGGGCGTCATAAGGTCGCTTTTTAAAGTAATTTCGTTCTTACCGATCATGGTTTGGCCAATTGATTGCGGCGCGACGGCCAACAAAGCCATTGCAGCCAGGGCTAGAGATTTCTTCATAGGTTTTAGTGCTTTTAATTCCTTATTTTAAAAGACGGATTACAGTTGTGCGCTCGTTAGGGCACAAACCATAATCCGTCGGATGCTTTAAATTCGCTTGTTAAGTTGTATCAATTGAATTAGGGGTTATTCACTCGGCTCACTTCTTGCCAAGCTGCTCGCGTTTGCGTTGCAGTTCTTGTTGCTGTTGCTGCATGGCTTGCAGACGAGCAGACAGGCCTTTAAGTTTCTGCGGGTTGTTCTGAGCCTCCTTATAGTTGGCTTCCAGTGTACTCAGCAGCTTTTCGTCGTTGGTGGTCTTACGCAAGAACCACATGATGGCAGCACTGAAGAACAGGCTGACGAAATAGTAGAAGTTAAGTCCTGATGAGTAATCGTTGAACATGAAGAAGAACATCACGGGCATGAGGTACATCATCCACTGCATCATCTTCATTTGTTCGGCCTGCTGACCAACCATTTGGTCGCGCTGTTGGCGCATGGTCATTATCGAATAGAGCACGTTCGACAAGCAAAAGAGGATACATGTGAGCGAGAGGTGGTCGCCAATGAGCCAAATGTTGTGACCCCACTCCAACACGGGGTCGTAAGTGGAGAGGTCGTTTATCCACAAGAAACTTTCTCCGCGAAGTTGGATGGCATTGGGAACGAAGTTGAACATCGCAATCCAAATGGGCATTTGTATAAGCATGGGCAAGCAACCAGAAAGCGGACTGACACCATACTTGGCGTATTCGCTCATCATGGCCTGCTGTTTCTTCATTTGGTCTTCGGGCTTGTTAAACTCTTTGGTGGCCTCTTCGAGTTTGGGTTTAAGCACACGCATCTTGGCCGAGCTTAGGTAACTCTTCTTCACCAAGGGGAAAGTGATGAACTTTAAGAGCAAGGTGATGAGGATAAGTACCACACCCATGTTGATATTTAGTCCCGTTAGCCAGTCGAAGACATAGAGGGTGAACCAACGGTTGATGATGCGAAACAGCGGCCAACCTAGGTAAACGAGCCTTTCTAACTCCAAATCCTTACCGAAATGGCTCTTGCTTTCCATCTTTTGGAGCAAGCGGAAGTCGTTAGGACCGTAATAGAAATCGAGTTGTGTGGGTTGTGCGCCCGTTGGGTCGAAGGCAGTTTTAAGCTTGGCTTGATATTGTTTGAGGTATCCCGAACCCTTTTCTTGGGGGATGCTTGTTAGCGTGGCGTTCGTGCCAAAGTCGGTTTTAGCAATCATCACAGCCGAGAAGAATTGGTTTTTGAAAGCAACCCAATCTATTTTGTCTTCAATAACCTCGTCTATTTTTTCAGAACTCTCGCTTAAATAGTCTGTACCGCCCTCCGTTTTGTGGTAAGTTAATGAGGCATAACGGTTTTCAAAGGTAAATCCTTTCTCTTGTTGTGCACATCTTTCTTGCCAATTAATGTCCACAGTATTAACCGAGGGGTTGAGTATTCCACCCATTCCCGTTGCCGAGATGCTTGTGTGCAGCATGTATTCGTCGTCCAACACATACTTAATAGTAAGAGTTTTGCCTGCTGCAGCCTCGGCTGTGAAGGTTACGGTGGTATCGGTAACTTCCGAAGGCGTAAAGAACAGGTCGGCCGTACTTACATATCCGTCCTTAGTTGCAAATGTGTAGCTAAGGCTTTGGTCTTTTCCTTGAAACAAGGTAAGGTCTTTATGGCCGTTGCGGTCGATAAAGTTGTTTATCAGCACCTTATCTACCACGCCACCCTTGGTGTTGAGTTGAAGTGTGAGTTTGCTATTCTTCAACACGATAGGTTTAGCCTCGCCAATCAGAGCCTTATGAAACAGGGCACTTGTATCGGTGGTAGCCTGTTGTAGAGCCTCTGCGCGTGCGGCATCGGCCTTAGCCTTGGCCTTCGTTTGTTCTTCCTTGTTTTTCTTTTCAATCAGTTCCTTTTGCTGTTGCTTAGCCAATTCTTCCTCCGAAGGACGGTTCCAAAGGCTGAAACCAATAAGCACTAAGCCAATGAGAATGAAACCGATAAGATTGTTTTTATTCATTATGTCTTGTCCATTTATCCCGTTCTGGCATCGTCAGGCATGATATCAATGGCAGCCCAACGCTATTTACGGGAGATAATCAGAATATTGTAATTATTTTTTATTTGCTATTGCCGTCTTAACGAAATCTACAAAGAGGGGGTGTGGATTGAGCACCGTGCTTTGGTATTCGGGATGGAATTGTGTACCGATATACCATTTTAGACCCGGTATCTCCACGATTTCTACAAGGTCGCTTTCAGGGTTCTTGCCTACACAAGCCATTCCTGCGCGCTCATATTCCTTTTGATACTCGCTGTTAAACTCGTAACGGTGGCGGTGTCTTTCCTGTATATGCTCGTGTTTATAGATGTCTAGCACGCGCGAAGTCTGTTTCAACACACATTCGTAGGCTCCCAGACGCATTGTTCCGCCCATGTTGGTGATGTTCTTTTGTTCCTCCATGATGTCGATAACGTTGTGTTCCGTCTTCTCGTCCATCTCTCTGCTGTTGGCATCTTCGTAACCAAGTACGTTGCGGGCGAACTCTATCACCATCATCTGCATGCCTAGACAAATGCCGAAAGTGGGCATGTCGTTTGTGCGAGCATAGTGGGCTGCAATGATTTTACCCTCAGTGCCACGTTGGCCAAAGCCAGGACAGATAACGATACCATCCATGCCTGACAGCTTTTCGGCCACATTTTCTTTCGTAATCTTCTCCGAGTTGATGAAAGTGAGCACCGTCTTATAGTCGTTGTACGTGCCTGCTTGGTACAAGCTCTCACGAATACTCTTGTAAGCATCCTGCAAATCATACTTGCCAACAAGACCGATGTTAACCTCGCTGGTGGCTTGTCGGCGTCTTTCCAAGAACTTACGCCAGGGGCCAAGTGCAGGTTTCTCGCCGATAGGCTCGCCCATCCGTTTCAATATGGCCACATCCAGCCCTTGTTCTTGCATCCTTACAGGAGCCTCGTATATGCTTGGCAGGTCTTCGCTTTGCACAACGCAGTCTAAATCTACGTTACAGAAAGCTGCAACTTTCTTCAATATACCTGCATTTAACGTTTTCTCGGTGCGCAGAACCAACACGTCGGGCTGTATTCCAACGCTTTGCAGTTCTTTAACGCTATGCTGTGTGGGTTTTGTTTTAAGCTCTTGGGCGGCTCTCAGATAAGGAATGTAGGTAAGATGCACACAAACGGCTTTCCTGCCCAACTCCCATTTCAATTGCCTGATGGCTTCGAGGAAGGGTGTAGACTCAATATCGCCCACCGTTCCGCCAATCTCGGTAATAACAAAATCATAGTGATACTTCTCGCCTAAAAGCTTTACGTTACGCTTAATCTCGTCGGTGATATGGGGAACAACCTGAATGGTCTTTCCCAAGTAGTCGCCCCTTCGCTCCTTATCAATAACCGCTTTGTATATCCTACCTGTTGTCAGCGAGTTGGCCTTGGTGGTCTTGATGTCCGTAAAGCGTTCGTAGTGTCCCAAGTCGAGGTCTGTTTCCATCCCATCCACTGTGACATAGCATTCGCCGTGTTCGTAGGGATTGAGCGTTCCGGGGTCGATGTTGATGTAAGGGTCGAACTTTTGGATGGTGATGTTGTACCCTCTCGCTTGGAGGAGTTTGCCTATAGACGAGGAGATAATGCCTTTGCCTAGCGAAGAAACTACTCCACCCGTTACGAAAATATACTTAGTCTCTGTCACAATGATTATAATTTATTTGTTTATAAACGCAATATGTATGTTATGGAAACCTAGATGACATTGGCAATACGCCGGTCTCTTTTTCCTAAACTGCAAATGTACGATAAAAAAACGATATGCACAAGAATTAAAGAAACGTTATAAAGCGTACGCAACAAAATAGCTGTTTCGGCGCTGTTCTATGTTGCAGTTTGGCCTTTAAACTCCACGCATCTTGAACATTGAACGCCACCTTAAAGTAAGCCATTCGAAAAGCCGTATGTTGCTTTTGCGCAACCTAATATAAAAGTGAGATGGAAGAAACATCTTACCTTTCGTCCACTTAGATGCGCATTTCTTGCAATATCGCAGCCATTTTCTGAACCGTTGCCACACGTGTTGGCACGAGCGGTAAGCGCAATTCGTTCTCGATGAAACCCATCTCGTGCAACAAGGCCTTAACGCCTGCGGGATTTCCATCAACGAAAAGCAAGCTATATAGTTCGGTAAAGCGGTGGTGTATCTTGCGGGCTGGCTCGTATTCGCCGTTAAACTCTAAGCGAATCATTCGCGAGAACTCGCGCGGCAGGGCATTGCCGATAACCGAGATAACACCTGCGGCCCCACTAGCTATCATGGGGAAGGTAAGCGCGTCGTCGCCACTCAGCACATCGAAGTGGGCTGGTTTGTTCTTTATTATCTCGTCCACCTGCTCCAAACTGCCGCCTGCCTCTTTTACGGCTACGATATTACGGCAGTCGTTTGCTAGCCTAACGGTTGTTTCAGACTTTAAGTTGATGCCGGTTCTTCCTGGTACGTTGTACAGCACAACGGGCAACGGACAATTGTCGGCAATCATTTTGAAGTGCCGATAAAGGCCCTCTTGCGAAGGCTTATTATAATAAGGACAAACGCTCAGTATGCCATCTACCCCGCGAAGGTCGAACGATTGTAGTTCTTTCACCACGGCCTTGGTGTTGTTTCCGCCGCAACCCATCAGCACGGGCAGCCTTCCTTGGTTTACTTCAACAACGAAACGTTTAATTTCGGCACGCTCTTCCTGATCCAAGCAAGGGCTCTCGCTTGTGGTGCCAAGTATGCAAAGAAAGTCGGCGCCATTGTCCGTTTGGTATTCGATGAGTCGTTTCAATGCTGCATAGTCTATCGATCCGTCCGTTTTAAATGGTGTCACAAGGGCGATGCCCAGTCCTTTGAATATGTTCGTTGCCATAAAATTGGTTTCTTATGTTTGGATAGTGCAAAGGTAAGGGAAATTGAATGAATAACAAAACCTAAATAAACGGAATTTTCTACCACTCTAAAATAATCGCTATTCACGGCCTAAAATATGGGTTTGTGTTAAAACTTTTAGCACATTATGAGGTACAAACACCAGCATCCATGCTCCTTTTCTCACGCTTTCGTGCACACATATATATGACCAAAGACATTAGGTTTTGTATGTAATTGCCTTTTATCACACGCTCACATACAACAGCAAACATCTGTACGAGCTGTATGGTACTGAGGGCGAAGAAAGTTCACAGACACACGAACCATAGGTAAAGGACGGAAACACATCGCCTATGCCCCATGTAAAGCATCTCACGAAGTTGCCCGAACCATGTTCCTGCTTGCCGATGAAGCCGGAGATGCTGACGAAGGAATGTATCGGGAAGTAGTGATAACTGCAATACACACAACCTCTCCGTCTGCCTTAGCGGCCGGGCGATGACGGAGAGATAAGTGCCTGCGCCACTAGGCACACTTCAAACATCTTAACCCAAATCAGTTCATTAAAGGCCGTCTTTCTGCCTTTTATTAAACAACTGATTTGGGTTAAATTAACTTTTCCTATTGATAGCACACTTGCCGATAGGGGCAACGCGTGCATCGCTCTCTGTCTTCGGTGGGTTCGAACGGGCGGTCCTTGTCGAAAATTTCTTCCAAGAGCGACTGCAAACCCGACCAAAACTCATCGCGATATGCGGCCACATCGTCTACACGTTCTTTGCCTAGCCGCAACACGGGGTCGTTTTCTTCGGTCGATGTCTGCTGAATAAACAGCAAGGCAGGACTAACGGGCAGTTTCTGCGCATTCCAAAAGGCCGAATCGCGCACAATGGCAGCATAAAGAAATGTCTGAAAATAATAGTCGGCGTGGTTCTTGGTCACCTTTTCGCCTGAAAATATGTCCTCGAATGTGGCGACACCAGCCTGTGGTTTCCGCCCTGTCTTGTAGTCCACCACGCGGATTACCTTCCCCATACCCTCGTCCACTTCGTCTAATCGGTCTACATAACCGCCTATTTTCAAAGGGTGTTGCTTGCCGTCTACATGAAAAAGCACGTCGCTGTACACCTGTTTTTCCATCGCCAATATGCGGAAAGGCGTCAAGGCGAGGTCCATCTGCAACAGTTTCTTCAAGTAAGAGATAATCACTCCGCGATTAATCAGCTGCAAACCATTGTATTCTGGTCGCTGATTGGTGTTAGATACCTTAAACAATTCTTCGTTAAACGCCCTATCCACAACGCGCTGCAAGGCCGACTTGTCCGCAAGAAAATCTTTAATGGCGCGATCGCTAACGGTCGAATTGGCATCCATCAGCTGCTCGTAAATTAGCTGAGAGCTTTTATGGAAGATGTTGCCAAAGGTTCTGTTGTCAATATCGTCGGTTTCATCGTCACTTTCTTTCAATCCTGCCACAATGTTATAGAAGAACAATAGCTGACAACGCAAGTAGCGATTGATGGCCGTTGGCGACAGCTTTTCAAGTTTCAGCATCTCTTCCATGATGCTTTGCGTTTTCTTAACGGCATGCGGCTGCAACACATTGGGCGTTTGTCCGGCTTGCAACGACTGTCGTTCTATCTGATGGCCGCTCTCAACAAGCATCTGTAACATAAAGCGACTCATCTCTCCCGTGTGTCCGTCTTCGGTTGAATTGTTATATAATATGGTGACGTTCTTTGCCCGTTGCAACAGTCGGTGGAAGTAATAAGAATAGATAGCCACCTTGTGGTCTACGGTTGTAAGCCCGTGTGCCTTGCGTATCGAATAAGGAATAAACGAGGCATCGTTAACACCTTTGGGCATGTTGCCTTCGTTGCACGACAGCAATAAGATGTTGTCGAAATCCAAGTTACGGGTTTCTAACACGCCCATTACTTGCAAACCTACAATAGGTTCGCCGTGGAAAGGAATGCTGGTGGCCTGCACCAACTGTGTAATCAATCGCAGCAAGGTTATCAAGTCTACCGAGAGGTCGCCCGAAATAATCAACTCGTGCAAGCGGTTAAACAAGGTGTACATCCTATATATGGCCTCTTTCATTAGGTGGTCGTTGGTTTCTTGCGTGCTCGTGCCCACACATTGCAGCAGTTGCAACATCCATTCCACCAGTCTGGCATGATACGCTTGCACGTCGGCAACGCCCTCTTCTAAGTCTGCAAACAGCAAGGTTAAGCCTTCATCCGTGGTCAAGTCTTGCCTTAACGGATAATAGGTGTGATGCTCTTCGAGCGTGGCCAATAGCTTACTGCAATTCTCCGAGAGGAAAAGGCAATACGGATGCCTAAGCACTGGCCGTACATATTGTAGCCTATAACGAGCCGAACTCTTGGTGTAGCCTGCGGTTTGCAAGGCGATGAGCGCATTGACAAACGAAAAAATGGGCGACTGCGCCAAGGGAAAGCCCGTGGTGATGTTCACGCTCTCAACCTGTGGCGGCAGACTATGCACCACGGTTTGCAGCAAGTTCTCGTCGCACAACACCACAGCCGTCTTTCGTCCTGCCTGCACAAAGGTGTCGTTTTGCAGCCAATGACCCACAAAACGAGCCTGAATGGCTTCTGTGGAGGCCGACACGAACTGCATTTTTTTCTCTTGGCAGAAGTTGTTGTATATCTCTTCATCGCGGTTAAACAACTCGTTGGGAAAGGCATTGAGGTATTGACGGATGTAATGTCCAGCCTCGTTGTTGGCCCCTTCCATATAATAGCGGTCGAAATCCCAATAAAATTTGGCCTTACCAGCCTTTTCCAGTCGGGCAAACAGTTTCTGTTCTACCTTCTGTAACATGTTGAAACCCACAAAAACATAAACATCCGCATCGAAACTCACGTTCTCGTTACAGGCCACTTCGCGATAAAGAGCACCCTCGTAGGCCAGCCCTTCTTCTTGCAGATGGGCGTTATACCTATTATATATGTCGCCAAAGTTTTGCCATAACTGCAAGAAACGTTTCTTCAACTCCGAGTTATAATCGTCAGAGAAGTTACTGAAAAAGCGTTTCAGCGCCTCTCGTTGCTCGTCGGTTAGGTACGAAACGTCGTCCAGTTCGTGAATGTTGCTCAAGTTTCTAAACACGTCTGCGGCATCGGCCAGGTTCTTGTCTATGTCGTCGAAGTCGCTTAGCATCAGCATTCCCCAACCATAAAAGTGGTCGAGTGTTTCGGTCGAGCCTGTGCATTGAACGTAAATGCGATAGAGGTCGCACACCAGCTTGATGTCGTCGGCCACTATTCGTGCACTCCTATCTCGGAAAAGCTGGCTGATGGTGGTGTAAACGGGGCTCCATAACGGGCCATCTGCCATACGTGCCAAATGCTCGTTAAGGAATAAGGATGCGCGTTTGTTAGGGAAAACAAGCGTAACGCGCGACAGGTCTGTGCCAAACTTCTTCAACAAGTCTTCGGCAACATATTCTAAAAAGGTCTTTCTCATTTCACTTCCTCAATCTTATTACTGTAAACATACCACAGGTAGCCGCTTACGCGCTTATATCCCATCGTTTCTAGTAAAGCCATGTAGCTGGCCACTTGTGCGTGGTGTTCTTCCTTGGGCTTGCCAAACTTAAAGTCGATAACCCGCATTTCCTCGCCGTTTGTTATCACGCGGTCGGGCCGGTGCGTAACAACAGCGTTGGTAACAGGGTCTACCGATAGGATGGAACATTCGTTAAACAATTGCCAACCGTCGGAAAACCATTCCTTTACGCGCTTATCGGCAAAGCGTTTGTTCAGCATCTCTATCAATTTTTCTTTGGTTAGGTCGCTATCGTATAGCACACCGTCTTGCTCCAACTGCCTTAACACGTTCGGTACATCGGTTAATGTGCGTATCTGTGCAAACACTGCGTGCAGCACGCTGCCCAGCTTGATGTAGTTGCTTTGTTGAGAGCCTTCGTCTTCACCTCCGATAAACTCCGAACTTTTGTTGCTCTGTAAGAATTGAGCTTGGCTTTCGTACACCCGCACATCAAAGCTAAATGGCGATGGAATGGTGTTAAATACATTGTCTGCTGTGCTTTTTGCCTTCTCCTCCGCCGTATCTATTGATAAGGTTCCGTACTTAAATTCCAAGTCTTCTTCGGCTGTTGTTTCAAGCGTACTGCCTGGCAACACGCCCGTTAGCTGTTCAAGGCATTGCCCTATAACGGCAGAACGGCTGCCCGATTTATCTTTTTCGCCCATCACAAAGAGGTTTCGGCCTGCCCTTGTGAAGGCCACATACAGCAAGTTCATGTTGTCTACCATCGTTTGCAGATGCTCGTGTAGGTAGTCTTTCTCGTAAACCGACCCCATTAATTGCTTAGGATAGAGGTCTACGGGCACCAGCGGCAAGGCGTTAAACGGCGGTTCGTCGGGCTGACACCATAGCGTTCCGCCCGTTCTTTCCAACTGCCAGTCGCAGAAAGGCACGATGGTATGGGCAAATTCCAGTCCCTTACTCTTATGAATGGTAAGTAGTCGCACACCGTTAAGTTCGTCACTCTGTATGGCGCGGTTCTTCATATCGTTCTCCCATTCGTCGATTACGGCGTTTAGGTCGGCCGAATTGTCCACCAAAAACTTGTTCAACCTATCGTAGAAGGTGCAGATGTACGCGCTTTGTTCCGGCAATCGTTCTAGCTGAAAAGCCTGGTACACCTCTTCAACGATGTTGAATATGGGCATGGCCATTAGTTGTTGGTGGTTGTTCCAGAACTTTTTGGGCAGAAAACTGGCCACATCTGCATCGCGTTTAAGCATTTCGCGGTCGCCAATGGCATTGCCCAAGATGTGCGTTTGATAGGTGGTGGCAAGGTTGGCTTGCAGCAATCGGTCGGCAGGATTGGCCAAAACGCGCAGCGCACCCATGATAATCTGCACGGCAATAGAGGCTTGCAGCTTAAACCCTTCGTCCGAAACCAATCGCACTTCGGGCAAATGCACCATCATATAGTCGGCAATGAGCGCGATAGAATTGTTGTTTCTTACCAATATGGCCACGTCTTTTGCCCTTGCTCCTTGCTCCAACAGCGTCTTTATTGTGTGGCATACCTTGGCCAGCATACGCTGTTCGCAATCATCCTTGCTCAAAAGGCACACCTCAACCCTACCCTTCTGCTCCTTACTAGTGGGTACCAGCTGTTTCACGTCTTGATAAGCCACCTGCATTTGCTGCGCTCCCGTTGGACTTTTCCCCTCCAACTCGCGCTGTTCTATGGCACATGCCGCCTCGAAAAAGGCATTGTTAAAATCAACGATGTTGCGTTCCGAGCGATAGTTGGTGGTCATTCGTTCAATTTTAAAGGCATGTGGCGAGCCTGCAAATTGCTTTTCAATCTCGTTCAGCAATCGCCAGTCGCCCGAACGCCATCTGTATATGCTCTGTTTCACGTCGCCCACAATCAAGCTTTGCGATTGGTTGTGGCTCATACACTCTTGCAAAAGCACCTTAAAGTTGGCCCATTGCACCGTGCTTGTATCCTGAAACTCGTCAATCATGATGTGTTCGAGTTGTGTTCCTATCTTCTCGAAGATAAAAGGCGAGTCGCTATCGTGTATCAGGGCGTGCAAAAGGGTTTGCGTGTCGCTCAACAAAAAGCGGTTCGACTGCTCGTTAAGTTCGCGCACCTGCGTTTCTATCTTGTCCAAAAGGCGCAGCTGGTCCAGGTGACGCAAGGTAAGCTTGGCCGATTTAAGCAGTTTTGCTTGTTCCTTACGCAGCTTTTCCGAGTTGTTCAGATAGTCGAACAACACGTTTCTCACCACGGTTAGCGCATGTCCATCGCCGTCTTGTTCTTTCTTTCCCACCCAGGCGTTGGGGTCTTCCAGGGCGTCGAGCACGCGCTTGGTCAGCAGTTTGTCGTCTTCCACTTGCCCATTCTTCAGTTTCACAAAGTAGCCGCAAACGCCCTTCTCCTTATATGCAAAGTCGGCAACCGACAATTGGTTTTCTTCCAGCAGCTGTTCAAAGCCTTCGCCAATGCCAACAAGCTTGCTTTCGGCCTCTTTTGCCAGTGCCCTCATGGTCTTAACGTAACGCTCAAACGCCTCTTCGTTGGCCATTAGCGCGCTCAATTGTTTTCTATTGTCTTTGTAAACATCCTTAAAGATGTTCTCGCCAAAACGCTTTATCTGTCCAATCACATTCCAACTCTTGTCGTCGGCGATGTTCTGTTGGATGTATTCCATTATCCATTTCAGCACCTTGCTGTTAGGGCTAAGCTCTTCTATCAGTTTGTCTACGGCTTGCTGTTCCACCTGCGTGTCGTTCAAGCCCACGTGTAGGTTAGCCGTAAGGTCTAGTTCACGCGCTAGGTTCCGCAGAACAGCCTGAAAAAAGGTGTCGATGGTTTCAACTCTAAAATAGTTGTAATTGTGTAACAGGTTGCTCAAAGCCACTCCTGCCTGTTGCGAGGCATGTTCTGGGGTGATGTCTAGCTCGCTTGTCACCTTGTCTAGATAGCCTTTGGAACTGGGCAAGCGTTTCCAAATGCCATAAAGTTGGCTCAAAATGCGCAACTTCATCTCTTCGGTGGCCTTGTTGGTAAAAGTAACGGCAAGTATGTTTCGGTAGCTATGCGGATTGTTCAGCAATATTTTGATGTAGTTCACGGCCAAAGTGAACGTCTTTCCGCTACCTGCGCTTGCCTTATAAACGGTTAATGGGGTATGCATGGTGTTATATGTTTTCTTGGGGAATATAAAGTTTGCGATGTTTTCTCTACCAATGTCTGAACAGTTCAAATCCGAATTTCAAGCCAAAGCCGTCGAATTTCCAATTACGATTTGAGACGAATGCACCAACACTAAAAAGCCTTGTGGTAAAGCCATAGCCGCATTCGAGGTATGGGTGCAAGGACTTAACGCTCAGTGCACTTACATAGATACGTTCCATCTCTATGTAATGCCCCACCAAAGGCAGCCAACTCACGGCCAATAGCGGCGTTTCGTATGTGAAGTTACCGCGCACATAATAGTTCGAGGCGTTGTACCAACTGGCGTTAAGCAATTCAAATTCGCCCGACCAACCATCGTTCCATCCCCCCGGAATGGTGTTTTCGCGGAAGTTGGAGTAGTCTAGGAAGTAAGAAGAACGTCCCTTTTGCGTATAAAACCCTGTGCCAAGGCGCATGGATAAGGTGCGAAGGCGGGGCAGGCGATGAAGGAATTGCCCATCTATTTCCCAACGTTCGTAAGAGGTGTTCGACTTAAACGCATGGCTTAAGCTACGTTCGTAGTCGATGGTGAATATCGGTCCCTTCCATCCCCAAGGACGTATAGACAGCTCGAAGGAGGGGGCGAAAGAGCGAAATACCACGGGGAAGGACAACAACTCGAAGGCCGAGGGGTCTAATGTCTTACGCTTGTGAAACACAAAACCAACACGCAAGCCCCATTTTGAGGAGAAATCGATGTTGGTATCGAACTTCATATAGCGGTCGGTAAACTGATATAAGTCCTTACCACTGTCGAAAAACCTGTTTAATAGCGACTCCGACAAGCGGTCGGCGATGGTTGAACTGTATATGCGGTTGCCTGTACTCAGTTCGAATCGCGAGTAAAAGTTGCGCTCGCGGTTGTAATAAAACACCAATGGCGCATAAAACGTAACGCGTTTCTCGCGAAAGAAATAGCCTACCTTACACTGAACGAACAATGATGTGCGCGGACCGAAGGTGTAACCCAACCTAAAATCGTTCATATAAGTAAACCCACGACTAGGCGAGTATTCCATATAAAAGGGATCGAAGGGGGCGTTTAGGCGGAAATAGCCTTGATTAGATTTGCCAAAGTCGCTGCCAATGCGGTCTACCAAATAGTCGCCAAGCTTGCGCCAGAACATGCCACGTGGCCTATCGGGTTGCGTTCTCACCGTGTCTTGGCGTATATCAGCCAAAAATACGGGCTGAAATATTTCTCTTTCAATGCGTGTAAGGCTATCTTTGCGTAGCAAATTGATAGTGAAAGCAGGTTTGCTGTGGTACACTTTGGCACTGTCTACTGGTGAAAGGTCGTAGTTAACGCGGTAAGTAGCCGCCATTTGGTTGCCCATAAACTTAAAGGTGGTGCGCAAGATGCAGCTTTTCACCGCCAGTTTGTCGTGTTCCTTATCGCCCGTGTCGGTGTCTAACTCAAAGCGCAACATGTCGTATTCGCCTTCGGCATGGCAAGTTATCACCCTACCCGTGCGCCTGTCTATGATGGCATTGCCCTTAACCAGCTGCGTATTGTCTACCTTGGGTTTGAAACTGAGCAACACCAGACTGTCTGTTTGCGACAAAAACCTTAATTGGTAAAACATCTTGTTGTGCCTATTGAAGGGCGACAAGAGAAACTTGTCTACCAAGGTAACGTCGTAAAGCTTAGGCGAAAGATACTTGATGGCAGGCGGAAGGATGTTTTCGCTGTGAGGAAGTGTGGTGTACGAAACCAGCGTTTGCGTGTTATGTCCACCATTTCCGTTATACGCATGCCGCCTTATGCTCTCGCCCATAAAGTGTCGTTTGCCACTTCGAGCCAAATCGAACAGGTTTGGCACGGCCATCAGCAAGATGTTTTTACGGCGAATGTCGATGGTATAACGTGTGTACGAATAATAAGTGGTGTCGATGGGCCGTGCGTAACAACTGTCGGCGTAGCGATAAATGCGGTTCAGCAACAGGGTGTCTGTTGCTGTCCAAGTCTTGCTTTGGGCCGAAACGCCAATGCACATACCGCAAACAATGATTACATGCCGCATTTTCATTAATGGCAAAGTTAGCGAAAATCAATGAAATAACGCAGAATCTAAAGGTGAAAAAGTGGTTTAAAAGTGGTTTAAAGGTGAAAGGGTGAAAAAGTGAAAAGGCGTTTTAAAGGTGAAAGGGTGAAAAAGTGAAAAGGTGAAAAGATGGCTGCGCCTATTAACTTGTTAACCCGTTAGCTGGTCAACTTGTTAACTTGTCAACTTGACATTTGGTTAACTTGTCAACTTGACATCTGGTTAACTTGTCAACTCATCAACTCATCAATTTGTCAACTGGTTAACTGGTCAACTGGTCAACTCGGTGACTCGTACCCTCGTCAATCATTGTAATCTTTTCGGTATAAATTTTAACATTATGAGTGACTTTTTTGCCAGCGACTGCCCATCTTGCCGCAAAAAATCGATTCTCGCGAAGGTTGGTTTTGATGCAAAAAGGGATTAGGATGTGAATGCGGTAAAATGAATTTTTATTTAAAGAAGTCGTCATTTACACCAACTTTTAGGCAATTTATAGCAAAATGTAGTGCAATATGCCGCAAAACGCAGTGCATTTTGGTGCTAAACGCAATGCGTTTTGATGCTAAATGCAATGCGTTTTGATGCTAAATGCAATGCGTTTTGATGCTAAATGCAAGGTAAAATGCCGCTAAACGCAGTGCAAAATGCTGCTAAATGTGAGCCGAAAAGCATAAAAATACACAGAAATGGTATAAACAAAACCTTTTAGAAGCATTAATAACATGGCTCAAAGGGGCAAAATAGGCATTAAAAAGTGGGGTTTTAGGGGCTAAAAGTGGGTAATTGGGCTTGAAAAATTACGAGCCTGCAACCAAACCAGAAAGACAAAATGGTGCAAAATGCAGGCGAACTGCTTAAAAATAGACCAAAAAAGGATTCGACAAAACTGAAAATAGGGGCCAAACGTATGCTTAATAGCATTTATTTCTTCTAGAATGATGTGCAACACAGGGTGTATTTTGTAAAATAATAGCACCATATTTAACAAAAAGAAATGACTGAAATATAGATTGAAAGCGATGCTCATCGAGCGGATTAAGGACAAAGGGTGTGCGTAATAGTACATGTTGGCCTTGATTTTCCTCACTAAGCAGGGTAAAATCAGCATGAAAACGAAAAAACAACTTGTTTTGCGTACAATACGAACTTTTATGCTTAACTTTGTAAAAACATTCAACTTAATCTATCCATGAAGATACGTTATGTGGTATTTTTGCTCGTTATGATATGCTTTCTCCCATCGGTGGCACAAAATGAAACAAGATGGGAGGAATATTATCAGCGGTGGTTGGAGAACAATGAGCAGATGGAAGAGACCAATGCCGATGCGTATGAAACCTTATCCGACTTGCAAACACATCCCTTAAACCTAAATACCGCCACGCGCGAAGACCTAGAACGCCTGCCTTTTCTCTCGGCACAGCAGGTGGAAGGCATCTGCGAATACCTTTATCACTATGCACCCGTGCGCTCGCTTTCCGAGTTGGCGTTGATAGAAACTATTGATTATGATACGCGACTGTTGTTGCAATGCTTTGTTTACGTGGACGACAACAAGCGTCAAACCTTCCCCACCCTACGCAACATCATCAAGTATGGCAAACACGAAGTGGCGGGCGAAGTGAAATTTCCCTTAACGGGGGAGTCGTCTGCAAGCAAAAAGCATTTGGGTTACGATGTTCGGCATTGGCTAAGATATGATTTTCACCTTGGCGAATACGTCAAGGCTGGGCTATTGGCATCGCAAGATGCAGGCGAACCCTTTTTCAGTAATCGCAACAAAGGGGGCTACGACTTTTATTCTTTCTATCTGTTGGTGCGCAAACTTGGCAGAATTAAGGCTGCAACCGTGGGACGTTATCGCCTTCGTTTCGGCATGGGTCTGGTGATAAACAACGACTATGGCTTTGGTAAACAGGCATCGCTAGCCACATTAGGCAGAACAACGGGACATGTTCGGGGGCATTCGTCGCGGTGGGAAGGCAATTATTTGCAAGGCGCGGCAGCCACAGTGAACCTCGCTAAGGGGCTAGACCTATCATTATTTGGTTCGTATAGGCATATCGACACAACTCCAACGAAAGACGGAAACGCCATAAAAACGATATTGAAGACAGGCTATCACCGCACCAAGACCGAACTGGCGCACAAACACAACGCCTTGCAAGGCGTGGCAGGAAGTAACTTAAACTTCTTACGCAATGGGTTTCACATCGGATTAACGGCACTGTACACCGCATTTAACCACGAACTGCGCCCCGATACGGCACAAAAGTTCCGCAAATTTGCCGCTCATGGCCGACAATTCTATAACGTGGGCATTGACTATGGTTATCTAAGCAGGCGGCTAACAATAGCGGGCGAAACGGCAATAGACAAAAATCAGGCGCTTGCCACCATTAACATGCTCTCCTTCTGCCTATCGTCGAGATTGGATTTAAGGCTTGTTCAGCGTTTCTATTCCTATCGTTATCAAGCACTTTTGGCGCAGAGTTTTAGCGAAGGAGGTCGCGTAAACAATGAAAGCGGCCTGTACATTGGTGCTAATTGGCAGCCGGCACAAGGTTGGTTGATAAGTGCTTATAGCGATTATGCTTATTTTCCGCAACCCCGTTATCGGGTGTCCACCGCATCGACAGCGTGTGACAACATGCTTACCGCCACTTTTGCACGCGGCAACGCAACCTGGACGGCACGTTATCGGTTTAGAATAAAACAAGAGAATGCGGCTGGTAGCCACCAGGTTATCGATAAGAAGGAGAATCGTTGCCGACTGGCCTACAGCCTAACTGCGGATAATTGGCATGCCAAGATACAGGCCGACGGCGTAATGATACAAGGCAACGGCCTTAAAAGCGGATGGATGACTAGCCTTTGCGGTGGCTGGCAATCGGTCAAAACAAAGCTAGATGCTGTTGTTGGCTATTTCAACACGAACAGTTTCGACACAAGAATTTATACCTACGAACGCGGATTGCGTTATAATTTCCTTTTTCCCTCGTTCTTTGGTAGGGGCTATCGGGCTGCATTGTTGGGACGAGTGGCAATAAACAGCCACCTGCTGCTCTTGGCCAAGCTGGGTTATACGCACCGCTTTTATATTCCGAAGGCTAGACCTAACGCCCATGCTACCACACAGAAAGACCAGGCAGATGCCGACTTGCAACTTATTTGGAAACTATAATTTAGTGCTAGACATCTTTTCCATAGCTTATAAGTTGGCGAACGATGAAGGCTTTTGGTGCATTTCGCATGCGAAGAACAGGCCTTTTGCCGCGCACATGGTACATCGATACGGCATTTATGGCACGGCAATATAACGCAATGTCAAAAATTAATCCTATCTTTGCAGCAGGCAAGTGCGATGAGATCGTGTTGTTCGGCAGTTGATGGTGTGCCAGAGATATGGAAACGACATTGACATTGCAAAGCCTTGTTGACACGAACTTTTAAACAGAGAACGATATGAAAGAAAAACTGACGGAAGGGTGTATCATGCTGGTCTTTATCGCCTTTGTTGTCTTGGGCAGCACAATGGCCGTTGAAATGTTCCAGCAGGGCGCGTGGGTTAAGGGCATAATTTGCGTGTTGGGTGCACTGTTTTTCGGTTTCCCATTGCTTGGCCCGTTTCTCCCCTCTGCGGCACCAGATACGAAACCGTTACCGTTTGTGCCACAGGTAAATTTGCCTACGGATAAAGATTCGTTACGTGAACTTGCGAAAATGCTTGCTGGCGAAGAAGTGGACGTGATGCAGACTGTCGAGGAACTCCTTGAGTCGCCCGAAGCTTTCTATTCAGCACAGATTACGCGTGACGGGTGGTACAATGACGCGTATGTCGAGACATGGGATTTGTATCATGACCAGCCAGACGTGTTGTGCAGCGAGGGGCTGCTCTTCGTGTTGGTAGAGGCAGAAGTCATTGCTATGTTTGACTGGAAAGAGGGGCTGGAAGAGTTTGTATGGCAGACGACAGACTTGAGACGGGCGCAGGCAAATAACTTGCCCGTGCCGCAGGAGCACTTTGATGAGCAGGCAGATATACCTCATTGGTGCAACGCACTCAACGAGCTTTGGCAGCCGTTGGGTTATAACGCGATATTAATCGACAGAGAAAGCGACGAATATGTTGTGGCTGTTGTGCCGTACACCCCGTCTCCTCAAATTGATGATATTCCATGCACAACACAAAGTTGATTAATCTTGTGGAGATTTCGCCCCCTTTCTCTTTAATATAGCTACTGAAATCTTTTGTCTCGTCGAGGCACTCAACACCTTTACGGTTGCGTTCCGCTCAGGTGTTTTTCATAGTTGTCTATTAACAAAAGAGACCTTTTGCATTTCTTATGTGTGAACATTTATGCCTCGTTCGTAGGGTATTTTAATTAGATTTTGTACTTTTGCAATTCGGCTATAAATGTTTAAACAGATGAGAAAAGTATTATTTATGCTCCTAACAGGTTTAAGTCTTTCCCAATATACGCAGGCTCAGAATGTAGAAATCAAGGTAATACAGACGAGCGACGTACACGGAAGCTTCTTTCCTTACGACTTTATCAACCGCCGCGACAAGAAAGGCTCGTTGGCCAGAGTGAGTTCGTATGTAAACGAAATGCGCAAGAAGTATGGCAAGAACGTTATCTTGCTCGACAACGGCGACATTCTTCAAGGTCAACCCACATGTTACTATTGCAACTTTGTTAAGCCCACGATGCCCAACTTGGCCGCATCGGTGGTGAACTACATGGGGTATGATGCGCAAACGGTGGGCAACCACGACATCGAAACGGGTCATCCCGTATATGATAAATGGATTAAAGAGGTAAAGTGCCCTATCTTGGGAGCTAACATCATCGACACCCGAACAAACAAACCTTATGTTCATCCTTATACCATCATTAAGCGCGATGGTGTAAAGGTGGCTGTATTGGGATTGCTAACGCCAGCCATTCCCAATTGGTTAAAGGAGAGTTTGTGGACGGGTTTGCGGTTCGACAACATGGTTAAATCTGCCAAGTATTGGGTGAAACACATCCAAACAAAAGAAAAACCCGATGTTATCATCGGCCTTTTCCATAGTGGGCGCGAAGGCGGAATACACACACCAGAGTATGATGAGGACGCTTCGCTGACGGTAGCACGCGAAGTGGAGGGGTTCGACATCATTCTTTTCGGACACGACCACACCCGTTACGCTGGTTGGGTAAAGAGCAATGCAGGCAAAGACGTGTTGTGCCTCGACCCTTCGTGCGATGCTTACATGGTGAGCGATGCTACTATCAGCATACGCAAGGCAAAGGGCAAGGTGGTGAGCAAGAAAATAACGGGCGACGTGATAGACATCACAGGGCAGCCCATCGACGAGAAGTATGTGCAACACTTCAAAGCCGACATTGATAGTGTAAATGCTTTTGTGAACAGGAAGATTGGGCGCTTTGAAAACACCATTTACACACGCGACTGCTATTTTGGCAGTGCAGCCTTCACCGACTTTATTCACGACCTGCAATTAAAGATAACGGGAGCCGACATTTCGTTTAATGCTCCGCTATCGTTTGACGCACGTATCAACAAGGGCGACGTGTATGTGAGCGACATGTTCAACCTATATAAATACGAAAATCAAATATATGTGCTTAAAATGACGGGCAAAGAGATACGCAACCATTTGGAAATGAGTTACGACCTGTGGGTAAATACGATGAAATCGCCCGACGACCACATCATGCAGATAAGCGAATGGGCCAAGCAAGACCGTCAACGGTTTGGCTTTAAGAATCTGGCATTTAACTTCGATAGTGCGGCCGGCATCATCTACGAGGTGGATGTAACCAAGCCCGATGGACAAAAGGTGAGGATATTAAGCATGGCCGACGGCACGCCGTTCGACGAAAACCGCTGGTATAAGGTGGCTATGAACAGCTATCGAGGCAATGGCGGTGGCGAATTGCTTACCAAGGGGGCAGGCATTCCGCGCGCAGAGTTGAAGAGCAGGATTGTATTTGAGAGCGAGAAAGACCAGCGTTTCTACCTGATGAACGAGATTGAGAAGGCCGGTGTGATGAATCCGCAGGCACATAACAATTGGAAGTTCGTGCCAGAAGAATGGACCAAACCAGCCATAGAGCGAGACAGAAAACTGATTTTCGGTAATTAAAACGAAACGTTAAAAACGAGTCTTACACATTATTATATATAGGCAAACCCCACAAGCGTGCTGCAAATGCCGCATACTTTGTGTGTACGCTTGCAGGGGTTGCCCTTTAATTGAAAACCAATGAAAAGCCTGTGGTTTGTATTTAAGCAATCGGAACTGCTGCTCGAACAACTCGATGACCATACGTTCGGCATTCCCTTATCAGACAATCCGCCAACAGCCATCAATGCGCAGCAGAATGTACATGAGATGGAATGCACACCCGAAGGAATTGCCGTAAAGACATACGCAATAGACGACGCGACAACCATTCCCGACACTTGTACCTTCTGCGATTTAAGGCAGTCGTATTATAAACTCCCAAACAATCTTTATCTCATGGCAGGGAAGTGCCGCGAGATAAATTATTGGGATGCACAAACAAAGTTCTGTGGCGTGTGTGGCGGTGCGATGAAGTTGCACACCAACATTTCTAAACGCTGCACAAGCTGTGGAAACGAAGTCTGGCCACAGTTGGCTACGGCCGTTATTGTGTTGATACATAAGGGCGACGAGGTGTTGCTGGTGCATGCCAAGAACTTTAAAGGCGACTTCTACGGCCTAATAGCAGGCTTTGTGGAGACAGGCGAATCGTTGGAAGAGGCCGTTGTGCGTGAGGTGAGAGAAGAAACTGGCTTGGAAATAGACTCTCTGCGTTACTTCGACAGTCAGCCTTGGCCCTACCCCATTGGGCTGATGGTTGGTTTTACGGCGCGATATAAAAGCGGAAACCTCCGCTTGCAAGAAGATGAACTGTCGGCAGGCGGATGGTTTCATCGTGAAAAACTTCCGCAAATACCCGAAAAACTAAGTCTTGCACGCAAGCTGATAGACCATTGGTTGGAACAATTCGGCCAATAACCAGCAAGCAAGATGTGGCCTAAACGAGGGCTTTCATCCCAAAGTAACACGCCACAAGCGACAAGAAAACGCGCCATTCAACATGCTATCCCAAGAAATTGTAGTAACTTTGCATGGCATTTTTTCAATTGTTGCAACATATTATACATCAGCATATAAATGGATAACCACAAGATTCCACTTCTGGGGCATACGCTCGACGAACTGAAAGCCATTGCCATAGACAACGGTCTGCCTGCATTTGCAGGCAAGCAGATGGCTGTTTGGCTATACGACAAGCACGTGGACACCATCGAAGAGATGACAAACATCTCAAAATCAAATAGGGAAAAGCTTGCACAACGTTACGAAATAGGAGCCGCGAAGTTTATCGATGCACAGTATTCTAAGGATGGAACCATAAAATATCTGTTCCCAACAGAGAGCGGTAAGTTTGTGGAAACCGTGTACATACCCGACCGCGACCGCGCCACGCTGTGCGTTTCGTGTCAAGTGGGCTGCAAAATGAACTGTCTTTTTTGTCAAACAGGCAAGCAAGGCTTTGAGGGAAACCTAACAGCCAAAGACATTCTCAACCAAATATACGCCCTACCCGAACGGGAAAAGCTAACAAACATCGTGTTTATGGGTCAGGGAGAGCCAATGGACAACTTGGATAACGTGCTGAAAGTAACGCAAATACTAACGGCCGACTATGGCTATGCTTGGAGTCCGAAACGTATAACGGTAAGTAGTGTAGGCGTAAAAGGAAAACTCAAACGCTTTCTCGACGAAAGCGATTGCCATGTGGCCATCAGCATGCACACACCCATACCCGAACAGCGTGCTAGCATCATGCCGGCCGAAAAAGGTCTGTCGATAGAAGAGATTGTTGAGCTTTTAAAGCAATACGACTTCACCCACCAGCGCAGGCTTTCGTTCGAATACATCATGTTTGGCGGCTTAAACGACACGCCACTGCATGCGCGGCAGTTGGTTAAGCTTGTAGAAGGACTGGATTGTAGGGTGAACCTCATCCGATTTCACCAAATACCCAATGTGAACTTGAACAATTCGGACGAGAAACGCATGGAAACGTTCAGGGATTATCTAACCAACCACGGTGTGTTCACCACGATCAGAGCCAGCAGAGGACAAGACATATTCGCCGCTTGCGGTCTTCTCAGCACCGCCAAAAAGATTGCAGGCCGAGAAAACAACGGCGAACACCAATAAATAAAGAACAAAGTAAAAACCTATGGACGACAATAAACTTCGTATAGCCATAACCCAAGGCGATGCCAACGGCATTGGCATGGAACTTATTTTTAAGACCTTTGCCTCGCCAGAGATGTTCGAACTTTGCACACCCATAATCTACGGGTCGCCCAAAGTTGCGGCTTATCATAAGAAAGCACTTAACCTGGACGTTAATTTCTCTATCATTCAGCATGTCAGCGAGGCCAAACCCGAGCGGCTTAACTTGCTAGCCATCTCGGACGAAGAGGTAAAGATTGAGTTTGGAGCACCCAGTGAGGCTGCCGCTGCCATAGCACGCAAAGCCATAGACAGGGCTGTTGCCGACTGCAAGGCTGGCATTGTAAACGCCATTGTAAGCGCCCCGATAAGCGAAAAACACTTCTTCGCCGCCCAAGAACAACCCCTTAGCTTGTCGCAATACATTGCCAAGCAACTAGGCGAAACGGGTGAGACGCTAGAAATGTGGCTCAACGAATGCTTGCGCATCACTACCCTTTCGGGCGAATTGGCCATAAAAGACGTGGCTAACGAAATAACGAAAGAGCGAATTGAAAGCACGGTGTGCCTATTGCACAACTCGCTGCGCCGCGATTTCATGATTTCCATACCGCGAGTGGCTGTCTTGGCACTGAACCCTACATTGGAAGACCAGCCTTGTAAGGAAGAACAAGAGGTGATTTCGCCAGCCATCAAGCAACTTATTGCCGAGGGATACACGGCCTTTGGCCCTTATCAAGCCGACAGATTCTTTGGAAATAGGGAGTTCGACACATTCGATGCCGTGCTAGCCATGTATCACGATCAGGCTATGATTCCCTTTAAAGCCCTTTCGTGCGAGGGTGGCGTAAGGCTTATCACAGGACTTTCTGCCGTCGTTACCTCAACCGATGATGAGGCGTTAGACATAAAGGCAGGGCAAGGCGTTAGCAACGAGATTGCGTTTAGGCACGCCATCTACTTGGCCTTAGACGTCTGTAGAAACAGGAAAGCATACGACCAGCCCTATAAGAACCCACTGAAAAAGCTCTACCACGAGAAAAGAGACGAGAGCGACAAGGTGCGTTTCAATGTGACGAAAAAGAAAGAGAGCAACGAAGAGCAGCAATCCAAATAACAAAAGATGAAGAAGAAATATCAAAACGGCTTTTTCATCTTCGGCTTGGTGCTGCTCGGCATCATGGTTACGCAACTAGACTTTGCCGAGGTTTGGCGTGGATTAAAACACACAGGCTATTGGTTCTTTGCTGTTCTGGCCCTTTGGATGGCGTTGTACGTACTCAATACTTCGGCGTGGTACATCATTATCAAAGCCGGACAAGGACAAGAAACGGTGCATCCAACTACAAACAACAGCCGCATTAACTTTTGGTGGCTGTACAAAGTTACAGTTTCGGGCTTTGCCTTAAACTACGCCACACCAGGCGGATTGATGGGAGGAGAGCCCTATCGCATCATGTCGCTTGCGCCGAAGATAGGTACCGAGCGGGCATCCTCTTCGGTTATACTCTACGCCATGACCCACATTTTCAGCCATTTTTGGTTCTGGCTTGCCTCCATAGCCTTATTTTTCCTCACCCAACCACTCACTTTGGGCCACCTCACCATTGTTCTGGCTAGCTTGGTGTTTTGCTTTTTGGGGCTTTGGTTCTTCATGATAGGCTACCGCAAAGGGCTTGCATTCAGGGCAATGCGCCTACTTAGCCACATACCATTTGTTAAACGGTGGGCATTATCGTTTATCGAGAGAAACAAAAAGCAGCTAGACACCGTAGATCAACAGATTTCTGCGTTGCACAAACAAAACCAAACCACCTTTGTTACGGCGGTATTGCTGGAACTAAGCTGCCGTATCATTTCTGCACTAGAAATTTATTTCATCCTTTTAGTCATCATGCCCGATGTCAATTACGTACAATGTATACTGATATTGGCCTTTACCAGCCTTTTCGCCAACCTGCTTTTCTTCATCCCTTTGCAGCTAGGCGGGCGCGAAGGAGGTTTCCTCATGTCGGTTTCGGGCCTAGGTATTGCATCTAGTTCGGGCATATTTGTTGCTTTAATTGTGCGTGTAAGAGAGTTAATATTTACGGGCTTAGGACTTCTTTTAATTAAGTTCGACCGCTCTACACCCAATGCCGACCTGCAAAAATAGATTTATTTGCAAAGTCGTTGTCAACTCCTTATCAACCAGATTTCGTGCCTTTTAACGATTATAAAACCCGAAATGAATGTTCACAAACTTATAGGTACATGAAGACTTGAAGGCTTTAAGAGCACTGAGGATTACAAGCTCACAGGCACAGAAACTTAAAACAATAATGCCGAAATTCGTTAATCTTCCATATTTCTGCCTTTTCTTCGGCTATTTTTTCGTAACTTTGTTGCTCCTATGAATACGACGGAACTACAAAAGATAAAACAACGGTATAACATCGTGGGCAACTGCGATGCCCTGAACCATGCCTTAGACGTTGCCATGCAGGTTGCGCCAACAGATTTGTCGGTACTAATCATAGGCGAAAGTGGCGTAGGAAAGGAGATAATTCCACGCGTTATTCACGACAACTCACCCAGAAAACGCGAGAAGTATTTCGCGATCAACTGCGGTTCGATACCCGAAGGCACCATCGACAGCGAACTTTTCGGTCACGAAAAGGGCTCGTTCACGGGTGCTATCGGCGAAAGCGAGGGCTATTTTGGCGTTGCCAACAATGGTACGATATTCCTCGACGAGGTGGGCGAGCTGCCTATGGCCACGCAAGCAAGACTTCTTCGCGTGCTGGAAACGGGCGAATACATCAGAGTTGGCGGTCAACGCATCATGAAAACCAACGTGCGCATCGTAGCCGCTACCAATGTGAACATGCGAAAAGCCATCAGTGAAGGGCGATTTAGGGAAGATTTGTTCTATCGACTGAACACCATCCCCATACAAATGCCGCCTTTACGCGACCGCGGAAACGACATCATCTTGCTTTTCCGCCTTTTCGCCATGCAGATGGCAGAGAAGTATAAGCTGCCCAGAATATCTCTAACGGAAGATGCAAAGGCCTTGATGCTGAAATATAAATGGCCAGGAAACGTGCGCCAACTTAAAAACATCACCGAACAAATATCCATTTTAAGTCGCGAACGCGAGATAGACGCCACGCATTTACAGAAGTTCATACCACAAGACCCAGAGAGCACGCAGCTTGCGCCCGTTTCTTCTACGGGTTCACACTCGTATGAAAGCGAACGCGAGTTGCTCTATAAGATACTCTACGAGCTTCGGGGCAACGTGAGCGACCTACGCAGAGAGGTGTCGGGACTGAGAAAAAGACTGGACGACAGCGTTGCCTTAGGGGCTGAATTGCCAGGTTACTCCTCGTCTATCGCTGCATTGAACACGAAGAATTACGACGCTTCCCCCACCCTAGCCGCCATCCAATCGCCACAACAAGCCCCCCTTACAAATGGGTTTGCTGAGGCCGAAGAGATAAACGAGGCCGACAACGAAAGCCTAAACCTAAACGACTTAGGCCGACAAATGGTGGAGAAAGCCCTTGAAAGGAACGGAGGAAACAGGAAAAAAGCTGCCATTGAGCTTGGCATATCAGACCGAACATTGTATAGGAGAATAAAGCAATATGGATTGGAAAGCAGTAAATAGGCTGGCATTAACGCTCGTACTCGGCACTTGCGTGCTGTGGGCATGCTCCGTTTCGTACAAATTTAACGGGGCCAGCATTGATTACAGCAAGACGAAAACCATACAGATTGCCGAATTTCCCAACAGAAGTAGCTACGTGTGGGGACCTATGGCGCCCATGTTCAACAATCAATTGAAGGACATCTTTGCCAACCATACACGCCTAACGCAGGTTAAACGAAATGGCGACCTGCGCATAGACGGCGAAATTCTGCAATATTCGCAGCGCAACAAGTCGGTATCGAGCGAAGGATATTCGGCACAAACGGAACTTTCCATGACGGTTAACGTGCGTTTCACCAACACAAAGAACCAAAAGGAGAACTTTGAACGCCAGTTCACCGCTAGCGCGACATACGAAACAACCTTGCCTTTAAGTGCCGTACAAGAGCGATTGGTGAGGGAAATGGTGAAAGACCTAACAGACCAAATATTCAATGCCACTGTGGCCAATTGGTAAAGCCACGGAACTAACCAACGCAAATGATGAATTTAACGCAACTTATCAATCATCCCGAAGTGCTAGACAAGGAGACGCTATACGATCTCCGAAACATCGTTGCGCTACATCCGTATTATCAGCCAGCCAGGTTGATGATGCTGCAAAACCTTTATATTCTGCACGACCCCACTTTCGACGAGGAGCTTAGGCGCGCATCGGTATATCTCACCAACCGCAATGTGGTGTTCGAGATGATTGAGGCCTCACACTATAAGCTTAAAACCGAAGACCGCCGAACAAAACGGCAAGAGCAGACCGACGGCAACGAGAGTCGCACAATATCGCTTATCGACAACTTCTTAGACTCGCTGCCCGAAGACAAAGAGCAGGAAACGCAGAAAAGTCGGCGCAAACCTACACCTGCTGATGCCGCAATAGACTATGTGTCTTATTTGCTCGAAATAGAGTCGGAAGAACAGGAAAAGCCCCAAGAGGCCCCACAACTGAAAGGGCAAATGCTCATAGACAACTTCATTTTTAATGAAGGAGGGAAGATACAGCTGAAAGACGAGCCCGAATTTACGCCCGTTGTGGAAGACAATACGACAACGTCAACAGCAGCAGAAGGTGATGGATATTTCACTGAAACATTGGCAAAGATATACATTCGACAAGGAAAATTTGAGAAGGCGCTTGAAATTATTAGGCGACTAAATTTGAATTATCCAAAAAAAAATGTTTACTTTGCAGACCAAATACGTTTCTTAGAGAAATTGATAATAAATAATAAAAACAAATAGAAAAGTGATTTTTATCCTTTTTGTACTAGTTGTCGTCACAGCTGCCCTGCTAACAGTTGGCAATGAATAACAAAAGATAGATAATAAAATAAATAACAAAAACAAATAGAAAATGATTTACAGTCTTTTTGTAGTACTTATCGTCATCGCAGCTGTGCTGATGATTGCCATTGTACTCATTCAAGAGTCGAAAGGTGGAGGCCTTTCGTCGCAATTCTCTTCGTCAAACTCTATCATGGGTGTACGTAAAACAACCGATATTGTTGAGAAAACCACATGGGGATTGGCTATCGCTATGGTTGTGTTTAGCGTTGTTTGTGCATACGTTGCGCCCAAATCGTTAGCTGAAACGAGCGTTCTCGAAAAATCAGCAACCGAAACGCAAACCACAAACCCCAACACCACACCAGGCTTTGGCGCAGGTTCGCAAGCCCCTGCTGCACCAAGCACGCCTGCTCCTGCTACACCAGTGAAGAAATAATAGGAAACAAAAGCAGCATACGTTTCTATAACGTGGCTGCCCTATTCGTTAGAACTCCCATTGACGGCCATGCTATCAATGGGAGTTCTACCTTTTTAGGGAGTTATGCTTTTAGGTTGACAACAATACGACAGACGTTAGAACATCCTGTGCGAGACGAACACGGAACAATGCGACCATTAAAATTAAACGGGTCAACCTAACGCCAAGCCCCCACTTTAAAGCTAATTCTAAAACAACGTGGAATTTGCAGAACCTGCCTTAAATAGGCTGTAATAATCTGCGAGTGCGGATTATACAGCAACAAGAAGCCTTCGTTTGGTCCTAAACGGGGGTCAACGACAGGCTAAACCCCATAGGGGGTTCAGCCCGATTTTGTGTCTATTTCGTCTCCAACAATATTTTCTTCTTGCCTTGGCGCGCCTCAAAATATGGGTATTCGTCGCGCAAACAGATGTCATCGTAAACAAAATCTGCCACAACAGTATCGTTACCATCGGGCAAAATAAGTCCCATCTTACCATCTTTCTGCGCAATAATGGGCATTAAGCACAAGTCGTCCACATACGTATAGCAACGGCGTAAGAAGTCGTACTTGGGCGAAACAAGCACATTTCCGTCACTATCATTAATGCCAAACTTGCCATTTACCTCCACAACTTCGTGATAGCGCAGGTATTTCGACTTGATGCGATTAAGGTAATACACCATCTTTCGCCTATTGTTAACCAGCGTTAGTAAATAATCGAACGTGTCGCAGTAGTTAGCCATAGCCCTCGTTAGCACGATTTTGAAGTCGAGTCCGCTTGTAACCTTCCTGTTCAGGTCGATATATCTGGCAATAGCCACTTCCTTTTCGGGTATCGACAAGGTGGAAAGTTGTGCCTCAAATTTGTTCATGATGTCTTTGCTACCCGACATTCCTTTTATATATCGATGAATTTGGCGGCCCATTTCATCACAAACAAATTTGTCAATACGTTCCTCTTCGATTGGGTCTACATACGTTGCTTCGAAGTTTTCAAGTGTAATTCGTTCCATGATTATCTCCTTTTTCACAAAGGTATCACATTTATTTAGGTTTCCCAGCGGATTAAACATTTTTTAATGATAAAGATGTCAAGACACACTGGTCATCATTGTTCGCAAAACGAACAGCAAAAGGAACACACGATGTGAACCTCGTTCACAGACTTATAATGAAGTCGTCCTGACTTTAAATATTTCTATAAATTGATGGGAGTTTCTCATCTTAGTGGTGCCAACACAAGATAAACACCCCTTTTATATACTAAGTGCAGCACACAATTAACTCACTGGCCTACAAAATCACGAAAACCCAACAACTCCCAAACACATCAACTCATCAATTTTCAAACTCAAGAATTGATAACCCCATCAACTTAGAAGCCCATCAACTCATAAGCCCACAAAACCATCAACTCACAAGCTCAACAACTCATAAGCTCAAAAAAATCAACTCACAAAATCATCAACTTACAAACTCAACTTCTCATGAACTTACAAACTCATCAATTGACAAACTCAACAACTCACCAACCCATCAACTCGAAATCTTAAATTATTACTTTTTATTTTACAGCACCACGCTATTTCTCATTCCATTCTAGGCAAAACATTAGCCCAAAAGTAGGCAAATTGCCACTATTTCTAACCTTTCACGCCTTTCTTCTTGTCTATTTTTAAGAATACGAAGTGCATTTTGCACCATTTTGCCTTTCTAGTTTGGTTGCTGGCCCAGATTTTTTCAAGCCCAACTCCCCACTTTTATCCTCCTAAAACCCACTTTTTAGCTGCCATTTTGCCCTTTCGAGCCCTGTTTTTAATGGTTCGGGAGGGGCTTTACCTATGGCATTGCAGTGTATTTTTATGCTTTTGGCCTCGCATTTTGCACCATTTTGCACTGCATTTTGCACCATTTTGCACTGCGTTTAGCATCAAAACGCACTGCGTTTAGCATCAAAACGCACTGCGTTTAGCGGCAAAACGCATTGCATTTAGCAGCATATTGCACCGCATTTTGTAGCAAATAGCACCTAAAATGGTGCAAACGACGGTTTCCCTAAATAAAAATACATCTCGTCTGCATTTATTTCCAATCCCTTATTCATCAAAGAACAACCTTCGCGAGAATCGATTTTTTGCGACAAGGTGGACGATTGGTGAACGAAAAGGCCACTCTGGATGTTAAATTTCCCACCTAAAACTTGACAAAAAACGATTACTCCGCGTACACGCGTATGGGAAACGGCACGAAAAGTACGTACGCTTACGACTGCCAGCGCGAGCGGTTGCAGGGCATGCTGCTCACAGGCAACGGAAACAGAATCATGAAAACGAAGAAGTAATCTGTCATTGGCAACCAGTTTTCAACTTGTAGAGAATGCTTTGAATAACTTCCGTCTGGTCACCTTTTGAGACATAACCACGTTTTGCCACAGACAGATGGGGCAAGGTTTCAAAGATTATTGTATCTTTATCAAGAACTTCGTACATGAGAGGAGTGTTTATCTTGCTTTAATTTTCGCAACAAAAATAATAAACTCCGCTCAATTGATATTATAGAAATGCTAAAAGTCAAGATGACTTCAGGGTTACATTCCGCATAAGGAAGAATGGAAATGCCAATAAACTAGAATTGATGCTCGTTACACTTGAACGCATAAACGAGGCCAAATAAGTTATAACCAAACAAAGGAAGGCCGATTTATCAACGTTTTTCTGCACATATCAATTTGAATGCAACATTGCGCATAGCGAAACAAAACGATTAGCCGAGAACAAAATACAAGGCATTACGACACGCCTAGGGCTAACATAACAACAATTAGAAAAGTGCGGCTGCATACAGCCGCACTTTTTTAGGCAAATAAATACCCGAAAAAGGCGCGCATTAGTAAATTAATTCATATATTTGTGCTTGTCTTACAAAATACCGATATTGATACTAACGTTTAACAGATACATTCTAACATGAACAATGTAAAGCAACTTGTAGAGTGTGTGCCTAATTTCAGCGAAGGCCGCAACATGGAAATCATTAACCAGATAACCAGTGTTATCAAAGAGGTTAAAGGTGTTAAACTGCTCGATGTCGACCCAGGAGAGGCCACCAACAGAACGGTGGTAACCTTTGTGGGTTGCCCAGACGTGGTGGTTGAGGCCGCATTCTTGGCCGTGAAAAAAGCAGGAGAACTGATTGATATGCGCCAACATCACGGCGCACACCCACGAATGGGTGCCACAGACGTGCTGCCACTCATCCCCGTGGCTGGAATAACGCTCGAAGAATGTGCCGAATTGGCACGCAAGTTGGCCAAACGCATCGCCGACGAACTGCAAATTCCTTGCTATTGCTATGAGGCTGCAGCCTTTACGCCCGAAAGACAGAACCTTGCCGTGTGTCGACAAGGTGAATACGAAGCACTCGCCGAGAAACTTACTACCGAAGGAAAACAACCAGACTTTGGCGCACGCCCCGTTGACGAGCGTGTTCAGCGTACAGGCATTACCGCTGTTGGTGCGCGTAATTTCCTCATCGCAACCAACTTTAACCTGAACACCACCTCCACACGTCGCGCCAATGCCATCGCTTTCGACGTGCGAGAGAAAGGCAGACCCGTTCGTGAAGGAAACCCTATAACAGGAAAAATCAAGAAAGACGAGAACGGAAAAACCATCAACCAGCCAGGAACGCTTAAAGCAACAAAGGCAATTGGGTGGTTTATAGACGAGTACGGCATCGCCCAAGTGTCGATGAACATTACCAATATCGACGTTACCCCACTCCACGTTGCTTTCGATGAAGTGTGCCGTTGCGCACAAAATCGTGGAGTAAGGGTTACAGGAACGGAGATTGTTGGACTTATTCCCAAACGCACACTCGTCGAGGCTGGCAGATATTTCTTGGAAAAACAAAACCGTTCTACCGGCATTCCCGAAGAAGATGTTATCAAGATTGCCGTTAAGTCAATGGGACTAGACGACCTCAAACCATTCAATCCGCGCGAAAAAGTGATTGAATACCTCTGCGAAGAAGAAGGCAAAAAAAAGCTGGTAGACCTCACTGTGGAAGGCTTTGCCAAAGAAACATCGCGCGAATCGCCCGCTCCTGGCGGTGGAACCATCTCTGCTTACATGGGCGTTTTGGGTGCCGCTTTGGGTGCAATGGTTGCCAACCTATCTAGTCATAAGCCCGGATGGGACGACCGTTGGGAAGAGTTTAGCCATTGGGCAGACAAAGGACAGGAAATGATGCGCAACTTGTTGCACCTTGTAGATGAAGATACGGAGGCCTTCAACCGCATTATGGCAGCCTTCGGACTACCCAAGAAGACCGATGCCGACAAGCAAGCGCGTACCGATGCCATACAAGCCGCCACACTTTATGCCGCACAAGTGCCATTGCAAACGATGAAAGAGTCGTTCCGCGTGTTCGAGTTGTGCAAGGCGATGGCCGAAACTGGCAACCCCAACAGCGTGTCCGATGCTGGCGTTGGCGCCTTAGCCGCTCGTGCTGCCGTGCTGGGAGCTGGCATGAACGTGAAGATTAATGCCGGTTCGCTTATCGACAAAGAGGTGAGCAACAAACTTATTGCCGAGGCAAACGACCTTATCGCAAAAGCTAATGCAGCCGAAACGGAGATTGTTGCCATCGTAGAATCGAAACTATAATGCGTTTGCAGGTGGGCTTTTTGCCTGCCTGCATTTCGCCTTTATGCGCTAAACGGTGCGCAAGGTGTAACCGCTACACCTTATATATAAGTAGGTAAGAATAAAACTAACCAACCACTATGACCCTTCAAGAATTCCAAGCAGACCTCCGTGGTGGTATTCCCCACGTGCTGCCCGAACCACAAGCTTACGACAATAGCGTAAGTCATGCCCCAAAAAGAAAGGACATCCTTTCGGCAGAAGAAAAGAAATTGGCACTAAGAAACGCGTTGCGCTACTTCCCCAAAGAATTACATGCACAGCTGTTGCCCGAATTTACGCAAGAGCTGAAAGACTATGGCCGCATTTACATGTACAGGCTACGCCCGCGTTATGCCATGCACGCTCGTCCGATAAACGATTATCCGCACCATAGCACGCAGGCAGCAGCTATCATGATGATGATACAAAACAACCTCGACCCTGCCGTGGCGCAACACCCACACGAGCTTATCACTTACGGAGGTAATGGTGCCGTATTCCAAAACTGGGCACAATATCGACTCACCATGCAGTATCTTAGCGAGATGACCGACGAGCAAACACTCGTAATGTATAGCGGACATCCCTTAGGTTTGTTCCCCTCGCACCCTAATGCACCGCGCGTTGTGGTAACAAACGGCATGGTTATCCCCAACTATTCTAAGCCCGACGACTGGGAAAGGTTCAATGCGCTGGGCGTAAGTCAATACGGACAAATGACGGCTGGCAGCTACATGTACATCGGTCCGCAGGGTATCGTGCACGGAACAACCATCACCGTGCTTAACGCAGCCCGCAAAGTGTTCGGCAAAGAGAAAGACCACAAGATGCCACTCTTTGTGTCATCAGGTCTTGGTGGCATGTCTGGTGCTCAACCCAAGGCAGGAAACATCGCTGGCGTAGTAAGTGTTGTGGCCGAGATTAATCCGCATGCGGCAGAGAAACGTCATGCACAAGGATGGGTAGACGAACTGCATGACAATCTTGACGAACTGATTGCTGCTGTTAAGAAAGCTGTGGAAGAACGCCGCGTGGTTTCTATGGCATACGTTGGCAACGTGGTAGACCTTTGGGAACGCCTTGCAAAAGATAACGTGCAGGTGGACTTAGGTAGCGACCAAACTTCTTTGCACAACCCCTATGCAGGCGGATACTATCCCGTTGGCATGTCGCTCGACGAGTCGAACAAGATGATGGCCGAAGACCCAGATACATTTAAAGAGCGCGTTTTCGACTCGCTCCGCCGACAAGTGGCAGCCATTAACAAGCTAACGGCGCAAGGCATGTACTTCTTCGACTATGGTAACGCCTTCCTATTGATGTCCAGCCGTGCAGGAGCCGACATCATGAAAGATGCCCAACACTTCCGTTATCCCTCGTATGTGCAAGACATCATGGGACCAATGTTTTTCGATTACGGCTTTGGACCCTTCAGATGGGCTTGTACTTCGTGCTTGCCTGCCGATCTCGAACTAACCGACCAACTTGCAACCGAGGTGCTAACCGAACTGATGGACAAGGCAACAGACGACATACACGGACAGTTGGCCGACAACCTTCATTGGATTCGCGAGGCCGGACGCAACAAATTGGTTGTGGGTTCGCAAGCGCGCATCCTCTATGCCGACTCCGAAGGACGCATACGCATAGCCTTGGCGTTCAACAAAGCCATACGCGAAGGCCGTATTAGCGCACCCATCGTATTGGGGCGCGACCATCATGACGTTTCGGGAACCGACTCGCCATTCCGCGAAACGAGTAACATCTACGACGGGTCACAATTCTGTGCCGACATGGCCGTACAGAATGTTATCGGCGACTCGTTCCGCGGTGCCACATGGGTAAGCCTTCACAATGGTGGCGGCGTTGGCTGGGGCGAAGTTATCAATGGCGGTTTCGGCATGGTACTTGATGGTAGCGAGGCCTGCGACCAACGTATCAGGCAGATGCTTTTCTGGGATGTAAACAATGGCATAAGCCGTCGTTCATGGGCAAGAAACAAAGGTTCGATGGACGCTATCAACCGAGAAATGGAGCGCACGCCCAACTTCAAAGTAACGATGCCCAATCTCGTAGACGACGAATTGATGGACAACATTCATTTTTAAACCCCATATCACGAACAACATCATGACACATCAAATCTCTGCCGACCATCTTACAATTGAGAAAATCGGCGAAATCATCTATAACAACTACAAAATTGAACTGAGCGACGATGCTCGCAAGCGCATCATTAAAAGTCGCGAATACCTAGATGCACGCATTGCCAAGGAAGAAAATCCCATCTATGGCGTAACAACCGGATTCGGTTCGCTGTGCAACGTGTCGATTAGCAAAGACCAATTGTCGCAATTGCAAGTCAATCTTATCAAGTCGCACGCATGCGGAGTGGGCGAACGTCTGCCCAACGACATTATTAAGATGATGCTTTTGCTTAAAGTTCAGTCGTTAAGCTATGGTTTCTCCGGCTGCAAACTCGACACCGTTGAACGACTCGTCGACATGTTCAACAACAACATCTACCCCATAATACTCGAACAAGGTTCGCTAGGTGCATCGGGCGACCTCGTTCCCCTAGCCCACATGAGCCTTCCACTGGTAGGTCTAGGCGAAGTGGAGATGAACGGCGAAGTTGTTTCGGGCGAGGAAATGAACCGCCGAATGAATTGGAAACCCATCGAGTTGGCTAGCAAAGAAGGACTTGCACTGCTCAACGGCACGCAGAACATGAGCGCACAAGCTGTTTGGGCCTTGCTTAACGCACAGCGTTTGAGCGAATGGGCCGACGTTATCGCCGCCATGTCGCTCGACGCTTTCGATGGTCGCATCGAGCCTTTCACCCACGCGGTGCACGCAGTACGTCCCCATCAAGGACAAATTGAAACGGCTGCACGTTTCCGCCAACTGCTCGAAGGCAGCCAACTCATCGCGCGCCCCAAGCAACACGTGCAAGACCCCTACTCTTTCCGTTGCGTGCCACAAGTTCATGGCACAGTGAAAGACACCTTGCGCTACGTCTATTCGGTGATAGACACAGAGATAAATTCGGCTACCGACAATCCCACTGTTTGTCCCGACGAAGACCTTATTATCTCGGCTGGCAACTTCCACGGCGAACCCATCGCCCTACCTATGGACTATCTCTCCATTGCCATGAGCGAATTGGCCAACATCAGCGAACGCCGCATCTATCGTTTAGTGTCGGGTTTGCGCGATTTGCCTAGTTTCCTTGTGGCCAAACCAGGCCTTAGCAGCGGCTTTATGATTGCCCAATATACAGCCGCCTCGGTGGTAAGCCTTAACAAGTCGTATGCCGTACCATCGTCTATCGACAACATTCCCTCGTGCCAAGACCAAGAAGACCTTGTTAGTATGGGTGCAAATGCTGCCATCAAGCTACGCAAGGTGGTGGCCAATACCGAGCGCGTGCTGGCTATCGAACTGTTCAATGCAGCCCAAGCACTCGACTTCCGTCGCCCGCTTGTATCTTCTCCCGAACTGATGAAGGTACACGAGGCCTACCGAAAGGTTGTTCCATTCATTGATGTAGACGTGGTGATGTACCCCCACATAGAAGAGTCCATCCAGTTCTTACGCAAATAATAGCCGATGGCAACCACATTAATCTATAACATAGCGACCCTTGGCGGCATCGACCGTAAGGGTCGCTTGCGCCTACAAGGTAGCGAAATGGCTCAATTCGAAACGCTAGACAATGCCTATCTGCTAATTAAAGATGGTAGGATAGCCGACTTCGGTTCGATGGAAAGCTTACCACAGCTTGCAGCCGACGTGAAAAGAGTAGACGCCGAGGGCGGAACGGTGATGCCATCGTTTTGCGATTCGCACACCCACATTGTCAATGCAGGCAGCAGAGAGAGTGAGTTTGTTGACAAAATCAACGGATTGTCGTATGCCGAAATAGCCAAACGTGGCGGTGGCATACTCAACAGTGCCGACAAACTGCACGAGATGAGTGAAGACGAACTGTTTGAACAATCGATGAAACGTGTTCGCGAAGTGATGCTCAAAGGCACGGGCTGTGTGGAAATAAAGAGCGGATACGGCCTAAACACCGAAGACGAACTGAAAATGCTCCGCGTTATACGCAGTATCAAACAGAACTCGCCACTTAAAGTGGTATCAAATTTCCTTGGTGCACATGCTGTGGGCAGGGCGTATGCAGGCCGACAAAGTGCTTATGTAGACCTCGTGGTGAACGAAATGATACCCGCCGTGGCAGCAGAAGGGCTTGCGGACTTTGTAGACGTGTTCTGCGACGAGGGCTTTTTCACGCCCGAAGAGACAGGGCGCATTCTGAAAGCCGGTGCGAAATACGGCATGCGTGGCAAGATACACGGACAAGAATTGGCACCAAGTGGCGGTGTGGAGGTGGCACTTAAACACAATGCCCTATCCGTTGACCATTTGGAGAGCATGACAGACGAAGACATTGCCATGATGATTGGCACGGAAACGTCGCCTACGGCATTGCCCGGCACCTCGTTCTTCCTCAACATTCCCTTTGCACCCGTGCGCAAAATGATTAGTGCCGGCCTTGGTCCTGCCATCGCAAGCGACTATAATCCGGGGTCAACACCATCGGGCGACATGAAGTTTGTTGTGTCTTTGGCTTGCATCAAGATGCGACTACTACCCGAAGAGGCACTCAATGCGGCCACCATCAACGGTGCATACGCTATGGGTCTAAGTGCCGATTATGGCTCAATAGCCATTGGCAAGGTGGCAAACTTCTACATCACCCACCCCATTCCCGCTATTGCCTTCATTCCCTACGCCTATACCACGCCCGTTATTCGCGAGGTATATCTCAACGGCGAACGGCAAAACTGACAAGCAATACAGCGGGATAAGCGTTCAGATTGACGTGTTGACAAGTGCTTATAATATAAAGAGGAGTACTCTGAGTTCTTGATTAGGGGAATCCTCTCTTCAACTTGTCAACACGTCAGTTGGTATATAAGGCATCATCACCCACAATTTAAAAAAACAAAATCATACATGGCTTGTACCACAGACTTTGTTCAGTACGTTGTAGACCAATGTTCTACCGCAGGACAAATAACGGTTAAGAAGATGTTTGGCGACTATGGCATTTATTGCAACGGCAAAATCTTCGGTCTATTGTGCGATGATTGCCTCTATATCAAACCCACCGAGGCTGGCAAAAAGAAACTTAAATCCGTTGATTTACGCCCTCCATATCCTGGTGCAAAAGACTATTTCTACATTGCCGACCTTGAAGACCACGAGGTTTTAGCCGAAATTGTAAGAGAAACCTACAAAGAATTGCCCGAGCCCAAACCCCGAAAGAATAAATAAAGACGTTTCTTTCGGAACTTGAACACGGACATAAGCAAGGGAAAAAGGTGCCATTACTGCTCGTTCTGAACAGTAAATGCAAGATTATTTTGCTGAAAGGCTTTGCATACGGGCGATGTACTTGCCTAGAATATCAAACTCCAAGTTCACCACCGAGCCAACTCTGATGTCGCAAAAGTTGGTATTTTCTCGCGTGTAAGGTATAATGGCCACCTTAAACGTGCATTCAGTGGGACTTACCACCGTAAGCGATACGCCATTAACAGTAACCGAACCTTTGTCTACCGTGAAATACCCACGCCCCACTTGTTCGGGATTAAAAGCATATTCGAACGTAAAGTAAGTTGAGCCTTCCGCGTCTTCCATCGCTATACATGTTGCCGTAGTGTCCACATGCCCCTGCACGATGTGTCCGTCTAGTCGGCCGTTCATCTTCATTGAGCGTTCAATATTCACCTTGTCGCCCACCTGCAACAGTCCGAGGTTCGACTTAATCAAGGTTTCTTTCATAGCCGTAACCGTGTAGTTGTCGCCATCCAACTCAACCACCGTTAGGCAAACCCCATTGTGAGCAACGCTTTGGTCTATCTTCAACTCGTTGGTGAAGGTAGACTTAAACGTAAAGTCGATATTCTCTTCATATCGTTTCATGGCCACTAGCGTAGCCATCTCTTCTACAATGCCTGAAAACATAATGCAACATCTTTAATTTGTAATTGTATAATGCAAATCACGAATTTCTAAGTCGTCTAGACTTTTAAAATTTCTACAAATTGAGAGGAGTTTATTATCTTTGTGCTGTAAAAACCAAGATAAACACTCCTCTCATGTACGAAGTACTGGACAAAGATACAACAAAATTTGAGATCTTGCCACATTTGTCGGTGGCAAAACACGGTTATGTTACTAAAAGTGACCTGTCGGAGGTCATCCGGTGCATTCTCTACAAGCTGAAAACGGTTGTCAGTGACACATCATGAGGAAAAAGTAAAGAGCACTTCTTCATGTTTCTTTTTGTTCCTATGTCAACCTGGACATATTTGTGTCAAAACTCCAAAGGTTAACGTTTTCGTTAAGCCAAATGAACAACGTCGAACTTGCTCGAACATTGTCGTGGCGAGAAAACGCACTTTTAGAGGAACGAGAAAAGAACTATCAACTCGTTCACTTGTCCACTTGTCTTCTTACCAACCTGTCCACTTGTCAACTTATTAACTTTTGTCAACTTTTCAGTAAGAAATTTAACATTATAAGTGCCCTTTTTATCTACCCATCACTCACCTTGCCGCAAAAAATCGATTCTCGCGAAGGTTTGTTTTGATGCAAAAAGGGGTTAGTCTGTGAATACGATAAAATGAATATTTATTTCAAGAAACCGCCATTTGTACCACATTTGGGGCTATTTGCAGCTAAATGTACTGCAATTTGCAGCAAAACGCAGTGCAATATGCCGCTAAATGCAGTGCGTTTTGGTGCTAAATGCAGTGCGTTTTG
>ERZ772918.74-NODE-74-length-79699-cov-260.529_pt1 | contig 79699 bp, 67 predicted proteins | sample MGYA00512118_ERZ772918 | MGnify/ENA primary metagenome ERZ772918 (study PRJEB29015, sample SAMEA2737939) | human oral metagenome | biome: human oral; feature: human-associated habitat; material: dental | place: China | collected 2135 ... | reverse complement strand
GAGGCGGGCGGCGGCGGTGGGCAGCTCGCTCCCGGCGGCGCCGTGGCGCTCGGCGCGCAGGAGGTCGAGGTCGGCGACGGCGGAGTCCTCGCGGGCGGCCGCCTGGGCCACCTCGGCCTCAAGGCCCGTGACGGCCGCGGCGGCGCGGTCGCGCTCCTCGGCCAGGCGGGTCAGGCGCAGGTGGTGGACGTAGCCGGGCACGGCGGCGGCCAGCGCCTCGGCGTGGGCCTGCTGGGCGCCGGCGTCGATGATGGTGCGGCTGAGCTCGGACAGGGGCGCGAGGGCACTCTCCTGCTCGCGGGCCTCGACGACGGCGGCGTGGGCCTCGCGCAGCTCCCCGAACTGCTCGACGGCGGCGTCGGCCAGGCGCAGGGTCTCGGGCTCGTCGAGCATGAAGTCGCGCAGGAGGGTGTCGAGGCTGGCGAGGGACTTGGCGGCCTGGGTGCGGTGGAGGAGGCGCTGGGCGACCTCGCTGGACAGGCCGAGGCGGCGGCGAAAGGCGGCGGCGAAGGCCTCGTACTTGTCGAACAGCCGCAGGCCCTCGGGGTGGTCGCGGCGAATAGCGCGCCGGTCGATGCCGTGGGCGAGGTAGGGCAGGAGGCCGGTGAGGTCCGGGGAGCCCTCGGCCATGAGGAGGAGCTGGGCGACGGCGTCCCCGGCGTTCGTCCCCGCGCGCACGTGGAACAGGACGATGAGGGTGAGGGACTCGGCGCCCTCGCCGCCCTGGGAGAAGGTGAGGGCAATGCCGCTGCGGGTGGCGCCGGTGCGCAGGAAGTCGGTGACGACCTCCCCGGTGGCGCCGTCGGTGGTGCGCCGGTAGGCGCCGCGCACGTAGCTGAGGATGCTGCGGGCGCGGTCGGTGGAGCCGGAGTCCTGGGCGGCGGCGTTGAAGCGGCGGTTCTTGGCGGGCACGAGCACGGCGGACAGGGCGTCCAGCAGGGAGGACTTCCCCGAGCCGGAGGGGCCGGTGAGGATGAGGCCGTCGCGAGGCACGGGCAGGTCGTGGTAGCCGTTGAAGGTTCCCCAGTTGTGGACCTGGATGCGGGACAGGCGGTGCTGGGCCTCGGCCTCGCGCAGCCGCGAGCGCGTGCGGGCCGAGCGCGGCGCGGGGGGCACCGGGGAGGGCGCGCGGCGGCGGGCGGGGGCGGCGGAGGTCGTCGTGCTCATGGGCGCTCCTCGGCGTTGGCGCTCCGGGTGGATGAGGAGGAGTCCGGGGCGGCCGGGGCGGCGGCGTCCGGGGAGGCCGGGGATTCCCCGGGAGAGGCCTCGCCGTCGTCGCTATCGCGCTCCTCGCCGTCCTCGCTCAGCATGGCCTCATACTGGGCGGCGACGGCGGCCACCTGGTCGGCGCCGAAGACGAGGGCGAGGATCGGGGAGATCTCGTAGCGCTCGTCGACGCTCGTGGACTGCAGGAGGGAGGCCTTCGTCATCTTGGTGATGGAGGCCCCCACGCGGCGCTCGAAGCCGGAGATGTCCGTCGAGGCGCGGCGCCGGTAGATGGCGAGGTGGTCGATGAGCTCGGAGCGGTCCACGAAGACGCGCTGTCCGGCGCCCATGGTGCGCAAGAGGAGGGTGCGCAGGTGAAGCAGGAGGGCGGTGTCGATGAGGGTGAGCGGCATGGTGCGCACGACGGAGGGGGCCTGGCCAGTGGGGTCCTCGCTGTTGCGCACGAAGGCGAAGCCGGCCTCGCGGTCGACGATGAGGCCGAGGAACATATTGGCCAGGTGGTGGCGGACGGCGTCGAGGTCCGCCATGAGGGCCTGCCAGGCCTCGGGATGGAGGGCGGCCGAGAGGTAGGGGCCCTGGACGAGGCGGACGATGGCGCGGCGGGTGTCGCGGGGCAGCGTTCCGGCATCGCCGTCCCACAGGGCCCCCGGGGGGATCTCCGACGCCGGCTCGGCTGGCGCCGGCACGTCCGCGGGCGCCGAAGGCTCGGCGGGCTCCGGAGACGCTGAGGGGGCAGGCGGCGGGGGCGGCGTCGCGCTGACCCCGCCGGGCGGCAGCGGCGGGACCTCGAGGGTCGTGTCCTCCAGCGGGCTCTCGGGGCTCATTCGTCGTCTCCCTCGGGGCGCGGGGCCGATGCGGCGGAAGCAGTGAAGTCGGTGGCCGGGCTGGCCGTGGCGGGCGCGGTGAGCACGAGACGGGGGATGGTGGCGCGGCGCTCCTCGCCGCCCGCCGTCGACCAGGAGACCTCCTCCTCGCCACCGGCGATCGCGCCGTCGCGCCGGCCGATGAGGAGCAGGCCGATGATGCTGGCCAGGCCCTGGGTGGCCGGATGGTCGGCGAGGATATCCCCCAGGGTCGCGGTGCCGCGGCGCGCCATGGAGTCGGCCACCGCCTCGCCGAGCTCGATCATGTCGATCTCGGAGGCGCGCACGGCCTGGCGCATGGAGTGCAGGTCGAGGTCGGTGGCGCTGTGGGTGATGATCTCCTCAGCGACGTCGGCGTCGGCGGGGTTGTTGAGGCGCCAGGAGCCGACGCTGGCCAGCGGCAGCCCGGTGAGCTCCAGGCTCATGCTCATGGGGGCGATGGGGGCGGCGCGCTCGGTAAGGCGCCCGGCGAGCACGGAGGCGCGGGCGAGCTCGTCGGACAGGCGGCGGTGCTCCTCGAAGGCGCGGCTGGCCACGAATCTGCGCAGGGAGCGGGAGAAACCGGTCATGGTCTGGCGCACGCCGCTGGCCTCGGTCATGAGGATGGAGCGCCAGTCGCGCAGGAAGCGGCGGTCGGCCTCGTCGAGCATCTCGGCGAAGCCGCGGCCCAGGGCCTCGTCGATGTGGTCGTCGAGCAGGGCGGAGGACTCGGGGTCCTGGAGGAGCTCGAAGAAGCCGAGGAAGGAGCGGCCCGCCTCGGAGGACTCGATGCGGTCGACGCCGCGGAAGACGTCGTCGAGCACCTCGCCGCGCGACCCGGGGGCCTCGACGATCCTCTCGCGCAGGGAGCGGTTGAGGTCGGCCATCTCGGAGCGCACGCGCGCGAAGTCGCCGGGGATCTGCTCGGCCAGGGCGATGATCTCCTCGAGCCGCTCGGCGCCGTCGTGGGGGTCGAGGGGCTCGGACTGGCCGGCCTCGATGCGGGCGATCTGGATGTCGATGGCATCGCGCTCGGCCCGCAGACCCGCCAGGCGGCGCTCCATGGAGGGGTCGGAGTCGCGCACGAGACGGTCGAGCTGGCTGGCGATGGAGGCGAGGCGGGATTGCGTGACGGCGGCGCGGGGGCGCTCCACCTGGGAGAGGTAGCGCAGGGCGGCCTCGGCAGGGGCGGAGAGCTCGTAGGACTCCTCGCGCTCGCCGGGGGCGGTGGAGCGCACGAGGATGCCCTCGGCGCGCCAGCGGTCGCAGTAGGTGCGGGCGGTGGTCTTCTCCCCCAGGTCCATGCCGGCCTCGCGCAGGGAGAGAAGGTCCTCGTCGATGAGCTCGTGGAGGTCGGCCACGCTCATGCGGCGCGTCTGCCCACCCAGGTGGGAGCCGAGCACGGCGACGGCGATCGCCGCCTGGTCCAGGCGCAGGAGGCGCAGCCCGGCGTCGGCCTCGGGACCGGCCAGGAGGCGGCTCGCGCTCAGAGCGGCGGCGACGACGCCTGAGGACCGGGGCATGGCACCTCCTTCAGTCCGGCAGGGCGGCGGTTGCGAACGCGCCGCACGGTACCCGCCATCCCTGACACCCGGCTGAAGGCGGGGCACGCGCTGGCCCTACTCGACGATGACCGGCTTCCCCGCCTAGGGGTCGGCGGGCCCGACGCCGTCGCCGTCGAGGTCGGCGCGGTCGACGTCGTCGAGATCCACCTGCTCGATGGGCACCAGGGGCGAGTCCCCCGCCGAGAGGAACAGGCCCACCCAGGCGGCGCGGCGGTCGGTGTCGATGAGGATGGCCTTGGCGAAGAGGGTGAGCGGGACCGCGAGGATCGCGCCGAGCGCCCCGATCACCTGGGACCAGAACAGCAGGGACACGAAGGTGACGGTGGTGTTGAGCCCGACGGCGTCGCCGGTGAACTTGGGCTGGATGACGGACTGGATGACGAAGTTGAGCAGTGAGTAGATGACGATCACCCACAGCGCCGTCCAGGGACCGGAGTCCACAATGGCCAGGAGCGCCGGGGGGATGACACCGATGACGAATCCGATGTTGGGGATGTAGTTCGTGATGAAGGAGACGACGCCCCAGGTGAGCGCCATGGGCACGTTGAGCCACCACAGCGCCATCGTGTCGAGGACGGCGACGATGAGCCCGAAGACGGTCGAGACGAGCCAGTAGGAGCGCACGGACTCCGCGAAGCCCGCGAGCGCGGAGGCGAGGCCGGGTTTGAGCGTGACGAGGGCGCGGGTGCGCGTCTCGATGCGCGCCATGTCGAACATGAGGAAGATGACGGCCAGCCCCATGACCATGAGCATCGAGCCAATGCCCGAGATCTGCTCGAGGACCGTCTGGGCGAACTCGACCACCTTGGAGGTGTCCACCACCTTGGAGGCCTGGGCGACGAGGTCGGCCTGGGACATGCCCATCTGGGTGAGGCGGTTCTGGAGCTGGGCCCAGATGTCGGCGAACCTGTCCGAGTAGCCCGGGAGGGTGTCGATCAGCTGCATGACCGCGATGCCGAGGAAGGCGAACAGGCCCAGGACGAAGGCGTAGATGATCGTGATCGCGGCGACCGCGGAGACAGGCCTCGGGATGCGGTGGCGGGTGGCCCAGGTGGTCAGGGGGCGCACGGTGATGACCAGGGTGAGGGCGAGGAACACGGGGCCGATGAGCTCGCGCGCGTAGTACATGCCGGCGCAGCACACGGCGAGCGCGGCCACGGTGAAGGCGATCGTCTCGCCCTGGCTGCGCTGGGCCTCGGCTGCCGGGGCGCCCTGGGGTGGGGGCGCCGACGGCGTCGCGGGGGCGGGCGCCGTCGGATCCGCTGGGGCCACTGGGGGGCGCGGCGCCGTCGACGGCTCTTTCCTAGTGCTGCCAGTGCTCATGGACCGTATCCTCCCATGCCCGCTCAGGCGCCTCCGAACTCATCCCACAGCGGCGCCGCCACCAGGGGCGGGGGCGAGGAGGCGCTCGATCCACGGATCGACGGCGGCGTAGTAGCCGCGGCGCCGGGTGCGGCGGATGAGGTGGCCCGCACCCGTGATGAGCACGGGGGTGATGAGCGGGTTGCCCAGAGCGCGGGCCTCCTCCAGGCCCTTGGCGCCCAGGCGCGCGGAGCCGGGCTGGTCGCCGCTGAGGAGCAGGGTGGGCACCGTCAGGGCGGCCATGGCCTCGCGCCAGGGGACCTCCGGGGCGACGACGCCGGTGCGCAGCAGCGCCGGATCCATGCGCTGGCTGGCCCACACCGAGGGAAGCGCCTCGCTCTCGGGCATGGTGGCCGAGGCGAGGGCGCGCAGGACGGCGCCGGCGGGGTTGGCGAGCTCGGCGTCGAGGGCCCGCGCCCGGGCGGCGCCGCGCGCGAGCAGTTCGGCCGGGCCGCGGGTGCCGTAGAGGGCGGGGTCCTCCAGGACGAGACCGCTGACGAGCTCGGGATGGCCGATGGCGGCGACCATGGCGGTGGCCCCGCCCATGGAGTGGCCGAGAACGACCGGCGCTGGCGCTGCGGGCAGGCCGAGGGCGGCGCGGCCGGCGGCCTGGGTGTCGAGGTCCGTGAGGAGGTCGAGGGCGTCGTCGACGAGTTGCTCGCCGGCACGTTCGAGCTTCGCGCCCTCCCAGCGGGGCGAGAGCCCGTGCCCGCGGGCGTCGACGGCGATGACGCGGTAGCCGCGCCGGGCCCAGTGGTTGATCGCGTCGGCCTGGGAGATGGCCGAGGAGGTGATGCCGTGCAGGAGGACGAGGGTGGGGGCGTCGTCGCGGCCCACGGTGATCCGCGCCAGGGAGGAGTGCATGGGCGACATCCTCTCCCATTAGGCTGTCGCCATGACAGGGGCCAGAGATACGAATAAGCAACAGGCCACCACCAGCGACGACGCGCGTCACAGGCGGATGAACGTGGAGTCCTTCAACCTGGACCATAGGAGGGTGCGGGCCCCCTACGTTCGTATTGCCGACCGCAAGGAGCTGCCGGGCGGGGACACGCTCATCAAGTACGACGTCCGCTTCTGCCAGCCCAATTCCGAGCACCTCGATATGAGGGCGGTCCACTCGATCGAGCACCTGAGCGCCGAGCTCATGCGCGACCACACCGACCGGCTCATCGACTTCTCCCCCATGGGGTGCCAGACGGGCTTCTACGCGCTCATGCTGGGTGTGGAGAGCGAGGAGTTCCTGGGGCTGCTGGAGGCGACGATGCGCGACATCCTGGCGGCCGCCGAGGTGCCCGCGGCCAACGAGGTCCAGTGCGGCTGGGGCGCGAACCACTCGCTGGAGCAGGCCCAGGAGGCCGCGCGGGCCTTCCTCGCCAAGCGCGACGAGTGGGAGACCGTCATCCCCTCCTGACCCGCTCGCCCCGCCCTTTCTCTCATCACCACTCCCTATAACCGAGACCGGGCGAACAGCACGGCGATACCGGGCGGTTTTCCACAGATCAGAATCTCGCCGTGCTGTTCGCCCGGTCTCGCGCGGGGGCGGGGACGGGACGGGGGCGGGGCGGGGGAAGTGACGTGGGAACAGGACCTACGATCGACGCATGACCGCCGCTCCCGCGCCCGCGCCCCTCGCCCGGCACCTCGCCGGGCCGCTCGACGACGCCGAGGCGCCCGTCCTCGTCCTGTCCCATGGGATCACCGACTCGGCCGCATGCTGGATCGAGGCGGTCGAGCGCTGGGCCCCGCGCTACCGGATCGTCGCGCTCGACGCGCGCGGCCACGGCGACTCCCCCCGCTGGGACGACGCCGACCTGAAGAACCAGGAGACCGCCGGGCGCCGCCTCGCCGCCGACCTCACCGACGCCCTGGAGGACCTGCGCGCCCACGGCCTGCGCACCTCCCCCGAGGAGCCCTCGGCCGGCTCCCTGCGCGCGCCGCTACTGCTCGTGGGCCACTCGATGGGCGGGGTGACCAGCCTCGACGTCGCCTATCACCGCCCGGACCTGGCGGACGGCGTCGTCGCAGAGGACCCGGCCTTCGTCACCCCGGCCTGGCGGGCGCTCCTGCGGGCGAACGCCTTCCGTCAGGTCGCCGAGATGAAGGGCATCGCGAAGGACCCCGAGGCCCGCTTCACCGCCGAGACCACCGAGAACCCCACGTGGTCGCACCGGGAGGTGCGCGCGAGCGTGGAGGCGTCCTGCGGCGTCGACCTGCGGTTCATCGGTCTGGGCTGCGTGTCCCCGCCGACGCCGTGGGAGGAGGTCGTCGATGGCCTGAGCATTCCCGCGCTCATCATCACCGGCACCGACGGCGTGGTGCTGCGCGGCGACCACTACCTCAACCTCCTGGCGCGGCAGAACCCGCACCTGTCCACCTCCGTCATCGTGGACGCCCCGCACTGCGTGCGCCGCACCTTCCCCGAGCGCTTCCACGCCGTGGCCGACCCGTGGATGGAGATGGTCGTCGCGCGCGGGCGGCAGGGGCGGAGCTCCGGGCGGGCCGCGTAGGCTCGGAGCATGACCTCCTCGCAGCTCTCGCCCAGCTCTCCGCGCCCGGCCCGCCGGGTTGACGCGATCGTCCTCGTCGCCATGGAGGAGGAGGCGCGCCCCTTCCTCGACCGCCTCCCCGCGCTCGACGGCGCCGCGCCGATCGCGCTGCACGGCGACGCCGCCTGGGCCGCGAGCCTCGCGCTGCCCTCCGCCGCCACGGGCGACGCCGTGAGCACCGCCCAGGGCGCTGAGGGCCCCGACGGCGCTGAGGGCCCCGACGGCGCTGCGGGCACAGACGCCGCTGCTCCCGGGACCCCTCGCGAGCTCGTCCTCATCCGCACGGGGATCGGCCTGGTGGCTGCCGCCTCGGCCCTATCGGCGGCGCTGGGGCAGGTGGCCCCGCGCGCGATCATCTCCGCAGGGACGGCGGGGGGCCTCGCCCGCGCCGTCGAAGTGGGGGATGTCTGCGCCTCGACGACCCTGGCATTCACGGACGCCGACGCGACGGCCTTCGGCTACGCCCGCGGCCAGATCCCCGGCCAGCCCACGGTCTTCGGGGCCGCGCCCTCCCTGCTCGACGCCGTCGAGACCCATGGCCCGACGGCACTGGCCAGCGCGACCCCGGGCTCGTCGTCGGCGCGCCTGCACGCCGGGCAGATGCTCTCGGGCAATTCTTTCGTGACGGCGGCGAATGTGGCGGATACGCGCGAGGCCTTCCCGGAGGCGGTGAGCACGGATATGGAGTCGACGGCGCTCGCGCAGGTCGCGGCGGCCGCGGGCGCGCCCTTCGCCTCCGTTCGCGGGGTCTCGGACCTGTGCGGGCCCGAGGCGGGCCAAGACTTCCACATCGGCGCCGATGAGGCCGCGGCCCGCAGCGCCGCCGTCGTCATCGCCGCACTGGCGGCGCTCATCTGAGCCCGCGCGGCCTGAGCCCGCGCCCGCCCCAGCGCCCGTGCAGCGCTCAGGAGAGCTTGACGTCGCCGAGGACGGCGACCGCCCCGGGGGCCCCACCGCTGGGCGTGAGGACGATCTTGAGGCTCTTCACGCCGGTGAGATCGAGCGTGATGGTCTTGGAGACCCCGCGGGAGATGGTCTCGGTGGCCACGGGCGTGGAGTCGGCGAAGATCTGGAGGCTGAAGCTCGCGCCCGGATCGCGCGTCTCGTCACTCAGCCCGAAAGTGCCGGTGAGCTGGGTGTAGCCGCCGCCGAGGTCCCACTCCCCGCTGCCGTCGGAGCTGCCCGCGCTCGTGTAGGTCAGCGCGTGGGCGTAGGCGGTGCCGGCGATCTTCACCGAGGCGGCGGAGAAGGAGGAGCTCTTGGCGGGCAGGTCGGCGAGGTATCCCGGGGAGGCCTTCGCCGCTGGCGAGCTCGTGGCCGCCGACGCGCTGGCTCGCGGCGACGGCGTCGCGGAGTGCCCCGCCGAGCGCGTCGGCGCGGTGGAGCCCGAGGCGGTGGGGCCTGCGGTCTGCCCCGCCTGGCCTGGGACCGAGTCGTCGGAGAGGATCCGGCTGGCCGCGTAGCCCCCTCCAGCCAGGGCGACGACGGCGAGCACGACGATGAATGCGACGAGCGCTTTGCGCGGGCGCCGCTTGGACGCCCCCGCCGTCGGCGGCGCGGCTGGCACGGCCGCGGGGGTCACGCTCGGCGGTGCCATGGCCATGGGCGCCTCGTCGTCCGGCAGGGGCTGGGTGGCGGCGTACGGCTCAGCGCTCATCGGCTCCACCGCGCTCTCGCCTGGAGTGCCTTGGAGAGCCGCGTCCGTGGCGGAGGCGGCCGAGGCGGTGGGCGGGCTGACGACCATGGTCGCGGCGGCGGGGCTCTCCACCGGCACGCCAGGGGGCGGGGTCGTGAGCGAGGGCGCGGCGGGGATACCTGCCAGTGAGCTGGTCATCGAGGCGAGCGCCTGGTGGACCTGCCCGATCGCCGGCCGCGCGGCGGGGTCCTTGGCGAGCATCGCGCTGATGAGCTGCCAGAGGGGCTGGGGGACGCCGTCGGGGCGCCCGGGGGCGAGCTGCATGTGGAAGCGGAGCACCTGGACGGGAGGCCCGAGGAAGGGCGGGACGCCGCAGGTGAGCTCGTAGAGCAGCGCGCCGAGGGAGTAGATGTCCATGGCAGGGGTGGGGCGCGCTCCCTCACTGACCTCGGGCGCCATGTAGAGGGGGGTGCCCATGCCGACGGTGGTCTTGGCCGCGCCGTTGGCGTCGCAGATGCGGGCGACCCCGAAGTCGGCGACGCGCGGCGTGCTGGGCGTCGTCGCCGAGTCCATGAGGATGTTGACCGGCTTGAGATCGCGGTGCACCACGCCGGCGTCGTGCGCGGCCGCCACGCCCGCGGCAATCCCGGTGCCGAGCCAGGCGACCTCGGCGGGCGGCAGCGCGCCCCGCTCATTGATGAGATCGGCCAGGCTCCCGCCGACGACGTAGTCCATGACGATGGCGAGGGTGTCCCGCTCGACGACGATGTCCCGGATGGCGACGACGTTGGGGCTGTGGAGGCGGGAGAGGATGTCCCGCTCTTTGAGGAAAACGTCGACGACGCTGCCTCCCCGCGTGAACTCGCGGCGCAGGAGCTTGAAGGCCAGCGGCTCCTCGGAGCCCTCGGCGTGGCCGCGCCATACCTCGCCCTGGGCGCCGAGCCCGATGGACTCCTCCAGGAAGTAGTAACTGCCGAGTCGGCGCACAAGAGCTCCTTCGTGGGTCCAGGAGTCCAGGCTCCGTGACCGTTCCGTGATGCGCCGCCATGCTATACGAGGCGCGACGAGCAGGACCACGAGCGGCGCCGGAGGCGCGCGCGGCCCGGTGCTGCGCGACGGGCCCGCGCGGGTGCAGGCTTGGCCCATGAGCACTACTCCCCCCATCGCCCTGGCCATCGCCGGCTCCGAGGCCTCCGGTGGCGCTGGCGCGCAGACGGATATCAAGACCTTCCAGCAGCTCGGCGTCTTCGGCTGCACGGCGCTGACCTGCATCGTGTCCATGGACCCGAAGGCCAACTGGGACCACCGCTTCGTGCCGGTGGACCCACAGGTGATCGCCGACCAGATCGAGGCCTGCGCCACCGTCCACACCCGGATCGACGCCGTGAAGATCGGGATGCTCGGCACGCAGCCCACGATCGACGTCGTCGACACCGCCCTGGAGCGCTACGGCTTCCCGATCGTCGTGCTCGACCCGGTCCTCATCTGCAAGGGCCAGGAGTTCTCGACGGCGATGGCGGTGGACAACGCGCTGCGCGAGAAGATCCTGCCGCGCGCCACGATGGTCACCCCGAACCTCTTCGAGTCGGCGACGCTGGCGGGCGTCGAGGAGATCACCTCGGTGGAGGCCCTCAAGGACGCGGCGAAGCGCATCTTCGACCTCGGCGTGCCCAACGTCCTGGCGAAGGCGGGCCCGAGCCTGGGCACCGGCACGGCGCTGGACGTGTTCTACGACGGCTCCACCCTGGAGGTCCTCGAGGTCCCTGCGGTGGGGACGGAGCGGATGCACGGCGCGGGCTGCACGCTAGCCGCGGCGGTGACGGCCGAGCTCGCCAAGGGGGCCACTCCCCTGGAGGCAGCGGTGACGGCGAAGAACGTGGTCTCGGCGTCGGTCAACCCCGGCATGCGCGGCAACATCCCCTTCACCTACGTCTGGCAGGGCAACTACCAGGGCTGATGCGCCTCACTGGGAATCCTCAGAGGCCATGACCACTCTACACTGATGACATATGACCAGTGTAGAGTGGTCATATGTCATGGGATCCCCAGTCTGCGGCACGACTCATCGCGACCCTGCGGCGCCGTCGGCACGACCTCACGGATGTGGAGGTCAAGAGCGCGGCCGACGGCGTTCCCCGCCTCGGCCCCACCCTGTGCGCCTTCGGGAACATGCCGGAGGGCGGCACGATCATCCTTGGCCTGGATGAGTCGCGAGGATTCGACGCCGTCGGATTACGGGACGTCTCCGAGCTGGAGCAGGCGGTGGCCGCTCAGGCACGGGGAGCGGTGACCCCGCCCGTGCAGGTCTCCTTCACATCGATGGACGTCGATGGTGCGACAGTTCTATTCGTCGACGTCGCCGGCCTCCCACTCGCCGATCGGCCCTGCGAGCACCAGGGACGGGCCTTCCTGCGCCAGGCGGATGGCGACTATGAGATGAGCGAGCAGGAGCGGGCGCAGATCGAGGCGGTCAAACTGACGAGCCGGACTCGCCGCACTGAGGATGCAGCTCCTGTGGATGGCACGAGCATGGCCGATCTCGACGATGATCTGCGAGCGGTCTACACGCGCCTGGTCCGCGGCGCATCGAGGCGCTTGCAGGGACTGGACGAGGAGACGCTGCTGCGGAGGACCGGCGTGGTGGAGCCCAGCGGCGGCCGGTTGACGCTGGCGGGCCTGTACGCGCTGGGCGAGTACCCGCAGCAGTTCATCCCGTCGTTGAGCCTGACGGCAGCGGTTCACCTGCCACGCTCCAGCGGGGCGCGCCTGCAGGATCTCGTCCATTTGACGGGGCCGCTGCCGGTGCTGCTGGAGGATGCGATGGTGTGGGTGGAGCGCAATACGCGCACGCGGATCGCCTACCGCGAGGACGGTCATGCGGCAGATGTGCCAGAGCTGCCGCTGGGGGCAGTGCGGGAGTTGATAGCGAACGCGCTGGTGCATCGCAGCCTCAGTCCGATGAGCCATGGCAAGCGGGTGGATGTGCGCTTGAGCCAGGATCGACTGGTCATCTCCAATCCGGGAGGCCTCTATGCGATCACCGCCTCGCAGCTGGGAACGCCTGGCGGGCGCAGTGCCCCGAATGAGTTCCTCTACGCGATCTGCCACCACCTGCGCGGGGCCGACGGCGCGCGCCTGGTCGAGGCCGAAGGTGGCGGGATCATCGAGGTCCGCGAGGAGATGAGCGAGCAGCATCTAGCCCCGCCCGAATTCTACGATACGGGCGTCTCGTTCACCGCGGTCCTGCATCGTCCACAAGAGGACGACACTGCGGCCACACCCCTGCCGCAGGTTGTGCTCACGCCGCCGTCGGCCGGGAGCGCAGCCGGGGCGCCAGCAGGCCCACGGCGCAGCAGCGTGGGCGGGGCGGGACTCCCCCGCCACGGCAAGCGGGTCTTGGCGCTCCTCGACGAGCCGCTCACGATCACACAGGTCGTGGAGGGCTCGGGCCTCACTCTCAACCAGGCGCGCTATACCCTGCGCCGCCTTGCCGCCGCTGGCCTGGTGGAGATGCGGGGATCCCAGGGCGACCGGGGCACCGCCTACGCGCGCGTCACCTGACACCGCCCTCCCGAGATGGCCAGGTTCGAGGATTTCTCGGGCCTTGAGGGTCCTTCAGGGAGGCTCAAGGCTCAAGCACAGCCCTCTGACCTGGGATGACGAACGATCTAACATCGCGTCAGAAAAAGGAATCCTCAAACCTGGCCACCTCCACCGGCCTCGCGGTGCGAAGCTAGCGTCATGAGCAACAAGACGGATCTTCAGACGTGGATCATCGAGGCACCGCAGCGCAACGGTGGCACAGCTCAACTGCTTGACGTCGCGAAAGACATCTGGGGCCACCACGAGGCAGACCTCCGGGAGCGAGGCGATCTCTTCTACACCTGGCAGTACGACATGAGATGGGCCGCGCAAAGGCTTCGAAACGCCGGAGAACTCGCCCCAGTCAATAATGCCAGGAATGGAACCTGGTCACTTCCACACGATCCCGCATAGCCGATCGTCGATGTGGACTGACGATGTCTTCTCAGGATTCCGACCGCGCGGCTGAGTCCTGGGCCTCCTCGCCTGCCGTCGCCCGCACGATGCGCGGCAATCGGCGGCGGGACACGCGGCCCGAGCTCGAGATCCGGCGCCGGCTCCACGCGCTCGGGTACCGCTACCGGGTCGACTTCGCGCCGGGGGCCAACAAGCGGCGCCGCGCTGACATCGTCTTCACGCGCAAGCGCCTCGCTGTGTTCATCGACGGCTGCTTCTGGCACTCGTGCCCCGAGCACTCGCGCCCGCCCGCCACCCACGCCGACTACTGGCAGCCCAAGCTCCGCCGCAATGCCGAGCGCGACCGCGAGACCACCGCCATGCTCCAAGCCGAGGGCTGGACCGTCCTGCGCATCTGGGAGCACACCGATGCCGCCGACGCCGTCGCCCAGATCCGCTCCACCCTCACCCGGCTCGCCGCCGGCCCCGCCGAGCCCTGAGTGACTACTTCCTTGGCGCCCTGCGCCTTTCCTTCCGTTCCAACCGGTCGACGACGATGGTGCGGCCGCGGTCGGACTCCATGGGGTCGATGGCGGCGACGACGGCGTCGTCCACTTTCAGCACCGCGAGCACTGCCAGGACGTTGCCGAAGGTGACGCGCTCGGGATGCGTCTCAATCATCCGCAGCGTTGGGCGGGAGATGCCGGCGCGGTCCGCCACCTGCTCAGCTGTGAGCCCCTGCGCGCGCCGCCACAGGCGGATCGACGGGCCCACGCGGTCCAGCAGCCGCCGCGTGCGCGGATGGAAGCTCGCGGCCACAGCTCCTCCTCGCAGACACAAGATGGGAAGAATTATTCCCATCTAGGCACATAATGGCAAGGAATGTTACCGAACCTATCGTGGCCCGGACTCCGCTCACCCCACGAGGGCGAGGACGCCGAGCAGTGACACCGCTGCGCTCACCACGCCAGCCCCAGCGCCAAGCGCGAGCGAGCGCAGGCCCGTCGCCGCCAGGCGCCGCAGGTTGACGCCCGCGCCCATCGCGCACATCGCCATCGTCAGCAGGAAGCCCGCCACCTGGGTCCCCCAGGAGAAGACCGAGGCGGGCAGGACGCCGTCGAGGAAGGACCTCAGCAGCACCGCGAGAAGGAACCCGATGACGAACAGCGGCACGATCGGCGCGCTCCCCGCATTCCCCGCACTCCCCGCTCTGGCCCCAGCGCCCTCGCGCGCCGGGCCACCCGGCCCATCAGCGACGCTGTGCTCCACGGGAGCGCCCGCCAGGACATCGCCGACCTCCGAGCGCTCCGCCGCGAGCCGCGCCCGGCGCTCCGCGCGCCGGGCCTCCACCACTCCCACGATCGCCACGAGCGGCGCCAGCAGCACAACGCGCCCGAGCTTGGCCAGCACCGCCGCATCGAGCACGCCCGCGCTGATGAGCCCACCGGCGGCCACCACCTGGCCGACCTCGTGGACGGAGGCGCCCACCCAGACCCCGGCGCCGCGCTCCGCCAGGCCCAGCGCCTCCACCAGGAGCGGCAGGGCGACGATCATGAGCGTGCCGAAGAGGGTGACCGAGGCGATCGCCGTGGCCGCGGCGTCCTCGACGTCGTCGTCCTCCCCATCGGAGCGGACCACCGCGCTCATCCCGGCCACGGCCGCGGCGCCGCAGATAGCGGTGCCCGTGGCGGTGAGCACCACGGTGGCGTGCGGGACGCGCAGCATCCGCCCGAGGGCGAGCGTTGCCAGGTAGACACAGGTGACAGTCGCGGCGATGACGGCGACGGCGCCCCATCCCAGCGCCATGACGGCCGGGATGGACAGGCGCAGGCCCAGGAGCACCACGCCCGCGCGCAGCACGGTGCGGCCCACCACTTTCAGGCCGGGGTCTGCAACGGATGGCACAAGCCCCATGTTGCGGGCCACGAGCCCCACGAGGATCGCCACGAGCATCGCGGACAGGAGCGGCACCCGGTTGTTGACCAGGGTCGCGATGGCGGCCACGACCGCAGCAAGCACGATTCCGGGCGCCAGCCGCGCCATCTGCGCCATCTGCGCCATCTGGCGTTGAATAGGCATCTTCTCTCCGATAATCACACAAAGATCGGGCGGGGCAGGCGCTCTGCTCGAGACCTGCCCCGCCCGGGAGCGTGGGTCGCGCGCCGCTGGGCGCGCCGCCGCTGAGGCCGTCAGTCGCGCAGGCCTCGACGCAGGATGAGGACGACTCCGCCCACACCCAGCGTGATGATCGCGAAGAGCACGAGAGTCGCGTTGGCGCCCGTCATGCCGAGCATGCCCAGCAGCTTCTCCTGCGCGGAGCGGGGCGTGCTCGCGGGCTCCGGCGCGGCCACGACCTCCGAGCCCGTGCTCGGGGCACCGACCGAGTCAGTGCTACCGCCCGTCGGGGCGGGCACCGGGGTGGCGGAGGCCGTCGCGCTCGCGGAAGCGCTCGGCGTCGCAGTAGCGGTCGCGGTCGCCGTGGCGTCCGGGGTGGCGGAGGCGGTGGCGTCCGGCGTCGGGCTCACCTCAGGCGCGGGCTGGGCGGCCTCGGTCGAGGTGCCGCCGCTCGGAGCGCCCGAGTTGCTCGGCGTCGTCGACGGCGAGGAGGACGAGTCCCCACCGGAGACCTCGAAGCCCGCCTGGACGTCGCCGGGGTAGGCCGTGAAGTTCTGGGTGGCGTAGATGGAGCCGTTGGAGGAGCGGGCGATGCCGATGCCGATGGCCGTGGCGTTGCGGTCCACCATGTTCTGGTAGTGGCCCGGCGAGTTCACCCACTGCTCGAACAGGGCGTTGCCGAGGTCCGTGCCGGACAGGCCGTTGCCGTTCATCGCGACGTTCTCGGCCACCCACGTCCAGCCCGAGGGGAAGGCGGCGCGCAGGTTGGGCCGGTGGTACATGTTGTTCTCGCCAGCCATCTGGCCGGACCAGTCCTGGGCGACGTCGTCGAGCACGACGAGCCGGGTCAGCGGCTGGAGGCCACTGCTCTGGCGCAGCTCGTTGACGCGGGTAAGGATCTGCTGCGCGGCGGCGCTGTCCGCAGAGGTCGCGGCCGGCAGGACGGCCCCGGAGACTGCGGGGCTGACCGGCGACGCAGGCGCCTGCGCCGCGATGGCCTGGGGGGCGACCCCCACAAGCGACGCGGAAACGGCGGCGGCGGCGAAGAGGCGGGCGATCTTCACAGGGCTGATATCTCCATGGGTAGTCAGTTCTGTCGATGACTCACCGACGCGCTAGGGGCTCGGGAGCATCAGGGACGGATGGGGTCCGCGCCCTCATGATACCCACTTCGTGATCTGAGCGTTACCTTGCGAGCTCAGGACCTTCCTCAGGACTGGCCCGTCGCCGTGGGTTTGGGAGGTGACTCACAGGGCCACGAGTATCTGAACCATCACGATCTTGACGACGATCGCGAGCGCGAAGAGGGTCGCGTACCCGGCCTCGATGCGCTCGTCGTCGCTGCGGGACAAGGCATAGGAGAGGATCGCCGGCTGCCCCACGAGGCCCGCCAGGCCGCCCGCCGCCCGAGCCGCGGATAGCCCAACGAATCTCGCGCCCGTGAGAAGCACCACGGCGTTGACGACGACGATGATCGCCGCGAGCCCGCCGACCGCCAGGCCCGTGGTGGAGAAGGCGGCGGCAGCGAACTGCGGGCCGGAGGCGAGGCCGATCGCGGCCAGGAAGAAGAGGAGCCCGAGCTGGCGGATCGTGGCGTTCGCGGCGTGGGGCAGGCCCCACAGGAACGGGCCAGTGCGCCCGAGGCGCCCGAGGATCATCCCGGCCACGAGCGGCCCCGCGGCGACCCCGAGCTTGAGGGTGATGCCGCCGGGCAGCGGGATGGCGACGAGCCCGAGCAGGACCCCCAGGGCCATGCCGATGCCGACGCTGAAGGCGTCGATCTGGGAGATCCCCAGCTCGGAGTCGCCGAACCAGTCGGCGGCCTCCTCCAGCTTCTCGCTGGGCACGACGGCCAGCACCCTGTCCCCGAGCTCGAGGACGAGGTCGTCGCGGGCGAGCAGGTCGAGGTCGCCGCGCCGCACGCGGGTGATGACGCCGGCGAAGCGCCCGGGCATATCCAGCTCGGCGATCGTGCGCCCGGCCACGCGTGTGGAGGAGACGGTGAGGCGGCGGTGGTCCACAGCCCGGCGATCCTTGGCCAGGCAGGAGCGCAGTCCCGTGCCCAGCTCGTGCATGGCCTCCTCGACGGCGGCGGGCGCCCCGACGACGACGACCTTGTCCCCCGGCGCCAGCTCCTCACCGGGGGAGACGACGCGCGTGACGCCGTCGCGCTCCAGGTAGGAGATGCGGATATGGGCGCGGGTGAAGGCCTCCATCTGGTCCAGGCGCACACGGGTGAGCACGTAGACGCTGGTGGCGGTGATGCCGTCGGCACTGGCGGGGCGCGGGTCCTTGGAGCCGGGCCAGCGCTGGCCGATGACGATGGCGACGACGACGATCGCCACGGCCACACCCACCGGGTAGGCGATGGCGTAGCCGATGGACGGCTCCTGATTCCCGGCGGCCTCGATCGCGGCATCGAGGACCGGGGAGGTCAGGGCGCCCGCGTAGGCGCCGGCGTCCATCGCGGGCGTCACGCCGGCCAGGTGCGAGAAGCCCGCCCCAACCGCTCCAGCGGCGACGAGCGCGACGACGCACAGCGCCATGATGGGCATCTGCCGCCCGAGGTTGCGGAAGAAGGTGTTGCCCGCGCCGAGCCCCACCGTGTAGCAGAACAGGCCGAGCCCAAGGGCTCGCAGCGTTGTCAGGTCAGCGCCGAGCCGGGGGTCCAGCGCGCCGACGGCGAGCCCCACGAACAGCGCCCCGGCCGCGCCGAAGCGGATCGGCCCGAAGGGGATCTGCCCGACGGCGGTCCCGAGCCCGATGACGAGGAAGACCGTGAGCAGGGGGGTGGCGGCGAGAACGTCGATGACGCCGTCAGGGATGAGCCCCGCCGCGACCGGATAGGTCATGTGAATAGCTCCAGGCACATCGCACAGAGTAGGCCACATAAGCGCGAATTCCCTCCTCAGGGCGCAGGTGGTGGAGCCGGTCCGCAGGCCAGTCCCCCGCGCCGTCTCTCGCAAGCTCGCGACGGCGCTCCCGCCAGACCCGATGCCAGCCCTGCGGACCGGCTCCACCACCCCCACCCGCACAGTCCCGGTTTCGCCGGGAGGCAAGGGGCTTGGTGCGCCGTCGCCGTCGGGAGTAGATTCGCAGCAACTCAACCCATGCACGTACGCGCAGCAGCACCGCAGCGAGGAGCATTCCCATGGCCGACTTCACCGACGACGGCATCGACCGCACCACCACCCTCAAGGTGTCCGGCCTGACGTGCGGGCACTGCGTCGCCCACGTCACCGAGGAGCTCGAGGCGCTCTCGGGCGTCAAGGACGTCTCCGTCGTCCTCAACAAGGGCGGGCAGTCCGTCGTCACGGTCGTCTCCGACGTCGTGCTCGACGACGCCGCCCTGGCCGAGGCGATCGACGAGGCCGGCGACTACACACTCGACGCCGTCGAGCGCGACGTCCGCATCTCTTGAGCACCCGGACGGTCGACCTCGCCGTCGGCGGCATGACCTGCGCGTCCTGCGTGGCGCGCGTGGAGAAGAAGCTGCGCAAGATCGACGGCGTCGAGGCCAGCGTCAACCTGGCCACCGAGTCCGCGCACCTCACTGTCCCCGAGTCCGTGACGGATGACGAGCTCATCGCCACCGTCACCCGGGCCGGGTATTCGGCGACCCTCGCCTCCCCCGCCGCCGCGGGCGCCCCTGAGGCTGCCCCAGGGCGGGCGGCCCCCGATGCCCAGACGGGCCAGGAGGCGCCGTCGGCCAAGCCCGCGGGCGCTCCCCCCGCCGCGGGCGAGGCGCCCGTGGCCACTGGATCAGCCGAGCCAGCCGCGCCAGCCGCGGTGGGGAGCACCCGCGGCTCGCTGGGAGCCTCGCATCTCGCGCGCGCAGAGGATCTGAGGCGCCGCTTGATCCTCAGCCTGGTGCTCTCGGTCCCTGTCATGGCGATCTCGATGAGCTCGGCCCTCCAGTTCACCGGCTGGCAGTGGGTTCTCGCCGCGCTCACGCTGCCGGTGGTCACCTGGGGCGCCTGGCCCTTCCACCGCACGGCGCTGGCCGGGCTGCGGCATGGGGCCTTCACGATGGACACGCTCGTCTCGCTCGGCGTGGCCGCCTCCACGCTGTGGAGCCTATGGGCGCTCATCTGGGGCGGCGCGGGCGAGATCGGCATGACAATGCCCATGGACCTCGCGGGCATGCTCACTGGCAGTTCCGGCGCGGGCGAGCACCACGCCCATATGTACTTCGAGTCAGCCGCTTGGGTGACCACCTTCCTCCTGGCCGGGCGCTACGCGGAGGCCCGCGCCAAGTACCGCTCCGGGGACGCCCTGCGCGCCCTCCTCGAGCTAGGCGCCAAGGAGGCCAGCCGCGTCCGCCTGGCCGCGCCGGACGGCTCCACCGCCGCCATCGACGTCCTCGACGACGACGGCGCCCCCCGCCCCGAGGCTCAGCGCCGCGAGGAGCGGGTCGCCGTCGACGACCTCGCCGCGGGCGACCTCATCGCCGTGCGCCCCGGGGAGAAGATCGCCGTCGACGGCGTCGTCGTCGAGGGCGCCAGCGCCGTGGACGAGGCCCTGCTCACCGGGGAATCCGTGCCGGTGGAGGTCGGCGTCGGCGACGAGGTCACCGGCGGGACGATCAACACCTCCGGGGCCCTGCTCGTGCGCGCCACGCGCGTGGGCGAGGGCACGACGCTCGCGCGGATCGGCGCGATGGTCACGGCAGCGCAGGCGGGCAAGGCCCCCGTGCAGCGCCTCGCCGACCGTATCTCCGGGGTGTTCGTGCCCGCCGTCCTCGGGATCGCCGCCCTCACGCTCGTCGGCTGGCTCGTCGCCGGCGCCTCGGTCCAGAACGCGCTGACAGCATCGGTCGCGGTGCTCGTCATCGCCTGCCCCTGCGCCCTGGGCCTGGCCACGCCGACCGCGATCCTCGTGGGCTCGGGCCGCGCCGCCCAGCTCGGCGTGGTCATCCGGGGCCCGGAGGTCCTGGAGTCCACGCGCTCGCTCGACACGATCGTCCTGGACAAGACCGGCACCGTGACGACGGCGCGCATGAGCCTCGACGCCGCCGCCAGCGCCGGGATCGGCACCGATGGGGCTGAGTCGGGGCAGTGGGGTCGATCCGCGGGCCAGTCCCCCGCGCCATCGGGCGCTGGGGCGCCCTCAGGCGCTCCCCTGCCACGCGCAACTGAGGCGAGCGGCGCCGAGCTTGCTCGAGTGTCCGAGCCGATGGCAGCGCGTAAGAGGGGCGAAGCCCCGAATAGACCCGATGCCAGCCCCGCGGATCGACCCCACCACCCCTCCCTCCCCGCACTCGACCCCCTCGTGCTGGCGGGGGCGCTCGAGGCCTCCAGCGAGCACCCGGTGGCGGCGGCCATCACAGCAGCGGCCCGCGAGCGCGTCCAGGCCGCCGGCGCCCAGCTCCCGGGGGTCGAGGGCTTCGTCAACCACGAGGGCAGGGGCGTCACGGGACGGGTGGCGAGCAGCGCCGCCGGGACTGGCGGCACCTCCCAGGTCGCCGTCGGCCGGGCCGCGTGGATCGCCGAGCGCGGCGTCGCCCTCCCCGGCCACCTGGCCGACGCCCTTCAGGCCGCCGAGTTGACGGGGGCCACCGCGGTCGTCGTCGCCGTCGACGGCCAGGCTGCCGCCGTGCTGGCAGTGCGCGACACCGTCCGTCCCTCCTCTGCCGGGGCCATCGCCGAGCTGCGCGCCCTGGGGATCCGCCCGATCCTGCTGACCGGGGACAATGCCCGGGCAGCCGCGCATGTGGCCAGCGAGGTCGGGATCGACCCGGCCGACGTGCGCGCCGAGGTGCTCCCCGCGGACAAGCGCGACGTCGTCGCCGACCTTCAGGCCCTGGGCGCCGTCGTCGGCATGGTGGGCGACGGGGTGAACGACGCCGCCGCCCTCGCCCAGGCGGGCACCCAGGGGCTCGGCCTGGCCATGGGCTCGGGGACGGATGTGGCCATCGAGGCCGCGGACATCACTCTTGTGCGGGCCGACCTCGACGCGGTCGTCGCCGCCGTGCGAGTGAGCCGGGCCACTCTGCGGATCATCAAGCAGAACCTGTTCTGGGCCTTCGCCTACAACGTGGCGGCGATTCCGCTGGCCATGGCGGGGATGCTCAACCCGATGATCGCTGGCGGGGCGATGGCATGCTCCAGCGTCATCGTCGTCGCCAACTCGCTGCGGCTGCGCAGAGCCGGCTGAGACGCTGGACGCACCGGGCAGATGCGCTGCTCCCCGTAGAATCCCGGCATGACCGATGCCGCCGCCGAGCCCCCGACCTCGGGAAGCGCGCCCGCCGACGCCGCGCCAGCCCCTTCCGCGGCGCCCGCGACGCCGCCAGCGCCCGACATCCCGCCGATGCCACCGATGCCTGCGACCTCCCCGGTCGGGATCCCCCGTATCGGCGTCACGCCGGTGGTGCAGCCTGCCCCGGAGCCGGAGCCCGGGCCCCGCTCGGCGACGCTGCTCGTCGACGAGTCCCCGCGCCGTCGTCGCCGCGCCGAGGACCTGCTCAGCCTCGCCCTGGTGAGCGCGGGCATCCTGTCCGTCCTCGTCCTGGCCACCTACGCGCATGAGACGACCACCGGCGTGACAGCGGATGTCCGCGTGGTGCTGTCCTCCGTGCTGCGCCAGGTGCTCATCCTTCCCCTGCAGACCCTTGAGGGGCTCGCGACCTTCCTCATCCCCGTCCTCATCCTCCTCGACCAGCTCCTGCGGGGCCGCTGGCGGGGGGCCGCGGAGAGCGCCACTGGCGCCGTCGCCGGCTGGACCCTCACCATCATGGCGCTGTGGGCGCTGGAGGCCTGGGCGCCGCCCGCCCTCCTGGCCGGTCTGACCGTCAGCGCCTCCGGCTTCCCCCGCCTGGGCGTCTCGGTTGTCTTCGCAGCTCTGGTGGGCCTGCTCACGGCCGCGGGCGAGCGGCGCTCGTCAGCAACTGTCCGCTACGGCTGGGTCGCGATCTGGACGATCGTGGGGCTCGCCGTGCTTCGCTCGGCCATCACCCTTCCCGGTGCGGTGCTCTCACTGCTCCTGGGCCGCCTGGCGGGCCTGGCCCTGCGCTGCCTGTTCGGGGTGGAGGACCGCTCCGTCCACGGCATCGCGCTCGTCAGGGCGCTGCGGCGGGCGGGAGTCGACGCCGTCCGGGTGATCCGCGTCGATAGCGCCCCCGGGGCGACGGCGTGGTGGGTGACCACCGACGCCCCCCTGGGCTACACCGAGGAGGTGCGGGAGAACCCGCTGGCGCCAACGAACGCCTCCCCCGCGCCGGCCACCAGTGGCGGCGCCGCCGACTCCCGGGCGCTGGCGGCGCCGGCGGCCACGCCCGCCGAGCCAGCGGGATCGCCCGCGGACGTCCCTGCCACGGGGCCCGACCCGGACACGGCGGCCGTCCCACCGGCCCGTGAGGGCCGCGCCGCCACGCCGTCGTCGACGATCGCCCCCGCGCCGGCGATCGACTGCCTGGCGCTCATCGCCGAGGCCCGCTCGCTGTCCCAGGAGCGGCCCAGCGCCCACCGCGTGTACGCGGTCTGGGACCGCACGGGCGCGCGTCACGATCTGACGATCATCGACGCCGACCGGCAGGTCGCCGGCTACCTGGCCACGCTGTGGGACCGCATCCGGGTTCGCGGGCTGTCCCCCGAGAGGGGCATGTCGATCCGCGCGGAGGCCGAGCACGCCGCGCTCATGACCCTGGAGGCCCGCCGCGCCGGGGTGCGCACGCCCACCCTTCGCGGCATGGCGGACACCCCGGAGTCCGTGCTCCTCGTGACTGACCACATCGCGGGCTCGCGCGCGCTGTCCGAGCTCGGCCCCGATCTCCCCGACGCGGTGCTCACAGGCCTGTGGGACCAGCTCCGGCGCGCCCACGCGGCCGGCCTGGCGCACCGCAGCCTGAGCGGGGACAGCGTCGTCGTCGACGAGGCGCGCCGCGTGTGGCTGCTCGACTGGGACTCAGGGGAGACGATCTCCTCCGAGCTGTCCCGGCGCGTCGACCTCGCCCAGGCGCTCGCGCTCCTGGCGGGCTCGGTGGGCGTGGAGCGCGCCATCGCCTCCGCCTCGCGGATCCTCACCACTGCCCAGCTGGCGTCGATCGCGCCGATGCTCCAGCGCGTCGTGCTGCCCGCGGACACCCGCCGGGCGATGGGGCGCCGTGGCCGGATCCTCCAGGAGTTGCGCGACGCGCTCGTCGCGCTCACGCCCACCGCCCACGCCGAGCCGGCCCGGATCAACCGCTTCCAGGCGCGCACCGTCGTCATGGCAGTCATCTTCCTCGTGGCCGTGTGGACGCTGCTGGCGCGGATGAACTTCGAGGAGGTCTCCGACGCCGTGGCGGAGGCCAATGCGTGGTGGATCCTCGGCGCGCTGATCTTCTCGCTGGCCACCTATGTGGGCGCCGGCATCATCCTGGTGGCCTTCACCCCGGAGCGACTGAGCCTGTGGCGCTCCACCGAGGTCCACCTGGCCTCCTCCGTGGTGGCGCTCGTGGCGCCCGCGGGCGTGGGCGGCGCGGCGATCAACCTGCGCTTCCTCACCCGCAAGGGGGTGCCGACGGCGGTCGGCGTGGCGACGGTGGCGCTCGTGCAGGTCGTGCAGTTCCTCGTCACACTGGTCCTGCTCGTCATCCTGGCCGCCACGACGGGGCAGTCGACCGGCCTGACCCTGCCCTCGGGCTGGGTGCTGCTGGGCGCCGTGCTGCTCGCCGCGATCGTCGCCATCGTGCTGGCCGTGCCGCAGGCGCGCGCCTGGATCTGGGAGAAGATCGAGCCCACGTACCGGCAGGTCCAGCCCCGGCTCGTATGGGTCCTGTCCAACCCCATCCGACTGCTCGCTGGCGTGGGCGGCTCGGTGCTCCTGAGCCTGTCCTACATCCTGGCCTTCGGGGCGAGCCTGTGGGCCTTCGGCCTCTCACTCCCCTTCTCCGTGCTGGCCATCACCTACTTCGCCTCGAACACAGTCGGCTCCGTGGTCCCCTCCCCCGGTGGGATCGGGCCGGTGGAGTTCGCGCTGACCGCCGGCCTCATCACAGCGGGGATCCCCAGCGGGACCGCGCTGTCGGCCGCGATCGTCTACCGCCTGGTCACCTTCTGGATCCCGATCCCCGTTGGCTGGCTCAGCCTCCAGCGCCTCCAGAAGCTCGGGGAGCTGTAGAGCGTCGACGATCCCGTCCTCAGGCAGCGTCGCGCTCCATGTCCTGCCAGCCGCGGCGCAGCACGATGGACTCTCGGCTCAGTCCCGTGTCGAGGAACTCGATGCGATCGGGCTCCAGGACGAAGACCCGCTTGTCCATGAGCTTGGAGATCCCGCTGGCGGCCGCTGGCAAGTGACTGGCCGCGCGCCCGGCGAAGGCGCGCAGGGCGGCCAGGCGCCTGCGCCCACGGGGCTCGCAGACTCTGCCGATGACCTGGAGGGAGACCAGACGGCTCCCGTCCCCCGCGGGGGGGATGACGACCAGCGCCGAGCACCGGCGATCAGCCTCCATGTTCCTCACGTGCCGTGAGCCCCTTGACGAGACGAAGACGAGACCGAGGTCCCGCAGGGCGCCGAAGAAGCAGGGCGTGAGCCGGGACCCGCAGCCCTCGAGCGTGCCCAGGACGCACATGTCCTCGCCGTCAAGCACGGAGCGCACGCGGGCTAGCAGATCCTCCATGCCCAGATCCACGTCCTCCGAGTCCGTCGTCCACGACGTTGCTATCACCTTGTCCATCGCCCTCTCCCTCAGTTCCTGGTGCTTTCCCAGCGGAAGAAGCGCACGGCCAGGGGCACGACGATGGCTGCGGCGATCGCTACGACCGTGAAGTCGATGACGGTGCTGTGGCGCTGGACGTCGCTGCCCGCCACCCAGTAGAGCAGGTCTCCGAAGTAGGTCGTGGGAAGGAGATCGAGAATGCGCAGCACCGAGTCGGACAGCAGGCTCTGCGGGAAGGCGACTCCCCCGGTGAACATCGTGAAGAGCTGGACGAAGGTCGCGATGTTCGTCGCGGCCTGCCCGGAACCCACCAACGAGCCGATGATGTAGCCCAGACCGAGGAAGAGAACCGAGGAGGGCACTGCCACGATGACGGCCTTCCACACCGCCGTGATGCTCACAGCGTCGAAGGCGGCGCCGAACAGGATGACGAGCGCGGCCAAGGTGATCGCCAGGACTACCCGGATCGCCAGGTGGGTCATGATGAACTGCGATCGTGAGACCGGGGTGGTGCCCAGTACTCGGAGGGTTCCCTGGTCCCGGTACTCGGCGATCGGTCCGGACGTGAGGGTCATGCACGTGCCTGTCAGAGCCAGGCAGAGGGCGAGCGGAACCACCAGGCTGGTGAAGTCGGGGCCCGTCCCGCTCATCGAGGAGGCGAGGAGTGAGTTCATCGCTAGGAACATCCCCGACATGAGGAAGGGGAAGGCCAAGACGAAGTAGAAGTTCGCCCGGCTTCGGGACAGCTCCCTCCAGTGCGTGAGGAGGAGCGGGCTGGTCAGTCGACCCGGGGTCGCGGCGGCAATGGTGCTCATGGTCAGTCTCCTGTCGTGTCGCTAGTCGAGATAAGGTCATTACCGGTGGCGGCGCGATAGGCATCGCCCAGGGTGGGGTGGTGAATGCTGAGGCTGTGGCACCCACCGATACGGGAGAGCACCTGCAGGGCCTCGTCCGTGCGCAGGGTGTTCAGTGTGGCTGTCCGGTCAGGCTTGATGTTCAGCTCGCCAAGCGCCCGCAACCGCGTGCGATCGGCCTCGGTGAGGGCCTCGGCAACCTGGAAGACCACCGACGGGCCTCCGGCGAGCGAGGAGATGAGATGCTCTGGATCACCGGCATTGACGCATCGGCCCGCGTCCACGATGAACACGGAGTCGGCCAGGGCAGTGGCCTCCTCCATCGAGTGCGTTGACAGGATGATCGTGGTACCCCGGTCCCGCCACGAGCCGAGGACTGACCACAGCTGCTCCCTCGCCCGGGGATCGAGCCCGGTTGAGGGCTCGTCCAGGATGAGGACCTCAGGGTTCGAGACCATGGCCAGCGCCACGTTGAGGCGCTGCAGGGTGCCGCCGGACAGCTTGGTGACCTGGCGGTCGAGGACATGGGTGAGTTCCAACGACTCCAGGACGGCGTCCGCCGGGTAAGGGCGGGGGTAGAACGACGCCCATAGCTCCACCAGCTCGCGGACCCGCAGGTGCTCGAAGATCTTCGCCTCCTGCGGCTGGATCGACACTCGCTGGCTGAGCTCCTTGTGAGCCGTGAGCGGGTCGAGGCCGAGGGTGCGCACAGTCCCGGAGCTGGGGGCCCTCAGGCCCACAGCCATCTCCAGGGAGGTGGTCTTCCCGGCGCCATTAGGACCGAGGAAGGCGTGGATCTTGTGCTGCTCAGCGCTGAGCGTCATCCCCGCCAGGGCGTCGATCCGCCCTCCTGGGGTGTCGTACTGCTTGCGGACGTCTCGCAGTTCGAGTGCGAGGTTCTCAGTGTTCATGACAGACCTTTCCATGAGAGGTGATCATTGCTCCGGGCCCCGCTGAGATGCGCCGCGAGGGCCTCCTCAAGCGGGTTGAGACCGATTCGGTTGATGTGCATGTGGACGAGGTCAAGAGGGAACTGGGGCGCTGCGGTATCCCCGTGGTCAGCCACAAGCCTGGTGACTAGCGGTGCGAGATCCGCCCAGTCGGTGGGCGGTTCGGCCTGTGCTCTCACCCGCTCATCGAGGGCCGACGCCTCGCGCCGGATCTTGTCCGGCTCGAGGCCGCCGTACCGGAGGCGCTCAGCCCACCGGTTGGCGATGCGGGCTGACAAGACTCCCTCCTCATCACCGCTCTCGCGCTCAACGGCTCCGATGAAGTCGGTGGCGGAGGCAAGGCGCTGCAGCGGCGACCAGTCCCAGACCTCGTTATCGACACAGGCCTGCGAGCTCTTCTCGAAGTAGATCTCGGTGTCCTCGATGCCCCGGGCTCCCCCGTACTTGGCGCGTTCCGGGGAATAGAGCGAGACTGTCACGCCCCGCCCCTTCCCCGCTGAGGCGACCAGTGGGTCGGGGATGATCCTGTGCATCTCCCGCGACTGACGTCGCCCGATGAGCTCCTCGAGCCTGGGCAGCCCGTCATACCAGATATCGACATCCTCGATGCTGCCCCGCAGCCTCACACGGAGGTGGTGACCGACGGTGTCCATGTAGCGCAGGAAGTGCCAGCGGTCGACTCCGCGCAAGGATGCCTTCCACTCGAGGACGGCTGGCAGCAGGGCCCCGACGTCGTCGCCGTCGCCGGAGTAGACCTTGAGGTACAACCAGTCGAAGCGCGCGGTCATCGCCATGCCTCCTGCCTGGGCCAGCGCAGTGACACCGCGAGCTCGCTCACGCGGGGCAGTCCTGCGGGGTCGTGGAAGGGGTGCTCCCCGACGGCGGGAAGCGCCTCGGTGATCCGGATTCCCCGGGTCCGCCTATCGAGCCAGTGCCACAGGGAGGCGAGGGAGGTGCGGGAGGCGAAGTCCACGTACTGGGGCTTGCGCCGATCGTTCGTGGTGCCTCCCCCAGTGTTGAGCTGCTGAATGAAGACCTTCTGGGGGATCCCGTGCCGGAGCCGCCACTCGTGGACACGGCGGACCGACAGGCCATCCCCCTCCACCGTGTCATCGAGGAGGGTCGCGGGGGTCATGCGCCAGGACTCGCGCTGGGTGACCAGGCGCCGTCCCATGATCTCTCTCGGTTCGTGGCGGATCTCCCCGTTCCCGAGCCGCTGGTACCCGCTGGTGAGTGTCCTGTAGGACTCCGTCATCGGTGGGAAGCGGACCCACGGATCGGCCAGGAGCGCCACCCACCTGAGGTAGCCGTTGAGCAGGTGCTGAGGGGTCAGCCCCAGGTAGGCGAGTCCCACCGGTCCGTCGTCGTCCCATAGCTCCAGGGAGTCCGTGGCCGGATCGTGGACCAGGCTGAGAGACTCCAGGGCGACACCGCGCGGTGACGTGGGCTCGCTGGGCAGTTGGAGCTCGGGCAGGACGCCGGAGCAGACGGCCTGCCCGGTATTGCACTCGGCCCAGGTGGTCAGCTCGAGCACTCGTCCGCGCGGCCACAGGCCGGTGATCTCCGACTCGAGCTCAGCCCGGAAGCGCTCGCCGAAGAGCCGGTGGAAGCGGGCCTGGTAGGCGCCGATGCCGTTACCCGAATTGTTGAGGACAACGAGGTGGTTGGGGCCTGAGAGATCCTCCCACGTGGGGGCGACCGGCTGGAGCATCACCCCGATATGGCGCGGCGCGGCCGTTCCTCCGCAGGGCAGGAGCGAGCGGTGCTGCGCCTCGTCAGCACTGGCCCGCATGTTCTGCTTGAAGGCCGCAGAGAGCTCGGGATCGCCGTCGTTGTCGACCGCCAGGGCCATGCAGAACGACAATGGCGAGTCGCAGCGCCCTCCCACGCCGTAGCGCTCGACGAAGCGGCGAACCATGAGATCGTAGGCGAAGGAGCGGAAGACCCACGGCGAGGTGATCTCGGCGAGGTCGTGCAGGTCCTCGCGCAGTCCCGGCGTCGTGAGGACATCGGGGACCACGAAGGGCGCCTCACGATCCTCGTACAGCAGGCCGCTGGGACGACTCCCCAGTTCACCGCGGTCGAAGACCTGGGAGGAGAAGTCCTTGAGCCGGCGCAGGGCATCGGTGCGGCCGGTGGCGTCGGAGCGGGAGCACTCCTGGCCGACCGAGCGCGCCCCCAGCATGTCCTCGACACTGACCCCGCCGATCCCCTCGGGGAAGACCGTGCTCAGCGCGCCGAGGGGCTCCTCACCGCGCTTCCACGGCACTTGCTCGCGCAAGAGCCCCGCCTCCAGGTGGCGGCGGATACGCGCGTTGGAGACCTCCGGGGTGAAGGAGTCGCTGTACTCGCCTATCGCCCACTCGGCCCCGGCGACGAGCTCCTCTCGGAAAATGACGCCGTCGTGGTGCACGTGCTGGGCCAGCATGACGAGCTCGTCGTGCTCCTCGGCTGGTACCTTTCCAACGGGGGAGGGCGTGAGGACGAGCCCCGGATGCGCCTCGCCATCGCGTGCGGCCTGGTGGAGGAGCCCGGAGGCCAGGTGCATGGCCACCGTCTGGGTTGAGCGCCCACGACCGACGGCTCCGGCCACGTTGACAGTGGTCAGCCCCGAGAACGGACTGGTCTTGAGGGCCGTGCGAGTGGCGTAGTTGTACAGGCTGCGCACCAGCCGCTCGGAGGGCTTCCTCCCGGGCTTGTGGTGGATGAGACGATCAACGAGCTCCGGCGTGGCAAGGGCCAGGCTTGACAGGTAGGCGGTGTCGGAGACGGTGCGCGTGAGGGCGTCGCGCATCGCGTCGTCGTCGGCGCCCAGCAAGGCCTCCAGCCGGGACTCCAGGTCCTCGCGCTCGGCGCGAACGGCCTCCCAGGCATCGAAGGCGCTGGCAACGCCAGCGGGGGCGTTGGCCCGCAGGGCCTCGGCCGCCCTGGCTTGGACCGCCTTGCCGGCGAAGACCTGCCGCTTGGCCTGGAGCACAAGCCTGCGGGCCTTGGGGTCCTCGATTGTCGGGACGACGTCGAAGATGCGATCGATCAGCGGCTGCGCGAGCTCATCCAGGGTCTCCTCGATGTGGTCGAGGCGCTCCAGGCAGGCGCCGATCTCGGCGGAGGCCCCCGGCACCGCGTCGACCGGCAGGCCGCCGATGCGGGTGAGGATGGTGGGGCTGATACTGACGTCAGGAATGGTCATGGTGGTCATGACGGGACTCCTTGGACAATGACTTCGGTCGAGTGGTAGATGCTCCAGATGACGGCCAGGACGATCCAGGCGGCGAAGGCGTAGGACAGCGCCCCGTAGACCATGTAGGCGGTCCTCCGTCTGCGGGAGCAGCAGGAGAGATAGCTGGGCAAGCGCCTGCCGCGTAGGGCTGAGATGATGGTGGTCCGAGCGCGTCCGCGCAGGTCGATCTCGCCGGTGGCGGCCTCGATGGCGCTGACCGTGTCCGATGGCGCCAGCGGATTGAGGTTGGCGATGAGGAGGATGAGCTGGTAGCCCAGGAGCGTGGTGGCCACGAGGTGCGTTGTTCCGCCCGAGGTCGCGGCGACGATGGAGGTCACGCCCATGATCCAGCCGTCATTGACCATTCCGGCCAGGGCGATGGCGACGCGCGGCGCGCGTCGGCGCAACCGGTAGGCATCCGTGCGGTCCACGTAGGCCACCGGCATGACCCAGAACAGCAGGGCGACTCCTAGTCCTCGGGCGGGCTGGCCATGCAGACCGCAGACAATGGCGTGCCAGGACTCGTGGAAGAGGATCGCCACGAGTTGGATGACCAGGGCCAGCAGGGCGACAGTGGCCAGTTGCGCGGGTGAGTTCCCGGCCATTCGGGACAGGCCGTGCGTGGCGATGGTGCACAGCCCTGCGGCATAGCCCGCAAGGGAGACGATCACCACGAGCGCCACCGGCACTGGACGGTACAGGGGACGGACGAGTTCGACCACGGGGGCCAGCACGCGCGCGAAGCCACGGGAAATGATGAAACGCGGCATCATCCGGTCTATCCCGGTGCGTCGGCGCTTCTGCGGGACCCCACCCACCATGAGCTGGTGCTTGGCCAGACCGCGAGCGAGAGCCTCCACATGCGCGGATCGCACGGGAGTGGCCGACAGCCCCCGGGCATTGACGGCCGAGGCGATGTCGGCGGATGAGCGCTTCCCGTCGAAAAGGTCGATGATCGACGAGGCGAGGTCACCCACACGGTGGTAGGTGCCGCTGACGGTGTCGTGGAGGAGGGGCAGTCCCTCCATGCCCACGATCTTCTCCACACCGTCGCGGAGTTGAGGGGCAGGTGGTGAGGTGATGGTCATGTGGGACTCCAATGTCGCATGCGGGGAGGAGACGGCGGGCGAGCAGTGCGAGCACCGCTCGCCCGCCGCACGAAGTTGGTATCAGCCCATGGTGGAGGCTGAGCAGACCGAGGCTGCCGAGCTGCCGGGGCAGGAAGCGGTCGAGGCACTCGAGGCGCTGAACGTGCAGCCGAGCGCATTGCCCTCAGCCAGAGTCTCGAGATCAACATCCTCGGACGCCAGGTCGATGTTGTTGATGTCATCCATGTTTCTCTCCTTTCTCTCAGTTCTTTTGTCAGCCCAGGCTCGCATAGGTGGAAGCAGATGCCGCCGTTGATGCCGGGCAGGAGGCCGTGCTCGCACAGCCTTGCGTGGAGAAGCTTCCAAGGGCACTGCCCTCAGGCATGACCTCGGTATCTTCAAGGAGTTCGTCGGCCATCAGCTGAATGTCGTTGTCCATAAGTGTTCTCGCTTTCTTGAGTGTTGTGAATGGTGGTGGGAGCGATGCTTCAGGGTGAGGATCACCCGTAGCTAGAGGCAGAGGTGAAGGTCGAGGCGGATGAGGCGGGGCACGAGGCGCTTCCCGCAGTGGCCGCCGAGGACCAGGAGCCGAGCGCGTTGCCGTCCGGCAGGTTCTCGACGTCCTCGTCAATGTCCTGACCAAGAAGGTCGATATCGTTGTTCACGGTTGTCCTTTCTTCGTGCGTGACGAGTGGGCGGATCAGGAGTAGCTGGAAGCCGTTGTGAAACTTGAGGCGGATGAGGCGGGGCACGAGGCGCTTCCCGCGCTTGTGGCGCAGGCGAAGCATCCCAGGGCGTTGCCGTCGGTCAGAGCCTCGATCTCGCAATCCTCGGCGCTGAGGTCGACATCGTTGTCGTTGATCATGTGGCGTCACCTCCTTTCACGAATCTCGGCCGCCGCGGAGAACGGCAGGAATGCGGTGAGCATGTCAGCCCCCCAGGGAGGACAGGCTCGAGTAGGTGGAATAGGGGCATGAGGCCGTGCTCAGACACGACACGCTTCCCCAGATGGATAGGGAGTCCTCTTCGGACAGGCACTCAAGGTCGAGGTCCTCGGCGAGGAGGTCGATAACGGGCTGGTTCATGGCTGTTCTCTCCCGGATGCTCTGCTCATCAGGACCGTGCGGCCCCGACCGGTTCCTTGAGCGCGCTGGCAACGGGCCGCGGGGGCTGCGCCCAGCTCGCTTCCCGCGCTGGCGGCGGTGCGACGGTCATGGCGAACATCTGATGCCTCGAGGCGCCATCGGAGTGCAGGACGTGCCTGACCGACGCGGGAATGAACCCCGCGAACACCGTTCCCACCAGCCCGTGAGCCACACTGGACAGGTGGAGGTCGTAGATGGCTCCGGCCGCCCGGGCCATGGCCACGCGGTATCCGTGCGTTCCCGCCCATGAGTCGGCTCGATCGAGGTCGACGGCCACCGACACGATGGCGCCAGCCGCGGCGAACTCCTTCTGAACGCCCAGCTCATCCCAGTGCTCGGGAGCGGGGAGCTCGCCGACACGGGCCGCTCCATCCGCGTCGACGCGGTAGATTCCCGGCGCGAGGTCGATGCTCCTCAATGCGAAGACGAAGCCCTCCAGCGGCACCGACGCCGCCGCTTCTCCCCAGTCGTCCCGATCCTGGCGCAGCGCCTGGCGCAGCGCCGTCAGCTGGTCGGTGAGGAAGAGTCCATCAGTCCCGTAGGAGAGTGAGGATGAGCGGCGGTCGAAGGTCTCTCGCAGGCTCAGTCCCGGCGCCGGAGCCTCGGGGAGATCGACTGGGCGCTCGCTAGCGAGGCGCTCGAGCACGCGGTCCGCGCTCGCCCCATCGGCCGTAGGGCCGGGTGCCGAGAATCCGGCGATCATCTTGTTCATGAGCGAGTAGTCACTGCGCATCGTTCACTCCCAGGTAGGTCACGGTGGTGATGGGCTCGTGGTTGGGGTCGGCGTGGCAGGCGGCGCACAGTGCCTGCTCATCCCAGCGCGGGACGGGATCCCAGGGGATACCGAGGGCCGCGCAGGCCCGCCGCGCAGCGGCCGTCGAGCATCCACCGTCCTGAATGGAGACCCTCAGCGCGAAGGACCCGTACTTCCGGGCGACCTTGGCGACATTGGCCGTGAGGATGAGGGTGACCGGGGCCTCCAGGCCTGCGGCGGCCTCACCCAGGCGGGTGAGCGTGTGCTCGGACTCGTTGTAGGCGTATGTGCCTGTCGGCAGGATGCGCGGATCGTTGATGACCACTCGCGCGCCGACCGAGCCGATGTTCCCGCCCGCTGCCGTCCATCGGCGCAGCTTGTCTCCTTGCTCGGAGTGAGGGCGTATGCCGGCGGCGTAATTGAGGATCAGGCCGAGCCCCTCCAGGTCGAGGCCCGTTCCCGGGTGGTCGAGCAGTTCGGGGCGGGGCTCGGGAAGGGTGACTGTGTCCGTGCCCGCGTAGGTGCGGAACTCGAACTGGAGTTTGAGGTTGGAGGGCTTGTAGTGGGCCTGGTGCCCCTTGATGTCGACGAACTGACGGGGCGGGATGGCCACGGACTGCTCGTAGCGGGCCGCGAGTGAGGGTACCCCGGACATCGGGCCCCGCGCTTCCCCGCAGGTCGGGCACCCCGCACGGGTGGCGGCGCAGGCGTGCATCGACCTCAGGGTCTTGGGACTGAGGACCATCGAGTCTCCCGGCAGTGCGGAAACCATGCACCGACTGAGCAGGGCGATCACCTCGCGGCAGGCCATTCCCAGGCCGAGGAGCGCGGAGGCGGGATCCGCGGCCTCATCGCCCGGGGCCACGAGGCTGGCCAGGCTGCATTCCAGGCAGGGGGTGAAGGCCGGGTCGACATACGGGCCGACGTGGATGAGGTCCTGGCGCAGGGCGAGCCGGAGGAGGGGGATTCCTCGTCGCCACGCCTCAGCCCCCACCGTTGCGAGCTCGGCATGTGATGACGGGGTGTCGATGAAGACGACGATGCTGGCCTCGTCCACACCGTCCACCAGTGCGCATGGGGTACCACTCAGGAGGCGCGCCAGCATCAGCGCCGCCTCGTCGTCACCAGCGACGTGAATACGGGCCGTGCGGAGCCGCTGCGCCCCCTCCGTCCAGTGCCTGGCCACGCCTGTGGAGTCGCCCAGGCGGGACAGGAGCGTGGCGAGCCCGTCGGGAACATCCGACTCATCGAGTGCTGCTGCCTGATCCTCGACGGCGCCGCAAGACCACAGGAAGGCAATGGCCTTGAAGACCACGTTTTCGTCGAGCGAGAGCTCATGCGCGATGTCGCCATGCGTCCGGCTCCCGTCGCACAGGTCGAGCAGGGGCCGCAGATGGCTGCTGGCGAAGGCACCGGTGAGCCGCTGCGGCTTGGGCACCCCGCAGAGGACAGCGACGCCGTCGTCGTCGATCACACGCACTCCTCGCCGTATGACGGGAAGGTCGGGGATTTGGAACTGCTGGTCATGACGAGCGGCTGCGCCGACGATGTCGGCCGACATAGTTGAAGCCATGGTGTTTCTCCGTTCTCAGAGCAGGGACGCGATCGCGGCCGTGGGATGGCGGTCCTGGCCGTAGCGCGAACCGCATCGTTCGCACCGGTCGACCGCGACCGTCTCGTACTTGTGGAGGCCCCCTCGGACCAGGTCGAACAGGCGGACCTCGCCACCGAGGGACGTCCCAACGTTCTCACGCCCGATATCCGCGAGCGCCTTTCCGATGAAGCCAGCGGCGATAGCGACCTCGCCACCGCTGAAGCCGGCCGGGAGCTCGGCGCTGGACCGGGTCAGGCGGAGGGATCCTCCGGAGTGCTGCTCCTGTCGCAGTCGGCAGCAGCGGTAGCAGGCAGTCCGACCTGGTACCACCACTGGGCCGCACTCGAGGGAGGTCGGGTGGAGTTCGACGCCGACCGAGGGGATGCCCCTGGCGAAGGCCACGGAGTCGATTCGGTCCCGGTCCTCGGGGCGGTGGCCGGACCACACCGAGATGATGGTGGTGGCGTAGGGGATGGAGGCGGTGTACACCGGGCCATCGGCCTCGATGAGACGCGCTGGAGAGGTGTCGAGCAGTTCGATCACCTGCTGGCCGAACTCTCCGGCATGAATGACGAGCGTGTCGTCTGGAAGTGTGATGCGCATGCGTGTTCCTCGTCGGTTTCCTGTGGTCGTGCCTTCTCGCTTCATCACGCGAATGGCTGGATCTCGGGGTTGATGGCTTCTTCGGGGTGAACGATCAGGCCCATGGCCCTGGGCGCCTCGTACAGGCGCGGCGTCGCCAGGTACCGGGCGGAGTGGACGAAGGAGAGTGGCATCGCCTCCGGCACGAGTACCTTGACGACGTGCATGCCGACCTGCCTCGCCTCGTCAGTCGTGATGTCCGCGACGATGACTTCGGCGCCTCGCTGGGCCAGCTTGTCGACAGCCCAGGCCAGTGGATCCTCGCCGGGAGCGGGCACGTCTCCGATCTGGTGGAGCGGAACCGTTGGCCGCTCTCCCTCGAGCAGGAAGTCGAAGACATCCCGGTGCGAGGCTTGGGCATGGAGCACCGCTCCGCCGACAACCGATTGCCCGACGTCAGCCAGTGCCTGCGGGCTCCTGGCATGCGCGCGCAATGCGATCCTCAGGGAGGAGAACTCCCGGTGGATCTTGGCCAGCGCCCTCTCCGGGTCGAGGTCGCAGGTCGCGGCGACCACCTGCGACAGCACCGGGTCGTCGCTGAGCTGGACCCCGTAGAGAACCGGGATGCCGAAGTCGGTGGTGGCGCTGAACAGCCGGGGCTCGATGTCGCATGAGGTCCCCATGCGGTGGTACTCGCGCGTCTCGGGCCGCAGGAGCGCCTCATCGACCTCCACACGCGGCAGGCGCAGGCGCTGCAGCCAGGTCAGGGAGATCGAGTCGCGCTCAACCACCTCGAGCAGGCCACCGAGCACAGCCTGCTTGAGATCTGAGTGCGCCGCTGTTCCGGTGGACACGCAGTGGGAGAAGAGCTCGGAGCGGGAGAAGACGGGGAAACGCAGGTAGACCAGGTTTGCCGGGACGAGAACCTCACGCTTCCGAGTGAGAGACCACGCCCGTTGCCAGCGGATCGGCAGCCGGGGATCGTAGTGGGCAAGCAGGCTGTCCTCGGCGGACAGCTCCCGCTCCGAGCAGCGCGGGAACCGGTTGGGACTCACGGCGAGATCGCCGAGCGCCTCCTCGGAGTCCATGACGAGCTCGGAATCGGTCCATGTGCAGGACGAGTAGCGCTCCAGGGACTCCACGATGGAGATGTCGCGGGCACGGACGGGGTCGATAGCGCCGCCAGCGCCGTCGAAATTTCCTTGAGCGTTGGAGTGGTGCCAGTTGCGCTGGGTTCGAAGGACAGGCGACGGATCGTCGAGGAGAGCGGTGTAGATCGAGAAGGAAGGCTCGTTCTCGCCAGTAGGCAGGGGAACGGCCTTCGAGACGAGGCCATAGGGGGACTTGAGCCGACGGGCGCGGCGCAGCCCGGCGGGACTGGGCTCCCTGAGGGTACTGGAATACATTCTTGGTCACCGTCCGTGTGGGTATTGTGGTGATGGAGAAAGCGCTTGAGACAACGGAGCGGTCAAGGCTCGGCGTTGAACCAGTGCTATCGCGTGTTGACTGGCGGGTTCTCCCGCCCGGTGATGAATCCAGTCAACACCGACCGCCGCCGCGACAACTCGGCCAACCTGGCTAACCAATCGACGGGAGTGATGGCGGGGCGGATCATCCCTTGCCAGACCACGGGAATGACGATGTGAGCGAGTTGGCTCTTCCATCTCGGGCCCGGCCTGCCCCATCGAGCCGATCGATGGGCGACGCTCACCCGATCAGCGGAGTCGATCGGCCGATCCCAACGATCCGTCCCGTGCGTAGATTCATGGCTCCTCCGTTTTCGCGGCATCGCGCCCGTCGGTTTGTTAGTCCAGTTGGCCGATTCGCGGTGGGCGCTGACAACGTTGACTTCAACCCATCACCCCTGGAGCGGCGAAGCCCCACCGCACCGAACCATCTACTCAGAAAGGACCGCGACGATGCACGACCTGATCAGCATCAGCCAGCTGACCAAGAGGTACCGCGCCGCCACCATCGCCGCCAGGGCCACCCGCCACCACGGCGTCCCCCGCCTCATCCTCAACCAAGCCCTGGCCACCACACCCATCGCGGCCCTCTACGCCATCGCAGCAGCCGCCTCCTCCCTGGTCGCCGCCCACCTCGTCCTCGACCGCCACCACATGACCCTGCGCGCCACCAGCAGCATCATCAACACCTCACTGGGCACCATCACCATCATCATCCTGGCAGCCCCCTGGGGGACCTGCTTCGGCTGGCTCATGCGCCGCACCATGGCCGCCATCGCCGTGCTGGCCGCATGGACCACCTTCCTCGAGCCCCAGCTCCTCCCCATCCTGCCCAAGAGCATCGCCACCTACATGCCCGGCAACCTCCAGATGACCCTGGTCCACGACCACACCGCCATCGGAACCCTCACCCAGCTCCAAGCCACCTCGCTTCTGTTCACCTCGCTCGGAATCCTCACCCTCATCACCACTCAGATCACAAGGAACCGTGATCTCCATGCTTAATACGCCCGTGATCCCCCGTCGACTCATCCTCTCCGGAGGTGACGATGAGCCCTACCGCGCCTTCGAGATCGCCCACACCCTCGACGAGGAGTGCCTGACAGAGGCTCTGGGCGCTCCCCAGCACGCAGCGGATATCCTCGTGGCGCAGTTGCGGCATGACGAACACGCTCGAGTGAGAAAGGTGGACGAGCATGCCTGAATCCACCCCGCAAGGGTATTCACTTTCAAAGCTCTACACTGGCAACGGAGCCCAGCGTTATCACGAGCTGAGCCTGCACGACAGCTCCGAGATCCCTTCTATCCTCGAGCTCCTCTCGCAGATCCACGATCCCACACTGGCAGGGATGAGAGTCCTTGAACTCGCCAGCGGCAGTGGGCGCGTCACGCTCCCAATAGCGGCGGCAGGCCATCGTGTCCTGGCCACGGATCTGAGCGAGGACATGCTCAGCATCCTCCGCCAGCGCATCTCGGACCGAGCCGCTCGGCGCGCAGGACTGGATGAGCGGATCGAGGTCCGCCAGGCGGATATGACCGCGTTCACCACCGACGAGCGCTTCAAGGCCGTGTGCATCCCAACGGTCTCGATCACCCTGCTCGCCCCTTCTCAGCAGCGCCACACCTTGGAGAGGGCCACCGCCTGCCTCGCGCCAGGCGGGACCTTTCTAGTCTCCACTGAGCACATCGTCGCCCGCGAGCCCATGACGCACTCGATCCAGCTCCGTCGCGACGTCGAATTCGTCGAGACCATCAACCCCACCGCCGGAACCTGGAGGACAATCCTGCGATGGGGGGACGAGACCTACACGACCGACCTCTACCTGACGCCTCCTAGCTGGCTGACGGCCGAACTCAACAAACTCGGCCTCACGGTGTTCTTCCAGCACTCGGTGCCACATCCGGGCCTGCCCGGCCGCAGCAACGTCCTGTTGGGCGCCGTCGCCCCGTCTCATCCGCTGAGCGCCCGGGAGATGAGGCCATGAATCACCGTCCGCTCAACATCCCATACGCCTCGGGGTGGGGCAGGCTCGTTCATCGTCGACCAGCAGCGGGAGTACGTGGCGTGCGGCCTCGGCTGCGACCCGGATCGGGGGCAGGCGGCGCTCTCCCGCTCGTGAGGACTGCCAGATTCACGATCTTTACTCCGCGATGCGTCGCGTGTCGGCCCCCCCGAGCGTCCTGAGCAGGTTCGCAGCGATCATGACAGGGCCGTGTGGTGGGGCGCCCCTGGGAACACCGAGGCTTTCTCTCAGTGGCTCGTCATCGACGAGCTCTCGGCGAACGGCAGCGGTTTGGCCGCTCGCTCCTGCCATCGTCTCCCCCATCCGATCCTGTAGCAGGAGGAGCGGCACGGGCACTGGCGTTAGGATTCCGCTGGACACGCCAGACGACGAGGGGATCCTGTGGAGACACTCACACGACTGTCCGCGCTGCGGCAGACCCTCTCCCAGGGCAGTGCCAGCCTGCGCAAGGCTCTGCGCGAACCAGCCGACGTCGTGGGGAGCCACTGGCTCTACGCTGTGATCTCGATCGTGCTGGGAATCGCCTCTGCAGTGCTGCTTCTGGGCACCAAAAGCAAGTGCCTTCCTGTGGATCTCAGCCTTGTTCTCACCGCATCTGCGACTCTCTACCTGACTACGCGGCGCCCCGTTCCAGGGACATGCCTGTACTTCGCCTGCTGGAGCGTCGAACTCTCGGACCCGAGCATCTCCGGCGCGGACATGGGGTTCATCACTCTGGGCTTCTTCTTCGTCATCGGCATGACCTTCCCCCTTTGGCTAGCCGCTTTGGTGGAAGCACTTATGCTCGCGGTGGCACTCCTCAGCCCCTTCTGGGGAGGGAGCGACACCAGCGGTCTCCTGTCCACCATGTTCTTCTCCTTGATCTGGTTCGTCCTTCTTGCGCTCGGGTCACTACTGCGCGCCACCGAGCAGACCCGTCGCCATGAGGGGCTGAAAGCCGAGGAGAGAATCGCGGGTCTACGCATCGACATCGCACGAGAGATGCACGACCTCGTCGCCTACTCGATGTCCCAGACGGCTCTGCGCGCTCAGCGCGCCGCAGCCGACCCCACCTACCCACCGGAGGCTCGCGACGAGTTCAAGGCCCTGGAGTCCACCGCCACGGACGCCCTCCACGAGCTCCGCCTCCTCCTACGCGCCCTGAGGCAGTCCGCCCAGGACATGGGGCAGGCGGTCGAGATCTCCACAGGGCTCGGGCAGGCCGTGACCAACCTTCCTGCGGCCCTGCAGGCCATCTGCGACGACATCGCCGCCGCCGGCTTCGACGTCACGTTCCACCAGCGGGGCGCTATCGCGCCCAGCCGCCTCCAGGCGACCACGATCTCACGGGTGGCCCGGGAGATGGGGGCGAATATCATCCGTCACGGCGCCCCTTCTGGTCGGGTCACCCTCACCCTCGCCCTCGGCCCGCGGGCTATCCGGGTGGTCACCACCAACCAGATCCAACAAGGCGCCCCCCACCTGCCCACCTCGGGATCTGGCATGCTGGGCATGCGCGAGCGCCTCGCCACCGTGGGAGGCTCGTTCACCGCGCTCGCGCAGGACGGCGCATGGATCGCCACCGCCTCCATCCCCTGCTCGGAGCTCCCCAATCCCACCACCCCCGAACCCCAGGAGTCCACCGCATGATCCTCGTCGGTATCGCAGACGACGACGCCCTCGTCCGCTCCACACTCACCGAGCTGCTCGGCACCACGGAAGACATCCATGTTGCCTGGGCCGCCCACGACGGGCAGGATGCCCTAGAACTCATCCGCGCAGGAGACCCCGAGATCGAGGTGCTCCTGCTCGACGTCCAGATGCCGCGCATGGACGGCATCGCACTCGCCGAGGCCCTCCATGAGGAGAAGCCAGATCTCGCCATGCTGGTCCTCACGACCTTCGTGGCCGATGCCGTCCTCCACCGCGCCCTCGCTGCCGGGGTCCGCGGCTTCATCGCCAAGGAGGATCCCATCGCCTCGCTAGCGGCCACGATCCGCCACGTCGCCGCCGGCAACATGGTGCTCTCAGCGGCCTCCTCCGCGATCGTCGCCCAAGGCCCGACCACCGATGACGCGGCTCCAGTGCTCCCCCCGGCGCAGGCGGCGGACGCTGACGCCCTCCCCCCCGGCGTCACCCTCTCACCCAGGGAGTTGGAGGTGCTCTCCCTCATGGTGGAGGCGCTGTCCAACAAGCAGATCGCGCGCCGCCTCAATCTCAGCGAGGCCACCGTCAAGACGCATGTGTCCACCCTCATCGCCAAGCTCGGCGTCCAGGACCGGGTCGGCGCCGTCGTTCACGCCCTGCGCTCGGGGCTGGTGTAGCCCTCCTCCGAACCGCTTCCTCCAGGCCATGCGATCTCAGCCGATCGACCGGGCCGACTGGCCGAGGACGCGGACGGAGCGAGGAGGAAGTATCGATCCCGTCAACGACGACACCTCCTCGAAAGGACAACACGTCATGCGCTTCCTCACCGCACTGGTTCCCATGAACAACGGCGATTGGTTCCGATTCTTCTGGTGAGCCGGGTCTCACACGAGATCGGGCCGCCTCCTCGTGAGGCGGCCCGTTTTCGTGATCCCCGCGGGCACGGCGTCCGACCGCATGAGGCACTCAGACCGCGGTATGACCCGCTCGCCAGCGCGGATTCATCATCGGCGCGGATCCTCCCCGCGCGCGGCGCTCCTAGCGTGATGCCAACGCATTCGCACCATCCGTTCAAGGAGGAGCCGTCATGAGCAGCGTCGCATCCGCCGCCCCCACTCTGCCGGGGATCACGAGCGCACCCCAGCGCATTCCCGGCCGCCAGGCCCTTCCCCGCGCCCTGCGCGCCGAGTGGATCAAACTGCGCACCCTGCGCTCGACCTGGATCACCACCGTCCTCGCCATCGGGCTCACCGCTCTGTTCGGTGTGAGCGTGGCGGTCGGGTACGCGTCATCGGAGGATCAGAAGCTCGTCGCCCCGCACTCGATCACCGAGGGCGCCCCCTTCGGCCAGATCGCCGTCGGAGTCCTGGCCGCACTCGTCATCACAGCCGAGTACTCCAGCGGGCAGATCCGTTCCTCCCTGGGGGCCGTTCCCGTCCGGGGCCGCCTCTTCAGCGCGAAGGCGCTGATCGTGGGAGGCTGGGGCTTCGCCGTCGGGACGCTCTCCGCCTTCATCACCTGGGCAGTCTCCTACCCTCTCATCGGCGACCTCGCCATCCCCCTCACCGACCCCCGCTACCTGGGATATATCTGGGGGACGGGGCTTGCCTTCGGAGGGATCGCGCTCATGGCCCTGGGGCTGGGCCTCCTCACCCGCTCGACTGCCGGAGCGATCACCACGGTGAGCTGCCTACTCTTCGTCATCGATATCCCCTTGAAGCTCCTGAGCGGGCAGCGCTGGGCGCAGACCCTCGAGGGGATCCTGCCCTCGACCACCCAGCTCGCAGTGCGCGATCCGCATGAGATCGTTCCTCGCTGGGGCGTCCCGGGAACCATGGCGTTCCTGGAGCACTGGCAGGCGATCGTCGTGTTCTCCGCCTGGTGCCTCGTTCCCCTGGCGGTCGGCTGGGTGGTCTTCTCCCGCCGAGACGCCTGACCTCCCCAGCCTCGGCCCTAGCCCGAGCCTCAAAGTGGCGAGGTTTGAGGATTCCTTTTCCTGGCATGTTGTCACATCTTGCGTTCGCCGAGGCCAGAGGCTCGCAGTCGAGGCGTGCCTCGTGCTCAACGCCCCTCAGGACCCGAGCAATCCTCAAACCTCGCCACTTTGCGCTCACCACGCGAGTCTTGGTGCCCCAGTCAACGGATCCAGATCGACCACCACGGGCACCGGCCCAGCGTCCAACCCCCTGAGCGCCGCCTCGACGATGATGACACCGCAACCGCGCATGACATCCTCGTAGGTCAGCCGGACAACCGGCAGACCCCTCGACATCATCCGCTGATCGCGGTCCCGGTCCTTGGCGAGCGCCTCCCGGGAGGAGTGGTAGGCGAATCCATCGGTCTCAACGAAGAGCCGCCGGTCCACGAGCAGATCCACCTCGCCAACCCCATCGACGACCACCCCGACATCCACCTGATGGCCAGCATCCTCAAGCTCGACGCGAAGACGGCTCTCGATCAATGAACGGGACCGCGGGTTGGCCCGCTCCAAGCGAGCGCGCGCCGTCGGGGCTTGGTGACCGTCACCCTCCAGTAGTGCGCGGATCTCCTCGAATGAGACAAGCCCTTCGCGAAGCGCGGCATCCAGTGCCGCGACAGCATCGATCTCAGGGGAGCGCCGGAGCATCCGCGCCAGGATGAGTTCCGGCGAGGCGACGGGCATCGCGAGCGGATCGATTCGGCCAAGGTGGGCCTCTCGGTCGACGATGACACCACCAGGCGCCCTGATGACACCAGTATTGGCGGGCACCGCGATATGGAACTCGCGAGGACGGCGCATGACAGGGAGCCCGTAGTACTCGAGCGCGGACTCGGCCGTCAGCACGCCGCCGAACGACCGGCAGACGACGATCGCCCGCGGCGCGTCCGGTAGGTGGATGACGCCCGCTGTCCGCTGCGCGTCGCCCGCATTGAGGAGGTCGGCGAGAGCCCGCTGACCAGTCCGTCCGAGGCGGATATCCCGCCTACGGAGGGCGCCATGCCCCGACCGGAGCAGCTGGAGGATCCGCTGTTTCTCTGTATCCCGCTTCACCATGAGCAGGATTGTGGGAGAGCTTCAGGCGCGCCGAGGCCGGGCCTCCACAGCGCAGGCATCCCACTGAGGATGCCGTCACTTGTGGTTCACGGCTCTCCGTGCCTCAACCCCAGCCTCGAAGTGGCGAGGTTTGAGGATTCCTTTTTCTGACACATTGCCATGCTTTGCGTTTGCCCAGGCCAGAAGGCAGCACTCGAGGCGCGGCTCGCGCACAAGAGCCCCCGCAGCCCGAGCAATCCTCAAACCTGGCCACTTCGCCCTGGCGGGTGGGGCGGGCAAGCTCAGCTCGTGCCTACCGCCGCCGAAGAGCGCCCGCCAAGCGCCGAGCAGCACCGGAGCGAAGCCACCACCATGCGCTGGCCATCACGACAAGCCACAGCGGCGAGACGAGCACGGCCAGCCTGGTGTCCTCGGCCTGGATGAGGGTCCACACCACGAAGGCGAAGAACACGATGCTCGCCCAGGCGCTCACCCGGTCCCCCGGCATCTTGAAGGCGCTGGCCTCGTGGCGCTCGGGGTGCAGGGAGCGGAAGCGCAGGTAGGAGACGACGATGATGATCCACACGAGGATGAACAGCACGCTCGCCACCGTGGTGACCACGGTGAAGGCGTCGATGATCGACGAGGTCGTGTACAGCAGCGGGATCGCGGTCAGCAGCGCGGCGCAGGTGACCACGAGCGCGGGCCCGGGCACGGAGCGGGAGGTGAGGCGCTTGAAGATGGCCGGCCCATGCTCGGACCAGGAGAGACCGTAGAGCATCCGGGAGGTGGAGTACATGCCAGAGTTCGCGCTCGACGCGGCGGCGGTGAGCACGACGAAGTTCACCAGCGACGCCGCGAGCCCGAACCCGGCCAGGGAGAACATAGCGACGAAGGGGCTGGACTCGGTGACCTCCCGCCAGGGGGTCACCATCATGATCGCTGTGAGGGCCCCCAGGTAGAACAGGAGGATGCGCACTGGGATGGCGTTGATGGCCTTGGGGAGGGTGACCTCCGGGTCCTTGGCCTCGGCCGCGGCAGTTCCGATGAGCTCAGTGCCCACGAAGGCGAAGACGGCGATCTGGAAGGCGCCGGTGAACCCGGAGAAGCCATTGGGGAAGAGACTGCCAACGGGGTCGGAGAGGTCGCCCAGGTTCCCCAGGGAGGCGACGGCGCCGTTGGGGGCCGTGAAGCCGATGGCCACGAGCACGATGCCGACGACGACGAGCGCGAGGATCGCCACGATCTTGATGATGGAGAACCAGAACTCGATCTCTCCGAAGGCCCTCACCGTGGTGAGGTTGAGGGACAGCAGCAGGGCGACGGTGACAGTGGCGGGAAGCCAGAGGGGGACGGTGGGCCACCAGTGCTGCACGTACTGGGTGATGGCGATGACCTCGGCGATGGCGGTCACGAGCCAGCAGAAGTAGTAGGTCCACCCGGTGAAGAAGCCCGCCCAGGGGCCAATGAGGTCGTGGGCGACGTCGGCGAAGGACTTGTACTCCAGGTTGGACAGCAGGACCTCGCCGAGGGCCCGCATGACCAGGAAGAGGAAGCCGCCGATGATCGCGTAGACAAGCAGGACACCGGGGCCGGCCAGGGAGATCGTCTTGCCGGAGCCCATGAAGAGGCCCGTGCCGATCGCCCCGCCGATGGCGATGAGCTGGATGTGTCGATTGGTGAGGCGGCGCTGGAGGTGCTCGCCGCGCTCGACGATCTCGTCGAGATCGTGCTCGCCCGTGTTGGCAGTCATCGATGTCTCCTCAGGGGTGGGTGTGACTGGGGCAGCCTACGCCGAGAGGTGTTTCGAGCATTAGGCTCGTCCGCGATGAGTCCAGTGCCCAGCCCCGACGACGCCGTTCCTCCCCAGGATGGAGCCGCCGCGTATCCGATCCCGCCTCTCCCGCCCACCCCGCCCGCGCCCCCGATGCCGCGGGGCGCCTCCATGCCGCCCGACGCCCCGGCGCCGGGGAGCGCCGTCGAGACCGCCCGGGCGATCGCCCCGGACGAGGAGGCCCCGCCCGCCTTCCGGCTGAGGCTGCCCAGGTCATCCCGGGACTGGCTCGACCTCCTGCCCGCCGCGCTCACCGTCCTCATCGGCGCCTGGGTGCTCGTCACGTACTCCGTGGGCCAGTGGAGGGCGATGACCGTCCCGAGCTGGGACCTGGGTATCTTCTCCGAGGCGGCGAAGGCCTACTCCCATCTGGATGCGCCGATCGTCCCGATCAAGGGCCCGGACTACAACCTCCTGGGCGACCACTTCCACCCGATCCTCGTGCTGCTCGGCCCGCTGTGGGCGCTGTTCCCCTCGGGCCTGACGCTCCTCATCGTCCAGGACCTCCTCCTCGCGGTGTCCGCCTGGCCCATCGTGCGCCTGGCGCAGCGCCTCACCCACCCGATGGTCGCTCTCGCCCTGGGCCTCACCTACGTGCTCAGCTGGGGATTCCAGGGGGCCGTCGCCGCGCAGTTCCATGAGATCGCCTTCGCCGTTCCCATGCTCGCCTTCGCCTCGGCGGCCTTCGTCGAGCGCCGGTGGCTGGCCGTGGCCTGCTGGTCCGCGCCGCTGGTCCTGGTCAAGGAGGACCTCGGCCTGACGGTCCTCATGATCGGCCTGGCCGTGGCCGTGCGGGGCCTGGGGGAGGTCAAGCGCGGCCGCGTGATCCACCCGGTCGGGCGCCTGACCACCTGGCAGCTCGGGCTCGCGCTCGCGGCCTTCGGCGTCGCCATGTTCTTCCTGACCACCATGGTGTTCCTGCCGATGCTCAACCCGGGCGGCTCGTGGGCCTACTCCATCGGGTCGGGTGGCGATACCGGCGCCCACCAGGACTTGCTCACCCGCCTGTTCTCCCCGGAGGTCAAGATCGAGACCCTGGTCGTGCTGCTGCTCACCGCCGGCGGCATCGGACTGGGCTCGCCGTGGATCGCCGTCGTGGCGCCGACGCTGGCATGGCGGCTCCTGGGCTCGGTGACCTTCTACTGGGAGTGGAAGAACTGGCATTACAACGCCGTGCTCATCCCGGTGGCGATCGGGGCGCTCCTCGACGTCGTCGCCGCCCTCAAGCGGCGGCGCGCGCGTCGGCCCGACGGCGCGGGCTGGCTGGGCGTGTCGCTGTGGGCCCGATGGGTCGCGCTGCTCGGCCTGGCCACCCCGATGCTCCTGGGAGTGGTGACCGCCCACGACCTCCCGCTGTGGCAGATGAACAACCGGGACTTCGGCAAGGCCCCGCAGCGAATGAGCGCTATTGAGACCGTCTACGACCTCATCCCCGAGGGGTCGACCGTGGAGACGGACCTCTCCCTCATGTCCTACCTGGTCCCGCAGGCCGACGTCGCCTGGGTGGGGACGGGCAGCGAGGCGCCGCAGTACGTGGTCATCGACGCCCGGTCGTCAGCATGGGGAGGCAATGCCCCGCGCGACGCCGCCGCTTGGATCGAGGGCCGCACCGGCCGCGACTACATCCTCATCTTCAACCAGGACGATCTCCAGGTCGCCCAGCTCGTCGGCGCCAACTGACATGCGCGCCTCCTCCACCCCCGACTGGCCCGCCCTGACGGTGGTGGGCCTGGGCGGGGTCATCGGCACCTCGCTGCGGGCGGGCCTGGCCGAGCTCATCGGCGCCTCGCCGTCGGGGATCCCCTGGGCCACGGCGACGGCGAACCTCACCGGCGCCCTCCTCCTGGGCCTCATCCTCGGCTGGTTCGCGGTGCCCGGGCGCCAGGCGGGCAGGTACCGGCTCGTCCGCCTGGGGGTGGGCACCGGACTCATGGGGGCACTCACCACATATTCGACGCTCATCAGCGAGACGCTGCGCCTCATCGACCAAGGGCGCGCGCTCCTCGGGGCCTTCTACCTCCTGGGCTCGCTTATCGCGGGCCTGGCGCTGGCGGGCCTCGGGCTGAGGCTGTCGGGGCTCCTCGAGGGACGGCATCGCACCCATCGCACTCATCGGGCCGACGGCGCCCGGGCTGGCACGACAGGCTCGGGGCCAGCATGAGCGGGGCGTGGGTATGGCCCCTCATGGCCCTGGCGGGAGGCGCGGGGGCGATCGGCCGCTACCTCGTCGACGGCCGCGTGACAGTGGCAGCGACCCGGGGCGGCTCGAGACCGTCAGGATCGTCGACGCCCGTGCCCGTGGGGACGATCGTCGTCAACGTCACGGCCTGCCTCCTCCTCGGCCTTCTCACCGGCTGGGCGCAGGCGGAGGCGACGGCGGGCGCCGCGCACCTGGCCCGCGTCCTCGGCACAGGCCTCATGGGCGGCTACTCGACCTTCTCGACGGCCAGTGTGGAGGGCGCGCGGCTCGCCTCGCTCGGGCGCTGGCGGGCGGCCGCCGCCCACGGCCTGGGCATGATGGCCGCCTGCCTGGCCTCGGGAGCGATGGGGATGGCCCTGGGCGCCTGGCTCGCCCACTGAAGGAGCGTCCCGGATCCGTCGCGATGGGCCGGACAAGCGGCCCCGGTCTCGCGTTGTCTGCCAGACTGCGGGTATGACCTTCTCGCAGGAGCCCGCCGCCGCGCCCACCGAGCCGATCCGTCCCGCCGTCCCGGACGGGGCGCCGCCGGCGCGCAAGAACAACCAGGCCATGGTCATCGTGCTGCTCATCATCATCGCGCTCCTCCTGGCCACAATCGCTGGGATCCTGGTGAAGCGGAGCACTGGCGGATCGTCGGCCGCCCCCACGACGACGGCGCCCCCGGCCGCCACGACGGCGCCTGCGCCCCCGGCACCCTCGCTCAGCCCCGAGCAGTTGCAGATCCTGCGCGACGAGCCCAAGCGCGACCCCAATGACGGCCAGGCCAAGGGCGCCGCGGACGCGCCGGTGGTCCTGACGATCTTCTCCGACTTCGGCTGCCCGTACTGCACGAAGTTCGCCCAGGAGACCGAGCCGGGTCTCAACGACCTCATCGAGAACGGCACTCTGCGGATCGAGTGGCGCGACCTCGCGCAGATCACCCCCTCCTCTCCACTGGCCGCCCAGGCCGGCATCGCCGCGGCGAACCAGGGCCGCTTCTGGGAGTTCCACGACGCCGTCTACGCGGCCGCCGATCCGACCGACCACCCCGAGTACACACAGGACAGCCTCGTGGCCTTTGCCCAGAGCGCCGGGGTGCCGGACATCGAGAAGTTCAAGGCAGACATGAGCGCTGACGCCACCGTCCAGGCGGTCGCCCAGGCGAAGGAGCACGCCCAGAAGATCGGGGTGACCGGCACGCCCTTCCTCATGATCAACGACACGTACATCAGCGGCTTCGCCCCCGCGGACACGGTGCGCGCCACCATCGCCGAGCAGGCCGCGAAGTAGCCCCCGCCGCCCACAGGGTCCTGGCGTTCGGTCGCGGAGAACCTGCGACGCCTGTCACAATAGGCGGGCCTCGGCATCGCGCCCATCGACGGGCGCGCGCCCACCCGGCACCGCATCACCCGAGGCATGGCGAAGGAGCACACATGGCGGATCAGACCGAGGCGAGCACCCGGACGGACAGCGGGACGGCGCAGGATTCACGCGGCGCGCTGAGCATTGGCGTGGACGTGGGCGGCACGAAGATCGCGGGCGGCGTGGTCGCCGTCGACGGCGAGGTGCTCGCCACGATCCGCCGCGATTCCCCCGCCAAGGAGCGCCAGGCGATCATCGACACGATCGTCGAGGTGGTCCGCGAGCTCAAGAACGATTTCCCGGCCTGCGCGACGGTCGGCATCGGCGCGGCCGGCTTCATCGCAGAGGACCGCAACACGATCGCCCATGGCACGAACCTCGACTGGACGGGGCTGCGCCTGGGCGACGCCATCTCCGAGCGCGTGGGCATGCCCGTTGTCGTCGAGAACGACGCGAACGCCTTCGGCTGGGCGGAGGTGCGCTTCGGCGCCGCCCAGGGCAAGCGCAACGCGCTGGTCGTGGCCATCGGGACCGGAGTGGGCGGAGCGGTCGTCGTGGACGGCAGGCTGCTGCGCGGCGCGCGGGGCTTCGCCGCCGAGATCGGGCATATCAACGTCGTGCCGGATGGGCGCCCCTGCGGCTGCGGCCTCAACGGCTGCCTCGAGCGCTACGCCGCGGGCACGGCCCTGGGCGTCAACGGCTGGGAGCAGGCGCGCTTCCGCCCCGCCTACGCCGCGCGCATCATCGAGCTCTCGGGCGGGGACGCCAACAACATCTCCGGCAAGGCCGTCACCGCGGCGGCCCGCGAGGGCGATCCCTGCGCCCTGGAGTGCTACGCCCAGCTCACCCACTGGCTGGGAGTGGGCCTGGCGGACCTGTGCGCGGTGCTCGACCCGGAGATCATCGTCATCGCCGGCGGCCTGGCTGAGGCGGGCGACATCCTCCTGGAGCCCACTCGGAAGGCCTTCGAGGCCAGCCTCACCGCCGGCGTCAACCGCCCGCCGATCCCGCTGGTGCTCGCCGCCGGCGGCCAGGAGGCCGGCCTCGTGGGAGCGGCCGACCTCGCCCGCCAGGGCTGAGCCCCGAGCGGCTCCCGACGGCGGGTCCGCCGTCGGGAGCCGCTCAGCCCTCGTAGTCGGGCTCGGCGGTGATGTCGCGCGCCATGTTGGAGAAGCGGGAGAGGTGGCCCTGGAAGGCCACGGGGATCGTCTTGGTCTGGCCGTTGCGGTGCTTGGCGACGATGATGTCGGCCTCGCCGGGGCGCTCCTCCATCGCGTAGTACTCGGGGCGGTGCAGGAGCATGATGATGTCCGCGTCCTGCTCCAGCGAGCCGGACTCGCGCAGGTCGGACATCTGGGGCTTGTTGCCGGTGCGCTGCTCGGGGCCGCGGTTGAGCTGGGCGACGGCGATCACCGGGATCTCCAGCTCCTTGGCCAGCAGCTTGAGGGAGCGGGAGAACTCGCTGACCTCCTGCTGGCGGGACTCCACGCGCTTGCCCGAGCTCATGAGCTGGAGGTAGTCGATGACGAGGAGGCCGAGGTCGTTCTGCTGCTTGAGGCGCAGCGCCTTGGAGCGGATCTCCGGCATCGTCAGGTTCGGGGAGTCATCGATGTACAACTGGGCGTTGGACACCGGGTTGTAGGCCAGCGCCACGTCCTGCCAGTCGCGCTCATCCATCTGGTTGGAGCCGCGCAGCTTGTTCATGGAGACCCCGGACTCGGCGGCCAGGATGCGCATCATGAGCTCCATGCGCCCCATCTCCAGGGAGAAGTAGCACGAGGGGATGCCGTGGTGGATGGACGCCGAGCGGCAGAAGTCGACGGCGAGCGTGGACTTGCCCATGGCGGGCCGCGCGGCGATGATGACCATCTGGCCCGGGTGGAGGCCGCCGGTGAGCTCATCGAGGTCGACGAAGCCCGTGGGCACACCCGTCATGGCGCCCTGCTCGCGGCTCTGCCCGGCCTCGATCTCGAGGTTGGCCTCGCCCAGGAGCTCGGAGATCGCGATGTAGTCCTCCTTCTCCCCCTCGGAGTGGGCGACGGAGTAGACCTCGGCCTCGGCCAGGGTGACGAGCTCGGCGATGTCCCCAGCGTCCTGGGAGTAGCCGAGCTGGGTGATGCGGGTGCCGGCCTGGACGAGGCCGCGCATGAGGGACTTCTCGCGGACGATGCGGGCGTAGTAGGCGGCGTTGGCGGCCGTGGGCACGCTCGCCATGAGGGAGGCGAGGTAGGGGGCGCCGCCGATGAGGTCGAGCTCGCCGCGCTTGGCGAGCTCGTCGGCGACGACGATCGGGTCGGCCGGCATGGAGCGGTTGTAGGCGTCGACGATGACGTCGAAGATCGACTCGTGGGCGGGCTGGTAGAACTCGTTGCCGCGCAGGATCTCCAGGACGTCGGTGATCGCCTCCTTGCTCAGCAGCATCCCGCCGAGCGTGGCCATCTCGGCCTCGTCGTCGTGCGGGGGGACACGGTCGAAGACGCCATCGAAGCGGGCCGCCGCCGATGGGCCGGACGCGCCCTGGCCGCCCCGCCCCAGCGCGCCGGACTCGTGAGGAGCGCTCACAGCGGTGCGGTCGATGACGTCGGTCATGGCTCCCCTTCCTCTCCGGCGCCAGGAGGCGCGCGCGCGACATTAGCCCCCACCTCCGGGCGCGGCAAACGCGCCCTGGGGGGATGTTGTGGGCAGACCACCGACACCTGTGGAAAGCGGTGGATAACCTGGGGGCGACGCGCCGCACAGCCTGTGGATAAAGTTGAGGTGACGACCTGCATGTTTTCGACGATCGTTGACATACCAGCGTGATCTCCGCGCGGAGCCCATGCTCAGACACCCACAGGACGATGCGACAAAATCCGTACAGAATCTGTGGATAACCTCGTTTTCCTGTGGAATAACCTCATCCTCGCCTTCAGGTCTGGACCACTCGGCTGTGGGTTGAGGCGAGCGCGAGACGCCCCCACGCCGCCATGAGCCGCCGTGGGAGACTGGGCCGCCCCCCCCCACGACCCCGGAGACGATGTGAGCAGATCAGCGCGCGATCACCACCCGCTCGGCGCGACGAGCCGAGACCGGGACGGCTCCACAGCCGCCCCCGATTCGGGGGGCTCCGCGAACCGCCGTCGCCTCGACCGCTCCATCCTGGGACTGGCGGTGCCCGCGCTCGGCGCCCTCGTGGCCGAGCCGCTGCTCGTGCTCGTGGATTCCGCGATGGTCGGTCACCTCGGCGCCACCTCCCTGGCGGGTCTGTCCCTGGCATCCACCGTGCTCACCACGCTCGTGGGCCTGTTCGTCTTCCTCGCCTACGCGACAACAGCGACAACGGCGCGCCTCTTCGGGGCCGGAGACCGGGCCGGGGGCCTGCGCGCGGGGATCGATGGGCTGTGGCTCGCCTTCCTGCTCGGAGTCGGCACAGCGATCATCCTGGAGGCGAGCGCGCCGTCGCTGGTGGGCGCCCTGGGAGCCCAGGGGGCGGTGGCCGACGCTGCCACTGCCTATCTGCGCGCCTCCGCGCCGGGCCTGCCCGGGATGCTCGCGGTCCTCGCCTCGACGGGCACGCTGCGCGGCCTCCTGGACACGAGGACGCCCTTCGTCGTCGCCACAGCCGGGGCGGTGCTCAACGCGACCCTCAACGCGGTGCTGCTCTACGGCGTGGGAATGGGGATCGCCGGCTCCGGCCTGGGCACGGCGCTCGCGCAGACCGCGATGGCCCTGGCGCTGGCTCGCCCCATCGCGCGCGCCGCTCGGGGCGCGGGGGCGCCGCTTCGCCCCCACCGCGCGGGGATCGGCGCGTCCCTGGGGGCGGGGGTGCCACTCCTCGTGCGCACCGTGTCGCTGAGGGCGGCGATCCTGCTGACGGTCTGGGCCGCGACTGCCCTGGGCGAGGCGCCGCTGGCGGCGCATCAGGTGGTCAACTCCCTGTGGACCTTCGCGGCCTTCGCCCTCGACGCGCTGGCTGTGGCGGCGCAGGCGCTGATCGGGACCGCCCTCGGGCAGGCCGATGCCGCGGGCTCGGCTGGCTCCTCGGGCGGCTCATCGAACGCGGGCGCGCCGGTTCTCTCCGTGGCCGCCGTCGTGCGCCGGACGGTCGCATGGGGCGCGCTCACGGGCGTCGCGCTGGGCGTCGCCATGGCGGCGGCCTCGCCGTGGCTGCCGCGCCTGTTCACCACCGACGCGGGCGTCGTGGGCCTCGCGGCACCGGTTCTGCTGGTGACCGCCTCGGCGATGCCGTTGGCCGGCGTCGTCTACCTGCTTGATGGGGTCCTCATGGGCGCGGGCGAGGGGCGCTACCTGGCGCGCGCGGGCCTGCTGACGCTTCTGCCCTACGCGCCGCTCGCGGTCGTGATCGGGCGCCTGGGCGCTGCCAACGGCGCGCAGGCCTTTGGCGGCCATGGCCTGCTGCTGCTCTGGGTCGCCTTCGCGTGGGTCTTCATGGGCGCGCGGGCGGCCACCACCGGCGCGCGAGCCCGCGCCTGGCTCGCCTGAGGGCGCTCAGCCGAGCTCGATGTACTCCACGATGGTGCCGTCGCCATGGCGGGCGACGGCGCGCGCGCCATTCGGGCCGGCGTCGGGGCCCTCGAGGATGCTCCCCCCGTGCTCCTCGATGGCGGCGATGGCGCTGGCCATGTCGCGCACCGCGATGGTGGCGGTGTGCGCGCGGATGTCGTCACCGGCGCCCTGGACGAGGATGAACTGGCCGACGCGGGCCAGGCTCATCGGCCCATAGGTGAAGCGGTGCTCCTGCTCGCCGGTCAGGCTCCGGTAGAGGGGCAGGGCGGCGTCGATGTCGTCGACGTACGCGCGGGCGAGGACGGTCACGATGTTCGAGTCAGCCATGCCCGGGCAACCCATGGCGACCGCCGGCTATTCCTCGGCCCAGCACAAGAAAATGGCCAGGTTTGAGGATTCCGTTTTCTGTCACCATGTCATGTCATACATGTGCACAGGTCAGAGCCTCTGGCTCTGCCGAGGTTGGTTCCACTGAGGCACCAGTGGCCCGAGCAATCCTCAAACCTGGCCACATTCGGGCCCGGAGGAACGCGTGAGGGCCCGCCCTGGCAGTCCAGGACGGGCCCTCAGGCGCGAGTGCTCAGCGAGCGGCGACGACGTACAGCTCCACCGGGGCGACGACGTCGGCGTGCAGGCGCACGGAGGCGCTGTGACGGCCGGTCGACTTGATCGGGGGAACGACGGTGATCTTGCGGCGGTCGATGGCGGGGCCACCGGCCTCCTTCACGGCGTCGGCGATCTCGGCGGTGGTGACGGAGCCGAAGAGGCGGCCGTTGGCGCCGGCCTTCGCGGTGATCGTCACGACGTTCTCGGTCAGCCAGGCGCGGGCGGTCTGGGCGTGCTCGAGGGACTCGATGCTGCGACGACGACGGGCCTCGGCCATCTGGTCGATCTGCTTCTGCGCGCCCTTGGTCCAGGGCGTCGCGAGCCTGCGCGGGACCAGGTAGTTGCGGGCGTAGCCGTCCTTGACGTCGACGACCTCACCGGCAGCGCCGAGGTCGGCCACGTCGTGGGTGAGGATGAGCTTGGTGGTCATATCCGTGCCTCCTTCTCAGCGAGCAGAGCTCGTGTAGGGCAGCAGGGCCATCTCGCGGGCGTTCTTCACGGCCTTGGCGATCTTGCGCTGCTCCTGGACGGAGACGCCGGTGACGCGACGAGCGCGGATCTTGCCGCGGTCGGAGATGAACTTGCGCAGCGTGGCGGTGTCCTTGTAGTCGATGACACCGACCTTGATCGCCTTGACGGGGCCGACCTTCTTCTTCGGCTTACGAAGCTGGGGCTTCGCCATAGTGGTACTCCTTGTTGCGAGCGCCGACGGCGCTCATACGAGATTGGTTTGTGGGTGTGGGAACGGGCGCGAGGCTCAGAACGGGGGCTCGTCACCGAAGGAGGTGGAGCCGCCCGTGGCCCATGGGTCGTCCGCGGCGCCGCCCCTGGGGGCGTTGTAGCCGGACTGGCCGCCTTGGTTCTGGCCGCCCTGGAAGCCCTGGCCGCCGCCCTGGTTGTTGTTCCAGGATCCGCCCTGGCCGCCCTGGTTCTGACCGCCTTGGTAGCCGCCGCCCTGGTTGCCGCCGAAACCGCCCTGGCCGCCCGTGCGGGTGACCTGGGCCTTGGCGCGGCGCAGTGACGGGCCGATCTCATCGACCTGCATCTCCACGACGGTGCGCTGAGCGCCCTCACGGTCCGTGTAGGAGCGCTGCTGGAGACGGCCCTGGGCGATGACGCGCATGCCCTTGGTCAGGGACTCGGCGACGTTCTCCGCGGCGTCGCGCCAGATCGAGCAGCGCATGAACAGCGTCTCCGCGTCCTGCCACTCATTGGTCTGGCGGTTGAAGGTGCGCGGCGTGGACGCGATCGTGAAGGACGCGACCGCCGCACCCGACGGGGTGAAGCGCATCTCCGGGTCCGCGGTGAGGTTACCGATGATCGTGATGACGGTGTCGCCGGCCATTTCGCTTCCTTCCCTTGAGTTGGCTCAGGCCTCGGGACGCAGGAGCTTGGTGCGCAGGACAGTCTCGTTGAGGCCGAGCTGGCGGTCGAGCTCCTGGGCGATCTCGGGCGTGGTGGTCATGTCGACGACGACGTAGAAGCCCTCGGAGCGCTTCTTGATGTCGTACGCGAGACGGCGCTTGCCCCAAACGTCGACCTTGTCGACCGTGCCCCCGTTGCTGGGGACGACCTGCAGCAGCTTCTCGAGCGACGGCGCGATGGTGCGCTCGTCCGTCTCGGGGTCGAGGATGATCATGATCTCGTAATGACGCATGCTTGGTACCCACCTCCTCTGGTCTCAAGCGGTCACGGTCTCTCCGTGACAGGAGGGTTGATGCGTGCGGCGCGCCGCCGGAGCGGGGTCGCCCAAGGGCGCACCGGGGCATGAGCCTACTCCAGGGCCGCCGCCGCCCGGAAGGCGGGGGCGGGCCCCCGGTCGTGCAGTGCGACACGTGCGGGGGTCCGGGCCATCGTCAGGCCTCAGTAGGCGAGTTCCGGGGAGTAACGCGGGTCCCAGCGCGGATCCCAGTAGGCACCGCGCTGCGGGGCGTTCCAGTTCTGCTGATCCGACTTGCCTCCCCTCTCCGGCAGGTCATTGCCGGGACCGCCGTCGCCACCATCGCCCTTCTCCGGGTCCTGCGGCCGACCGCTCGGTCCCCCGCCCGGCCCGCGCGTCGGGGCCTGCTGATTGGGCTCGGGCGTGAACCCGCGCTGGTTGTCCTGGCTCGGGGCTTGGGTCGGCGCCTCCTGCGTCGGCTCGACCGGCTGGACGGTGACCTCCGGCTCCGGGGTCGGGAAGGAGCCATCAGAGGTCGCGGGCGCCTGGGCGCCGCCGAGGGAGCCCGGTGTGTAGGACTCGGCCGTACGATCCGGGAACTGCTCGACGGGCAGGCCGTTCAGCGCGGTCTCCATATAGGAGGTGAAGATGTCCGCCGGATAGGTGGAGCCGGTGATCTCGGAGTACTCGCCCCACGGGGTGATCGACTCCTCCTCGCCATTGGCCCCCGTCTGGTAGAGCGTCACGGCCGTGGCGACCTGCGGGGTGTAGCCGACGAACTGGGCCGACTTGTTGTCCGATGAGGAGCCCGTCTTGGCCGCGACGGGCCGTCCGAGCCGCAGCGCGGTGGTGCCGGACCCCTCGTTGACCACCTGCTGCATCGCATAGGTGGCATCGGCCATGACGCCGTCGGAGAAGACCTTCTCACCGTTGGTCGACGCTGTGTAGGACACGTTCTTGCCGTTGGCCGAGGCGATGATATGCGTCTGGTGGCGTGTGCCCTGCGAGGCGAAGGTCGCGTAGGCCGTGGCGATATCGATCGTGTGCGGAGAGGCCGAGCCGAGCACGCTCTGAGTGTTGGGATCCTTCATACCCGCCGTGTCTTCCGGGTACCCGGCCCTCGTGGCCACCTCGTTGGTGGTCTCAGGTCCCACATCCTTATTGAGCTGAAGATAGGGCGTGTTCACCGAATAGGTGGTGGCAGTGACGAGGTTAGCCCATTTGAACTGGGCGTTGCCGAAGTTGACGTACTTCTGGCCCTCGATCGTCATGGGCGAGGTCCCCGGATAGCCGTTGGCCAGGGTGGCGCCATTCTCCAGAGCGGCTACGAGCGCGAAGGGCTTGAAGGTCGAGCCGGCCTGGGCCACGGCCCCCGTGGACGAGTTCAAGCCTCCGGTGAGGTAGTCACTCCCCCCATAGAGAGCGAGGATGCCACCGGTCTTCGGGTCGATCGACACCAACCCGACTCTCAGATTGGGCGAGTACCCCTCAGGCAGGCTCTGAACTGCGGCGATGGCCGCGTCCTGGTCGGTCTTGTTGATCGTGGTGACGATCGACAGACCGCCGGTGTCGATCTGCTGATCGGTGAGCCCCGCCGTCGTCGTGAGTTCCTCGCGGACCATCTGGAGGAGATAGCCGTTGGGGCCCTTGTAGGTCTCGTCGTTGGTGACGTCGATCGTGGCGGGGAAGGTCGCGGAATCGTACTCGGCCTGGGTGATGTAGCCGTCATCGCGCATGAGGCCGAGCACGCGGTTCCAGCGGACGTGGGCCTGGTCCTCGTCGATCGCGGGGTCCCACGCAGAAGGCGCGGGCAGAATCCCAGCCAGAAGGGCGGACTCGGAGTAGGTCATCTGGGAGGCCGGGTGACCGAAATAGGCCTGGCTGGCGGCCTCGATGCCGTAGGCGGATCGGCCGAAGTACACCGTGTTGAGGTAGGAGCCGAGGATCTCCGCCTTGGTCTTCGATCGGTCGATCTTGAGGGCCATGATGGCCTGCTTGAACTTGCCCGTGTAGGAGCTCGTCGTATCGACGTAGTAGTTCTTGATGTACTGCTGGGTGAGGGTGGAGGCTCCCTGGGTGCCCCCGCCACTGGCGTTGTTGACGAGGGCCCTCAGGATTCCCTTCGGGTCCACACCGCTGTTGGTGTAGAAGCTCCGGTCCTCGGAGGCCACGACGGCGTTGCCCACATGGGACGGTAGCGTCGAGGCATCGATGATCGTGCGGTTGACCTCGGCGAACTGCCCCATCTGGGTGGTGCCGTCGGCGTAGTAGACAGTGGTCGTCTGCGCCTGGGCGAACTCGCTGGGCTCGGGCACCTTGATCGTCGAGTAGGCGTAGACGAACAGGCCCAGCACCGCTGCGATGAAGAGGAGGGTGGAGCCCAGGCAGAAGCGCCAGCTCGGGATCCAGCGGTGGATCGGTCCCTTGCCGCGCCTGGGGTAGTTGAAGATCCTCCTCAGGCCCTTGGGGGCCGGGGCAGCGCTCGCCGCCGCGGCCCTGGCGGCCTTCTTGGCCGCCCGGGCGTCGCGCGCGCCGCGGCCGCCCGTGGGAGCCTTGCGGCCGCGCTCCTGCCTCCCGGAGCTGGCCGCCTGGGCGAGGCGGCCACCGTGGGGACGATTGCCTCCTGGGTTCGCGTTGACTGTCACGCGCTCCTCATTCCTGCAGTGCCGGTCGGATCGCTGGGATTCAGGGTTGGGGGGCCCAACGAGCCATCGTGCAGCCCCAAGTATGGCCGGGAAGTACCCCCAGGGGGCAAGAGAAGGACGATGGGATCACGACTCGACGTCGGCTCGCCACGCCCGGCGCCCCCTCTGATCGGCGTTATTACAGGCCACGGCATCCTATGGCGCCCGTCACTCGGACGTCGGTCACATCCGGTGGGATCCTGCCCGCTCCCGCTGGACCGGGCGGAATAGGCCGTGGGACCCCTCCGCCGCCCGCCTGACGCGCCTAGGCTCGGGGCATGGACTCTGCCGCCGCCCCTTCCGCTCCGCTTCCCGCCACCGCGCTCACCACCCCGACCGACGCCATGCGGGCGGCGATCTCCCTGCGACTCCAGCTCCTGGGCATCCCCGGCCCCACGGGGGCCACCTCCACGGAGATCGACCAACTGGTCTCACCGATCATCGCCCGCGAGCGCGAGCTCTCCCGCCGCCTGGCCAACCGCCACTGCGCGGCGGACCACCGCATCCAGGACTTCCTCGACTCCTACCTGTCCGGCACCGGCACCAGCGCGCGCCTGCCCCGGGCCACCTTCGTCCTCGACCAGCCCGGCATCGCCCAGGCGCTGTCCCTGCCGGCGGACGGCAACCGCTTCGTCTCCGACTACGTCGAGTCCTACCGCGTCCTGCAGGGGGTTCTGCACAACCCGCGCAATGACCGGCGCACGACTGCGGGCGTCTTCCACGTCGCTGAGGGCGGCCTGCCCATTCCGGACGACAAGATCGCCGTGCCCAAGGAGGTTTTCGGGCGCCTCCTGGAGCGCGCCGTCGACGCCCCGGCCGATCTGCTCGCCCTGCCCTGGACGGCCGATCGCCCGCAGGCCGAGCGCGCCCATTGCTTCGTGTCCCTCCTCCTGCGGCCCGTCGTCGTGCCGGAGGTGCCGGGCTTCTCCGACGCCCGCTCCATGGAGATCCGCTTCATCGCCCCGGGCGGGCTCGTGTCGAACCTGGACTTCGTCGAGGGGATCTTCGGCAACGGCGGTGACCCGTACCTGCCGGAGAACGACGCCTCCCTGGAGCCGGGCACGTGGACGGGCCACACCGGCTGCGTCATCCTTGCCCCGCACCTGACCCGCCTGACGAAGAAGGAGCTCGGCCTGCCCTCGTGGGAGGAGGCCACGGAGCGCCAGCGCCGCGACGGCATGTGCTACCAGTCCGCCGACGAGCTCTACAACGGCGGCAAGGCCTTCAAGTGCGTGGCCCGCGACGAGCGCGGCGTCATCGTCACCGTCATCGCGGACAACTACTTCGGCTACTGCAAGAAGGAGGTCAAGACCCAGATCGGGTACTCGGCCAACCTCTTCGGCTGCGTGGAGGAGGAGCACGCCGGTGGCGCGATCGCCTTCCCGCGCTACGACCTGGGCCGCGAGTTCCGCGACGTCCACACGCCCGAGGGCACGACGATCGCCGCGGTCTTGGAGGCCAACCCCGGGCGCTTCGAGCTCCTGCCCGAGGGGCACGCCCGCGACCTGCTCGACGACGCCGTCGTGCTCGTGCCCGGAGGGGCCTTCTACTCGATGCTCACCCGCACGATCCAGTGGGCCGATGACGCCGGCGAGCACTCGATCCCGCTGCTGGCGGGGCGCACCTACGTGACGCCGTCGGGATACCAGGTCCACTGCAAGGCGGCGGTGGGCAATCCCAAGCAGTGGCACATGATCGGCACCGCCCCCTGGCACACGCAGCTGCACAAGCCGGCCACGGTCTCGGGCGGCGGGAAGTCGGAGATCTCCAAGTCGATCCTCGACGCCTTCGTGTTCGGCGAGGCCTATATCGCGGACGTCGAGAAGGACTTCGACGCCGTCCAGGAGATCCTCGACGGCGACTACACCGACCGCTTCGTCGACGAGGCCAACAAGAGCTCGGACCACCGGCCGATCCTCTCCGAGCGCCGCAGCCTGGGCAGTGTCATCAAGCTGCTGACGCCGTCGGAGATGTACACGGCCGAGTACAACGCGTTCCTGGAGTCGATCCCGGCCCATATCAAGGAGCTCATCTTCACGGTCAAGCGCTACTACCGTCCGGAGTGGGGCGGCGACTGGCGCTCGCACTTCTCCGTGGGGGTCATGAACGGGCGCCAAGCCAACTCGCTGCGCCTGGACGGGGACACCGTCAAGGTGAACATGCTGCGCGTGGGCTTCGATGACGACGGCGCCTGGCGGCTGTTCTCGCTGCGCCCGGACTTCGCCGCGGCGGCCAAGGTGCAGACGGAGGATGACATCACCGCCTCGACGGTGGCCCCCGCCCTGGAAGGCGACGCGGGGAAGAGCGAGGGGGAGGCCACAGGCCTCAGCCGCAAGTACGTCACCAACTGCGAGAGCCTCCTCTTCCAGCGCCCCGACGACGCGATCGTGCGCGGCTATGACAAGCAGACGGAGTCGGACATGTCCGGCACGGGCCTGTTCATCTCCAACTTCCAGCCGCTCACCCCGGCGGACGCCCGGGCGATGGCGGAGGACGCCCCGGGCCTGTCCGAGTTCACCGAGCCCATGCAGGACCTGGTGCGCCGCGCGGCAGCCCTGCCGGACGGCCCGGACGCCGACCATGAGACCTACTGGGTGTCCACCGCGGACCCCCGGCTCGTCGGCGGCACCCCCACGAAGAACCCGCGCTACCTGCAGGTGCGCCCGGATATCGCCTCCCCCGAGCATGTGCGCCTGGCCGAGCTGGCCAGCCACCTCTACGCCGGTGTCCCCCTGGACGAGCCGATCCGCCACAGCGTGGACGTGGTGGCGGCCGGGCGGCGCAACAACCCGCCGGAGCCGGGCGTGCCGGCCCTGTGCGCCTACAACCCCCTGCATTTCATGGAGCTGCCCGAGCTGTTCATGGAGTTCATCTCCTCGATGACCGGCAAGTCGCCGTCGACGACGGGCGCGGGCAGCGAGGGGGCGCTGACGAAGTCCCCGTTCAACGCGCTGCCCCCGGTCTACGACCTCAACGCGGCGCTGCTGTCCTACGCGCTCAGCGGCTACGACGGGTGGCTGTCCTCGGCCGGCTACATCGGCCCGAAGGTGAAGGTCGCTCACGACATCTCCATGCTCGTCCCCGAGATCTTCTCCCGCATGGAGCGCGACGAGCGCGACGCCCACCAGCTCATCGAGGCCGGCTACCTGGAGAAGATGGAGGACTACGTCTTCGAGGGGCGCACCATCCAGGCCTCGCGCCTCGGCTACCGCATGAACCAGGCCTTCGCCTCGACGTTCTTCGGGCGGATCTTCCTGCACCCGGACGTGGTCTTCACCAAGGAGATGCTGCGCCCCGAGCTGCAGGACCCGGAGGTCTTCGCCGACTCCATCGACGTCATCGTCACCACCCATGAGGTGGTGGCCCGCAAGTACGTGGCCGACGGCTCGATCGAGCAGGCGGTGCCGCCGCTGCGCGCCCTGCTGGAGATCATGGCCGACGGCGCCTCCCGCGAGGGCTGGACGCTGGCGAGCCCGGAGTTCCGGGCGCTGTTCGACCGCGAGGCGATCCTCGCCTCCGACTGGTACGCCGCGCGCGTGGACGCCAAGGTCCGCCGGGATGTCGCGGTGGCCGACGGCGCGATCGCCGGCCTCACGCGCTTCCTCACCACCGAGGGCAACGAGGTGCCGGTGGAGCGCCTGGGCGTCGAGTCGCGGCTCGCGGCGGCCCGCGCCTGGCGCGAGCGGGTGGGCTCGGACGCCTACCGGGCCTCCCTCGTGGGCACGCTCGGCCTCCAGCCCGAGCTGGCCTGAGGGGACGGCGCCCCTGACCCTCTAAGCGGGCCGGGGGCGGCCCCCGAGGGCGCGCACTCCGGAGCGGTAGCCAGCGACAACGGCGAGCACCATCGCCACCAGGCCGATCTGCACGGGCCGCGACCATCCGCCGTCGGGGAGGATGAGCACGGCGACGCCGGCGGCGAGGCACTCGGCGATGTTGAACAGCACGTCGTAGATGGAGAAGGCACGGCCGCGGAAGGCGTCGGCGGCATCCGACTGGACGATCGTGTCGACGGCGATCTTCGCTCCCTGCACACCGATCCCGAAGATGAACAGCCCCACCATGAACGGGAGTCGCGCGTGGGTGGCGGCGATGAGCACTTGCCCGGCCGCCCCGCCGAGGAGGCAGGTGATGACCCAAGTGGCGGGCGTGATCCGCTCGTGGGCGATGGGGGTGAGGATGACGGCGAGGAAGTGGCCGGCCAGTATCGCCCCCATGAGGGCGCCGAAGTTCGCCAGGCCCGCGTCGGCATCGGCGTCGGGGGCCAGGAGATTGCGGCTGGCCAGGATGATGGTGATGAGCTCCATGCCGTAGACGAAGCGGTGCAGGGCCATCGTGCCCAGTGCGAGAGCGGGGGTGCCGCGGCGCACGAGGTAGCGGATCGCGGCGGCCAGCTCAGAGACCGTCGAGGTGAGGGCGGCGCCGAGCGTGCTGTCGCCGTCAGCGGCCCGGGTGCTGAGAGCCGGGGCGGGCCCTCCTGGGGCGGGCCCTGCTGGGGCGGGCGCGCCGTCGTCGGCGCTGCTGGGCAGGCGCGCGGGGCCGAGCTCCCCCGGGGCGAGGCGGGTGACCAGGAGCGCGGCCAGGGTGTACATGGCGACGGCGCTGAGCAGGCTCGCGGTGTCCTGCGCCGTGCCTGCGGGGAGGAGGAGGCGCAGGATGACGCCGATGATCGCGCCGATGGCGCTGGCAACGCCCCCGAGGGTCGGCACGATGGAGTTGGCGGTGAGCAGTCGCGCGGGGCTGATGATCTGGGGGAGGCCTGCGGAGAGCACGGCCAGGAGGAAGCGGTTGATCCCCATGACCACGAGCACGAGGACATAGACCACCGGGCCGATCCCGGCCAGGTAGAGCGCGACGGCGGTGGCGCCGATGAGCCCGGCGCGCGCCAGGTTGCAGCGCAGGATGATCTGGCGGCGCCGCCAGCGGTCGATGAAGGGGCCGGTGAAGGGCCCGACGATGCTGAAGGGCAGGAGCATGACCACCAGGGCGAGAGCCACCCCGGCCGCGCTGGTCATGTTCTGGGGCGCGAAGAAGAACAGGGTGGCCAGGCCCGCCTGGACGAGACCGTCGCCGGTCTGGGAGATGAGCCGAACGCCCAGCAGGATGCGGAAGGCGCGGGTGGCCCCCAGGTCCTTCAGGTCGCCGACGAGCCGCATATCCTCCATCCTGCCCGATCCGCGGATCAGGCGGGAGGGACTGGGCGCGGCAGTTGGCGGCGGCTCAGACGCAGCGGGCGGACAGGACGTCGTCGATCGCGAGGAGCTCGTCCAGGACCCCGGGGGCGGGGTCGCCCTCGACGTCGACGAGGGTGACGGCGAGGTCGCCGCGGGACTTGTTGAGCAGGTTGGCGATGTTCTGGCCGTGCCCGGCGACGAGGGTGGAGACCTGGCCGACCATGTTGGGCACGTTTCGGTTGACGATGACGAGCCGGTGGGTGCCCTCGGCGCGGGCCATGACCGCCTCGGGAAGGTTGACGGAGTTGTGGATCTGGCCGTCCTCCAGGTAGCCGCGCAGGGAGTCGGCGGCCATGATGGCGCAGTTGCGCTCGGCCTCCTTGGTGGAGGCGCCCAGGTGCGGCAGGGAGATGCAGCGGGGGTGCTTGTGGACGGCCGGGGAGGGGAAGTCGCAGACGTAGCCGCCCAGGGTCTCCTCGTCGAGGGCGGCGACGACGGCGGCCTCGTCGACGATCTCGGCGCGGGCGAAGTTGAGGATGACGGCGGTCTCCTTCATGAGGCCGACGCGCTGGGTGGACACCAGGCCGCGCGTGGACTCCAGGAGAGGCACGTGGACGGTGAGGATGTCGGCCCGCTTGAAGACCTCCTCCATGGACTCGGCGCGCTCCACCTCGGCGCTCAGGTGCCAGGCGGACTCGACGCTGATGGCCGGGTCGTAGCCGATGACGCGCAGGCCCAGGCTCAGCGCCGCGTTGGCGACCTGCACGCCGATGGCGCCCAGGCCGACGACGCCGAGCGTGCGGCCGGGCAGCTCGAAGCCGACGAACTGCTTCTTGCCGGCCTCGACGGCCTTGGCCATCTCGGCGGCGTCGCCGTCGAGCGTGTGGGCGAAGCGCGCGGCGGGGATGAGGTTGCGCGAGGCGATGAACAGGCCAGCCAGGACGAGCTCCTTGACGGCGTTGGCGTTGGCGCCGGGGGTGTTGAACACGGGGACGCCGCGCTCGGTGAACTCGTCGACCGGGATGTTGTTGGTGCCGGCGCCGGCGCGGGCCACGGCCAGGACGGAGTCGGGGATGGGGGTGCCGTGCAGCTTGGCGGAGCGCAGGAGGAGCGCGTGGGGCTCGGTGATGCCGCCGCCGACCTCGTAGCGCTCATCGGGCAGGCGGGACAGGCCGGCGCCGGAGATCGCGTTGAGGGTCTTGATGCGGAATCGCTCGGGCTTGGGGGGCACGGGGGCGTTCATGGTTCTCCTGTGTGCTGATCGGGTGTGTCGGTGAGGCGCCTGCTCAGGCGTGGGCGCGCTCGAACTCGGCCATGTAGTCGATGAGGGCGGCGACGCCGTCGGCCCCCATGGCGTTGTAGATGGAGGCGCGCATGCCGCCGACGCTGCGGTGGCCCTTGAGGTTGACCAGGCCCGCGTCGGCGGCGCCGGCGAGGAAGTCGGCGTCGAGGGCGGGGTCGGCGAGGGTGAAGGGGATGTTCATCCAGGACCGGGAGCGCGGCTCGACGGGGTTGGCGTAGAAGTCGGAGGAGTCGATGGCCTCGTAGAGGGAACGGGCCTTGGCCTCGTTGGCGGCGCCGATGGCCTCCAGGCCGCCCTGCTCCTCCATCCACTCCATGATGAGGCCGAGGAGGTAGATGGAGAAGGTGGGCGGGGTGTTGAGCATGGAGTCGTTGGCCGCCATGGTTCTCCAGTCCCAGATGGCGGGGACGTCCGGGCGGGCGCGGTCGAGGAGGTCGTCGCGCACGAGCACGACGGCCAGGCCCGCGGGGCCGAGGTTCTTCTGGGCGCCGCCGTAGACGACGCCGAAGCGGGAGAAGTCGACGGGCCGCGAGAGGTAGGTGGAGGAGAAGTCGGCGACGAGCGGGATGTCGCCGGAGTCGGGGATGTAGGGGAACTCGACGCCGCCGATGGTCTCGTTGGGCGTGTAGTGGAGGTAGGCGGCGTCGGCGGGGACGGCAAGCGAGGCGGGGTCCGGGGTGGTGGTGTAGTGGGAGGCGGACTCGTCGGCGATGGTGGCGACGTTGAGGCCCTGGCGCGTGGCCTCCTTGGCGGCCTTGGTGGACCACTGGCCGGTGTTGATGAAGGCGGCGGTGGCGCCGGGGGCGGCGAGGTTGGCGGGGATGGCGGAGAACTGGCCGGTGGCGCCGCCGGCCAGGAAGAGGACGCGGTAGTTGTCCGGCAGGGCGGCGACGCGGCGGAAGGCCGCCTCGGTCGCGGCCGCGCAGGCGACGAAGTCCTTGCCCCGGTGGGAGTCCTCCAGGACCGACATGCCGGTGCCGCGCCAGTCGGTGAGCTCGGCGGCGGCGCGCTCGAGGACGGGCAGGGGGAGTTGGGCGGGGCCTGCGGAGAAGTTGTGGACGCGCATGGGGCCAGTATGCCCATGGACGCGCCATGCGGGCGTCATCAGTCCACGAGGGGGCCGGGCGCGAGGAGGCCCGGGCGACGGCAGGGTGGTGCGGGTGGCGGGTTGGGCGCGGCGAGCATCGTGGGGTGCCTCCCGCACCGGTGGTTGCGCGCAGCACCGTGGGGTGCGGGGAGAACGCAACCCAAGGTGCTCAGCGCACCCGTCGGCGAGACAGGCCAAGGCCGGGCTCGGCGATCCAGATGCTCAAGCCACCATGTCCGCGATGTCGACTCTGCGCTTGAGGTCGTGGCCCCAGGCATAATCACCAGTGCGGCGCTGCGCCTGCCCGAGGATGATGGAGGGAGCGACCTCCAGTTCCTCAGCAAGGCGCTTGACCTCCGCGAGGCTGCGCCGCTGAGGGAGACGCTCGGCGTAGTCCTCTGGAACGAGGAGCCGGGCGGCGAAGGCGTCCGCCTCCTCCTCGATCGCGCCCTCCACTCCCTGGAGGTAGAGGCCCTTGGGGTCGTGAAGGAGGACATGCCCGATCTCGTGGAAGAGCGTGAACCACAGTTGGTCGTCGCTCTTCCACAATCCGGAGAGCTGGATCACTGGATGGCCGCCGATCCACCGGGTGGCGCCATGGATCCCCAGCCCTGGCACGGCTGGGACAAGGGCGAGGACGACGCCGCACTCCCGCAGTCGCTGCTGCGCTTGACGGACGCCCTCGGCTGGCGGAAGGACGGTGAGCCTCCGAAGGTCGGGAAGCGCTGATTCCACGCGGGACCGCTCATATCCGGCGAGCGAGTCCATGTGAGCGTCGCGCTCAGCGAGCCGGAGCCAGGCTGCCAGGGCGGGTGCGTCGTCGCGCCCCACTGCGGAACGCCGATAAGCCACAGAGCCCTTCTCCCAGGTGGACTGGAAGGCGTCGAAAGTACCGACTTCGAAGAAGCGGAGCAGATCCTTCACCGTGCCAGCCTTGTCTCTCGCACCAGCGGCAATCACGCCGGATTTCCGCAGGTAGGAGAGGGGAAAGGCCTTGGCCTGCTCGAACTGCCCCGCCAGGTCCTCGGCCGCGCGCCGACGGGCCAGAGCCTCGCGATAGCCCGCTTCGTGAAGGTTCCAGATCCTGGCGGGCACGCCCGTCACGTTCTCCAGCCGAAGCGCGAGGTCGTGGCTGAGCGGCGCCTTGCCGTGGAGGAGCTCACTCACATGCTTGCGGGAGACGTCGAGCCTGCGGGCGAGCTCAGCCGCGTTGACGCCCTCATCCTCCATCCACTCCGCGACGAAGTCTCCGGTGGGCACGATGTAGTCGGGATAGTGAGTCATGACGGCCCTCCTCGGGGTGCGGTGGATTAGTGATAGTCGACGATGTCGGTCACGAGAGCGACCACAGGGGTGCCGCCCTCGTCGACGACGATGAGGCGCCAGTTGCGGCCGAGCCGTGCGGACCACTGCCCAGCACGATCTGCGGTCAGTTGCTCCCATCTACCGGTGCCGTGGAGGAGCCCGGCGAACGATTCGACGTTGTACAGCTCGGTGATGCGCAGCCGGAGCTTCTTGGCCACGGCCGCGTCGAGCTGGCGCTTCATCTGGCGCTCGTTGGTGCAGATCGTCTGGATCTTGCGATCCGCGTACCTGACCTCCATGCGTACTATGTTACCCGATTCGTAACGAATCTTTCAGATTAGAGGGTGGCGTTCGGGTCACAGCTTGCCTGAGAGGTTCTATCCGCCCCTCCACGGCGGGCGGCGCAGATCCTCAGCACGAAGTCGCGCACCGAGAGCAGCGATCTCCGTTGGCAAGCACCAAGCCGCAACACACCCCATCGCTCAGGCTCCAGTCACTTGCCATGTAGGCAAGTCATCTGAGAGACTTGCCTATATGGAAAATAATTTGCCCCAGTCCCGCGACGACACGTCCGTGAACGCCGCTGAGGCGCGCCAGACGCTGAGGGCGCTGGGTGCCGACCAGTCCGACCTGGCCGCGCGCGTGGCGACACCCGCGTGGTACCACCCTGCCATGGGTGGACTGGCCGCAACGGAGACGCTTGCCCTCGGGCTTCTTCCGCCAATGTTCTCGGCGCTGATTGTGACCGTCTGCGTCACCCTCATGCTCTTGTCCCTGCGCTCTTACGAGTCCCGCTGCGGGGTCTCGATCCAATCCTTCCCGGGACCGCACAGCAGACACCAATTCGCCGTGGCCATGACCATCGTCATGGCCGGGCTGAGCACCGCCCTGGCAGCCAATCTGCTCCACTTGTCCTCCTGGTGGGCCGTGGGCGCGGCTGTGGTGGTGGCCGGCGCCGTCGTGGTGTTCGGCCACCTGTACGACAACGCGCTGCGCCAAGACCTCGCGCAGGGGAGGTGAGACGGTGCCTAGAGGTACCGCGCCAGCGTTCAACGAGGTCATCCACTCGCCGACCCGCTTGCGCATCTGCTCGCTGCTGCGAACCGCGGAACTGGAGTTCGGGGTTCTCAAGGAGATCCTGGCGATCAGCGATGCTGCCCTGTCGAAGAACCTCAAGGTCCTATCCGATGCTGGCTACGTCGAGATCCGCAAGGACAGGTCGCCCGATCGTCATGACCGCCGCCAGATCACCTGGGCGAGCCTGACCAAGGACGGTCGCAAGGCCGTCCAAGCGCACCTGGCCGCCTTGGAGGAGATCATCTGCTCGGGCGCCGACGGCGCGCACTGAGCCCCGATGCGTCCGAACGAGCGAACCCTCGCCACGCATCACTGAAGGCCTTACTATCTACAGTGAGGGCGTCAGTTCCTACAGTGAGCGCCGGGTTCCTTGAGTGAAAACTCCACTGAGGCGCGGCGGCGCCGTAGCGATGCGCCCGTCAATGGCGGCGGAGGCGCAGGGCGACGATCCGGCCGATGATGGCCGCGAGCGCGACAAAGAGCACCCAGCGGACAGTCCCGAGCCAGCTCTGCGGGAGGAAGGCGTAACTCAGGCAGCAGACGAGGGCCCACGCGCTGAGCATCCTCATCTGCGGGGTTCCCCAGAGACCCGGGTGCGGGCGGAGAGTGGGCCGGGAGGCTGGTTGAGATGGCATGGGAGCCTCGATCCTGACCGCCGGCGCGGTCACTGCCCATTGTGCTCCCGCATACAGGTCTTTTCGTCCCATGCCCGGCAGGCGATCACCGTCATGCGCCCCAAGGCACTGGCCCTCATGCGCGGGCAGGGGCACGCGTGCCGGCAGCGCGATGGCACGGCACGCTCAGGTTGGCAGCGCCTCCGCAGATTCCGCATGATTCCAACGTTCCGCATTCCGTCTCGCGTCGCTGCGAACTCTCCCGTGTGCATCGCCGCAGGAAATGCACACGGGAGACCCGCCGACCTCGGAACCCGATCAGAGAAACGTTGAAACGACGCGGATTCTGATCCGGCCATCGTCGGCTGAGCGTGCCGAACCCACGGCAAGCAGCAGTCGGCGGGCCGGGCTTGTCAGCCCGACCCGCCGGTCAGTGGTCCGCAGCGCGGCAGCGCGGCTCGCGCGCGGCCCAGTAGCGCTCAGCCCGCTCAGCGCGACATCAGTGCGCGGAGTCGCCCGACCGCGTCACGCCCTTGCCGCCCTCGTTGCCCAGCAGGTCGCTCACGGGCTTGCCGAGGAAGGCCTGGGTGAGGCCGTCGAGCTGGGGGATGACGGAGGCGGCCATCTGGGTGATCTTGCCGGCGCCATCGGCGGAGACCACCGTCATGCCCTCGATGCGGCCCATGGGCTCGGCCAGGGCGCGGGCGATCTCGGGGAGGACGTCGATGACCTGCTTGGCCTTCGCGGCCTCGCCGTAGCGCTCCATGGCCTCGGCCTGCGCCTTCGTGGCCTCAGCGGCGGCCAGGCCCTTGGCCCGGGAGGCCTCGGCCTCAGCCTCACCGGCGGCGCGAACAGCCTCCGCCTCGGCCAGGGCACGGGCCTTCGTAGCGGTCGCCTCCGCCTCGGCGAGGCGCGCGGTGGCGCCGGCCTGGGCCTCGGCGTCGAGGCGCTTGCGCTCGGCGGCCGCCTCAGCGGCGTTGATCTGCTCGGCCTTGGCGGCCTCGGCGCCGCGGGTGCGGGCGTAGAGGTCGGCGTCGGCGGGCTTGCGGACCTCGGTGTCGAGCTCGCGCTCGCGCAGGTCGGCGCGGGCCTGGGCGGCGCGCTGCTCGATCTCGGCGACCTTCCGGTCGTTCTCGGCCTTGGCCAGGGGGCCGGCGGCCTCGGCGTCTGCCTGGGCGGCGTCGATCTCCTTCTTCAGGGCCGCCTTCTTGATGGCCAGGTCGCGCTGCTGCTGGGCAACCGTCGCCTGGGACGTCGCCTCGGCCGCGGCGGCCAGCGCCTCGGCGTTCGCAGTGGCGATACGCGCCTCCTGCTCGACGCGCTTGCGCTCGGGCACGCCCAGGGAGGCGATGTAGCCGTCGTTGTCCTCGATCTTGTTGATCTGGAGGGTGTCGATAGCCAGGCCCATGCCGGCCAGAACGGTCTCGGCGCCGTCGAGGACCTGCTGCTGGAGGGCCTCGCGGTCGCTGATGAGGTCGGAGACGGTCATGGCGCCCACGATGGAGCGCAGGGTTCCCTCCAGTGCCTCGGTGGTGGCCTCGGCGATGGCGCCCTCGATCTGGGCCTTGCCCATGAAGCGCTGGGCGGCGGCGCGGATCGCGGCGTCGTTGTCGCCCACCTTGATGGCGGCGACGGCGGAGACGAACACCTTGATCTTGTTCTTGTCCTCGGCCTCCACGCCCAGGGCAACGGTCTGCTGGGTCATGGGCAGGTAGCGGATGGTCTGGAGGATGGGCCACACGAAGTCGCGGCCACCGGGGAGGATGATCTTGACATCCCCGGTCTTGGCGCTTCCGGAGACCATACCGACCTCGTTGGGCGGGATGACGACGAATCGACTCGCGGCGAAGACGCCGATGAGGACGACGAGCGCGATCGCCGCGACGGCGATGAGGATGATGCTCAGCATGGGTGAGGGAACCTTTCTCGATTCAGGAATCGGTCTTGTTGATCAGGGACGATGGGCGCCGCAAGGGCGGCTGGCGCCTTACTCGCCGGCCAGGGCGAGCCGCGAGACGACGACGTGGATGGCGCCGCGCTCATCGCGGCCGGCGTCGACGACGGTGACCGCCTGGCCCGCTCGCAGCGCCTCGTCGCCGCTGGCCACGAGCTGGTGCTGGCCGCCCCGTGGGGCCTCGACGAGCACCTTGCCCCTGCCATCGCGCCACCACAGGACGGTGGCGGGGGCGGCGACGAGCTCGGAGGCCTCCAGGGGAGCGAGCACCTGGGGGCCGCGCCGCCGCAGCGCCCTCCAGCCGGCGCGGGTGAGCGCGCCCGCCGCCAGGGCGGCCGCGAGCGCGAGCCCGACGGCGGGCCACCTGGGCAGACTGGCGGCCCGGGTGACGATGAAGCCGGTGAGCCCGGCGGCGGCGAGCCCGACGGCGATGACGGGCGCGGCGCCGTCGAAGAGCGCGTCGAGGAAGTCATCGAGGATGACGACGAGCAGCATGAGGAGGACGCCCGAGCCGATGAGGCCCAGGAAGAGAGGCGTCAGGGTCATGGTCTTATCTCAGCGGTGCCGGGCGGGCGCGTCCAGTGGGAGAACTCCCCGCATTCCGGGCCTCAGGAACGATCTCGAGGGCCAGTCTCACGAGAGCGCGCCTCCACTCGTGCCCCGCTTGCCATCCTCGTCCCGGCCCTTGTCCGTGCCCCGCTTGCCGTCCCGGCGCTTGTCCCGGCGCCCGGCCTCGGCGCGGGCGCGCTCCTCGGCCGGCACGGCCGCCCACCAGGCGCGCAGGGCCTCACGGGCCATGTCCTCGCCAAGTGGCCCGCGCTCCATGCGCAGGTCCATGAGGAACTGGTAGGCCTTGCCGACCATGGGCCCGGGGGGCAGGCCGAGCTCGGCCATGATCTGCGCGCCGTCGAGGTCGGGGCGGATCGCGGCGAGCTCCTCGGCCGCCGCGAGCTCGTCGATGCGCCGCTCCAGGTCGTCGTAGGCGTGGGAGAGCATGGCGGCCTTGCGGCGGTTGCCGGTGGTGACGTCGGCGCGGGTGAGCCGGTGCAGGCGCGTGAGCAGCGGCCCGGCGTCGGCGACGTAGCGGCGCACGGCGGAGTCGGACCAGGCGGCGTCGGCATATCCGTGGAAGCGCAGGTGCAGCTCGACGAGCCGGGCGACGTCCTTGATGGTCTGCTTGTCGAAGCGCAGGGCGGTCAGGCGCTTCTTGGCCATGCGCGCGCCGATGATGTCGTGGGCGTGGAAGGTGACGGTGCCGTCGGGCAGGAAGCGGCGGGTGGCGGGCTTGCCGATGTCGTGCATGATCGCGGCCAGGCGCAGCACGAGGTCCGGGCCGGGCACGGGCCCATCGGGGCCGGTCTCCAGGTCCATGGCCTGCTGGAGGACGACGAGGGTGTGCTCGTAGACGTCCTTGTGCCGCCTGTGCTCATCGACGGTCTCGCGCAGCGCGGACAGCTCGGGCAGGACGACGTCGGCCACGCCCGTGTGGACCATGAGCTCCAGGCCGCGGCGGGGGGCGGGGGCGAGCAGCAGGCGCTCCAGCTCGGCGCGAACGCGCTCGGCGGAGACGATCTCCAGCCGGCCGGCCATCTCCTCCATGGCGCTCATGACCTCCGGCTCGACGTCGAAGCCGAGCTGGGCGGCGAAGCGCGCGGCCCGCATGATGCGCAGGGGGTCGTCGTCGAAGGATTGCACGGCCGTGACGGGGGTGCGCAGGATCCCGGCCTCCAGGTCCTCAAGGCCCCCGTGGGGGTCGACGAGCTCGAGGTCGGGCAGGCGCAGGGCCATGGCGTTGACGGTGAAGTCACGGCGCGTGAGGTCGCCCTCGAGGCTGTCCCCGTAGGAGACGGCGGGCTTGCGCGAGCCGACCTCGTAGGCCTCGGTGCGGTAGGTGGTGACCTCGACGACGACGTCGCCCTTGCGCGCGCCGATGGTGCCGAACTCGCGGCCGACGTCCCAGCAGTTGTCCCCCCAGGCCTTCAGCAGCTCCTCGGTCTGCTCGGGGCGCGCGGAGGTGGTCAGGTCGAGATCATGGGGGGCGACGCCGAGGAAGGCGTCGCGCACGGGCCCGCCGACCAGCGCGATCTCGTGGCCTGCCCGCGCGAAGGCGTGACCGAGGGCGGCCAGCGACGGCGGCAGGCCCGCTAGGGCGTCACGCGCGGTGGGCGTCAGGGAGGGGGTCGGGCAGGAGGCGCTGGCCGGGGAGGTAGTCATCGGGGCAAGCCTGCCATGAGCCCGCCGCGCCAGCTCCCCGCGAACGTCTTGGGGAGAGCCGGGACGCCCCGGAGCAGGCGCCCATCGGCGTGTGAGGAGCACCTGGTCCGCCTCGGCGCGCACTGCGCCGATCGAGGGGCCTGGACCGCCTAGAGTGTCCCTATGCCCTCTCACCGCACTCGCAAGCCCCGCGCCGGTTCCTCGGCGAGGCACTCGAGTGCGCGCGGCCTGCCCGTTGTCGATGAGACGAGCGCCGGCGGGCTCGTCGTCGACGTCCAGGACGGGCGCGCCTTCGCCGCCGTCATCGCGCGCCGCAACCGGGGCGGGCGCCTCGAGTGGTGCCTGCCCAAGGGCCATCTGGAGGGCGAGGAGACCGCGGAGGAGGCGGCCGTCCGCGAGATCGCCGAGGAGACGGGGATCACGGGGCGCGTGCTGCGCCACCTGGCGACGATCGACTACTGGTTCGCGGGCGACGCCCACCGGGTCCACAAGGTCGTCCACCACTTCCTGCTCGAGGCCGTCGGCGGAGACCTGACCACGGAGAACGACCCCGATCACGAGGCCGAGGATGTCGCCTGGGTCTCGCTCGACGACGTCGGCAAGCGCCTGGCCTACCCCAATGAGCGCAGGATCGTTGCCGCGGCCCGCAGCATCCTCGTGGGGGATGGATGAGCCTGCGTCGCACGCGGCGACTGCTGGCCTCAGCAGCGGCCATCCTGTCCAGCGCGGCCATGATGATCGCCGGGCCGGCACTCGCCGCGCCCGCGACTGCCGGGGGGCCAGTGGGCGCAGCAGGCGCAGCGGCCCAGGGGGGCGCCTCGTCGGTCGAGGTCCTGCCCGCGGGCAGCGCCGCCAGCGTCCCTGGCGCCCTGGGCGCTGGTGAGACTGCCCCGGCCGTCACCGACGGCGCCCTCACCCTCACGGTGGACGCCATGGCCCCCGAGGTCCTGCACTCGGGGGAGGATCTGCGCATCTCAGGGACCATCGCCAACGGCACGGCCACGAACCTGTCCGGCGCCTCGATCGTGGTCCAGGCCCAGCAGACCACGGAGGTCTCCACCGGGAACCTCAGCTCCTGGCTCGCCGGCGAGCGCTCCACCTCGCTCGTCACCGCCATGGACGAGGCCCTCGGCTCGGATGTCGCCCCCGGCGCCTCCCAGCGCTTCTCCGTGACCGTCAAGAACTCGGACCTGCCGCTAGCGGACACCGACCAATGGGGGCCTCGGGGCATCCAGGTCACCCTCACACAAAGCGGCTCCACGCTCGCCCAGGACCGCGCGATCTCGCTGTGGGACAGCGGCGCCTCCGTGGACCCCAGCCGCGTCACCGTTGTCATCCCGGTCACCGCCAGCCCCGCCGAGCTCGCGCTCCTGGCGGACCTGGGCACCACCGAGCAGCGCGAGGCGGAGAGGACCGCTGAGGAGGCGGCCAGGGCGACGGCGACCCCGACAGCCAGCCCCTCCGCGTCCGCCGCTCCCAGCGGCTCGCCGAGCCCGGGGGCCAGCCCCTCCGCGGCTCCGTCCGCGAGCGCCTCGGCCGGGCCATCCGCGACCGCCTCGCCGACTCCCTCCGCGGGGCCCGACTCCGTCCCCTCGGCCTCCTCGCAGGACACTCAGCCCTCCATCCACGCCCTGCGCCAGCGCGTGACAGGCATGCTCGACCTCGCTGGCAACGGCGTCGTCCTGGCCATCGACCCGGCCCTCATCGACGCGCTCGGCATGACCCCCGAGCGCCTCCAGGCGGCCGCCGCGGCGGGCTCGGGCGGATCCAGTGCGACGGCGACCCCCGCGCCCAGCGCGTCCCCGACCCCCAGTGGCTCGCCGAGCCCCACGGCCTCGCCCTCGGCGACGGCCGCCCCGCGGGATATGGCGGAGGAGGACCTCACTGAGCTGGCCGGCTCGCTCTACAGGGCGCTGACGGGGTCGGGCGCGAAGGGCAAGGGCGACGTCGTCGTCCTTCCCTGGGGCGACGCCGATGTCTCCGCCCTCACCCACCTGAGCGCCACGGACCTCACGGCCTCCGCCACCACCCGGGCGAGCGGCTCGCTGCTGGCCGGCGCCAGCGCGAGCACATCCCTGGCCTGGCCGGCGGGGCCCCTGGACAGCTGGACGCTGTCCGCCCTGCCGGAGTCGGCGAGCGTCGTCGTGGCCTCCCCGGGGGACATGGCCGTCACCGAGCCGCTGACCTACACGCCGTCGGGCATCGCCTCGCGCGATGGCCGCACCCTCCTCCTGCCCGATGCCCCCATGAGCGCGGGGATCGCGGGGAGCATGGAGACGCAGGCCTCCACGCAATCCCTCAGCGAGCTCGACACCCGCCAGTACCTGCGCGCCCAGACGGCGATCCTCACTCGTCAGGCGCCGAACCTGGGCAGGGACGTCGTGGTAGCCATCGACCGCCACACCGCCTCGACGACCTCGCCCACGGCCCTGGGGGCCAGGGTCGACGCGCTGAGGCGGACCAGTTGGACGACGGCGGCGAGCCTCGCCGACCTGCGCGCCGACGCTGACGCGCAGGCCGCCCAGGATGAGGAGCCCAGCCGCACCGCGCTGCCGGACCTCCAGGTGACCGACGCCGAGTTGAGCGATCCCGAGCTCGCCCAGGCCAGGGCCGTCGCGCAGCGCGTGGGCGCCACGAGCTCGGTCCTCCACGACCCCACGGCGATCATGGGCACGCGCGCGCAGCTGGTGTCCTCCGTGTCCGCGGCTGCCTGGAGGTGGGACTCCGCTGGCCGCACGGCCCTCATCGCCGGCGCTGACTCCGCCGCCAACTCGGTGGTCAGCGCCTTGCAGGTCACCCCGACCTCGACGATCAACCTCATCAGTGACAGGGCGCAGCTCCCGATCCGCGTCTCGTCGTCGCTCAAGCAGGACTCCACCGTGCTGGTCGAGGTCATCTCCGGATCGCCGCGCCTCCAGACCAAGGAGGCGGTCTCCGTGGTGGTCCCGGCCGGCGGGCAGGCCGTCGCCTCCGTGCCCGTGACCGCCGTCGGCTCGGGCAACGCGAGCCTCACGGTGAGGATCCTGTCCTCGGACGGCACCGAGGTGGGAACCCCGGCACGCCTGCGCATGCGCGTGCGCGCCGACTGGGAGGGCCGGGGCACCAGGATCGTCACCGGCGCCCTGGTGATCCTGCTGGCCGCCGGCATCTACCGAACCGTCCGGCGCGGCAGGCGCGCTGTGCCCGACGCCCCGCTCGCGGGCGCCCCCGAGCTGGAGGGAGACGCATGACCCCCGCGCACGCCCAGAACGTCCCCATGGGGCCCCGGCCCGGCCAGGGGGCGAGGCCAAGCGCGCCCGTCCAGGCGCCCCAGCCGCTGGCAGCCGCCCAGCAGGCGGCGCCTCAGCCCAGCCAGCGCGCCCAGGCGCCCCGGCCCGCCCCTGAGCCGCGCCCGAGGCGGAAGCCCCCCAAGCCGGCGTCGATCATGCGCTCCTCGGTGGTGATGATGGCCGGGACCATGGCCTCGCGCCTCTTGGGGCTCGTGCGCAACGCCCTGCTCATCGCGGCCCTGGGGGCCACGGCCTCCGGCGCCGCCGACGCCTTCAACATCGCCAACACCCTACCCAACCAGCTCTACAACATGCTGGTGGGCGGCATCCTCAATGCCGTTCTCGTCCCGCAGATCGTTCGGGCCCTGCGGCGCGAGAACGGCGAGGAGGTCGTCAACCGCCTGCTCACCGCCGCCGGCACCCTCATCCTGGCCATCACGGCCCTGCTCACCCTCGCCGCGCCCCTCATCATCCTGCTCTACGGCGGTGGTCTGGGGCGATGGCTCCCAGTGGGCTACGCCTTCGCGTTCTGGTGCATGCCGCAGGTGTTCTTCTACGGGCTCTACGCCCTGTGGGGACAGGTGCTCAACGCCCGGCACATCTTCGGGCCCTACATGTGGGCGCCCGTGGTCAACAACGTCATCTCGATCGCCTCGCTCATCGCCTATATGGCGATCTACGGCCGCTACGCCGGATCCGACGGCGGCCCCACCGAGTGGGACGCCGTGCGCATCACGCTCATCGCTGGGATGACGACGCTGGGCATCGTCATCCAGGCGCTCATCCTCTACGTCCCGCTGCGCCGCTCGGGGTTCACCCCGCGCATCATCTTCGGGGTGCGGGGACTCGGCCTGGGCGACACCTCCAAGATCGCCGGGTGGGCCCTCATCGGGATCGTCGTGGCCGCCCTGGGCGACTGGGCGGTCATGAACCTGGGCTCGCGGGCCGTCTCCGCGGCGGAGAAGGTCGCCAGCCAGGGCGTCATCGTCCCCTCGACGACGATGTACAACAACGCCCTCCTCATCTACATCCTCCCGCAGTCCCTCGTGACGACCTCCGTGGTCACCGCGCTGTTCACCCGCATGAGCGAGAAGGCCGCGGCCGGCGACGGCGAGGGCGTGCGCGACGACCTCTCCCTGGGACTGCGATCGGTGGCCGTGTTCACGGTCCTGGCGAGCGCCGGGATCGCGGTGCTGGCCACGCCGGCGCTCCAGGCCTTCGTCCCCTCCGTCTCCCTGGCGCAGGCCCATGCGGCCGCGCCGATCCTCGTGGCCCTGGCGATGGGCATCGTGGTGCAGGGGATCTGGTTCACCACGCAGCGGGTCCTGCTCGCCTACGGCGACACGCGCCGCCTCGTGCGGGCCGACGTCACCGTGGGCATCATCCCCGTGGTGTTCTGCTTCCTCACCTACTTCCTGGCGGAGCCCCAGCACTGGATGCTCTGGGCCGCGATCTCCTCCCCGGTCGCCCAAGCCGGGGCAGTGGCCGTGGTGGTGCCGCTCATGCGCCGCCACCTGCCCGACCTCGACGGCCCCCGGGTCATCTCCACGCACCTGCGGCTCATCGGCGCGGCCGTCCCCGCGGTCATCGTGGGCATCCTCGTGCGCGAGCTCCTGGGCGACGCCGATGGCCACCTCATGGGCGCAGCCGCTCTCGACGCCGTCTTCCTGGTCCTCACTGTCGGGGCGATCATGACGATCGTGTACCTGGCCGCGGCCCGGGCCCTGCGGATCGACGAGCTCGCGATCCTCATGAACCCCGTCGCCAGCATCGTGACCAAGGCCGGGGGCATGCTCCCCGGTGGGGCGGGCCGGGCTCTCGCCCGCATGGGGGCGTCACTGAGGATGACTCCAGCGCGCCCCGCGCCCACCACGGCGGCGCCACAGGCACCGGTTGTTCCGCCGACCGCCCAACCAGCGGCGATGCCCAGCACCGCGCCCGCGCCGCCCCAGCGGCTCCCGGGCTCCGTGCCCCCTGCGGCCAGCACCGCCGCCTGGCCCACCGGACGGCCAGCCGCCGCGCAGGCGCCGTCGTATGGCCCCGCCCCCTACGGCCAGCCGCAGGGAGTGCCGCCGCAGGCGCTGGGGCAGCCGATGCCCCAGCCGGGACAGCTGGCCCAGCCCAGCCAGCCCGCCCCTGCGGCGCCAACCGGCCCAGCCGATCCGCGCACCACGCCGGGCGCCCCGGCGCCTATGGCGCCCTCGCGGCCCGCGCCCCAGGCCCCCATCGTCCCCGTGCCGGGCGCGCCGGCCACGAGCGAGCCCCCCGCCACCCTCCCGCCGTCCTTCGCCCCGGCGGGCAGCACCGGCGCATTCGCCACCGGACCGACACTTTCCTTCCCCGGGCCCCTCTCACCCGCGACGATCCCGCAATCCGGGTCCCCAGCAGGGCAGGTCTCCCCATCTGGTCCCGATTCGTTCGCTGTGAGCACCCCAGGGGCCGCTACGATAAGTCCAAAGTCACAGATAGCCGAGAGCACGGGAGGCAGTGTCCGCATGGACGGCATGGATCAGGCGAAGCCCATCGGGTCGGGGCGCTACGCGCTCACGGCTGCGATGCCCGCCACCCTGCCCCGTATCGTCCGGCATCTCGGCCGCGACGCGATCCTGGGGCGCGAGGTCGTTGTCCTGACTCTCAGCGGTGCCACACCGCATCGCGATGAGATCCTCGATGCCGCCTCCCGCGCGGCCCTCATCGATGACGCCCGCCTTCAGCGGGTCTACGACGTCGAGCACGGCAACCCGGCCTTCATCGTCACCGAGTCCGTGGCAGGCCGCTCCTTCGGCTCGCTCGTGCGCGAGGGACTGACCCCCGCCCAGGTCCGCACCATCGTCGGGGAGGCGGCCCAGGCGCTCGAGGCGGCCTCGCGCAGGGGCCTGCACCACCTCAACCTCGCCCCCGAGTCCGTGCGGGTCCTTCCCGATGGCAGCGTGCGGATCTCCGGCGTCGGCATCGAGGCGGCGGCGCTCGGCCTGGAGAAGTCCAGCGGCGATCCACTCGACTCCGATCGCGCCGACGCGCGCTCGCTCGTCGAGCTCCTCTACTTCGGGCTGACGCGCCGCTGGCCGGGCAAGCGCGCCGGTATCGCCTCGGCACCCACCTCCGAGGGCGTGCCCGCGCGTCCCTCATCCTTCGTGCCCGCGCTGGCCTCCGAACAGGATCTCGACGATCTCGCCACCAAGTCCTTCGCCGATAAGGCGCCGATCTCCGCCTCCGAGGTCGCCCACCAGCTCGGTCGCTGGGAGGCCGACGCCCTCCAGGGCCTCGTGCCCGAGGCGCCCGCGACGCTGGGACAGGCGCCCGCGCAGGCCGCCCCGGCGGCGCCCGAGGCATCGCCCAGGACAGCCGCCTCTCCCGCGCCTGCCGAGGTCGCCAAGACCGTGCTCGGCCGCCTGCGGGGCCTGTCGGCCAGCCGGGGCGGAGCCCTGGGAGCGAGGTCCGGCACCAGTGCCGGCTCCGCCGCTGAGGCCGCTGCGGCAGGGGCCGCCTCGAGCGCGCCGGAGGCCGCCGCTCCCGCAGCAGAGCCTTTGGTGCCAGCGGCGCTCGCCAGTGCTCCCGCGCAGCCCGCTCCGACGTCAACCGGCTCTGCCGCGCCGGCCACCAGCACCGAGGCACCGCTCCCGCCGTCGGCACCGGCGAGCGCC
>ERZ772918.69-NODE-69-length-83013-cov-6.10425_pt1 | contig 83013 bp, 53 predicted proteins | sample MGYA00512118_ERZ772918 | MGnify/ENA primary metagenome ERZ772918 (study PRJEB29015, sample SAMEA2737939) | human oral metagenome | biome: human oral; feature: human-associated habitat; material: dental | place: China | collected 2135 ... | reverse complement strand
TGCGGTTGAGATGTCAGCCCCATTTTTTTACATTCATCTGTAACACTGCAATAGGGTTTACATCTTGAGACCTCACTCATCAAAGGCGGTACCGAATAAACAAATTGTAAACAACTAACAATTAAAAAATGAAAAAAAATTATTGCAACTGCATTATTCGCAATGGTTTGTTTGGCATCTAATGCCAAAAGAGTAGACATTACTGTTCATACATCTTGTGGAATAAGCTACAAAATAACTGAAATAGGTGATACAGTAACAGCCCAAGACCTTGCAGCCTATGCACGAACGCTCGATTGGATTTTCTGTGGGTAGTTTTAAACCTCTTTATTAAAACGCCGTTCCGCATCAACATATGCGGGACGGCATTCAATTATCATTCTCAACATGCGTAAATCGATCGTAATCCTCATTTTGTCAATCATGTCTTTGGCCGCAATCTACGCAGAAGAGACACGTACTTTCGAATCGGAAGTAAGCTATCTTGCAACGTGCATCAAAGACACAGTTACGAATAAGGTGCTGACAGACACGTTCAAATTGCGGTTTGATGGCAACAAGGCATTATTCTATAATGTGGAAACGTTTGCAGAAGACTCATTAAAACATAATGACCTTACAGCATGGCAAAAGGCAATAGGCAGTGCTTTAACAAGAAAGCAACGGGCAGATAAAGCTAACAGCTCATATTATATATTGGCTGACCTCCAACAGAAAACGTATGTTTTCAAAGACCGGATTGGAACGAACAGCTTTTCTTATACGGATAGTTTGCCGGCATTTAACTGGCAACTTAAATCCGAATATAAAGACATTGCAGGGCACAGATGTGCGAAAGCTATTGGTAAATACATGGGACGGACGTATGAGGCATGGTATGCCACAGACATACCAACACATGTTGGTCCATGGAAATTTTACGGTTTGCCCGGCTTGGTGATGTCTGTTTACGACACACAACATCAATATAGCTTTACTTTTATCGACATGCAGCCATGCCACGGAGACATTGTTCTTTTCCCCAGCAAATCTTTTAAGACAACAAAAGAGAAGTTTCTTAAAGAGTATGCCGTATATCAAAATGACCCTATAGCATATTATAATGACCACGCAATAATAAAAATAAGTTTCGGTAAAGCCGGCAACGACTTTGAAAAAGAAATAAAAAACGACAACAGGCATCGTCCCATGGAAATCTTAAAATAACACATCGATGAAAGTAACACTAACTATAATATTGTGTCTGGCATGTCTCCTACAAAGTAGGGCTGCCGACAATAAAGCTAATATAGAGTGCATATACCGCCTTACCTATCAGGTTGACACCCTTACAAAACGCAGCGTCAATGCCATGATGGTGCTTAGACACAATGAAAACGGCTCTCTTTTCTATTCGCAAGCAAACTTCGAGAAAGACTCCCTGGAACGTAATGCAAATGGAATTGAAGAGCTAAGAGCCATTAACGACAGCATCAAAGCTAGGTATGGTAAGATAACGGTTTCTTATTACGTGCTAAAAGATTTTGAAAAGAATCAACTTGACTTTATGGGAACCCTCCTAAACAGCAACAAGTATACAGAGCCCTTACCCGTTTTTAATTGGCAAATGTCGGAAGACAAAAAGACAATAGGTGAACACCAATGCCAAAAGGCGACATGTACATTTGGCGGAAGAACCTATGAGGCATGGTTCGCACCAGACATCCCCATAAACGACGGACCATGGAAGTTTTACGGTTTGCCAGGACTGATACTTGAAGTGTACGACAAACAGCACCATTACGAATTTCAATTTTTGGGCATGCGCCCTTGTGCAGGCAAGATAGAAATACCCGTTGTAGACTATACCAAAACCACAAAGAAAGAATATCTGCGGATAAAGCAAATGTCTATCGACGACCCCGAATCGGTCTTGCAACTGTGGGAAGCAAAACTTGGAATTAAAGCAACACGCCCACGTGCTCCGAAACTGCGGTCGTGTGCAACGATGGAGCGTGTCGAATCCATGTCGAAGTAACAAGTCTGGCGGCCGTCCATCAGCCTTCCACTCTGTCGAACTGTAGGAGGGTATCGGCTTTTCCCCATAAAAAGAGATGCAGGTACAACATGAAGACCTTGTATTTTCTGCTAGTATTAGCCGCCATTTCGGCCTTGCCAGTCTACGCACAAGAAAATGTTGTGCGCGGATTGGTGGTGGAAATGGGTAGCGGAACGCCTGTTAGGGGAGCCGTTGTGACCATTCGCAATGCCAAAGACATCATTATCTATAACACGCAAACATCGGCTAAGGGCGAGTTTAGCCTAACCATGAAACACGAAAACAGGGCCGAAACAAGGCTGGTGGTGAGCAGCATGGCACATAAAACGGCACAATGTGCCCTTACCGATCAAACTTTTTATCGCATAGAACTGGACCCGAAAGCCTTTGAGATAAAGGACGTGTATGTGAAACCCGACAAGATAACCCATCGTAACGACACAACGAGCTATTTGGTATCAGCCTTCGCCACACAGAAAGACCGCACCATCGGCGACGTTCTGCGAAAGTTGCCGGGCATCGATGTGAGCAAAGAGGGAACGGTTTCGTACAACGGAAAGACGATAGACCAGTTTCTTATCGAGGGTGTTGACCTCTTCGACGGACAATATAACATCGCCACACGTAACATTTCGCATGATGTTATTTCGCGGGTGGACGTTGTGGAGAACTTCCAATCGAAGAAAACGCTACGGAAAAGCAAAGCTGAGGGTGGCATCGCACTTAACCTTGCCTTGAAAGATAAGGCAAAAGGGCGATGGAGCGGCAATGCAAGAGCTGCGACTGGACTACCAAAACTGTGGGAGGGTGAGTTCTTCGGCGCACGCCTCTCGGCTGTTAACCAAACTTCTTTAACGGGCAAGAGCAACAACACAGGCAAAGATATCATGAGCGAAAACAAGGTGCTGACGCTTGACGAGCTGTTAAGAAAGGTGTCGACCAATGCCCCCAACCCCTTTATTAGTTCCTCGCTAGACAGGCCTGGTGTACTTGACGAAAGCCGAACACGTTTTGGACGCACCCACATCGCCAACGTGGGAAACGTTCAAAAGATGTCGCAGACGGCCATTATGCGCACAAAGCTGTACTACTCTGACGACCGCAACACCAGCGAAAGGATACAAGGTCTATCGTATTTTCTGGCCGACACAACCTTGACGCGCACCACAACGGAACACGGCATCCTTAACAACAGGGAACTATCGGCTGCCATCTTGTTTAAGAACGATAAGGAACGGAGCTACTTTTCGAACGAAATTAAATACGCCTCTACATGGGAACGCAATCGCGCCATTACACATGGCGACTATAATAACCAGTGGGAAACGCGGTCGGACATGTATTCCATCGAGAACAACCTACAATGGATACGTGCCATTGGCAGACATCACGTTAAGCTAACATCCGTCAACCTGTACCGTTTTATGCCCGAACAGCTAGCGGTTATGAACGACAGCACCCTACAACAAGATGTGAAGCGGCGCCAGTTCTTATCGTCTACGCAGTTAAACCTTGTCTTCAACACGCGCCAATGGGCGTTAGAGCTGAACACGGAAGGGCGTATACAGAGCATGAACATGGAAAGCAACTATCGGACAACGCCACTTGACACGGGCTTTTACGAAAACGCCGACATCAATTACGTGGCCTTCATTGTCCAGCCCACCATCACCTATAAGCACAGAGGGATTCGCGGAACACTGCAAATGCCGCTAAACACCTATCGTTATTTTGGCACGTCTGTGGCAAACAAGCTGTTTTTCTCGCCCAACCTAAACATTAACTGGGAGATTAACTCTCACTGGACCATTGGGGCAAAGCTGTCGTTGAACAGGCAAGAACCCGCAGTTAACGATAGTCACACGATGCCTATACTGGTAGATTACCGCACGTTTGAGATGTCGCCCATCAACTTCTATGGGTCACGAAGCTGGAACGAGATGGCGTTTGTCTCGTACACAGACTACGCCCACGGTCTTTTCGTACGCGCCAGTATGGGGTATGACACACGTTACAACACTCTTGCGCGCACCAAAAGCGTAGATAGGCGCGGTATGGCGTACTATTCTACGGTTGAAAACGACAACCACGCGCACGGAATAACGGCACTCGTCACTGTAAGCCAGCGTTTGGAATGGATTAAAGGCACATTCAACGCGCGGTGCCTGTTATCCCAAAATGCCAGCAGCATGTATCAAAATGGCATCAATACCGAGTTTAACACGGGCTCGTTACAAACGTCGGTCAGCCTCAACAGCAACGTTTGGGCATGGCTAGACCTAGCTTATCGGGCGCAGTACAACATTCATGCGCTTGAATTTAGCGCAATGAAGAGTCGCACCAAGTTGCTGACGCAGGAATTGGAACTAACATGGATGCCGACAAATGCCTTAAACTTCTCGCTCTCGGCCGAACACTACGCCAACTATTTTAATGACAACACACACAAATATACGTTTTTTGCCGACTTCAATTGTCTGTATAAGTATCGCAAAACCGATTTTACGCTGCACTTGAACAACATCCTAAACCAGCGTTTTTACAATAATGCGACATATAACAACCTGAGCAGCATCTACAATCAGTATGGGATACGCGGCCGAACACTAATTGTTGGGGTGAAAATGTTTTTCTAGTTCATGAGAATTTGTTGCTGTTCGCTAAAAGTTTTGAAACAGCAAATTTGGTGTTCGGATTGTCGATGAAAGGGAAACTAGTTTCATCTCATCAAAATCAGGTTCCTTTCTGTTCTTCACAAAAGTGTTTTTAGCGGACAGCCAATATATAACGGCGAATGGAAGCGATGAAACCAACAGAAGAACTTACGAGCTAAGGTATTCAAAAACTTGAAGGATGTATTTTTACAACATTTCGTGTTTTTATTTCTCTCATTTTAGCGGACAGCCGATGAATGACAGGCTGAAAGGGTACATGCTTTTCGAAAAAAGAAATCCGCAACGCCTATTGATGGGCATTGCGGATAGGGAAATGGTGCCGACTTGGAGTTTAGCAGACAGCTATATGCTCAACAATCAAACAAGATTTGTACAGGTTCTAACGACCTATTTGGGTTAAATGTTGATGTGGATCGTTTTGCTAATAGCTTGATGTGGCATTTGATAGGTCTGAGGCTTAATAGCCCCTCGCAAACTCACCCCCTACTTACTGCACCACTACTTTCTTTCCATTACGAATGTAAATGCCTTTTTGGGGCTTGGAATTGAACTTGATGCCTTGCATGTTAAACCAGGTGTTGTTTTCGTTGTCCACATCGTTAGCCACTTTCTCTATCCCCGTAGTCTCTTCTCCCTCGAACACAAGTTTGAGATTTGCGCCAACAAGCATGTCGGACAAATGCAAGAAGGCATGGAAGGGCGTAAGTTTAGCCTCATCTGTTGCTTGCACAAACGTGGCGTTACCCTTGTTGCCCTCTGCATTAAGGGTGTAAGCAGCCCCGTTTAGCTGTTGCGCGGCGGCTAATGCCTTAACGAAATCGGCCTTGTATACGCCAAACAAGCCGTCCTTCGTCGGCGTGTTTGTGCTGGTTTGTGGGTTCACCACCACATTTTCTGCCCATATCTCCGTGCCGTCAGACACATATATATAAGGAGTATTGGCCTGTAACTCGTCTTTTTTGGCAAACTTTAGGGTGGTGTTGGCGCCTGCTTGCTTGTCCATGCCGTCGAAAGCAAAGGCCTTTCCGCGCGGTTTGGCGGCAAAAGGCAAAACAAGCGTCTCTTTCTTTTTGTTCTTAAAAGACGAACGGAAGAAGGTTGCATGCTTGGTCTCAAAGCTATAAGGTAGGCGATAGGCGAGGTTTCCTTGCAGAGCTAATGCGTCGAAGTTCTCGTCGAGCTGCATCTTGTAAAGGCTTGTGTGGCGTTTCCCCTCCTTATTTGTCAGCACGGTGTTGGCGGCGCGATGCTCTTGTGTCTGTGTCTTGGGTGCATACACGATGGTGAATTCGGGAAGTCCGTTTAAAAGCGCGTCGCTTTCGGCTTTACTTAGTGGACTCATGGCCGACAAGTCGAGCGAAACCAAAGCCTTGCATTGTGCAAAGGCGTTTGTCGATTGAGCGGGTTCGATGCTAGCAGGTAAGACAATATGGTGTAGTTTAACGATGTCGTTGCCGGTAAAGAAGTTGGCATCTATGCCGTTGATGCGGTATTCGGGCTTCCATTTACCGGCGAACGTGGGGTTGTGCACGGCCGCTTTCAAGTCTTTAAATTCGCTTGTCCAATCCTTTTTGTCGTTCCTTTTGTAGGCCGAGGCCGTGAATATGCCCGGATATTGGCCAGCTTGTACAATCCGATAGGTGAGGTTGTCGGCAACGAACTCGTCTTGTGGTACCATTGCGCTGATGGGAAGTAGCCCATTGCAGAAACTTTCTTGGCCATAGCTTTTGGGCTTTGTTGCATACCAATGGCTAGCGGCGTTCACGCCCTTGTTGTGTACCGATGGCACTGCGTTGCCGTCGAACATGTAGAAGTCGCACGAGCCTGTTCCGCGAAAAGCATCTTCTTCAATATTTTTCAGCGTAGGGGGCAGTATCGCCATTTGCAGCTTGCAGCCATCGAATGCGGCGATGGGGATGGCGGCTACCTTTATCGGAAGTAGCAGCTTACTGTCTGCGAATTGGTTTCCGGCGAAAGCCTCTTGTCCAATCGAGGCCAGATTTTCAGGCAATTGGGCATGCCTAAGCTGGCTGCAACCCGCGAATGCACCTCTGCCAATGGCGGTTAGCGATGCGGGATAGCCGATGGTTTGCAGGGCGTTGCAGCCCGAAAAAGCATTCTCTCCAATCTCCTTGATGCCCTCTTCTAGGGTCACTGCGGTTAGTTTGCTGCAAAGGCTAAATGCAAAGTTAGCCACTTTCGCCACCTTATACCTGCGTTTGTCGGCAGGGTTTACGATGTTGGCAGGCACAACGAGCTTGCCTTCCGAATACTGACTGATGGCGGCATTCTTGCCATTGCCAACCACTACAACGTCTGTGCCCGTTACGTTAAACCACATCGGCACGTCTTTCCCGTTGAGTTTGGCCGTTCCCTTGATGTTCGTGTCCTTGCCTAACCCATCGGCCGAAAGCTGTGTACAGATGGCAAGCAGCAGTAATATGATATATTTTCTCATGTCTTTTTTCTGTGTTGATGATTGTAAATGGTGTGTGTGCTAATTGCCATTAGGGGTTAAATTTGTTCCACGTTTCTTCTCCTCCTGCTATGGCATCTACGCCCTTTTCCTCGTAACTCTTACCCCAGAATGAGAAAAAGAACGTCGACCCGTTATCCACATGGCTGCCCTTTGATAGGTAAGTGTATTTAATAATGTTGGGGTTGGCATCTGTCCGCATCTTCTGGTATGCGCTTTCGGCATTGCCGATGGGCACAACCTCGTCTACACGCGAGTGGAAAAGGTAGATGGGGTACTTGGGTTTCCAACCCTCGGTAAGGTCGTTAACGGTGATGGCCGTGTACAAGTCGTCGAACTTGGGGGTCTTCTCGGTTGGTTCGCCCTTCATTTTCTTGCTCATAAAGTCGAATGCATCGGGGTTGAATATCTCAGACACCTTTATATATTCTCCTTTATCGTCTTTCTCGAAGGTGTATATCGATTTTAACTTTTTCTGTATTTCGTCGGTGGCTATCTCCTTTTTCTCAATCCATTCAACGATGCCCGTATTGAGAAAGCGTTCGTTGAAGTAGTCGCTCAGGGCGTGTCGGCGCATGTAAGGGTTATAGTCTAGCATGCCCTTGATGATAAGGGGCAGTGCAACGGGCATGTAAACCTTGTCTTCGGTGATGTAAGTTCGCAGCGTAGCGAAGGGGTCGTAAGGGCCATCACCGCAAACCGAGCCGCCCAAATGTAGGTCGGTGTCGAGGAAGTTGGTTTCCATAAACTTCTGGCAAGCCATAGCAACCGACCCGCCTTGCGAGTAGCCCACGCATATTGTTTTCCAATTATCCCTTATCTTGGCTCGGTTTTTCTTGCTGGTTTTGTACAGTTCGATGCCATAGCGCAATGCGTCTACACTCTGTCTGGCTGTAATTTCTTGGGCCAGATAGGGGTGAGCCTCGTTTCGGGTGATGCCATATCCTTGGTAATCGGGTAGAATTACTAGGCAGGTATAGGCCAGTTTGGATGGTGTTTTTTCTTGCGCATGCATGGTAAGCATGGCTACATCGCTTTTTATACTGCCTTTTGTGATGTATTCTGAAGGCGTACTTGCATTGTCGGTAATGGTGATGTGGCAGCCTAGAATGACGTTGTTGATGGTAGCTTTGTTGTTTTTGGGCATGGCAGCTAAGGCCGTAAGGGTAACAGGTTCGCCCTTAGCGTTGATGCTGGGGTAGGTGTAACGGTAATATTCGTAGCCGAACCAACTTTCGCCGTGGTCTTTATTGTCGTCGTCGAATCCGTTTCCGCGTGTTCGTGCCACGTCTTTGGGTAGTTCAACGTTTTTAATGCCACGCTCAATAATCTTCGCATCGGCGGCATTAACGCCCGTGTGGATGGTGGAAAAGTCGCGTTGTGCAGCAACCGACAAGCTAAAAATGAGCGTCACCGCCAAGCAGAGCCGCCTACAATGTTTGTTTACGTAAATACTGTTCATCTTTATTAGGTGTAACTGATTATGTTGATATCTATTATCCGTATGAGATACTAGAATATTTATCCTTAACAAGATAGTTGTAAGCACGACATAGGCAACTTAAATGCCATTTGTTTCATTAGGTTCTACAATCATCGTCCTACATTATATGCTTGCAAAGTTCCGAAAAAACATCGAAAAATGCAAATAAGTTGAAGGGAAATATGGGGTGGGGATGGTCGTGCCAGCGTGATGTTTTAAGGTTATAACGACGCTGGGTTTAATGTTATCTTTTTGTATTGGCATAGCGGAGCATATAGCAGAAAAGCATTGCCGTGGAACCAAGCAGGGCTAAGGCCATATCTTTTTGTGCATCCCACATGTCGCCTTGTTGTCCGTTATAACAGTCGGCCGCATCTTCCGTCATAACAATAGTAAGCAACCATTCAAACAGTTCGTATATCATGCTGCCCGTTTGTATCATCAGCCATGCCATAAAAACAGCGATGAGATGTTGTTGTTTAAACCTTTTCTTGCAGACGTAGACCAAGTAGGGGAACAGCAATATGCCGAAAGAAAAATGAACTAAGCGGTCATAATGATTACGAGGGTCCTGAAAGAAACCAGTATCAACCAACCCCAACGAAACAGCTAACTCTTTATATGGCACGTGCGAGTAGATATAGCGTGCGCCAATAACGTGCAGGATGGTAAAGCATGCAAGACCAACAAACGCCGACATGGGCATTGCTTTCTTAAACACATCGGTGATTAGCGGAATGAACAACAAAGCCGTTCCAATGTGTTGAAACAATTGCTCGTGGGGATAAATGGGGTTGACGCATGTTATTATCGTAGCAAATGCCACAAATAGAACAAGCGCAAGCTTTGTTTTGTCTATTGTCATGTCTCTGCGGTTTACCTGTTGTGTTGTCTTTCTCACGTTAGTCGGGGTAATAGAAATCTCGTTTTACATAAAGCATACCATTGGGCTTGATTAGCGCATATGATGTAATTCTTTTGGTTTTATCGAATGTAGTCTTAACGTTGTACGCTGCTAAGGTCTTGCCGTCTTCTGCCTTTGTCGTCATCTTCTTCACTGGCGAATTGGGCAATCTGCCCATATAGCCTGTTAGCAGATAGGCGTTTGACGAGGGGTGCATGAAAAGGTAATAAGCAGCACCGTCAAGCAATGCTGGCAGACCTGATTGCGGAATGGTTTGAGTCTTGTCGTATTCTATATGAGTGGGGAATGTTCTGCTGTAATATCCTCCTTCTGTGATGATGTCGGTAAGTAGATTGCCAACCCATTTAAATTTATATTGGTATGTGTCCGTGGCGTAGGTTATGGCTTTAATAAGCCTGTTCTTATCGTCGTACGTAAACAGATAGGGAGCCATAAAGCCGGTTGGATTCTCTCTAACGAGATCTCTGCTAATTATCCTATATGTATATGTTGTGTCCGTTTTCCCTTTATAGCGTTGCAAATGGCTTATCGTTTGTAGCGAGTCTGTGCCTTTTCTTTCCACAAAGAGCGGTCGACGGTTTACCATTATTGGCTCGCCCGCATTGTTAACGAAATAACAACTTGTGTCTTTCCACGCCGCTAACGTGTCATTGTATTGGCAATACGACACCATTGTAACCACGCGGTGCAGCTCTTGCCCTTTATGCATGGCTTTATCTTTCGGTTGGTTACAGCTTGCGATGAGGCAGATGCTCAGCAATAAATATATTTCTCGCGTCATATAATAGGTGATGTTGTTGGGTTTGGATGAGTGCAGGTGGAAAGCCTATCACCAAGCCACTTTCGCTTTTGTAGTTTGGCTTTCTTTAAAGTATTCGTCAAGATTGGCGTGCGACAGGGCCTTTTCGTCTAGAAAAGAAATGAATGTCCTGCCAGAGCTAGTAATGCCCGTAACAATTTTCATGTTGCCCTGTTTCCATTCTGCTCGTGGGAGAATGGCTCCTACATCGCATGCCAAGTTCCACCATTCGCCCAATGTGCGTACGTATTCGTCTTCTTTCAGTGGCGGCAAGAGGTTGAGCTTGACTTCTTTCGTTGGTGCTCCGTATTTTTTGGAAAGGTAAGCAGTCAAATCACACCCCGCTCATGTACGAAGTTCCTGGACAAAGATACGATAAAAACCTGAAATACTGCCCCATTTGTCTGTGGCAAAACGTGGTTATATTTCAGAAGGCAACTTGGCGGAAGTTGTTCCATACACTCTCTACAAGTTGAAAACTTGGCTGTAAATGGCAGATTAGTTCTGCGTTTGCATGATGCAGTATGTAAGTAGCATGCCCTGCAACCGCTCGCGCTGGAGGTCGCAAGCGTACATGTTCTCGGTGCCGTTGGCCACTCGTGCGTGTTTACGGAATACTTGTTTTGTCTAGTTTTAGCAATAAATTTAACATTGTGAGTGCCCTTTTTGTCCACCAACCGCTCACCTTGCCGCAAAAAATTGATTCTCGCGAAGGTTGGTTTTGATGGAAAAAGGGGTTGGCCTATGAATGCTGTAAAATGAATTTTTATTTAAAGAGACCGCCATTTGCACTAGATTTTGGGCTGTTTGCCCCTAAATACGCTGCGTTTTGCTGCTAAACACACTGCGTTTTGGTGCAAAATGCACTGCGTTTTGATGCTAAACGCAAGGTAAAATGGTGCAAAACACAAGGCAAAATGGTGCAAAACGCAAGACGAAATGGTGCAAAACGCAAGACGAAAAGCATAAGTATCCACAGCAATGGTATAAACAAAACCTTTTAGAACCATGAAACGCATAGCCGAAAAGGGCAAAATAGTCGCTAAAAAGTGGTTTTTTGGGGGCTAAAAGCGTGTAATTGGGCTTAGAAAATTACGAGCTGGCAACCAATCTAGAAAGGCTAAATGGTGCAAAATGCAGGTCTTTTTCTTAAAATTGAACATATTGGAAGGCGTGAAAACCAAGAAATAGGGGCGATTTACCTACTTTATGGCCTATATTTTCGCTAGAACGGCGTGGAAATTAGAGTAGTGTTGTAAAATAAAAAAGCGGCAATTTGAGCTTTTGAGTTGGTGGGTTTGTGAGTAGATGAGTTTTACGTAGATGAGTTTGTGAGTTTATAAGTTTTTGAGTTTGTGAATTGATGTATTCGCTAGTCGTTGGATTTTCGTGAGTTTATAAGCCAATGAGTACTTCGTATGTGAGAGGAGTGCCTGTCTTGTGTTGGCATTACAGAGATAACAGCCCCCTCTCAACTTATAGGAATATCAAAAGTCAAGACGGTTTCAGTGAAATAATGGCTTATGTCTTTCCACGCTGCTAACGTGTCAATATATTGGCAATACGACACCATTGCAACCAAACGATGCAGCTCTTGCCCTTTATACATGGCTTTATTTTTCGGTTGGTTACAGCTTATGATGAGGAAGATGCTCGGCAATAAATATATTTCTCGCGTTATAAGGTTATGTCGCTTGACTTGATTAGGTGTGTAGAAGGTAGATTACAAGTTTCTAGACAAACTGAAATACTTTCACCAAGATAATAAACGCCTCTTAAATTATAGGGACATTAAAAGTAAAGACGACTTCAATGTGTCGATAGCATTGAAGTCCCACAGTATGTGATAATTCCAGTGTTATTCTCCGTTGCGTTTTACAACTTATAGGAGCATTAGCTAAAACATAAAGCTAAAACTTCTTGTCTGGGAGGCATTGAACCGCTTAATCTCCTGAGAGAGGGACTTCTTTAACTGACCAACCATAAAATGCAAGAAAGGCAGGTTATCTTCTTCTTCGCGTGATAGCTGTAAGGCAGAAATATACGCCTCTCTATCTTCTTTGAATGTCTTAGTTGGAATAAGGTTGTAGCAAAACTGAATGTAATTCATCAGCAGGCGTGCGGCCCTTCCGTTACCATCTACCCACGGATGAATGGTTGCTAAGTTAAAGTGGGCATTGAAACTTAATTCGTATTGTTCGCGGAATGTTCGCGCAGCCTTTTGCTTGTCTTGCAATAAAGTGCAAAGCTTCTCTACTTTGGCTGGGACTTTCTGATAATTCGTATAAGAACGCCCACCAAAACCAGCCGTAACGCTACACAGGCGAAATTCGCCTTTGGAAGAATCGAAAGAGCCACCCATCACATGATGAATACTGCCAGTGGTACGCATCAAAGTGGCATTCAGCTTTTGCAAGAATGCAGAATTGATTGGCTCTTTGCATTTGGCATCCTCTTTGGCAAGCTCGTATGCTTTCTTTAAGTCTTCATTCATCAAATGATGTACCAAAGGTTTTCCCTTAGCGGTCAAGCCCTCATCGAAAAGCTTTTGCACCTCCGTTTCGGTGAGTGTTGACCCCTCAATCGCTGTGGAATGGGCAATAAGAGAATAGAGGTAGTACTTCTCATAATCCACCACTTCACTGATACCAAGTTGCCGAAACTTCTGGTATAACTGTTCAATCTCTTGCCAAACACCTTGTTCCATTGACTTTTTATTTAATTGGATTTATTTCTTTTCAAAGGTAATGTATTTGTTCTGTGTAGCCAAAGAAAATAATTACTTGCTACAATATCTTTTGCGCTTGTGGGGAAAATGCGAGGAAAAATCAGAAAAGAAAAAGGCTAAGTAATGAATTGTCATTTACCTAGCCTTTTATTATGTACCCAGACTGGGGGCGAACCAGGATGGATTGCTCTGTTGGTGTTTGAGACCAGCGCGTCTACCGATTCCGCCATCTGGGCTTAGCGAGTTCAAAAGTACGTACATCTTTTGAACAAGCAAGGGGTTTTGTGAAAAACTTGCGGCGACTGTCTTTGCTTGTAGAGGCGTCTTTCTTTCCTGTCATCAACCATTGATGACAGGTATAGAAAACGATGGGCTGCAGGATGTTCGGCTACATTACCTTGTTGTTGCATTCGCATTGTTACTTAAAGCCTTAATTAATCGTGCAAGTCCCGCAGGGGTACGTGGATCGATATCCAAATCCAGGATGTTGCCTTCGGGAGAAATCAACCTATATGAGGGATAGGAAGATAGCTTGATATATCTCTCAAAAATGCCCTGCTGGTTGGGTGGTAAATTATAGTGCACACAGTTGTCTCCTGTTAGTTTGTATTGTTGAATGCAGTTTTTCCATGCTTCCACGGGGCTATTGTTGGCAAGATACATAAAAATTACATCGTATGGGGCGATTGATTTGAACAGTTCTTGGCTATGCGACAGTGCCTCTTTACATGGACCGCACCAGGTTCCCCAAACATCTAGGAGAATATAATGTCCGCGATAAGGTGATGTTATTTTCTCAAACAACTCTTTCCCATCCTCTATCCCCGACATGTCTGCATTGTTTTTTAGATATTTATCATGCTTTTGGCTCTGCTGTTCAATGGTTAAATATTTTAGATGCTCTTGCATCACAATGTCTTTTGCATAAGACATTTCAACGTTAGTGTTCAATTCGCACAGCAGCCGTTGAGGAAGTGAATGACATTGGCGCTCTAAAGTTTTGCTGTAGCGAGCAGCAAGTAGAATATCTTTTAGTTCTTGCGTGCATCCCAACGAATCGATAGCGAAGTTGTAACATCTTATATTATAGGCCTCTATTTCTGTGGCATATTTCTTCGAAAGGCTTTCAAATGCTCTCCAAACATCGCTGTTCTCGTTCTTATATGTTTGGTATATAGTTCTTTTTTCTTCGTCGTTTGTGGTGTTACCAAACTTAATCTGCATCTCTTTATCTATTTTATCCCACCTCATCAGCATTACTTTCTCCTTGTCAGTTAACTCCATCTTATACATCTTATCTGCATTTTGAAGTGTTTCAGCGAATGTCTTTTCCGTGTAATCATTAAGGAGATCGGTCATAAACCACACCATTTCTCTATATAATGTGGCAGGTTTTGTTGGGTTCTTCCAAAAGTTTTGATATAAGTATTCACGAATATCTTGTGGTAATTTAAATGTTGGTGTACTGTATTTTGATTGACTAATAGCGTATGCCACATTATACTTCATCCTTGATTGCACATATTCTTTAAAGCGATCTGAGAGATTAGGGTTGTCAGCCATTAGTTTCTGGAAACTCTCTTCACTGCGTTGAACATGAACTTTCACTCGTTCCATAAAATCAGAGAAGGGCTCTCTATCTTCTTTTACTTTCAAATGGGGCACAAAACTAAATCGTAACATCTCGTTCTGTAAACGTGCATTCGTCCCCATGAAAAAACGTTCGCCTGTTTTGAAGTCACATAAGAGAAAGTAGGTTTCACCAGGTTCAAACACCGACATGATGCTGGCGCGTTGCCAGTCGAGTTAAACTTCAGTAGTGTTGACTAGTGGAAACGTCAGGTGGAAAAAGCCATTGTCGTCTATTTCCGCAGTGCATAATGGAACCTTGTCTGTAAATACGTCAGAATAAGCAACATCAAAATGTTTCTTCTCCGATTTACTTGCGGGCATGTTACGCATCCACCCGACAAGAGTAACCGTTTCTCCATGTTTATAATGTGTATCTTTAATGGGTGAAAGGTCTTTTACAGGATAATCTGGCAATTGTTGTGTCGTTATTCTTTGGCAAATGATAGAATGAGAATTGTCAAATACAATCTTTCGTAAGTTGTTTTTTTGTTCATTTACCTCGATAGAAATGTCTTTTGTCCCATTTGTTATAAGAAAACGATATTTCCCTTTCTTTTGTTCCTTTTGCTTATACTTCCAAAAATGAGCCTTGTAAACCACACCGTCTTCATAAAAGCCAATTGCCCAATCGCCTGTTTTAATGTCTCTCCAATTCGACATGGAAAGCTCACCTATACCTTGTTCTAATGCATTAGTTTGCAATAAGTTGCTGGCTAAGACAAAAACACTATTAAATAGAATAATTGTAAAAAGGAGAAATCTCTTCATGTCAGTGATGTTTCATTTGTGGGGTTGTTGTTTATGTCAAATAGGTTTTTGGAGGCTCTCCACTAATGGTGAACCAAAAAGAAAGGAAGCAATCATATCTTGTTGATATAAAACTGCTTCCTTTATTATTAATGTACCCAGACCCGGGGTCGAACCGGGATGGATTGCTCCACTGGTGTTTGAGACCAGCGCGTCTACCGATTCCGCCATCTGGGCTTAGCGAGTGCAAAGGTACGTATATTTTTTGAATGAGCAAAGGAATTGGTGAAAAACTTGTTGCGTTTGCCTTTGTTTGCTTGTTCGTGAAAGCGATAGAATAGGGTGATTGCCGGCGATATGATGAGGCAGGCACTGTTTCTAAGAGGTATTTATGCAAGTGATGTAGTAGCTGGCGGCGCAGATATATTGCAGCAAATGCTGTCTCAAAGAAACTTTTACGCAAGTGGCGCGGTTGCAGGTGGCACAGATATGATGAGGTAAACCCAATCTCAAATGCCCTTTATACATGTGGGGCTGTGCCCTGTATCGCAGATATGGTGGGCAAAGAGAATCTTAAAAGACATTGTTTTAAAGAAAACTTTACGCAAGCGGTGCGATAGTTGGCGGCGCGATTGTAAAGGGGGCAGGGTATCCCCAAGATGCCGTTACACAAAACCTTCGCCCTTTTTCAGCATCACTTCGTTAACGTATTTGCGTACCTTGGCTGATGAATCCTCCTTCTTACAGATGAGCAAAACATTATCTTTCTCCACCACGATAAAGCCTTCTAGCCCGTTTATTACGCCCAGTTTACCTTTGGGCAGCTTAATGATATTGTTGCTGCTGTCCTCCAAAATCACGTCGCTATCAATCACCACATTGTCGTTTTCGCCCTTTTGCATCGTCTCGTACATGCCGTGCCACGTGCCGAGGTCGGCCCATCCAAAGTGGCATTGCATCACAAACACATCGTTAGACGACTCCAAAATGCCGTGCTCGATAGAGAGATTGGGGTATAGTGGGAAGTTCTCGCGTATGAAAAGCGCCTCTTCGTGGGGATTAAACTTAGGGTTGTCTGCGTCGAATTTCCTAAGAACAGGGGGCAACAGCTCGCAGAAACGGTTGCGGGCAAACTGCACATTCAGTAGGAAAAGTCCCGTATTCCAATAAAACTCGCCGCTTTGCATGAACATGCGAGCAAACTCGCGGTCGGGTTTTTCGGTGAACGACTGCACTTCGAACACATCATTTTCCACCTCTTTGCCCATTTGTATGTAGCCGTATCCGGGTTCGGGACGCGTTGGTTTCACGCCCAACGTAAGCATTCCGTCTTTTTTCGACACGAAGTCTAGCCCGCGAATGATGTCGCGTTGGAAGGCCTCTTCGCCCTGAATGGCTTGGTCGGAGGGCGTAACCACGAGGCACGCCTCAGGACATTGGCGCAGAATGCGATGCGAAGCCCATGCCACGCTTGGGGCTGTACTTCGGTAAATGGGTTCTGCAAGAATGTTCTCGGGAGGAAGTTCGGGCAGCTGATTACGCACGATGTCTGCGTAAGTCTCGTTTGTGCTCACCAATATGTGCGACGGGTCTATCAGTTGTGCGAACCTATCGAAGGTTTGTTGCAGCTGACTCCTGCCCACTCCGAAGAAGTCGACGAATTGTTTAGGAAAGGACAAACGGCTGTATGGCCACAGGCGAAGTCCTCGACCGCCTGCCAATATCAGGCAATAGTTGTTGTTAGTGTTCATTCTATCAGATGTGTTGGTTCTGCAGGCGAAAGGTATGAAAAAACTTCAAGTCCGCCAAACAATCAAAGGTTATTTATTCTCAATTAACAAGTAGTTTATGTTCTACACAGGCAAAGCGACAGCTACCCCACAACTGCCCCCAACAACTGGCCTCACCCCCAACCCCTCTCCAAGGGGAGAGGGGAGTAGTATGCCTTGCTGTTGGTTAGTGCATATACCATGTAAACAGACAATTTTTATTTCCTAGCTTTGCTGCTGCGAAACATATCACTCCCCTCTCCCCTTGGAGAGGGGCTGGGGGTGAGGCCAGTTGTGGGGCTGTTATTGCCCTGTTATGGGGCAATTGTGGGGCCGGTAGTTGGTCAGCTGTGGGGTGAGGTTGGTTATCCCACTTGACTTCCTGCCTTCACTTCTTTCATCAGCGACAGCAGACTCAGCCCGCCGTCGTAGTTCTCGGCAGAGAGAATCATGCCTTGACTTTCGATGCCCATCAGTTGTCGGGGAGCCAAGTTGGCGATGAACACCACATCGCGACCCACCAATTCTTCGGGTTCGTAGAACTTAGCGATACCGCTAACGATGGTGCGCGGCGTACCACTGCCGTCGTCGAGCGTGAATTTAAGCAGCTTATTAGCCTTCTTCACCTTCTCGCAGGCAAGTATGCGGCCCACCCTAAGGTCCAGTTTTTCAAAGTCGGCGAAGTCCACCGTGGGCTTAATCTCCTTGGCCTTATAGGTTTCGGCCTCGTTAGCCTTTTTGGTATCGGCCAGCTTTTTCAGTTGAGCCTCGATGGCATCGTCCTCTATTTTCTCGAACAGTAGTTCGGGTTCGGCCAGCTGATGCCCAGGCTTTAATATCTCAGTGTTGCCGAGTGCATTCCAGTCTACCCCCTCCATATTAAGCATACTGCGCAACTTCGCACTGCTAAAAGGCAAGAAGGGTTCGAAGGCGATGGCCAAGTTGGCCACCAATTGCAGCGAGATATAAAGGATGGTTTCAACCCTTTTGGGGTCGGTCTTCCACACTTTCCACGGCTCGCACTCGGTGATGTACCTGTTGCCGATGCGTGCCAGCATCATGGCCTCTTTCTGTGCATCGCGGAATTTATACGTATCGAGCAGGCTTTCCACCTTCTCCTTCACGTCTTTAAACTCGTCTAAGGCCTGTTTGTCCACCTCGTTCAGTTCGCCGCAGGCAGGAACACGACCGCCGAAATACTTCTTTGTAAGCTGCAAAGCCCTGTTGACGAAGTTGCCATACACGGCCACAAGCTCGTTGTTGTTGCGTTCTTGGAAGTCTTTCCACGTAAAGTTGTTGTCTTTTGTTTCGGGAGCGTTGGCCGTAAGCACGTATCTCAGCACGTCTTGCTTGCCAGGGAAGTCCTCCAAATACTCGTGCAGCCACACGGCCCAGTTCTTCGAAGTGGATATCTTTTCGTCTTCCAGATTGAGAAACTCGTTCGCAGGAACGTTTTCGGGCAGGATATAGCCGCCGTGTGCTTTAAGCATCACGGGGAACACGATGCAGTGGAACACGATGTTGTCTTTGCCAATGAAGTGCACCAAACGCGTTTCGGGGTCTTTCCACCACTTCTCCCATGTGTCAGGCAACAACTCTTTGGTATTCGATATGTAACCGATGGGCGCATCAAACCACACGTAGAGCACTTTGCCCTCTGCCCCTTCGATGGGAACGGGAATGCCCCAATCCAAGTCGCGCGTCATGGCTCGTGGTTGCAAGTCTAAGTCCAACCAACTTTTGCACTGCCCATACACATTGGGTCGCCATTCCTTATGCCCTTCCAAAATCCATTCTTTCAGCCAGTCTTGGTACTTGTCTAGCGGCAGATACCAGTTCTTGGTTTTCTTCAACACGGGTTGCGAACCGCTGATGGTAGAGCGTGGGTGCAGCAGTTCGGTAGGCGAAAGGTCGCGTCCGCACTTCTCGCATTGGTCGCCATACGCCCCTTCGTTATGGCAGTGGGGGCATTCGCCCATGATATAGCGGTCGGCCAGAAACTGATGCGCCTCCTCGTCATAATACTGTTCGGTTTCTTTTTCCAGCAGTTTGCCGTCTTCGTATAGTTTCTTAAAGAAGTCGCTTGCCAACTGATGGTGTGTGGGCGAGGTCGTTCTGCTGTAGATGTCGAACGAAATGCCGAAGTCTTCGAAACTCTTTTTTATCATGGCGTGGAACCTGTCTACCACGTCTTGCGGACTAACGCCCTCTTTTCTTGCCCTGATAGTGATGGGCACGCCGTGTTCGTCGCTACCTCCGATAAACACCACGTCCTCGTTTTTCAGTCGCATATATCGTGCGTAGATGTCGGCAGGCACGTAAACGCCGGCCAAGTGTCCGATATGCACGCCGCCGTTGGCGTAAGGCAAGGCAGCTGTGATGGTGGTTCGTTTGTATTGTTTCTGTTCCATTGTACTATATATAATCATGTGTACTTGCCCGTTTCCTCCCTCCGTATTTGTGTTGCATTGGGTTAAGGCACTGCAAAAGTACAAAAAAAATGCGGCATGTATTTGTTTTGGGGTGCGAAACTTAGGTTTATGCCATCACGACAGACTTCTTCATCAGTTTGATTGTAACACGGTAAGCTGGGGTTTCGCAAAGGCGAGTCGCTCTTTTATCGGGCCAAATGCCCGACTGCTTTTTTGCTTAACCCACATTGACCACGGGCGAGAATGTGCCCAGCTTGCGGCAACAGCACCATAGTCATAGCCCCGTCAAAGGCGTCTTCTTCTCCGCATAGATGGCGCAATGGCTTGCTAGCCGTTTGTCGTTGAGCAACCTGAATACAGAAATTATAAACACCAAACATCTTTTATCATACGCAAGCGGTGTCTTGTAGCCAAATAGTTGTACATTTGCAGGTGCGTTATGTGTAATAGAAGTCGCTGATGTAGGTTGGAAAAAGAATGTTCAAAAACGAGAATGGAGCGTATGAAAAAGATACTGTTAAAGGTGTTGTCCGTAATAAGCCCGCTGCTTATTCTTGCACTCTTAGGTGTGATGCAAGGGGCCTGGTTCGATGCAGAGAAATATGTAGGGATGGAAGATGCAGAACTTCATCATCCCACGGCCATTCAATACACATTGTATTATCTGGTCAGTGCCGTCTTATTTGCACTTTCTTGGTTGTTGTTGAATCATCAGTACAAGAAAAGTTCGGCTTTTTCTGGCCGAGTGCTTTACGGTTTCCTTTTGGCCTTAGACATCGCCATCATCTTGATATGCGCCACTGCTCTTTAAACCCCAGTCGGTTCGTTACGCAGCTTGTCAACTATTTTAAGCCGTTTCCTTCGTTTCCTGCTCATCTTTCGTTTGCTTGACGGCATCTTAACTTTTCTCTTTCTCATCTTTTCGGCTGCATCGGTATAAATGCCATATAGCTCCCTACCGCCCAACTTGTCTGCGTGTTGCCTACCATTCTATTGGATGAAACGGTTTCTGTTAGAGAAAAACTCAGTTAGTTTCTCACCGTTCTTTTTCTGCCGATGCCACCGGCGATAGTCTGCAATAAACAGTGCTATTGTTAAGTAAAACAGGATTCCAACCGCCGCCCCTAAGGTATCAAGGCAAGGACGCGTGAACGAAACGACAACAGGACTAGCTATTGTTTCGCCATTAATAATCAGTCCTTCCGTGTAAACAATCCTATCGTCATTAAACGCATTGTCTTCGTCTTCGTCTTGGTCTTGCTTTTGAGAAAGATAAAAGGTTATGGTGTCTCCGAAATGAATGTGGCGCCTGTCTACCTTAAATGTCGGTGGAAACAAAAGAAAAATCCTTGAAAGCGTTTCGTAGTATTGCGAATAAGCGTGCAAACTGTCGTCCTCCAACACAAAGGTTGTTTTCCAACCAGACTCTGTGTTGGTGGTGTGTACCCAATTTACCACACCAGACTTAGTGGGGAGATTTCGGTTTACCGACGTAAAGCCAGTATGATAATATGCCAACATACTCGGAATAAGCATTACGAGTACGATAATTCGAAAGGGTATGCCGCAACACGTGAATGAAGAGCCGACTTTAAATTTATGCTTTAATTTCATAGATTTCCATTTTGTTTGTGGTTCTGCTTTAATGATTATAAGTCTGCCTTATTTATTTTGAAGGCCGTTTCATCAGTTGCGTTTATGTTGCGCACGCTAAATTTACAATAGATAAACCTTGCCTGTCTGTTTTTGTGGTTTCTCTGGATGGGGTGTCCTGGCCTTTTTGTTGTTTCTTGCTGCACCTTATTCTTCTCTACTACCATTGGTGCAAGCCGCATAAAATTCTACTGGTACCCATGCCTTTATTATTTCTAAACTAGTTCTATCTTACAAACCACGTCTGCCGAAACGGGCGAAACATACTCGGACATGTCCCACTCTATCGAGACAGGCCAGCCATGCGAGGCGTCTTTAGTAACGGTACACATGAACTGCACCCGATATTTTCCCATTTGTTTCTTCAAGAAAGGAAACAGGCTAAGAAACTTAGCCTCCATCTTGTGGGCATTAGATTCGGCAGTTTTGTTCTTAAAAACCTGTAAGGTCGTCGGGGCGTAAGGGTCGTGTACCATTTCATCGCGAATGATATTCAAGTCGATGCCCATTGTGGGAATCAGGATGGATGTTGTTCTCCATCCCCAGCATTCTCTATTGCCTGTTGCTTTCTCAAACGAAAACAGCCCCATCCCCAAGGCCTTATACAGCGTGGCCTTGTTCAGTTGTTTTGCAAAGTGTGCCGCTCCCATGCCATATACCTCGTCGCCATCGTGCATAATCTTCGCCATCCCGTTCGAGTTTGGGTTAATGCGGCTCTTTATGTCCTGCCATTTGTTGTACAACTCGTCATATTTCAGCACGCTTTTTATGCGTCCGTAGCGGTCTATGGCCAGTGTCAAGTGCGCTTGTATGTCGTTCACTTGGTCCATCAGTTGCAAGTATTCTTCCGGCATGTTCGTCAAACCATAATTGTTTTCTCGCCTGGTTATGTGCACATCCATGATGTTGCGACCTTCGGAAATGTGCAGAAAGTCGATGGTAACGTTCATATCTGACGAGCATTCAATCAGCCGCCTGTCTTCAGCGATGTATTTTGTTTCTATGTTAACATGATATTCCCTTACCTTCTTGTCCATTACGATATCAAGAGCTCCTCGCACATCTTTCAATTCGCTAGGTTCATTTGATTTAGATTTCTCCATAATAACTATTCAGCAATCTCGCATACTTTCCTTTTTTAGTCCCTTATAATGAAAGGATGGTACTAATGGCTTGCAGTTGCGATTGTTTATTTTTCCACGCAGTATCGGCAATAGAGTGTAGGCAAAGAAGGCGTCTGCTCCTTTGTCTGCCCTGAATGTCCCTGATATCTTCTGTTTTATTTTGAGTTTTCGGGTTCCCCTTTCGCTTGCATTGTTGTCGGGAGGTATCATGGGATTTTCTAAGAAGTTGAAGATGTAGTCCCTACATTTTACGAGCCCTTTCCTCAGCCTTTCAAACTTGTCATTCAAGTGGAGCAAATTTGCCTTGAGCAATTCGTCAAGCCTGTCGGTCCAGGATTCCTTTTCAACGGTCTCTTCCGGTTGCACGTTCCTTTGGTGGATGGCGGCACGAAACAGGTTGGCCACATCCTTTGACCAACGTTGACTTTCATCCAGTTCCGTCAGGTACTCAAGCTCCCTTAAGAGGTGGGCAAGGCACACTTGGTGGTTGAGAAAGTCGAGCACGAAATAAGCGCTGTGCCTGTCCGTTACGGCAACCATCCGTTGCAACGCGTCTCCAAATCTCTCTTCAAGAACCTTTGAGGAACGGCCAGTGGCGCGGAAACAGAGCGTTATGTACGCCGTCTGTGCTATCCAGGCCCAATCCAGCCGCTTGTTGTTGTAGCAGCCCGACTCGTCAAAACCGACGACTGGCGATTGCTTAAGCAGATTTTCAAGCAACTGGATGGCCGACCGCGACTTCCTCAGCGTCTCTTGCACGAAGTTCGCTATCGTACCCTGGCTCATGTGGACGGAGAACACCTCGTCCATCAGGGAGGCCAACCTTTCGAAGGGGACACACTGCACCACGTTGAGGTAAGTTACGATCGCCTTGATGTTCCTGCCAAAAGTTATTTGGCTGCTGCGGCGGCGAGGGGCGTAGCCCTTGTTGCAGCATCCGCACGTGCATGTTTTCTTGTAATGTCGGTATTCCGTTGTTATGGGAGCGACGGCAGGCAAATCCACCACTTGGCTCACATAGTCCAACTCGCCTTCGACGCACGACAGGTCCCGCCCGCAGTTGCGGCAGTATTCACTCATGCGCTCCTCTATGGCATCGGGATGCTCGACCATCTCCTTGCCGCGTGCCTCGTGCCCCGGCTGGCCGCCAGGCTTAAGGCCGCTTGGGGTACGCAGTGATTTGGTGCGATGCACCACCTCGTCTTCCATGCTTTCCTTAGAAGGGGGAGTGCTGCTGTTGTTCGAGTTCTTGTCAGGGCTTTCATATTTGGAAAGGCGTTTCCGTAAGATGCGGTTCTCGTTGGTCAACCTGTTTATGTTACGGTTGAGGCTGGCTATCTCCGTGTGCTGGGCGTCAATGGTCTCTTGCATTGACTGCACCTGAGATGTCAAGCTTTTAAGCATTGCCGATATGTCCGTAACTGTCTCTTTCATAATTGTAAAGGTACAAAAAACATTTGGATTACGCAAATAAAAGCGCAGCTAAATCATAGTTGTTGAATAAAAAGAAAGATGTGCCACAATATAGGACGAAAGCTAGGAAAAATAGACCACCCAAGGAGGGCGTGGAGTGGAGTGACGTTATTGTTGAATAGTTGTGTACATGCGATGATTTGAACTTAATGGGTTTACTGTCACTAAATTGTTGAAAAACAACGGCATGTGCAACTTTTATCTGTATTTATTGATTCGATTTTATTCTGGCAACGGGTTGGAATTGGACTAGAGAAGAAATCCGCAAGGCTGAAAATTGCAGCAAACTGACAGTTTTCTGGCCATTATTTCCGCTAGAAAAGAGCGATGAGCAAGGCATGTTTTGTAAATTTTCAAGACTGCCAATTGATGAATCTGTGAGTTAACAAGTTTGTGAGTTCATAAGTTCATCAGCTCATAAGCAATACAAAAAAGAGTGATAAAGTGCAACTTTCTTCGGAGTGTTACATAGTAAGTGAATCTTTTTCATTATTTTTGCGCCATTAAACTCAAAGAGATGGAAGATATAAATCGCCTTAAGGTTCTCCTCGTAGAGAAGAAACGAACTAGTAAATGGTTGGCAGAACAGCTAGGCGTGAATCCAACCACAGTGTCAAAGTGGTGTACAAACTCTTCTCAACCCGATCTTAGTAACTTGCTGAGAATTGCAGATCTCTTAGATGTTGATATAAGGGAACTATTTGTGAGAGAATATAAACGACATTTGCTGTCGCAGGAAACAAAGTAAACATCTTGGCATGTTAAATTCATATTTACTTAGCAATTTAAAGCGGTTGATAAGGGGTGTATTAAATTCATTTTCTTATAATACGGAGAAAGAGCATGCCGTATTAAATGCCTTAGCCACCATTATAGACGAGCCCATAGACGTTTTATGTACTGATAGCCTTGACATTACTGAGTTTCAATTACAAGCTGCATCATTAAATGAAAAAACCAACAAGCGTAAGGTCAAGGGCGTTTTCTATACAGATGATGATGTCGTTCAATATATAATTGGTAATGCATTTCTCAACTTTATTCAAAATGACATGTCAAATGTATTCCCCTTGGACGATTGTGTAAAACTTATTTTGGCGGCGAATGGAAATTCTACTAACGCATTGTTGAAAGCGTCTGTATTTGACCCGACTTGTGGAACAGGGCAATTCCTTTTAGCGGCTCTCATGATTAAGGTTTCTATCCTTGAGGAAAAAGGAGAATTAAACGATGCGTTGATATTGAAACTGTTGGCTACTATTCATGGTAATGACATAGATAAGCTTTCAACAGAAATTGCTATGGTACGATTGTTCCTTTTTGTTGTGCCATTGCTTTCTGATTTAAAGTCATTTAATAAGGCTGCAACAACGTTGGTAAGCAACTTTACCACAGTTGACTACGTGCGGTCTGCCATGTCCGAAAAATCATACAATATCATTATAGGTAATCCCCCATATATTGAATATGGGAAATTAGATGAACGCCCACCTATACTTCTCAGCAACACATATGCAAATGTTGTCTTTAATTCTCTAGGGCAACTTACCAGCAATGGAGTGATGGCATATATCATTCCTTTATCTTTTGTCTCAACTCCACGAATGAAGAGGTTGCGTAAAGAAGTTAAAGACCTATCTAAAAAGATGATGGTTATTAACTTTGCAGACAGACCCGACTGCCTATTCGTACAAGTTCATCAAAAGTTGTCAATACTCTTAGCAATAAAGGGCAGGAAGAAGTGCAAAACATACTCTTCAAACTATTATTATTGGTATAAATCTGAGCGGATAAACCTGTTTGATGAATGCAAAGTACATCCTTCAAAATATGAGATTGACAGCTATATACCTAAAATAGGCAATAAGATAGAAGAGTCTATCTTTGATAAAATCATAAAAAGTAAAGAAGAGGCAGAACTTTTGAAACTTCAAGTTTCTAAAAATAATGGCAAGAATGTCTATCTCAATATGCGTGGCACATTTTGGATGAAGGCCTTTGACAAGAATCCAGGCTCAAATGAGTACAAGGCATATTGTTTCTCAAAAGAATTTCAGCCATACGTCATTTGCATATTGAATTCAAGTCTGTTTTTTTTCTTTTGGATCGTCGTTTCTGATTGTTGGCATATCACTGGTAAGGAGCTTGGCAACATCAAGGTGCGAACAGATATTGATTTAACACCATTCAAGGAACTTGCAAGAAAACTTCTCGATAAGCTTGAAAAGACAAAGAAATACATAGGAACTGTACAATGTGATTATGAATATAAACACAAATATTGTAAAGAAGAGATTAATGCGATTGACGATACGTTAGCAGAAGTTTATGGCTTAACACAATGCGAGCTTGATTATATCAAAGCATACCAACTAAAGTATAGGATGAGCGATGGGGAAGAATAGCGTAATAGATTTGTTTGCAGGGTGCGGCGGTTTCTCAATTGGATTTGAGAAAGCCGGATTCCACGTAACAAAAGCAGTTGAAATAGATAAGCAAATTGCTCATACGTATTCTATGAATCACGCAAATGTGCTTATGCTGAACGATGACATTGGCAGTGTAGACAACGAATACAACTTTACCAGAGGAGAAGCCGAGGTAATTGTGGGCGGACCTCCGTGCCAAGGTTTTTCAATGGCCGGAGCTCGTATAAGGAAGAACGGCTTTATTGACGACCCTCGTAATTATCTTTTTAAACACTATCTCAATGTGGTAAAGATAGTACGCCCCAAAGTGTTTGTGTTCGAAAATGTCAAAGGTATTCTTTCGATGAAAAAAGGAGAGATTTTTCGAGAGATTGTAAGTGCATTTTCAAATCCGGCGAACTTTGATGGCAACCATTACTTCATTAATTATAAAACTGTCAAAGCCATAGAATTTGGAGTTCCTGAGAAGAGAGAGAGACTTTTTGTTATTGGTACATTAAATAAAAGTATTGAACTTGAAAAGTTAGAGCAGTTGACAAGGACGCAAATCTTAGCAGAAAATCCCTCTTTCTTTGACGATGTAACAGTTGGCGATGCCATAGCGGGGCTGCCAATGCCATCGGAAGATGGAATGATAGAGAATCCACGTCCATGTAACCGCTATCAAGAGTACCTATGTTCAAGAAACGACACTCTTACCAACCATAAGGCAACAATACATACCGAAACCGCAGTGGGAAGAATGCGCCTGATACAAAAGGGGCAAAATTGGACTTCGCTCGAAGAGGAAATACATTCTGTTCATAGTGGGTCTTATGGTAGGATGTCGTGGGATGAGCCATCTGCAACAATAACCACAAGGTTTGACACTCCTTCTGGAGGAAGGTTTATTCATCCCGAAGAGAATAGAACAATAACACCGAGAGAGGCAGCAAGAATACAATCTTTTCCAGACGATTTTGTCTTTTATGGTTCAAAATCTTCTATTTGCAAGCAGATCGGCAATGCAGTTCCGCCCAAACTTTCTTTTTTTATCGCAAGTCTAATAAAAAATATAATATATGAGCATAGCTGAAGAAGTTTTATCTACACTCAAAGATGATGATGTTTGGTACTTTGCCAAGCAAGATGCAAGTTTTGACAATGTTTACCAAGCTGTAAGACTTTTCGATAATGCCCCTAAGGGTGAAAGTCCATCAAGTTATTATCAAAGTGTAGCATCCAATAACGGACTCGATTCTAATGTTCGAATTCTGTCGGTTGCCCAACTTATGGGGCTACTCACAAAGTCCTCACCTTTCAGCAGAGCGTATTACGATGTGGAAAAGCCTACTCCTGCATTTCGGGAATTGGAAAAACACCCTGTGGGCTCAAGAGAATACAACGCTATCAAGACGGAGCAGTTGTTAAAAATTCGCATGAAGGCAATTACAGACACTCGTGCTACAGACGATTATGGAATTTACCCATTCCTCTTTATTGCAGAAGTTCTATGGCGTCTAAGTCTCAAAGGAATTAGAAAAATACCAAGAAAAGCCTTCTTTCAGTATGTTATGACTTCAAAAGCACATGAGAACTTGGAAAGTTGCGTTAAGATACTAAGTCAAGAAGAAAAGGATATAGCTATTGATGAAGATAAGGTAAAGAAGTTCATGAGTGATAGTAGAGTTGAGACTATTATCAAAGGCAATATGCGCTTATTCAACATTGATAGCAAATATGTGAGAATTGACGATAACTTCGTTAATTATTATTCGTACTTCTTTAATGGCCCTTACAAAGGTATTGTTGCATTGCTTTATAGCATTGTCGATGACGTTGCGAAGTATCAAGACATTCTTACGAGGAACATAGGTATATCTTTAAATTTTATTGATGCACCAGAAATAAAACCTGACGGTTCGCCTTCTTTGTCAATTTTGCCGCTTACAAAGATAAAGAATAGTTCTTCATTAAGTTTCCTAACGGCAATACGCACTAAACCATTTATACTTCTTGCAGGCATCTCGGGTACAGGGAAAAGCCGCATTGTTAGGGAGTTTGCTTTTAAGTCGTGTCCTAAATGTTTGCAAGATAAGGACGGGACAACGCCAGGAAACTATTGCATGATTGAAGTGAAGCCCAATTGGCACGACTCAACAGAACTGTTGGGTTATTACAGCAATCTTAGTAAAGGCTATCAGTTCAAAAAGTTTGTGAAGTTCTTGGTGAAAGCAAAGATGTACCCCAAAGTGCCGTTCTTTGTTTGCCTTGACGAGATGAATTTGGCACCAGTAGAGCAATACTTTGCGGAGATACTAAGTATTTTGGAAACTCGCAAGCATCCAAAAGATACCGAGACGGGCAAGGTGGATATGAGCACCGTTAAGACAGAGGTAATTGTGGATGCACGTTATTTCCGTGAACTGTCTGAAATGAGCCATTGCAGAAACATTGAAACAGAAGAAACTGCTACTATGGGATTGACAGATAAAGCTATTTATCTGAAGTTGTTTGGTATAAATACCAAAGACGCTATTGAAAAAGAGGAGATTGACGATGAGGTTGGTGTCCGCCAAGATTTGACAACAGAAGGACTTGCCTTGCCAGACAATGTTGTTGTCATAGGCACTGTGAACATGGATGACACTACACACCAATTCTCTCGTAAGGTTATTGACCGAGCTATGACAATCGAAATGAATGGCGGCAATTTGCGAAACATGTTTGGGGGTAGCAAAAACTTAGAATATCTTCCGGAGAAAGAACAGAAAGCGTGGCAGGATGCTTTCGTTCGCCGATATGTAACAGCGGATGAGGTGTTGGATGCACATCCAGATGAGGCAAAAAAGCTTGTTGAAATCTTACCCGCAAGATTAGAAGAAATCAACAATGCCTTGAAAGGAACACCCTTTGAGGTAAGTTATCGCGTATTGAACGAACTTGCGGTCATGGTGGGTGTAATGCTTGATGACAATAAGGATGATAAGGAACTTGATGACATCATCAATCAGGCTGTAAATTATATTTTGCTGATGAAGGTTCTTCCTCGTATTGAGGGCGATACGGAAATGTTTGCTTTGTCGAAAGAATACAAGGCAAAGATGGGGGTTAATTATGTTGACCGCTTGGAGTGGCTGAAAAACATTGCTCCAGACCTTAGGAAGGTAACCAAAGATGGGGTTTCGGGAGACGAGGAAACAGTGGAAAGTGGTGAAAAAGAACTTAAAGGTCAACAGAACACCTCCAAAGATAAAATACAAGAAATGATAGACCGTCTGAATAATCAAGATTTCACACGTTTCTGGCCTTAAAGACATTTCGTACATATGCAGAAAGAGGTTTTAAGATTTGTTCATCCAGACTATGAAGTGATTGTCCGCACACGGGATATCAGCTATTCATGGGAACGGTTTGAAGGACGTATCGATTATACGCGGAAAACTAACCCTGAACTCGTTGAACCCGACAAGTACTGCCGCTATACATCGAAGGATAGCTGCAAACTTTGCCTATACAACCCTATCGCAGAATGTAAGACTGATGACAAGGTTGTTGTTAAGTTCCCTGAAAGCAAAGAGTGGGACAATCTTTGGCCGGTTATCTTTGAAACGTGCAAATATCAAGTGCGTTTGCTCTTTCATGGTTTAGACAAAGAGTCTATGCCAGAAATTCGCCACGTGCGGAAGGATGTTGAAGACAGTTTCTTCTATGATGAGGAACTGAATGGAAGAGATGAGAAATCTCTGACAGGAGAACTTGACTTTATAAATGAGCCGGGAGTGTTCAAGTTAGATTTCTCATATCAGAAGAACGGAATTCGCAAAGAGGCCTATGTTACCTTTGATGTCGTTTCGCCTAAGTTGGATACCAAGAACGACTATAAGTCTTTGCTTAGAGAGGTAAACAAGGAATATGAAGATGTGATTTATCGCTATCTGAGCATTACGCTCCAGCAATTCGCACGTGGACGATTGAATTCGGATGCCACTTGGATGGCTGCTTTTCAAAGCGTGGTGGATGATTACATTAAAAATGTAAAGAGAGTGATACAGAATCCACATTCGCAGATTGCCATCTATCGGACGTCAAGGAAAGCCGAACAGATAAAGTTTTGGACGCCGACGATGGAAGAACGTTATGGCGAAGTTAAGAAAGAAGGAAAACTGGAAGAGTGTTACTTTGATTATAATGAAGTGCGTTCGACTCAAAACACGATGGAAAACCGTTTTGTCAAGCATACACTACAAACCATTGGCAAAAGACTCTCGACGGTGATTACGACAATACTCAACGCTACGCAGGAAGAACTTTCTGAAAGACATCGCCAGATGTGGAAGGACTATCAGACTTCGCTCTACAAACTCGCCAAACACCCTTTCTTTAAGTCTATTGAACGTTTTGACGGGATGGCACAAGAGAGTTTGGTGCTACAAAACCGAACAGGCTACCAACAGATATATAAAGACTGGTTGAAACTGAAACGGGGGATAGACTTCTACAATGGTGCAGCTAATATCGGCACCTTGCAAATATGGGAAATCTATGAGTTATGGTGTTTTATCAAGATGAAGAAACTGGTGGCTGAAGTTTTGGGCATTGACAAGGGTAAACCATCTCACGAACAGCTTATCACAGAACCCAAGGGAACGTTGCTCAACCCGTTTGAAAAGTCTTCGTCGGAGCACGTTGTTGAATACCATTATCCGAAAGCAGAAGAAACAGACACTGATGAACGTAAAGCTGAATTAACTGCTCATGAAGGCGACGTTGTAACCTTGCATTATCAGCATACGTTCAGCCGCTCTAGTGGAAAGGACGGGTATGGCATGGGGATTATTAATACGGCAACCACAGAACAACGTCCGGATATCGTTCTCAATATTCGTAAGGCCTCGGGTGAGGTGGTGTTGACATATCTATATGATGCAAAGTATCGCGTTATTAATGATAAGAAGTTGGATGCTGATTTTGAGGAACAAGACATGAGCGAGAATATGGCAATGTCAGGTGGCGACTATCCTCCCACCGATGCTGTTAATCAGATGCATCGTTACCGTGATGCTATCTATTACAGCAAGGAGCATGAACCTTATCGCTCAAAAGAGATAATTGGTGGTTACATCCTTTTTCCAGGGCGCGGGGATGACGAATATGTCAAGAAACGCTATTACAGTGCAAGTGTGGAAAGTGTCAACATTGGAGCGTTCCCGCTTCTGCCAAACAGCTATTCGCTGTTGAAAAAGCATTTGGAAGACATACTGATGAAGTATGCTAGTTCGGAAATGCATGTTGCGAAAGCAAAACCACAACGGACATTGGCTTATGTAACAGAGGAAGAGAAAGCGGGCATGTCGTCCGAAGATTTGGTCATGATTGCTGTGGCTGGTAGTGAAGAAAAACGTCAATGGACGTTTGAAAAACTATGGTTTAACATTCCGCTTGACAAGATTGCAGATTCTCCTTGGAACCTGGCAAAGTATCTTCTATTAAAAGTCGAAGGAGAACGATCTGCCGGTAATCTATGCAGGATAGTTCGTACAAAGCACGATGTGTGGACAAGCGAACATTTGAAACAATCAGGATATCCTGATACTCCGAGCCATCCTGCCTATTTCATGATTCGAATTAGGAAACCAAATGATACAGAGCGGGAGTTAAAAAAACAAATCTTCAATGTGAGGGATGTTCCTGTTATATATTGGGGAAATAAGAAAATGTCTTTTATTTTGGTAAAGATGAAGGAATTACAATGTTTAGCAGATACAATATAAATGTAATAGAACGACAATGGATAAAATATACTTGAAACCATCTTGACTTTTCTATCTTTTTTATCTTCTTCAGAAGAATTAGTATAAATGAGATATAGTTCCATCTGTTTTCTGTGGAAGTTATCTTCCCTTATTCACGTTTAAGCTTAACTTGTAAACTCATGAACCCACACGAAAAGGCTCATAAGCCCATAAGCCTACAACGTTAAAGCCTTACGACATACTTTACAAAACACATCCTCTTCGCCACCACCTTCTAGCGAAGTGAGAGGCCATTTTGCATGCAATTAGGCGTTATTTTCAGCCCAACACCTTATATAATTACGCCAATTTTAAGGACACAACCTGCGTTTTGCACCATTTTGCCTTTCTATTTTGGTTGCCGACCCGTAATTTTTCAAGCCCAAATATCCGCTTTTTACCCCTAAAACGCCCCTTTTTGATGCCCATTTCGCCCTTTTTACCCCTGTTTTTAATGGCTCGGAGGGGTTTTGTTTATACCATTTCAGCGGATATTTATGCACATCGACCGGCATTTTGCAGCAAAACACACTGCATTTAGCACCATTTCACCTTGCGTTTAGCACCAAAACGCAGTGCATTTTGCACCAAAACGCAATGTATTTTGCACCAAAACGCAGTGCATTTAGCATCAAAACGCAGTGTATTTAGCAGCAAACAGCCCAAAATCGGGTGAGAATGGCGGCTGCTTAAAATAAATATTCATTTTACCTGCATGTACAACTGCCCCCATTTTGCATCAAAACAAACCTCCGCGAGAATCGATTTTTTGCGGCCCTGCTAACGACTGGCGAGCAAAAATGGCACTCATAATGTTAAAAAATGCGCTGAAAAATTGACAAAGCACAAGTTGACGAGTTAATAGATTGACGAGTTAACGAACATACAAGTAGACAAGTAGACGAGTTTACAGGTTTACAAGTTGGCAAGTTGGCGAGTGGAACGAGTAGGCAAGCTAACAAGTTGACAAACGTACGAATTGACCAATCAGCCAGTTATAGTAAACCAGGATTTGATTTGGAAAGCCATAGATACACCGTAAGCAAAGCAAAGTATTCCTTTCCCCCTGCGTAAGGGTGTGTTGATGCCATGCTATGCGCATCATACAATCTACCAACAACAATTTCCCCAAAACAATCAAGCGGCAAGCGTTGAGGTATATCCTGTTCTTGCAATCTCCTAACAACAATTTCCCAAAAACAATTCTGTTTGGCTATAACATGTTGATGAGCGAACAAGTTAGCCAGACAACCCGTTAACAAGCGGGTAATACGCAAAGCCCATCACCCTCCTCTCCCCTTGGAGAAGGGCTGGGGGGTGAGGTCTCTTTTTGTTCCTTAACTATTAATTAATATTAAAACAACAAACAAAATTCATTATCTATGCTTTCGTTTGGTTTCTTTTTGCTTATCTTTGCATCGTAAACAATCAGTAAAAGCGTTGTTGGTTGCCACCGGCACAACCGCTTAACCTGCCACAAGGCCAATTGTAGGGAACCATGAACAGCCCGCAATACATGCATACCCATAACCAATTAAATGCCGCGCGCATTGAACAACGTTACCTACCAGCGGCCAAAAGGCAATGACAAAGGCGAGTTTTAAAACCAGCCGTAATGGACTTTTAGAACCAACCTGTAATCAAACTTCACCCCCAGACACGGGGAAACTTAACTTAATAACATAACCGTTATGAGAGGAAAAGGGTTTTATCTCGCGGTGCTGCTCGCACTGCTACTCCCGCCCCTGTGCTTGATGGCACAACAAACGGGCGAAAGAACAATCGTGGGTTCGGTTGTCGATGCTGCCACCAATGAGGCCTTGCAGGGCGTTACGGTGCTGGCACAAGGCAGCGGAGCCGGAACCACCACCGATGCCAACGGCAATTTCTCGTTGCGATTGGCCCGAACAGACAACGTGCTGCTGTTTTCGTACGTGGGATATGCCCCACAAAGCGTTAATGTGGCAGGCAAACAAAACATCACCGTTACGATGAGCGAAACGGCTAACGCCGTTGGCGAAGTGGTTGTGGTGGGCTACGGAACGCAAAAGAAGAAAGACGTTACGGGCGCCATCTCGGTGGTAGACATGAAAGAGGTGAGCAAGCTGTCGGCTTCTACCTTGGCACACGCCTTGCAAGGGCAAGTGGCCGGCGTAGACGTAACCAGCTTTTCGGGTGCGCCTGGTTCGGGAATTACCGTTAGGGTGCGCGGAATTGGCACGCTGAACGATTCGGACCCGCTCTTCGTGGTAGACGGAATGATGGTGGGCGACATCAACTTCCTGAACACCAACGACATTGAGAGCGTGCAAGTGCTTAAAGATGCCTCGGCAACGGCCATCTATGGCGCACGCGGTGCCAACGGCGTGGTGATTATAACCACCAAACGCGGCTCGCAAGGCAAGGCCACCATCAACCTTTCGGCCTATTACGGCATACAAAACGTATGGCGTAAGAACAACGTTTGCGACGGTCCGACGTGGGGAATGTTGCGAAACGAAATGCAAGCGGCCCTGGGGCAGGTGCCGCTTTTTGGAGACGTGCGCTCGTTGCCCACCGTTGATTATTTCGATGCCATACTACATAAGAACGCACCCGTGAAAAACGCCGACCTATCCGTACAGGGCGGAACGGACAAAGCCAACTATTACCTCAGCCTGAACGGCTTTTCGCAAGACGGATTGATGAAGAAAACGGCCTTCGACCGTGTTACGCTGCGTGCCAATGGCGAGTTTAAGGCCAACAATTGGCTGACGGTTGGCGAAAACATTACGCTGGTGCGCACCCGCCAAAACGGCACTTTGGAGAACGACGAGTGGACAAGTCCTATGATGACCACCTACACCCGCGACCCGATAACGCCCGTGCGCAACGAAGACGGCAGCTTTACCAAGTCTACTTTCAGCGACATTCACAATCCGGTTGCAACCATCGAGTACAACAATCCCGAAAACATCGTCTATCGCGTGTTGGCCAATGTCTACGCAGAAGTGTCGCCTTTGAAGGGACTGAAATGGCGGACGACCTATTCTACCGAGTACGCCAACAACGAATATGCCAACTATACGCCCGTGTACTACGTATTCGCGGCACAGCAAAATTCCAAGGAAAACAGCATAACCAACTCTACATACAGCACTTACATGCGCCAGTTTACCAATACGCTTACGTACGACACGCACCTGGGCGACCATGCCTTGCAAGCCATGCTGGGCTGCGAAAGTTACGCCGTAACGTATAAAAGCCTACAAGCATCGGTAAAGAACGTGCCCAGCAACGACCCCTCGGTGATGTTCATCAACAACGCGCGCAACAAAGATGCAGCGGCAGCCGCCAAGGGCATTACCACACAGCACAAGCTGCTGTCGGGCATGGCGCGCATCAACTACAATTATTTGGAACGCTACCTCTTAACGCTGAACATGAGGCTCGACGGCTCGTCTAAGTTCTTACGCGGGCACCGTTGGGGCGTGTTCCCATCGGTTTCGGCAGGATGGCGCGTAACCGAAGAGCCCTTTATGAAAGGCCAGAAGGTGTTTAGCAACTTGAAGTTGCGCGCCGGTTGGGGACAGATAGGCAACGAAGGCAGTGTTGATTCCTACTCGTATGCAACGTTTGCATCGGCAGGTTCTAACTATGTGTTTGGCGGAAAGCTGATGCCAGGGTTTAGTTTTAACAGCACAGGCAACAGCGAATTGAAGTGGGAAACATCGACAACCACTAACCTTGGGCTCGATTTCGCCGTGCTCGGAGGTAAGCTCTCGGGTACAATCGAGGTGTTCGACAAGACTACGAGCGACATGTTGCTGCGCGTTCCCGTACCTGGACAGGTGGGAATTGCCGAACCGCCATTCCAAAACGCAGGCAAAATGCGCAACCGCGGATTGGAGCTGTCGTTGCAGTATCGCAATTTCGACCACCCCCTGGGCTACTCGGTGGGGGCAAACTTCACCACCATCTCTAACCGCGTGCTGGACCTGGGCGCCGATGCCTACATCGAAGGGGCGCGTTTCATGAACTCGGTGTACCTTACACGCACCGTCGTGGGCAGACCGATGGCGCAGTTCTATGGACTGAAAACCGACGGACTGTTCCAAAACTGGGACGAGGTGAATGCACAAAAGGCGCAAAAGAACGTGGCCCCGGGCGATGTTCGCTACAAAACGGTGAACAAAGACGACTTGATGGCACCAGAGAACTACACCTATTTGGGAAGTCCGCTGCCCAAGTTCTCTTACTCGCTCAACGGCAGCCTATCGTATAAAGGTTTCGACCTAAGCCTACTTCTGCAAGGCGTTTACGGCAACAAACTGTACAATGGCCCGTCTACTTACAGCCTTTCCACAGGCAACCTGAGCTACAACTTCTCGCGCGACATGGTTAACCGTTGGCACGGCGAAGGCACACAAACCAATGCACGCTACCCACGCATGGGCGGAACAGACAGCAACAACTCGATATTGCAAAGCGACCGCTACCTGGAAGACGGCTCGTACCTGCGCATAAAGATGCTGCAAGTGGGCTACGAACTGCCTGCCGCATGGGTTAGCAAGGCCAAACTTACCAAAGCACGCGTGTATCTCAATGCCCAAAACCTATATACGTTTACCAAATATACGGGTCTGGACCCCGAAATAGGCATGCGAGGCGGGTCGGATCCTCTCGATATTGGCGTGGACCGCGGTTATTATCCCACACCCCGACTTTACTCGGTGGGTTTAGAACTGTCGTTCTAAACCGCGGTTCAGCCTCCCTTTTACACCCATTACATTACACAACAACCTAAACCGCAACGAAAATGAAGCGACACCTTATATATATCATCATGCCGATGGCAATGGGCTTTGCAGCTTGCGACCCCGAAGGTTTTCTCGACACACCTGTGCCCAGCATCGACCAAAATACGTTCTTTGCCAATGAGAATGCGGCTAAAAGCACGCTCGTGGGCGCATACGACCCGGCCGGCTGGATGAGTTACATACAATATCTTGATTGGGCCATCGGCGATGTAGCCTCGGACGACGCAATAAAAGGCGGCGGCGGAGACAGCGACCAGCCCGAGATGTACGACATAGAACACTTTCGCGCCTCGCCCGAACAGGAACAACTCTCAACGGCGTGGCAACAACAATACGAAGGAATAAACCGCGCCAACCGAGTTATCGCAGGCGTTAAGGGCAATGCCAACATCAGCGAGGCCGCCCAACGCCGTTTCATGGCCGAGGCGCGCTTTATGAGAGGGTATTACCACTTCTGTTTGATGAAGGTTTTCGGGGCTGTTCCGTTGGTAGACCATCTGTTGAAACCCTCCGAATACAAGGGCGGAAGGGCGTCGATGGAGGAATGTTGGGCCTTTGTGGAGGCCGATTTCAAGGCCGCCATGCAAGAACTGCCCCATAAGAAGAACCAACCCGCAGAGGATTTGGGGCGCGCCACGTGGGGTTCGGCTGCCGCCTTCCTTACCAAATGCTACATTTGGCAGGAGAAATGGAAGGAGGCCGAGGCCTTGGCCAAGGAGATTGTGGCCTCTGGCGATTATAGCTTGCAACCCAATTACGGCGACCTCTTTACCATTGCCACCGACAACGGCGTGGAGTCGGTGTTTGATGTTCAGCTTAAAGACTTCAACATGACGCAATGGGGCGACGAAAACGAGGGGAGTATGATTGAGATTTACCAACGCTCGCGCGACGACCGCAACGGCGGATGGGGTTTCGACCAGCCCACGCAGAACCTTTACGATGAATTTGAACCGGGCGACCCACGTCGCGAATGGACTATCATTAAGCATGGCGACGTGTTGTGGCAGGGAACCAAAGACGAAGAAACCATTTACACCAACTACGACCCCGTGCACAATCCCGATGCGCCTGCCGTGGGCTATTGTCGCCGCAAAGGTACGTTGCCCAAGAGTCAACGGCCGTCTATGGAAGATGCGGCAAGTCTCAACGTGCGCGTGATACGCTATGCCGACGTGCTGCTTTGGCAGGCCGAGGCCGCCGCACACAATGGCAGCGATTGGCAAACGCCACTTAATGCCGTGAGGAAACGTGTGGGGTTGGGCGAAAGTCCTTACAAGAGCGACCCCTTGAAAGCCGTTTATCACGAACGGCGCGTGGAGCTGGCTATGGAAAGCCATCGCTATTGGGACCTTGTTCGCACAGGGCGCGGCAACTTGATAGAGGGTTATACCGATAACAAACGCTATCTGCCCATACCGCAATCGGAGATAGGACTGAACCCGAACCTTACTCAAAATCCGTATTAATGAGGAGTTAAGGAGTTATGGAGTTAAGGAGTTAAGCCAATAGCATGGGTAGCGTTAGGCCAATAGGACCAGTCCGACTTGTCCGAAAACTAGAATGACCTAGAAACTGCAAAACAACTCTTAAAGGGCGTTAGCCATTTTTCATCTTTAGAAGTTATGGAGTTAAGCCAAATGCCTTGTTGCCCTGCGGCTACTTATCTCGTCAACTGAAGTTATTAACACAACCAAACAAAACATACGACAATGAATGCCAAACATAGTATGTTCGCTCTTGCGGTGGCAGTGATATGTTTCGCCGCCTGCGAACCACAAGAAAGCAAAACGGGGAAGATGGGGCCAGCCCCTTCGAACCCACATATAACGATAAACAATGCCGATCCCTACAATCCCATTTTCAGGGCTTGGGCCGACAATGGCTTTATTTATAGCTGGGATTTGGGTAACGGACAGGTTATTGCACCTGGCAGAGACACCGCAACGGCTTACTACCCGCTGCCCGGAAACTACAACGTGAGCGTAACCATCTATGGAGAAGGGGCGCAAGAGGTTAGTGCCGACACGACATACACCGTTACTTCGGCCGACCCCACTATGGCGGAGAAACCGCTTTGGAAAGAACTAACGGGCGGCGGAAAGGGCGCGACATGGGTGTATAACACCGATACGCAGACGGGTAAGCCCGATTACTGCTACCAAACCACAGGCGACTTGGTGAATTATCCCAATAACTGGATGCCCTCGTCGAGCTGGGGACAGTGCGAAAGGATAACGCCCGACATCAATGGAGAAATGGTTTTCGACCTCAACGGCGGCGTTAACTACACCTATCACCATGTGGCAGGCGACGCTGGCGTAAAAGGTACGTTCGTACTAGATGCCGAAAAGCGCACGCTAACAGTGAAAAACCCCTACATCCTAGACCATGCCGTGGGCTGTACGCAGCCTGCCGCAACGGCTACGGGCGTGTATCAGATAATGAAACTCACCGAAGACGAGCTTGTTCTTTGGCAAATGCAAAAGGCACCAAGCGCTGCACCCGGCTCGGGAGAAGGCTGGGGATGGAGCTTTAAACGAAAGAAATAATATCCAAAACACAACAAATAACGTTGCAGTCGTTGAAAGCCGTTGTGCCAAATGCGTACAGGCGGACTGGCAAACGACATGCGCTCTTTGACATCTTGCACAACAACCACACCTCGCAAACGTTGCCGAAAAACCGTTGAAGCGGGCTCACACATGCTCGCCGAGCTGCCGAAAACGATATAAAAAACAACAAATCCGAAACAAAAACAAAGCAAATTGTGTATCTTTGCGAGGTAGAACAACATCACATCATCGAATTATGGAGCAGCATAACACACAGGCAGACAACATCGTTTTTCAGGAAGAACGACTGCAAACGATTGCCGAAAAGCTGGAACGAGAGGGAAGAATTGTTACGAAAGACTTGGTAGACGAACTCAATACCACACCCGTAACGCTGCGAAAAGACCTCTTGTTGCTAGAAAAGCGTGGCTTGTTGAAACGAACCCACGGTGGAGCGGTGAAGGTAAACCGACTTTATCCTGGCCAAGCGCTTAACGAAAAGGAGAAGATTAACCTCGAAGAGAAAATCAGAATAGTGCGCAAGGCCGCCACTTTTGTGGCCGAAGGCGATACCATCATCCTCGATTCGGGGTCTACAACCAGTCTTTTGGCCAAAGAACTGCGCAACTTTAAGCGATTGGTGGTTATCACTAACGCCTTAAACATAGCCAGCGACCTAAGTGATACCAGCGTAGAGGTTATCGTTGTGGGCGGAAATCTACTCAAAATGGCCGCTACGATGGTGGGGCCATTGGCCGACGACACGCTCAGAAAGGTGTCGGCCGACAAGCTTTTCATGGGTGTAGACGGCGTGGACATGAACATCGGACTAACTACGCCCGACATCAACGAGGCCAAAACAAGTAGGGTGATGATGGAATCGGCCGGCGAAGTGTTCCTCTTAGTGGATGCATCCAAGTTCGGCAGGCGCAGTTTGGGCGTTATTTCGCCCCTCAACGCCATAGATAAGCTTATCACAACCAAGCATCTAAGCGAAGAAGAGTTTCAACAACTGAGCAAAAACGAAATCGACATATTCATGGTGTGAGCCCCTCCAACTGTTCTCAGGGGTGGTTGTGTGCGAGATGCAAGGAACAAAAGAATTGCATTTAACACAAAAAACAACGATAAGAAATGAGAACAATGAAAATGTTTCTGGCCGTGGCGTCGCTTGCCGTGGCCACGGTTGGAGCGAACGCTCAAAGCAAGGTTTATCCCCAAGTAGTAGACGACCAACTGGTTATTCAAGGCGACAAATGCGGCTGGGATGCGGGCACCGTGCACACTTTCTCGGTAGTGGAGGCCAATAAAGACGGCTATAAATACTGGGGCTACTATGGCCTAGACCATTACGAAAACGACGTACACTTTCGTAAGGCAGGACTGGTGCGCAGCAATAACCTCACCGATTGGGTGAAGTACGAGGCCAATCCCATCATCGCAGCCAACTGCCGATGGCCCACAGTGGTAATGAGCGACGGCAAGTTCTACATGTTTTACGCCGAATATAAGGGTCCAAATAAAGACAGTCGCATCGTGATGGCCGAGAGCGAAAACGGCATCGACTTCGACAACAAGCGCGTTGTTGTGCCATACGCCGATGGAGAACAAAACCAAAACCCCTTTATCTACTTTAATAAGAACGACGGCTTTTTCTATCTTTTCTATTATAACGGTACCGAAAGAGCGAAAAACAACCCACGTTGGAACGTGCTGGTAAAGAAAAGTAAGCGCGTGGCCGACCTGCCACAGCAGAAGAGTTACGAGGTGGTTACATCCAATAAGACCCTTGCCGCGCCCTCGGTTGCCTATCATGGCGGCACATATTACCTGCTCGTAGAAGAGTTTAGCGACGACACCCACACCAAATGGGTTACCAATGCGTTCTCGTCTAAGGAGGTAGACCGCGGCTACCAGCGCGTAACCAACAACCCCGTGCTTTATAAAAACGATGCCTGCGCCTTCCAATACGTGCTCGACGGGCAGCTCTACGTAACTTATTCGCACTGCACCGACCTCTCGAAAGGCCAGTGGGTTATGCGCATGATGAAGACAAAATAAGGCGAAACGCCATTTGTAATGTTTCATTGCAGGCCTGTTCGCCTTGCGCGTACATGCTTGCACAACAGTTAATGAATATGTCAACCAATAAGTTTCTTACCGAAATACTGGAACAACCTGCTGCCATTGGCAACATCATCCACTTCTATTCAGCCCCCGAAGGCATGGAACTCTTGCGCAAAACGAGGGAGGCCATCGCCCAACGTAACATTCACGACGTGGTATTTACGGGCATGGGCAGTTCGTTCTTTATCTCGTTTGCAGCCGCAAGCCTGTTCAACCAACAGGGCATTCATGCCCATTACATCAACACGAGCGAACTGTTGCACTACAATCTCTCGCTGCTCAACCGCCCCACGCTGTTGGTTTGCGCCTCGCAGTCGGGCGAAAGCTACGAAATTAAAGAGGTTTTAGAGCGTCTGCCGCAGTCGGTGTACTGCGTAGGCATTGTCAACGAAGAGGATAGCGCACTTGCAAGAAAGGCAGATGTGGCCCTATTGTGCAAGGGCGGCCGCGAAGAGATGACCTCAACAAAGACCTATGTGCTAACTTCCCTGGCCGCTTGCATCTTGGGATTGTATCTTAGCGACCGCTGGAACGCCCACACGCAACGCCAATTGGCAGGCTTACAAGCCAAGTTCGAAGACATGTTGGCAAGCCACGACCAATGGTTGGACAAGGGACTCGACTTCCTTGGCGACCTCACCACGCTGCAAATCATCGCCCGTGGCCCTTCGTTCTCCACCGCCAGCCAAAGTGCCTTGATGTTTAAAGAGGCCACCCACATCGCTGCAACAGGCATCTTGGGCGGTGAGTTCAGGCACGGACCAATGGAAATGGTTGCTCCTGGCTTTAAGTCGGTGCTGTTTGCATCCGAGGGACGCACGCTCGAACAAAGCTTAAAGATGGCCGAAGACATTGCTGGCTTTGGCGGACGCGTGTGGCTTATCACCAATTCGTGCGATGCCGTACAGCATGTAACAGACAACATACTGCCCGTTTACGTAGACGAACAAGACGAATTCCTGTTCTCCATCTTAAGCATCGTGCCCTTGCAGCTCTTCATCGACGAGTATGCCAAACGTCATGGTTTCGAGGCAGGCAGCTTTTCGCGCGGTGCAAAAGTAACCGTAACCGAATAATGAAAGGAGGGCGAACGATGGGCAACAGTGGGAAAAGACAAACCATGCTTTTGGGCATCACGGCCTTGATATACGTGGTGTTTGGCCTTCTAACGTCGGTTATAGGCGTGGCCATCGACCGTTTTCAGGCGCAATATGGCGTGTCGCTAGGTGTGGCCGCCCTGTTGCCCTTGGCCTTTTTCTTGGCCTATGGACTAACGTCGATACCTTTTGGACTGCTTACCGACCGCTTCGGGGCAAAGTCCGTCTTGCTTTTGGGCACGGCATTGATGGGCACAGGCTCAGCCCTTTGCTACCTCAGTGCCGCGGCTTGGGCGGTTATCGTGTCTGTATTTCTCATCGGCACGGGTGTAACGGCTGTGCAGATAGCGGGCAATCCCTTTGTTCGGGAGCTCGACCAGCCATCGCGCTACACGTCTAACCTAACCCTCATCATAGGTATTGGCGCATTGGGTTACGCCCTTAGTCCGCTCATCGTACCCGTTTTGCAGGCCAACAACCTCAGTTGGACCACCATTTACCTGCTCCTGGCAGTGGTTAATGCCGTGATATTCGTGGTAGTAGCCTTCGCCCACTTCCCAAAGACCACCACCAATGCCGACGAACGGCTAAACCTAGGTAGGCTTTTCCATCTCTGTCGCAACCCTTTGGTGCTGGTTTATGCCTTGGGCATCTTTCTCTATGTAGGCGGCGAAGTGGGCGTTTCGTCGTACATCATCACCTTTATGAACAACGTTCACCACCTCAGCAACGACCAATCGTTTTGGCCCGAGCCAACATTTATGCACCAACTTTTCCCTTCAAAAACCGCCCTCATCGTGGCTTTGTTCTGGCTTTTGCAAGCCGTGGGCAGGCTGGTGGCATCGGCCTTGATGCGTAAGGTAAGCGAACGTGCAGTCTTCATCGTGCATAGCGCCCTCACCGTGGTGGCCTTGGTGGTGGCCATGATGGGCAGCGAAGGCGTGGCCTTGGTGTCGTTTGCCCTTGTGGGTTACTTCACTTGTGTGTCGTTCACGGCCTTATTCAGTGCCGTCATCAACAGTTTCAACCACGATCACGGCATGCTCTCAGGCATTTTAGGCACAGCTATTGTGGGCGGAGCTTTCATTGGCTGGCTTGTCGGTGCTGTTGGCAACGCCCATGGCATGGTTTGGGGCATGGCTGTAAATGTCGTTGCCTTTGCATACGTCATGGTCGTGGCCGTGTGGGGAAAAGGGATGAAGGAGCGTTGACAAGATAAATAGCTACAGGGCAACAAGGCATTTGGCTTTACTCCTCAAAGATTCTCATAAACTTAAAACAACAATGAACAAGATCATTATAGGTGTAGACCTAGGCGGAACAAAGATAATGACTGGCGCCATAGATGCAACCGACGGCCGCGTTATCGGCACGCCGATTAAGATTGCCACGCAAAGTCAGCTGCCGAAAGAACAGATTGTGGAGAACATCGCACAGTCTATAAGACAAGTGATGCGTGCCAACGGACTTCAAAAGCAAGACGTTGTGGGCGTGGGCGTGGGTTCTACGGGGCCACTCGACCTCGACCTGGGCTTGGTTTTAGATTGTCCGCAGCTACCCACCATGCAACATTTCGCCTTGCGCGAGGCACTGCAACAAGCCGTAGACTTACCCGTGGCCCTCAACAACGATGCCAATTGCCTGGTATTGGGCGAGGCCGTGTTCGGTGCGGCGCGCAACAAACGCACTGTTCTGGGTTTCACGCTTGGCACGGGCATTGGCTGTGCGTTGGTGGTAGGCGGAAAAATATGGAACGGTGCCACTGGCACAGCAGGCGAAATATGGTGTTCGCCCCACGGAAAAGGCATCATCGAAGACGCCATTTCGGGGCAGGGCGTGGCCAATATCTACAAACAAATAGCCCATACCGACGCCTCTTCGCTAGAAGTTTACCTGCGTGCACAGCAAGGCGAACGCCATGCGCTCGATGCTTGGGAAACCTTTGGCCAACATCTAGCCGTGCCCTTGGCCTGGTGTATCAACCTCATCGACCCCGATGTGGTTTTGCTTGGTGGCTCCATTGCCACTGCCCATCCCTTCTTTATGCCTGCCATGATGCGCAATTTGCAGGCGCACATCTGTCCGTTGCCCGCCCAACGCACCCCCATCGTTATGGCATCGTTGGCCGACAACGCCGGTTTTGTGGGCGCAGCATGCCTTATGCGCCCCTCGTCTAACCCTTAACCCAAACCCATTTTTGATAATGAGAATAAAGTTTTTGCTCGTATGCCTGTGCTGTTTCACGATGGCGCACGCCGCCAACAACAGCCTAAAAGACGGTAGGCAGTTGCTAACGCAATGGCAAATGCAGTCCACCACGCGCGTGCCACAAGCGGGCAACGTGTTGTCTTTACGCACGTATAAGCCTCAACGCTGGCACAATGCCACCGTACCCACAAGCGTATTGGGGGCCTTAGTGAAAGAGAACGTGTACCCCGACCCGCACTTCGACCTCAACGACCTACGCATACCCGATGCCTCCGACGACCTAAACCGCCGATTGGGACTTAGCAAGTACTCGCACATTAAGGGCGTGTCTAACCCCTTTAAGCACCCCTATTGGTTCCGCACGCAGTTCTCCATACCTGCCGGCGAACGCGGAAGGCGCGTGTGGCTCAACTTCGACGGCATCAATTATCGCGCCGACCTTTGGGTAAACGGCAAGCAAGTGGCCAACAAAACGCAGATGGCGGGCATGTTCTTACGCTTTAAATACGACATAACAGCCCTTGTTTCGCCAGACAAGTCCAACGTGGTGGCCGTAAAGATATACCAAGTAGACAACGTTGGCACGCCCCGTCCGGGCTATCTCTTCACCCCTTTCGGGCAAGGTAGAGGTCAGGGGGAAGAGATTTTCAGGGATGTAACCCTCAAATTCATGGCCGGTTGGGACTGTTCGCCCGTGGTACGCGACCGCAACATGGGGCTTTATCAAGACGTGTACCTAACTTACACCGACAATGTGAAGATTGAAAACCCCTACATCGTTACCAACCTGAACCTGCCCGACACCACAAAGGCCAGCATATCCGTGCAAACCGAATTGCGAAACGCAAGCAACAAGCCCCAAACGGGCGTGTTGCGCGGACGTATCAACCTGCTAAAAGAGATAGACTTCCATACCTATAAAAAGCAGATGCCGGGCCAAATGCCCACCATCGCCTTTGAAAAGTGCGTCACCATACCCGCCGGAAAAACCCTCACCGTTAACTTCTCGCCCGAAGAGTTTGCCCAACTCAACGTGCAAAATCCCCACCTGTGGTGGCCCAATGGCTATGGCTTGCAACATCTTCACCGCCTAGACCTCACGTTTGAGGTGGGCGGTAAGGTGTCCGACACGCAGTCTACCACTTTCGGCATACGCCAAATCACCTCTACTTTAAAGGAACGTGATGGCGAACATGGCCGCATTTTCTGGGTAAACGGCCAACGCATTTTCTGTCGTGGCGGCTTTATCCAACCCGACATGCTGCTCGACATGAACCCCAAGCGCATGTACGACGAGGCCCGACTGCTAGCTAATGCAGGCGTAAACATGATTGCCAACGAAGACATGCCCTCGCCCCCAGAGGCTGTTATGGAAACTTACGACAAGTACGGACTGCTGATGTGGGAGGTGTTTTTCCAATGCTGGACCAGTTATCCCGGCGAACCTTCATTCAACAATCCCACCGATACGCGCCTTGCACTGCGCAACATGTACGATGTGGTGAAGCGTTATCGCAACCACCCCTCGTTGGCGCTGTGGTGTATGCAAATTGAAACGATGGTGCGCGAAGAGCTATACGTACCTCTACGTGCCTACATTAAGCAGCACGACCCCACTCGCCCCTTCATTGCAACGTCTAGTCATGGTTGGGATGTAGACAAACTTACACCCTACATCAAGCCCGACCTGCCCACAGGCATGACCGATGAGAACGAACCCGACTACACTTGGTACCCTCATCCCTATTATTATAATAAGGTGTTGGAAGTAAAAGACCAGATGTTTCGCAACGAAATGGGTGTTCCTGCCGTATCTACGCTCGAGAGTATGAAGAAGTATGTGTTCAATTTAGGCAAGGGTCCGCGCAATGCACACTATCCGCTCGATAAGGTTTGGGCCTACCACGACGCGTGGGACTCCATCTGCTGTCCGCCGTCAAGTTACGCCTTCAAACCCTACGATAACGCCATTCGCCAGCAGTTTGGTCAGCCCTCGTCGGCCGAAGACTACATCCGTTGGGCGCAATACATCAACGCGGGCAGCTATCGGGCCATGTTCGAGGCTGCCAACCACCGCATGTGGGACATAACCACGGGCGTAATGCTTTGGAAACTTAATGCAACATGGCCGCAGGTGTTGTGGCAAATATACGATTGGTTCCTCAATCCCAACGCAGGGTACTACTATACCAAGAAGGCATTAGAGCCCTTACACATACAGATGAACGAGCATAACCGCATGGTGAGCGTTATCAACACGATGCACAAACCACAAACCGACATCACGGTGAACGTGAAAGTGTACGACAACAACCTCAACGTGGTCTGGCAACAAACGGTGCCACAGCGTGCGTTTGATGCCGACTGCTTTACCGAACTGTTTGCCGTGCCCATTCCGCAGGGCGTAAGCAACGTGCATTTCGTTCGCCTACAACTGGTAGACAAGCAAGGTCATATCGTGTCAGACAACTTCTATTGGCAAACGGCCGACGGCAAAAACGATTTCCGTGAACTAACGCGCTTGCCCAAGATGCCCTTGAAGTTCGACACACGAACAACACAACGCAATGGCGATATTGTAATGACCATCAAGGTGAAGAACCCTTCCACACAGCTAGCCTTTATGCATCGCCTATACATTGCCAAGGGCGAAGGCGGTGCAGAGGTGCTACCCACGATATGGAGCGACAACTTCATCACCCTTTTCCCTGGCGAAGAACGCGAACTTACTGCCACTTTTGCACAACAAGACCTTGATGGCAAACAGCCCGTTTTGGTGTTGGATGAGATGCAATAAAAGCCTCACCCCCTTTCCCCTCTCCAAGGGGAGAGGGGCGTGATATCAAACCTCTTAAAAGTGAAAAGGTGAAAGAATGAAAAGATGGCTAACGCCTTTTAAAGGTGAAAGGGTGAAAAGGTGAAAAGATGGCTAACGCCTTTTAAAGGTGAAAGGGTGAAAAGGTGAAAAGATGGCTAACGCCCCTTATAGTTGTCTAAGCAGTTTCTAGATTTCTAGTTCATTCTAGCTTTCGGACCAGTCGGACCAGTCGGACTGGTCGGACTGGTCGGACAAGTCGGACTGGTCTCACCTGTCTGACTGGTCTCACCTGCCTGACTGGCCTCACCTGCCTGACTGGTCCTATTATCCTAACGCAACCTATACATTTGGCTTAACTCCTTAACTCCTTAACTCCTTAACTCCTAAAAAAAAAGTTATATGAAAAAGTATTTTTTAGTTTTATTGCTGTCTTTCCTATTCGCCGCATGCGCTAAAGACAGCGGAATGGCACCGCTAGACGAAACACAATATCCCAATCCCGATGCCAAGAAAGCCCTTACGGGTTCGTTCGTAACCTTCTACGACAAAGACAATTGGGCACCATACCAATGGAGCAGTCTGCTAGAAGGCATGAAGAAGATAGGGATGCGTACCGTTATCGCCCAATTCTCTGCACACGACCAACAAGTGTGGTTCGACACAAACGAAACTTTCGTTACACAAAAAAGCAAGTATGCCTTGGGCAGATTGCTTGCTGCAGCTGCCGAAAAGGGCATGGAAGTGTATGTTGGCCTTTATTTCGACGAGAGCTATTGGAAAAACCAAACCTCCGAAACATGGCTCGACGAGCATGCCAACCGCTGCAACCGCATGGCAACAGAGATAAATGCGCTCTATGGCACACAGTCCGCATTCAAGGGTTGGTATATTCCGCACGAGCCCGAACCCTACGCCTACAACACCGAAGAGAAGATGAAACTATTCAGAACGCACTTTGTAGACCGCATCTCAAATCACTTGCACCAACTCAACGGAAAGCCCGTGGCCATCGCAGCCTTTTGGAACAGCACACTAAGCACACCCGAACAATTGCAAACCTTCATGTCGCAATTGGCCAAGTGCAACCTTCAAGTAATTATGCTGCAAGATGGCGTGGGCGTTGGACACGTGTCGCTCGACCGCTTAGAAACCTACTACAAACAGGCCGAAACGGGCTTGTTTGGCGATGGCTCTGCCTTTAAGGGCGAGTTTTGGACGGACCTCGAAACGTTTAACAGCGACAATAGTCCTGCAAGCATTTCGCGTGTATCGCAACAACTAAGCATCGAGTTGGCCATACCTCGCATAACGCGTGCCGTATCGTTCGACTATTACTCCAACATGTGTCCCACAGGCCCTTTCGGGCGTAAGGCACAAAAGCTGCGAAACGAATATCATAAGCTTATGAGTTTTTGAGTTAGTTTATGAGTTCATGAGTTTGTGAGATTCTGAGTTTATGAGTCCATGAGTTTGTGGGTTTGTGAGTTCATAGTTCTTTTTAAGTTCATAGTTCTTTTTAAGTTCATAGTTTATCCCAAATCGGCCATCAGAGACCATTTTTTCCACCTTTATCTGGTGGCCGATTTTTAGTTAAATCAATTATTAATCCTTTACAAAACATACTCTATCCGCCACCCCTTTCTAGCGAAAATAATGCTTCAAAAGCAGCAAATAATTGTTGTTTTCAGTCTTATGGATTTCTTTTTCAGTCCAATTTTAAGAAAGTAAGCTGCATTTTGCACCATTTTACCTTTCTATTTTGGTTGCCAGATCGTAATTTTTCAACCCCAATTACCCCCATTTAGCCCCTAAAATGCCCCTTTTTAATACCCATTTTGCCCCTTTTAGTCCTATTTTTAATGGTTCGAGGGGGTATTATTTATACCATTTCAGCGGATATTTATGCACAACGCCTTGCGTTTAGCAGCATTTCGCACTGCATTTCGCACCATTTTACCTTGCGTTTAGCACCAAAACGCACTGCATTTAGCATCAAAACGCACTCCATTTTGCACCAAAACGCAGTGCATTTAGCACCAAAACGCAGTGTATTTTGTTGCAAATGACCCAAAATAGGGTGAAAATGGCGGTGTCATAAAATAAATATTCATTTTGCCTGCATGTACAACACTCCCCTTTTTGCATCAAAACAAGCCTTCGCGAGAATCGATTTTTTGCGGCAAGGCGGGCAGGTGGTGGGCAAAAACGGCACTCATAGTGTTAAATCTTATGCTAAATATTTTACATAATGGCAAAAAAGCCGTTTAGCCCACTAACTCGCTGTTGGTGAAAGTAGATAAAACGATTTGCATTGTGTCGCTCCCCCATTCAGTCAACCTCAACCTCACCGAATGCCAATGCAAGATGCTAAGGAAGATCGTTATCGACATGCGTTGTTATTACAACGAGGAGGAAATTTAGGAAAATATACCCGTGCTGCGGATAAGCCAAAGTGGGATGCGATAAATAGTTTGTCTGAATTTAAAAAATATAGCAACAAAACCTAGTGCTATTTACTGAATTATGATTATATTTGCATACCATCAACAACTAACGTTAAGAACATTATAGATGGCCAAGGAGAACTTTCGGAAACGGAATTAGAGCGACAACTGTATAACCAACAAGACACAACCACCTATGGCATTGTTAGTGGAAATGGCTAGCCTACTTCTGTTTGATTTCAAAGAGTTGTTGGAAGAAGATTATGATGCTAATACCAAGTTCCTAAAATGAAGAATGATAAGAATAAACAAAGATACAATGGCGAAGAAACAGATAACGACCAAGATAATCGAAGAAACGCTTTGGCAATCGGCGAACAAGGCACGTGGTTCTGTCGAGCCTTCTGAATATAAGCATGTAGCGTTGAGTCTCACCTTTCTAAGCAAGCTGTTGCAACAGGAGGAAGAGAAGAAATTGCAGTTAAAAGAACCATTTCATTCATTAAACTATGCACTCGAATAATCAAATCGTGATATACCAGTCTGAGGATGGGCAGACGCAGGTGGATGTACGTCTGGAGAACGAGACGGTGTGGCTTACACAGGCTCAGATGGTAGAGCTTTTTCAAACCACCAAACAGAATGTAAGCCTGCATGTCGGCAATGTTTTTAAGGAGGGCGAACTGGAGGAAAAGTCAACTGTCAAGGAATACTTGACTGTTCAAAAAGAAGGAGAAAGAAAAGTCTCGCGTAAGGTAAAATACTACAACCTTGACGTCATCATTTCCGTTGGTTACCGTGTAAAAAGCAAACGCGGTACAGCTTTCCGTATCTGGGCGAACAATGTGTTAAAGCAATATCTCATCAAGGGCTATGCCGTTAACGAGCGTATGCGCAAGGAGCAGATTGGCGAGTTGCGCCAACTGGTGGGTATGCTTGGGCGCACCATTCAGAACCAACCGCTATTGTCTAACGACGAGACCGATGCACTGTTTAAAGTGGTGACAGATTATACTTACGCGCTAGACACGCTAGACAACTACGATTATGGGCGGCTTACCATCAATAAAACCACAGAAGAAGAGCCGTTCCATGCTACTTACGACAATGCAATGGAGGCAATCTATGGACTGCGCGACAAATTTGGAGGCTCTGTTCTCTTTGGAAATGAGAAAGACGGCTCTTTCAAAAGCAGTATCGGGCAGATATACCAGACCTTTGGCGGAGAAGAACTCTACCCCAGTGTGGAGGAGAAAGCAGCCATGCTACTCTACCTTGTCACCAAGAACCACTCGTTCAGCGACGGCAACAAGCGCATTGCCGCCACGTTGTTTCTTTGGTTTCTCAACGGCAACCATATCCTCTATCACCCTGACGGCAGTAAGCGTATAGCAGACAGCACCCTTGTTGCGCTCACGCTGATGATTGCCGAAAGCCGAACAGAAGAAAAGGATGTTATGGTGAAAGTTGTGGTTAACCTGATAAACAAAAACAACTATGAGTAAAGCGGAGCATAAACGTTTAGGCTACTTTACCAGAGAGGTGAATGTTCGTAATCGGGAGTTGAAGTAGCTTCTAGCTCCCAAATTCCGATTGGTTCATTCCAAAACCATTTCCTTGCCGACTATAATTATACGATATAAACCCGTTGGTGGAATCAAATCAAATCAACAAATGCAGATAAAAAGTTGCATATGTCGTTTATTTTTAGTGACTTAACCCATTGGCGGAATTCAGAATGCCCTAAATTAATTACGCCAACGGGGGTTCATTATAAATAACCTCTTCGTTCTTCGGCCGCCATCATTGGCTCGTCTTCATCGGGGTGGGGTAGTGCATAGCGTTGCTGGTAGTCGGTTAGCAAGATGTGGTTAAGTGTGTGGGCAAGGGCTTGCAACGTGTTTTGGCGAAGTGATGGGCGCAGTTGGCACTCCCAAACCACTAGACAATGCCAGCCCATGCGTGCCAGTTGGCGTTGCGTTTCGGCATCGCGCTGTTGGTTGCGTTTCACCTTATTCTCCCAAAATGAGGTGTTGGTTTTGGGCAAGGTCCATCGTTTGCAGCCCTCGTGGCCATGCCAAAAGCAGCCGTTAACAAAGATGCAGGTGCGGTATTTGCGCAAAACCAGGTCGGGATGGCCTGGCAAGCGGCCGTAGTTTAGTCGGTACCTGAACCCCTGCGCCCACAAATACTTGCGTACGAGCAGCTCTGGCTTCGTGTCTTTCGACTTAATCGAGGCCATGATACGATGGCGTTGTCGGGGCGTAAACTTGTCCATGAGGCAAAGATAATGAAAAAATACGGATTGTGCGCAGCTAAGTAGTGGGATATGAACAGTCGTTTTGTTCTGCCATTGAGCTAACAGGGGGCTAAGAAGGTACAAACTTACGGTTTTACATGGGCTGACGAGGGCTGGCCAAACACCATGTTTTTTTATTCCTAACAAGCGTATGGAAGACAATCCAAACGCCCACCTGTCAACTTGTGCGATAGGTGGGCGTTAGCTAAATGGTAGGTCGATAAGGGATGTGCAAAGCCATTGGCCCACCTCGCCTTACGGGCATTTGGCCTTTTGCTTTATGGTTTGTCGGCCTTTGGTTTATGCTTGCGCTTATGGGTTAGTGGCGTTCAGCTTGCACTGGTTGTGAAAAAAAACTTGCAAACTTACAAGCCAACAAGCCCGTAAGCTTAAATCATAAGCCGGCTTTCTCTATTTCCCTATAATCTTTAAAGCTCCTTACGTAGGTGCCATTATGGAAATAATGGTAGCCTGCATAGTTTATTTCTTTTTGCGAGCGACCGATTAACGGGTAGTAAAATGCCTCTATATACTTTCCCCGCCACTTGGTTTGAAGGGCATCTGTGTCTATCATCAGTATGGGGAAATTCTTATTCACCGCACTAAAGACGTCGTCATAGATGTTTGAGATAACCAACAAGTCGATGTTTTGCCTTTTGCAGATTTCTGAAAGTGCCAAAGGCGACACGCAACGACCCGATTTGCAAAATGGAGTGAAATCATATATGATAACCTTTTCGTGCTTTGTAAGGTAGTCTTTTGTTTGTTCTACGCCAATCGCATATATGTTTGAGAAATCGCGAATGTCATCTATTGCACCTTTATAATGTACAACTCGTTCTTGCGCTCCCTTTGGTAGGCTAGAAAAACCTGACGTCAAGCCCGATATTTTACAAGAGGCCAAGGTAAATGACATGATGATTATGCCTGCTATATATGATTTCATACGAAGTTATTTTTTTATTAAGTGTGATACAATAAACGTTTAGGTGTTGCAAAAATAGGTAAATCTTTTCAATGGAACAAAATATAAAAAAGTTTTTTTGCTGGTAAACCTTTGCGGACTTTGGTGTTATGGGTTAAGCAACATGCTTATTACTTTCTAATATGGCAGATTTTTCTAACTGCGTAGAACGAAGAAAGTTGCCTTAAAATGTTTGCTTATCCTTGTTTTAAAGGCAAAAATAGAACATGCCGTTTGCCTGGCAAAAGGATGGTGATGGTAACATTACACTTTTTACAAATATTGTAAGTAAACCGCATAATTTCAACAATATGCATACTAATTAAAAAATAATGCGCCACTTTTGCTTGGTTTTATAAATTTATTGCATATATTTGCAGAATGGTTTAACTCTGTGAATGTACTGACAGCTGTACTAAAACAAAATGGGTTTACAACGGAGGCACCATGCGGCCAAGCTTACTAAACATACGGTTGCGTGGGGCATAGGAAAAACTATAATCAACCTAGATAATTATGAAAGTAAGAATTTGGATGTTAACCCTTTGCTTGCTAACCGCATTGAGTTCGGCCTTAGCGCAAAGCATAACAGTGAAGGGAAACGTCGTAGATGAAAACGGGGAGGCCTTGCCAGGCGTAAGTGTCGTCCCAAAGTCGGCCCCGAAGACGGGCACCGTGTCTAACATAGACGGAAAGTTTACTATCAGCGTGCGCAACGGAGAGAAGCTTACGTTTAGTTTCATGGGGTATACAAGTCAAGAGTTGGCCGCCGCACCCCAGATGAACGTGCGGATGGAACCCTCCGACCTAACGTTGAACGACGTTGTTGTGGTGGGTTACATGGAACGTAAGGTAACTAACACCTCAGCCTCTGTGGTAAAGGTAACAGCCAAAGACCTGGCCATGAAACCCGTAGCCAACCCATTGGATGCCGTTCAGGGCAAAGTAAGCGGCTTGCAGGTGTTCTCCTCGTCGGGCGAACCCTCTTCGCGCCTGTCGATGGCCTTGCACGGACAAGGCTCGTTGGGCGCAGGCACGGGCTTGCTCATCATCCTCGACGGCATGCAAGTTAGTATGGCCGTGCTGCAATCCATGAATGCCAACGACATCGAGAGTGTTCAGTTCCTTAAAGATGCTGCGGCCACGTCTATTTATGGCGCGCGTGCAGCCAACGGTGTGATGTATGTTACCACCAAACGCGGCCGAACAGAGACGCGCCCCACCATTAATCTTAGGGCGCAGTACGCCGTTTCGTCGTTGGCAAACACCGATTATTTCGACCAACTGATGACTGGTCCCGAACTATTACGCTATTATCAGGAAACAGGTATTTACACCGCCGACCAAATAGCGGCCTTAAAGAGCAAGTATTTCAAGGAAACCGACTTCCAATGGTATAAATATGTGTACCAACCTGCGCCCATGTACACGGCCGACGTGTCGGTATCGGGCGGCACATCTGCCGTTAGGTACTACCTATCGGGCGGTGCATTGAGCCAAGACGGATTGCGTATGGGGTCGGGTTACAAGAAAGCTTTCGGCCGTATTAACCTCGATGCGAAGTTGGCCGAATGGGTTCGCGCCGGCATAAACACGCAAGTGGCATACGACGACACGCGCATTTCGCCTTTCGGCAGCAACAATGCCGTGGGCGGAGGCGTTGCAGCCATGAACGCACCCTTTGCATCGCCCTACGACCCAAGGACGGGAGAGGAACTGGAACGCGTGCCACTGCTCGACATCACTACGCCTAAGCACGTTATTTCTACCAACCCAGCCAAGACCAATGCCTTTATCCTGTCGGCTAATGGAAACCTAACGCTCACGCCGATAAAGAACCTAACCTTGCGTTCGCTTGTTGGATTGGAACTAAATTACGGCGATAGCCGTTCGCGTACCTTGCCTAGCTACTATCGCGCATACGGAAATGGCAGTGCCGAACGTGGTTTCTCTATGGTATCCAACTTCACTATCACCAACACGGCAGCCTATAACATGGGCTTTGGCGACCATCACGTTACCGCGTTGTTGGGACATGAATACACCAATTATAACGATGATGGTTTCTCTGCATCGGGTTCGGGCATCTTAGACGACCGCCTTAACCTGCTTAACAACGCCACGCAAAAGAAGAATGTGGGCGAGGCAACCAACAGCTATGCTTTCCTTTCGTTCTTTACCCAGCTGTCTTACGATTTCTCCGAACGTTATTTCGTTGACTTGGTTTTGCGTAACGACGCCTCTTCGCGCTTTGGACGCAACAAGCGAAACGGCTTGTTCTGGTCGGTGGGCTTGTTGTGGAAGGCTAAGGGTGAAGGCTTTCTCAAAGACGTATCGTGGCTTAACGAGTTAGACTTCAAAACGAGTTACGGAACGCAGGGCAACTCTTCGATACCTCCTTACAGCACATCATCGTATGTAGGAAAAGTGGGACAGAAGAAAGGCGGCATGAGCCTTGGCTTTGTTAGTCTTGGAAATCCCGACTTGGGATGGGAACACCAAAGCAAATTTACTGTGGGCGTGAAGGCTCGTTTGCTAAGTAGGTTCGACCTAAACGTGGAGTACTACAACCGTATAACGAGCAACATGCTCTTTGAAGTTCCGCTTCCCTACACATCGGGTATGCCTGCCGGCAACGAAGGTTATGCCACTCGTTACGAGAATGTTGGGCGTTACCTGAACCACGGTATCGACTTCCAACTGGGTGCCGACATCCTTCGCGGTCGCGATTGGGGCGTTTCGGCCAACATTAACTTCAACTACAACCGCGATAAAGTGCTCGAACTGTTCGAAGGACGTCAGTCGTGGCACGAACCAGGCGGCCAACTCGCCTACATGGTAGGTAAGCCTGTAACCTTTGTACTTCCGCTTTATAAGGGCGTGAACCCCCAAACGGGCGTACCCGAATGGTATAAACCGGGCACAGACAAGAACCAAACGCGGCGCGACGACAACGACGTGGTGTCCGAATATTCTTCTTCGCTCAGTCAAAACACAGGCGTAAACGCTTACACGCCTTTTACGGGCGGTTGGGGCATTTCGGCTTATTGGAAAGGTTTCTACCTCAACGCCGACTTCTTCGTGGCTCTCGGTAAGCACATGATATCAATGGATAAACAGTTTTACGAGAACGATTATCACGTTCGTAACCGCGAAGGAAACTTCAATGGGTCGCGCAGATTGTTCGACTATTGGAAGAAACCGGGCGACAACACCGAATATCCCTCGTTGGCATGGGTGCGCCAAGCCAACCACCAAAGCAACTACGTGGACTCGAAAATGCTTGAAAACGCCTCGTTCATGCGCCTGAAGAACTTTACATTGGGCTACGACATCCCCCGCAAGAGCCTTGGACGACAGAACATCGTACGCACGGCAAAAGTGTTCTTTACAGGCAGAAACCTGCTTACCTTTACCAAGTTCCGCGGTATCGACCCCGAAGTGAACCGCAATGTTTCGTATGGCGTCAATCCCAACACCAAGCAATTGAGCGTAGGTGTGGAGATAGGACTCTAACAACAACACATAAATAATGAACACGTATATGAAAACAACGAAGATATTATTATGGGCGTTTACGCTTGCGGCCATGCTCCAAGGGTGCAATCTAGACCGCGAACCAGCCGACTATATAGACTATAACGCCTCGTTTAACAATATGCAAGATGCCGCCAAATGGGACAACGGCATCTATTCCACCCTTCGCGGCAAGTTCGGGGGCGGCTATGTGTTGCCCCAAGAGGCGCAAGCCGACATGCTTAACGCGCATGCAGCCTTCGGAAACCTCTATGGAGAGTTTCACGGATGGACCATCTTGCCCGAAAGTAGCGTGATACAAGAAATCTACCACTCGTATTATTCGGCGCTCGTAGATGCCAATGTGGTGATAACCAAGTTGCCCCAGCTGCCCGTTAGCGAGGCCGAAAAGCCCACGCAACGCCATTATTTGGGCAACGCATACTTCGCAAGGGCCTTCTATCACTTTAACTTGGCCTTGCGATGGGGCATGATCTACGATGCGGCCACGGCCGACAAAGACCTCGGTGTGGTGTTGGCATTAGAGCCAGGTTCGTTAAACAAACCCGCACGAGCCACCAACGCGCAGACCTATAAGCAGGTGTTGGACGACTTGAACGAGGCCGAAACGCTGTTGGAAGACGTTCCTACCACGCCAGGAAACACCGAAATAAACGCCGATGCCGTGCGAGCACTTCGTGCACGCGTGTACCTATACATGGGCGACATGGACAAAGCGTACCAAGAAGCCAAACAATTGGTAGACAAAAACACCTATCCGCTTATCGCTCCCTACACAGCAAAGCTTAACAGCGAAGGAAAAGTAACGCCCACGGAAGACGCTTTCGCGCAGATGTGGTTCTACGACAAGGGTACCGAACAGATTTGGCAACCCTACGTGGCCAAAGAAAACGAAGTGCCTACGGTTACTTCGCTCTATGGTGCCGACCTTTCCACGACTACTCATTGGGACGAGGCCAAGCAGCCAAGCAAAGTGGGCGACTATAACAAACCGCCCTATGTGCCAACGCGCGAAGTGATTAACGACCTCTTTGCCAACGGAAACGACCACCGTGCACACATCCACTTCGAGTTTGTAAATACCACGGTAAACGACGTGAATGTGTCTACACAGCTTTACGTTGTGTCTAAGTTTAAGGGCAACCCCAACTACGCCACGCTCACTAGCACCCATTGGGGCGGCTATGTGCCCAACGGAAATCAGGCTCCTAAGCCTTTCCGCATCGCCGAACAATACCTTATTGTGGCCGAGGCAGCCTACAAACTGGGTAACACGGCCGATGCCCAAAGCTATCTTAACACCCTTCGCCAATCGCGTGGCGTGCCTACCACAAGCGCAACGGGCGACGACCTGTACCAAGAAATAAAGAACGAACGCGCACGCGAACTGGCTTATGAAGGGTTCCGCCTTTGGGATTTGCGCCGTTGGAAACTAGGTGTTCGCAAACGTACGATACAAGGTGCCAAGGGGTATTATCAAGTGCCCGCATCGTTCTACGCAGGGGGCTACAAGGTAGACATACAAACAGGCAACAAGATGTTTGTGTGGCCGTTCCCCGACAACGAAGTGCAGATAAACCCGAACGTTAAGCAGAACCCTGGCTGGGATAAGCAATGACACATACGCTAACAAAAAACAAATACGCTATGTATAAGAATATAAAGATATGGGCTTTGCTCATCGTGGCATCGTTGGCTAGCGCATGCCAGAAAGACCTTACCTTGGGCGGAACGGAAGACGTCGTTCAAGGCGAGGCGCAGACGCTCACTCTTAAACAAGAGGGCGAAACAAAAACGGTAAGCTTTGCAACGCTTGGCGACGAATGGCAAGTGGAAAAAGGGGCTTACGACGCTTGGCTCACCGCGAAGAAGGTAGGGCAAGCACTCGAACTGACGGCTACGGCCAACGAAGGAGCCGACGAACGCCAAGCCGAAGTGGTGCTGACCACGCCCGGCGGTAAGCAAACGGTAACGGTTACGCAGTTTGGCACGGCGCCTTTCATTGCCGTAGACGGCAGCAATGGTACGGCTATCTTTAACCATGAGGCGCATACGGCCGTAGAACTGAACGTTATTTCCAACTCGGATAATTGGCGTGTGGAGCAAGTTGACAAGGAAAACAACAAATGGCTCACGTACGACGTCGACCAAAAGCAACGCAAGTTGAGGCTAACCCTCACCGCCATCGACCGCAACAGCCCTTGGGCGCAGAGCAGTAGAACCGAAAAGCTGTTCCTATCTAACGGCAACAAGCACTTCTTGCTCAGCGTAACGCAAAATGGATACGTGCAATTCCAACTGCCCGTGTGGGATTTGGACAACTTTAACTTGGCTCGTGTCACCGAACTTGAAGGCGAAAGGAACAACAGTCGCGACAGAGCTTTCGAGATAGACTCGCTCTTGCCGTACAAAGAAGACGTAGACAAGATATATTATGCGTTCCGTTCGCCCGGCGAACAATCGCCTCGCATATTCTACACGCCCAACTATTACAGCAAACTCATTACTACCGCGTGGTTGAAGGCACCCAAAGGGAAGGAGTTCCAAAAAGAATCGTACGACCCTTGGTTGAAACAACAGAACTTTAAAGACGGTAACAAACAGCGTAATGCCACCGAAGCGCAATACTATTGCGAAGAAGAAAACCAAACACGACTGGTGCACGTCTACAACGACCCCAACAACTTCAAGATGTTTGGCGGCATATATAAGAGTCCTTGCATGAAGTATGTGGTGAGTTCCAACGAACTGAAAGTGGGCAGCAACGGCAAGGCCACCTGTTTCCCCGTATTCATTTCCGAGCGCATGCACAACAAGTCGTTCAAGCTGCAAGAGGTGATTGAGTTTGAAAAGAAACGCGGAATGAAACCCGATTTCGAGAACCAATTCAACAGCGAAAAGATAACAACCACCACAGAAGACCCCAGCTGCAAGTATTCGCGCCTGCTCTTCGTACCCGAAAATGCCAGTCACGATGCCGGTTCGTTGGCCAATGTCATTTACTTTTTCAACTGGCGAGGCGTTACGCCCGAAGACATTGATGCAGGTCTGGTGGCCGATGCAGAGCTCAGCGGCACCGTTGGTTCGTGCCAAGTGTTCTACATGGGCGGCGAAGTGCTGTATAATCGCGAGGTAGAAGGCACTCCCGGCGTGTACGAATGGTACACCTATACCTTGCCAACCACTACAAGGAACGCCATGGAAGATAAGGGCTACACTTATTTCCGCGGCGACAATAGCGGCTTTGTTACCTACTTCCGCGGCGAGGCCGACCTCATCGACATGCGTCCGCAGCAAACGCGTACGGTCATTACTTACTATAAGAGTAAGCATTATGTAGACCTAATCAAGAAAACCCTCAACTTATAGACACTCATCCAATGAAAAAGTTCAGAAAAATATATACATTGGCGGCTTGTATCACGTTGACCTTAGGCATGTTTTCGGCTTGTAGCGACGACTTGCTCTCCTCGCAAAACAACCCTAACGCTGCCCAAACCGCCGCCGACGAGGCCTTTCCTTGGCAACCCGGCATGGCTTTCATCAAGCTGAAACCTGGCGTAAACCCCAGCACCCGTGCTGCAACGCAGAGCGTAACGCGTGCAAAGGTGTTCGACAACACCGACGTAAAGGTGGAACAGGTGTTCGACATGAACAACGAATATGCCGCATTGAAACGTGCAAGAGGGCTCGACCGATGGTTTGTTGTGAAATTCGACAGCACAAAGAACGTTGAAGAAGTTATCAACGAACTACGCCGCGACCCTGCCATCGAGAAGGCTCACGGCAACGTGCAGATTGCGCCCAGCAAGGTGAAGTACACCGCAGCATCGCGTGCGCCCATCCCCTCTAACAAATTAAGACCTGCAAACAATGGCACAGGTCCACTTAATTTTAGCGACCCTTACTTACAATACCAGTGGCATTACACCACAACCGTAAACGAATATGGCATGTTTAAGCCTGGGGCAGACGTAAACCTGTTCCCTGCTTGGCAGAAAGAAACGGGCAGCCCCCACGTGGTGGTGGCCGTGATGGACTCGGGTGTCGACTTCGAACACGAAGACTTGGCCGCCTCTGCCTGGCAAGGTGTCGACAAGAATACGGGCCAGAAGATACACGGACGTAACTTCTATGCAGCCGAAAGCGGTAAGGGCGACCCCAACGTTATCGTGGCCGGCGGACATGGAACGCACGTGGCAGGAACCATTGCCGCACGAAACAACAACGGCCTGGGCGTTTGTGGCGTGGCCGGTGGCAACGGCAGCGACGATTCGGGCGTGCGACTGATGAGCTGCGAAATATACGGGCGCGATGGAACCAAAGAGACTGCATCTACCGCTTACATCGTTAAGGCCTTCGAATTTGCTGCCGAAAACGGTGCATCCGTATGCAACTGCTCGTGGGGTTACGCCTTCGACCGAAGCAAATACCTCAACAACGAGAACTTCCAAAGCATCTTCAAAGCGCAGTTCGACTTGCTGAAAGACGGCATCAACTACTTTACCGACTATGCCGGATGCGACTCGAAGGGCAACAAAAAGCCCGAATCTTACATGAAAGGTGGTCTTGTTATCTTCGCATCGGGTAACGATTCGCAATACGACATCGACATGATACCCGCCTCTTATCCGCGCGTGGTGGCCGTGGGCGCAACCAGCAGCATGGGTATTCCCACCGACTACATGAACAAAGGACCGTGGGTAGACATCCTTGCACCAGGCGGAACCACCGAAACAGGCGAGGTAATGAGGGGCGTATTGAGCACCGTACCCAAAGCTTTTGCCCAAATGAGTACTGGCGGCACGCCCAATACCGACTTCACTTTGCCCGACAACAACAACTACGCATACGCCCAAGGCACCTCTATGGCAGCGCCCCACGTATCGGGTATTGCCGCATTGGTGGTGTCGAAGTTTGGTAAAACCAACCCCAACTTCACCAACGAGGACCTTCGCCGCCGCATACTTGGAGCCGTAAAAGCCACCAGTCCCTACGCCGTAAAGACCGATGCCAACCTCGCAGGCAAGATGGGTGTGGGCTTTATTGATGCAGATTTCGCCCTTGCCGACCCCGAAACGCAGAAACCCGACGCACCAGAAATAACCGTTACCGACTATTCTGCGGATGCCACTCGCGGCTATTACGATGCCCGCATAACATGGAAAGTAACCGCAGATGCCGATGCGCTGAACGAACAACGCACGGCCTTTGCCTACGACATACACCTATATAAGAAAGCCGACATGAGCAAACCCGTGCAAAGCCTTACTCGTTATTCGTACGACAAGCCTGTTGACACCCAGCTGGAGCAAGAGTTTACGGGGCTAGATACCGATGTAGACTATGTGGTGAAGATGTCGGCGCGCGACCGTTTCAACAATACTTCGGCCGATGTAACGGCTAGTTTCAAAACGCGCCTTAACCATGCGCCCGTACTTGGCGGCGCAATGACCGACACGTTGCGACTACTCGACACGCAACCTTACTTCCATAAGGTGCTACCCGTAACCGATGAAGACGGCCACACCTGGACCTACACCACCACCGCGCTGCCCAGCGGCGTTGAAATGAAACGTGTTGGCAACGCCTTAGACCTCTTTATAAAGGTAGGTTCCGTAGGAACGTATGGCTTTGAAGTGACGCTCACCGACCAACTTGGCGGTAAGACGGTACAGAAATTCGCCTATAAGGTGGTTTCGCACACGGCTCCCACGCCCAACAACACGCTCGGCGACGTGTCGCTGTTCGAGCAGGGCGAGGCCGCACAAATCAATTTGGCCAACGCTTTCACGGCCATGAGCGGTGGCGAGATGCAATTCTCGGCCACATCTAGCAACGATGCGGTGGTAAAAGCCTCGGTAACGGGCACGCAACTAACGCTAACCCCTGGACAAAAAGGCACGGCCACGATAACCTTAACCGCCATCGATGGTGGCAAACGCACCACAACAACCATCCTGGTGCGTGTTACCGACAAGAACGCACCCGACGTGCACACCATCTATCCAATACCGGCGCACAGCTACATCAAGGCACTTATGCGCAGTGGGGTAAGTAAGGTGCAGGTTATCGTTACCTCTTTGCGTGGCCAAAAGCTTATCGACGAAACCTTAACGCCCGACAGTCGCACGCACGAAGTAACTTTGGGCATCGACCGCCTTGCCCCTGGCACCTATTATCTGCTGCTCAAAACCGAGCGCATAACAAGCAAACACACCTTCATCAAGAAATAAACAGCACGCTATGAATAAGATATCAATGGCATTCCTCGCGCTTGGCGCAAGCCTGGCAATGGAGGCCACGGCACAAAGCCGCATACTACCTGTGCTAGAAGCCACACCCGATGCGCGCACAGCAGCAATGGGTGGCACTTTGCTTGGCAATGCCAACCAAATGCACATTTACACTAACCCGGCCGCCCTTACCTTTGGCGAAAAACGTTTTGTAGCCGACCTCTCTGCCGAGGCACAGCCTAAAACCGACGAGGGCCGACTGATGCAATACAACTTTGCCACGGGCTATCGCTTTGCCAATCGTTCGGCGTTGATGGCAGGCGTGCGTTACCTTGGCGGACTAACGGTTCCCTCGGTGGGTGCTACGGGCGAACCGGATAAGGTTTCACCCTACGATATGGCCCTAGACTTGGGCTATTCGTTCGCCGTAACGCCCGAAGTGGCCGTGTATGCCACTGCAACCTACGCCCGAAGTCATGCCGCAACCAGTGCCAATGCTTATGCTTTCTCGGTTGGAGCAGCCTATCAAAATGGTTTCAACATCTGTCCTACCATCCCTACCACGCTAACTGTTGGTGCACGACTGTTGGATTTCGGCAAGTCGGTGAAGTTTAACGATACGGGCATACCCCAAAGTTTGCCCACTTCGGTGGCAGTAGGCGGCGACTGGGCCGTAAACTTCGCTCCGCAACACGCACTTACTTACGCCCTTTCGTGTCGTTATTTCACCCCGAAAGATGCTAGCGAAACCTTGCTTGTCGGTGGTTTGGAGTACACTTACAACCGCATGCTCTCTGCAAGGGTGGGCTATCAGTACGCCGACAAGGGTTCTAATGCCCTTACTTTCGGTGCTGGTGGCGAGTTGTCGGGTTTCAAACTCAACGTGGCCTACCATCATGCCTTCGCCGATTACGGCGTAGATGCCTTGATGGTTGGCTTAGGTTACGCCTTCTAGCTTTGCTTTGCAGCGTAGGCTGCCTTAAAGTGTGGCATGGCAAGTGCCTTGCCGCACCTTCTTAGCCCCTATTAATGCAGCATAAGTTACATCATAAGCGAAAGCCATATCTATGCCGTAATTGCGGCAAGATATGGCTTTTGCTTTTATTAGTGGAGTTATAAAAGGGGTGTCAACTTGCTAACATTTGTCCGCTTTTTAGTAAAAACTTTAACATTATTACTGCCCTTTTTTCTACCAAACGTCCAACTTGCCGCAAAAAATCGATTCTTAGACGAGTTTGTTTTGGTACAAAATGGGGTTAGTCTGCGAATGATGCAAAATGAATATCTATTCCAAGAAACCACCATTTACAACAGATTTTGGGCTGTTTGATGCTAAATGCAGTGCGTTTTGGTGCAAAATGCAGTGCGTTTTGGTGCAAAATAGCGTGCGTTTTGGTGCAAAACGCAAGGTAAAATGGTGCAAAACGCAAGGCAAAATGCTGCTAAACGCGAGCCAAAAAGCATAAAAATACACTTGAATGGTATAAATACAACCCTCTCGAACCTTTAAAAATAGGACTAAAAAGGGCAAAATGACCATTAAAAAGTGGGTTTTTAGGGGTAAAAAGTGGGTAATTTGGTTTGGAAAATGAGGAGCCGGCAACCAAACTAGAAAGGCAAAATGGTGCTAAATGCAACAAATGCGCTTAATTTTTGGGTGAAATGGGAGCGCGAAAAGAGAAAATCGTGGCTAATTGCATGCTTTTTAGCTTTGTTTTTCGCTAGAATGGAGTGGGATAGAAAGGGTGGTTTGTAAAGAATGTGGTAAACTCTCGAGGGTGGTAAGCCTGGTAAAAGTAGATGGGTTAGAAATTCTAGATGAGCTAGTAAATCTAGTAATCCTAGTAAATCTAGTAATCCTAGTAAATCTAGTACTTCAAGTTAATCTAGCCAGCCTAGCTAAACTAGTAAATTTGGCCCAACAGCCTTGTGCGCTTATAAACTTCCCTGTTTCCTTTTTTCTCCTTGTTACTTTCCCCCTTGTTACTTCCTACTTATTACTTTCTACTTCCTTCTTGCTACCTTCCACTTTCTCCTTCCCACTTTACCTCCTTACTCCTTCCCAAAAGCAACCACTCCTTCTCCCTTCATTCCATCCATCAATATGCGCAAAGGCTGTTCAAAGCGCACGTGCCTAACGTATTGTGTCTCTTCGATGGCGGGCATGGCATCGAGAATATCCTTACGGAAGAGGCCATCGGGAATGTTGGTGTCTATCGTAAAGTAGCCAACACCAAAGCTGGTGAGGTTTTGAAAGAAGTGCGTTCCTTGGCTAGGGTCTATCCGATAGTTCTTCAATGCCACCTCAACGATGACACGTGCCGCACTGATATGCGGCCATTTAACGGGAACGCCCAACCAAAAATCGCTCGAACCCCAACGGCCAGGACCCACAAGAATGTAGTTTCGGTCGGTACCCAGAAAGCTGTTGTTGATGCGTTCAATTTCTTCGGCCACGCGATAGTTGTCGGCAGCCGAGAAGTTGTCGCCGTATTTAACGTACACCACGTCGGTAACGTCGTCGCTAACGCCATGCCCCAAGGTGTTGTGCGAACGTAGCAGGCACTGTGTGTCGGGTATGGCCGACAGGTCCTCGTCTAGCATTTGTTTGGCATCTACGATGGGGCGTATTTGCAAAAGGTTGAACTCGCCCGTACGGTCGGCGTTGATGTTACAGGCAAACTCAATTTCCACAGGGCGTTTCATGGCATCCTCGCCATAGCGCATGGCCATTTGCATGATTTGCGGTAGGGGGAAAGCATCGTGCCTAAGCACGCCGCCAAAGGTGATGAGCTTACGCCCGCCCTCGTAAAGGCCCTCGCGAATGATGTTGTCGTTGGGGTCGTATGTAGAGGCGATGAAGTGCAACGAATGGTCGGCCTCGGCCTCCTTTACGCCCAGTTTCAGGATGTTAAAGCCGTCGTCTACGGCAAAGTCGGTGTTGAGGTGCGTGGTGTCGAGGGCGTAGAATTGCGTTTGCGTGTCGCGTAAGGCAATTTTCATCTCGCTTGTTTGCAGCACTTGGTTGGGGTGGTAGGGACTAACGCGCAACGTCTGACCGCCATCCACGATGTATTTGCCCAACCCCAGGGCTAGGTTGGCAATGCCGTCTTCGGCCTGTTCGTCGCCAACGGGATAGTAATTGATGGAGCGCAGCACGCCGCTGATGTTGGGATAAAATCGCCCGCCATAGTCTTTACCCACAACGGCCTGCAAGATGACGGCCATTTTCTCTTGGTCGATAACGTTGCTTGTGGCCGACATGTAGGCCTTAGAGTCTTTATAGAACACCGATGCGTACACGCCCTTGATGGCCGCAGCAAGCATGTGGAGCATCATTTCGGCATCTTCCACGTAAGGAATCATGTATGTGCTGTATATTCCAGCGAAGGGTTGATAGTGCGCATCTTCGAGTAGCGAGCTGGAACGCACGGCAATGGGGCAACGTGTGGCATCGAAAAAGGTGGTGAAGTCGGCTTTAAGGCTGTCGGGAAGCTTTGCGGCGAGGAAGTGGCGAAGTATCTCGTCGTCGGTTGCATCGCTTAGGGCAATTTGGTACAGGTTGTTCTGCTCCATAAATTGGTCGAAGAAATCCGTACACAGCACAACCGTCTTAGGGATGTGCACCTTTACGCCGGGAAAGCTGTTGAACTCTGGATGCCGCTTGATGATGTTGTCGAGAAAGGCCAGTCCGCGGCCTTTTCCACCTAACGAGCCGTCGCCGATGCGTGCGAAGTGGGCATAGCGGTCGAACTTCATGCGGTCGAACACGGCCACAACACCGATGTTTTTCATGTTGCGGTAGCGCACAATGGCCTCGAAAATAATTTGTCGGTGCGCATCCACATCCTTTAATTTGTGCCACGTAACGCCTTTGAGGAAGGCCGAAACGGGGAAAATGGCCCGGGCCGAAAGCCAACGGCTAACGTGGTTGCGGCTGATGTGGAAGAGCATCGAGTCGTAGGGGATGTTGAAAATGTTGTCTTGCAGCTGTTTAAGCGAGGCGATGCGTGCCACCTCCTTGCGCGTTTTGGGGTCGCGGAAGATGAAATCGCCAAAGCCCATGTGCTCTTCCATGAGGTGGCGCAGGTCGATGTTCATCTTCTTCGAGTTCTTGTCTACAAAGCGAAATCCCTCTTTCTCGGCCTTTTCGCGGTTGTTTGTTTCGGAGCTTTCCAGGATGAGCGGCACAAATTCGTCGCGGCGGCGTATCTCGCGCAGCAGCTTGATGCCCGCCTCGGGGTCCTTTACGCCGTCTTTGGGAAAGCGTACGTCGCTGATGACGCCCAAGATGTTGTCGGCGTATTTGTCGTAGTATTCCATCGCCTCTTCGTATGTTCGTGCGAGAACCACTTTGGGCCGGCCCCGCATTCGCAAGGCGGCAGCCTGGCTGTTAAGCGCCTCGGTGGATATGCGCTTGCTATGAACGAGGATGTAGCTGTACAGGTTGGGGAGGATGGAGGAGTAGAAGCGTATGCTGTCTTCTACCAGCAAAATCATCTGCACGCCGCCTTCCTTGGTGTCGTGTTCCACGTTCATCTTGTCTTCGATAAGCTTGATGATGGAGAGGATGAGGTTGGTGTTGCCCAACCAGCAAAACACATAGTCGAAGATGCTGAGGTCTTCGTCTTGCATTCGGCGCGTTATGCCGTGCGAAAACGGCGTAAGCACCACGCAAGGCACCAGTGGGAAACGCTCTTTTACGGCATGCGCCACGGCGAAAGCGTCGTTGTCGGCATTGCCGGGCATGCAGATAATGAGGTCTACACTAACGCCCTGCATCACCTCTTCGGCCTCTTCAACGGTGCTTACCTGCTTGAATGTGGGCGGATAGCGCAGTCCTAGTTCAACGTATTCGTTGTACATCTTCTCGTCGATGCGGCCATCGTCTTCCAACATAAAGGCATCGTAGGGGTTGGCCACGATAAGCACATTATATATGCGGTGTTTCATCAGGTCGATGAAGTTGACGTCTTTGAGTAGGATGTCGTTCCACTCTTGCGGTATTTTGTTGTCCATGTCGTTCTGTCTTTATGTTTGGCGTGTGTGGCCCGAAGGCCCAATGGGCGGCGTTTGCCTTGCCGTTAGCGGTGATGCAAAATTAAGGTAATGCGCCCGAACGCCCAAAACATTTAGGAAGAAGTTGCGCATGGTTCTGAATTTATTGTGCAAATGCAAAAAGTTTGATGGTAAATAAAACGAACGGAATGAAAGAATTGTAAAAACGTTTGCTATCAAAAAGATAGCGAATGTGTGCGAAAACATTGTATTTTGGTTGTGTTTTTATGCATTTATTGCCGAATATCAATCAAAATAACGATTTTAGTTGCAAAATATTTGGTAGGTGTTTAAATTTTTCATAGCTTTGCAATATTCATTAAACGTTTGTAATTCGAACATAAGGCTTTGGCCATCCTTCTACGCTGAATAATCAATAGGCAACCATAAAGTGTTGTTTTTTATAATAACTAATGAGAGAATTTTTATGGGAAAAAGGTTTACTATGCTATTGGGCAGCCTCTTCTTGTGTATGGGAGCGGCCTTGGCCCAAATGAAAATCTCAGGAACAGTAATCAGTTCGGAAGACGGACAACCCGTGATTGGGGCCTCTGTCGTTGTAACGGGCACGGGTCAGGGCACCGTTACCAACCTCGACGGACAGTTTACGCTTACCGTACCCGAACGTGCTAAGCTGCATATATCTTCGGCAGGCATGAAGGCTGTGGACGTAACAGCCAAGGATAACATGCGTGTTGTGCTCGAACCACTGAACACTACGCTGGGCGAAGTGGTGGTTACGGCGATGGGCATTAAGCGTTCGGCCAAGGCGTTGGGCTTTTCGGCCACCGCTGTTAAGGGCGACGAGATTGCTGCGGCGCGCACCAACGACATCATGTCGAGCCTTGCAGGTAAGGTGGCGGGCGTGCAAATATCCAGTTCTTCGTCGGACCCCGGCTCGTCTAAGTCGGTTATCGTGCGTGGTATCAGTTCGTTGGGCAGCACCAATCAGCCGCTATACGTTATCGATGGCGTGCCGCTTAACAACAGCACGGTATCTACCGACAGGGACTTGAACCGCGGTTACGACTTTGGTAACGGTGCTAGTGCCGTAAATCCCGACGACGTGGAGAGCATGACCATCCTTAAAGGAGCGGCTGCAACGGCCCTGTATGGTAGCCGAGCCGCCAACGGTGTTATCCTTATCACCACCAAGACGGGTAAGAAAGCCCAAAGGGGACTGGGCATAGAGTATAACGGCGGCATGCAATGGGAAACACTGTTGCGCCTGCCGCAGATGCAAAACGACTTTGGTATGGGTTGGTATGGCAACAAAACCGACAACGAGAACGGCTCCTGGGGGCCGCGTTTCGATGGTTCGTGGTTGCGTTACGGAGCGGTTTACGAAGGCACACAGAACTTTAAGAGTTACGTGCCGATAAAAGACAACGTGCGCGATTTCTTCGACACGGGCTATCGGTACAGCAATAGCGTGTCGCTTAACGGCGCAACAGACGTGAGCAACTTCTTCCTTAGCCTGTCGCAGATAAGCCAAGACGGCATCATACCCACCAATGCCGACAGCTATAACAAGTACACGTTCTCGGCAAGGGCAAGCCACAAGGTGAACAACCTCACGTTCAGCACGTCGCTTAACTATGCTTATCAACGCAACAACTTCGTGTCTACGGGTCAGAAGTCGAGCTCGATGTACAACAATGTGATGCAAACGCCGCGCGACATCAGCATCGTTGAGCTGAAAGACCTGAACAACCCCTTCAACACACCTGGTTATTACTACACGCCCTACGGCGTAACCAACCCCTATTACGTGCTCAACAACTTTAAGAACGAGTTTGAAAGCGAGCGTTTCTATGGCAAGCTGCAACTGGATTACGACTTCTTGAAGTATTTTAAGCTTACCTATCGCTTCGGACTTGACACAAGTACCGAGCATCATGATATGGGCGAACCCAACATGTCGACCCTGTTTAAGGGCACACCCAACTGGGAAGACGCCTTGCGTAGCCTCACGGGGCGAGTGAGCGAGCAAACAACACGCCGCCGAGAGATAAACCAAGACCTGCTGGTTACGTTCGACAAAGACCTTACCGACAGTTGGCACGTCAACGTATTAGTGGGATTTAACGGCAACGAACGCAAGTACAGCTACCAGAGTTCGGAGATAACGAACCTCACCATACCCACTTGGCTCAACCTTGCCAACACTGCCGACAAGCCTACGATAAAGAGTTACCAGCGCACTCAGCGACTGATGGGCGTGCTTGGACAGGCCGAAGTGGCGTTTAAAAACATGGTTTACCTCACGCTTACGGCCCGAAACGACTGGTCGTCAACGCTTCCGCGCGGCAGCCGCTCGTATTTTTACCCAGGCGCAACGGCCAGTTGGATATTTTCGGAGGTGCTTCCGGAGAACGTAAAGAAGACGGTTAACTACGCCAAACTGCGTGCAGCATGGGGAAAGACGGGCAACGACGCCTTGCCTTACATGGTAAACACCATCTATCCGCAAGGTTCGGCCAGCAGTAGCGGGTGGGCAACAAGTAAGTTCCCCTTCACCAATGGCGGTTGGAACGCCTATACCGTGGGCAATACGCTTGGCGGCAGCAAGCTAAGTCCTGAGATGACCACCGAGTTTGAAGTGGGACTGAACATGGCTTTCTTTGGAAATAGGCTCAGTTTTGATGCCTCGTTCTACAACCGAACCAGCGACCGCCAGATATTTAGCCTCGATATGGATGCCGCTTCGGGCTATCTTTACCAGAATATGAACCTGGGTGAGATACGTAACCGCGGCGTTGAACTCGTTGTTAGCGGCACACCCGTGAAGCTGAAAGACTTTGCTTGGGACGTTACTTGGAACTTTACCAAGAACTGGAGCAAGGTAATCAGCCTGCCCGAAGAGCTAGGCGGCGAGTCGTCTATCTACGGATTGACTGGCGGAACGGGCCTTTACGCCAAAGTGGGAGAAGAACTTGGCGTGTTTAAGGCTTACGTGCCGCTGCGCGACCCCGCAACGGGGAAGGTCGTGGTAGACAACCAAGGCCTGCCCGTCCGCGATCCCAAGCAGCAAATAGTGGGCAGCATGAACTACAAATACACCATGGGCATCAACAACACCTTTACTTATAAGGGCGTTAGCCTTTCGGTAGACGTGGACATACGTCAAGGTGGAAAGATGTTCTCGCGCACCAAGAACATAACTTACTTTACAGGAAACGCCATGCAAACGGCTTACAACAGCCGCAACCCGTGGATTATACCCAACACCGTGGTGCAGAACGGAACCGATGCGCAAGGCAAACCCGTGTATGTTGACAACAACACGCCGCTCAATGCCACGAGCATTTATAAGTTCTGGGACGATGGCGGATTGGAATTGGGGGCGGGCGACCTCATCGACAAGTCGTATATTAAGCTGCGCGCAATAACCCTTAGTTGGGCTTTGCCCAAGAAGTGGCTGGCCAACACCTTCCTCACCGATGTGCGCCTGTCGGCATTTGGAAACAACCTCTTCCTTTGGACACCGGCAGAGAATACCTTTGTAGATCCTGAGCTAACATCATTCGGCAACGACTTGCGAGGCAACTTCGGCGAGTGGTCGGCCAATCCTAGCTCGCGAAAGTTCGGCTTCAACGTTTCCGTTAAATTCTAAACCCGCAGCATGATGAAAAAGATAACAATACTGGCAGCCCTCGCAACGATGGTGTTAAGCGGCTGCAACCTCGACATAAACGACGATCCCAACTACCCGTCGGAGGCACAGGTAACGCCTGAGAAGTTGTTCCCGTCTGCCGAGAACGCTATCGCCGATGCCTTGGGCGACCAGATGTTCACCTACGCGGGTTTCTTCTCGCAGTACTTCGAGCAGCGCCCCGAACAGAACCAATACAACAACCTGGCCGAATTGCACCTTGATGAGGGCAGCAATCTCTTCGACAGGTGCTACCAAACGCTATATGCCGGTGCACTGAAAGACTTGCAAGAGGTGATGGCGAAGAGTCCAAACAAGGCCAACCACTACGCCTGCACCGTGCTGAGGGCGTGGGCATATCAGCTACTTGTAGACAACATGAGCGATGCACCTTACTCTGAAGCCCTGAAAGGCAAGGCCAACCCTACGCCTAAGTGGGAAGACGGTAAGACTGTTCTCATGGGCGTGCTAGACGAACTGGACAAGGCTGAGGCTAATGTCGGCGGTGAAAGCATGACCGTAGACGACCCCATGATGAATAAGAAACTAAGTCAGTGGAAGGGATTTGCCAACGCTTTGCGCCTGCGCATCTACATGCGATTCATTGACGGCGGCGTAGACGTGGCCAACTATACGCAAAAGGCGAAAGACTTGGTGGCGGCCAACGCTTTCTTCAAGGGCGACATCATGTTTGATGTGTATTCGCCTGTGCAAAATCAGTACAATCCTTGGTATGGGTCCATCTTTGCGTTGAATGCCAACAACTATGTGGCGGCTTATCCTTTGGTGGAATATTACAGCGATACCGACGACCCGCGCATGGGCTATGCCATAAGCGTAACCGCTGCGACAGGTAGCTATGTAGGCCAGTTGCCTGGCGCAAAAACTACGATGAAAGAATGGAGAAACAACCAGGATTGGAAAAACAAAAACGTCAGTGCCATCAAGTTTTCCGTCATGAAGGCGCAACCCATCTTTGCCTTTACCGAAAGCGAACTGCAATTTTTGTTGGCCGAAGTGCAGCTAAGGTTTAACAACGATGCTGCCAAAGCCAAAGCATGCTATGAGCAAGGCGTGAAGGCAGACTTCGCTTGGCGGAACTTGAAAGTGGGAGAAGCAACTGCTTTCTTGGCAAACGACAAAGTGAAGTTCGACGGAAAGAGCGTTGAAGAGCAGCTGCACCTTATATATATGCAGAAGTGGGCCGCCTTCTTTATGCGCAACCACATGGAGGCATGGTCCGAAATAAGGCGTACCAACGTGCCGCAAACCAGCAAGTTTACCGCCAAACAGGTGTTCGACGGCGAAGGCTATACCCCTGGCGACCTCATTGTGCCGGCCGTTAACCACATACAAGTGGGCGGTTTGGCCAAGCGCGTGCCTTATCCCAACCACGCCCGAAGGCTGAACCCGGCGCAAACGCCGCCCGAAAAGAAACTGAGCGACCCTGTTTTCTGGGATGTTAAATGATATGAGGCCTTTGTCCCAACACGTCTCTCTCCGCGCAGAGAGAGAAACGTGGATGAAGTAAAACACCTTATTATATAACGTATAAACTGCAAAACAATGAACAAATATATCATCAACCTGTTGCCTGCGCTGGCACTCGTAGTGGGATTGAGCGCATGTGGCGATGAAAGTTTCACCGACTCGAAGGTTACGCCCATCGTCTTGATGGACATGGCAGGCGATGCCACGATTGAAGTGGCATTGGGAGCTACGTACCAAGACCCGGGTTGCACCGCCACCTACATGGGAAAAGACTATACCGCCAAGATGGAAGTGGACGGGCTGGATGCCGTAAACACCAACGCGCCTGGCTTATATCCCATTAACTACTCTTGCACAACGCCCGACGGCTACACCTACGAGGCACAGCGTGTGGTGGCCGTTTGCAACCCCAAGGTGAAGTATAAGGCTGCCGGAACCTTCTTCACGGCTGCCGGCACAAAGCGTGTAGATGCCAATGGCGTGGAGCAAACATACGCCAAGAGTGTTGTAAACGTTACGCAACTGGCCAGCGGATTGGTTAAGGTAGACGACCTGTTGGGCGGATATTACCAGGCAATGAAAGCCACAGGACAGCCAACGGCCGATGCCGTAACCATACAGGCACTGCTGCTTATGGCCGAAGACGGCACTTTTCAGCCCTATTCGGTAAAGGCAAACGGAGCCCCCGTCCAACTAGACGCTTTCTCCAATGCCACTTTTAACGCCAAGAAGGGTGTGTTTACATGGACCGTAACCTACAAAGGCGACACTTACAACATTGTGTTGAACAGATAAAAAGCAATGATTATGAAGAAATACATCATACAGATGGCCGCAGCAGCGTTCGCCCTGATGGGCCTTTCGGCTTGCGACGTAGAAACCAACGAGAAACCAGGTGGAACGGAAGTGGAGCAGATGGCCGGCTTTTGGGATGTGCGTGTGCACGAAGTGAACGCCGACGGAACGCTTACGCAAAACGCGTTTGGCGGCAGCACTTATAACCTGCAAACCTATAACACGGTAGAAAACACGGCCGATAAGATGTGGGTGAACGTCAGTGTTGGCAAGAAGTGGAGCCTGTTGCTTGTTACGCCCATTAATTATGGCGCGCGCACCTTTACTTGTCAAAACGTGAAAGCCGTGTACAACAGCGACGATGCCGGGGCTACAGTGAACATTACCGATGGAAAGGTGCTCGAAGGGCAGGGGCACAACCTGCACAACCTGCCCACAGACAGCATTGTGTTTAATGTGCAACTGAGCACTTACCCAGGCAAAACCTACCGTGTAACGGGCACGCGCCGAAGTGGATTTACCGAATAAGGTCGCCGTTATTACGTATTTCGTAAGGCTAGGCCAATGGCTTAACATACACAACCGTGCTTGCATGGTGTGTTCGTCCTGGCCGGATGTGCTAGGCGCAACATCGTGTTACTTACACCGATGCTTTCATGGGGCGTGCCACATTTGTGGTGCGCCCCTTTTAGGTTAGGGCAGCAAAGGCTGTTAGTCCGAATATTACAAGAAGACCAAACGTAACACGTAAACCACGCATAGCGAATAAATCACGTATAACAAGTAAGTGGCGTATAACTGGTAACCCTGGTGTAACTAGGCGGTATAGCTTAACCGGCAAGTCCTGATACTAGCAATCCTCGCTTGCTCCTATACCTAATGCTCTTTAGTTCGCCATCTTGTTAATTCACCACCTTGTAGCTTGCCAACTCACCACCTTGTCAGCTTGCCAACTCCTCAACTCCTCAATTCCTCAACCCTTCACCTCTTCACACCTTCCCCTTGCCTCCTTGTTAACTTGCCACCTTGTTAACCCGCCAACTTATAACCCGTCAACTTGCCAACTTGTCACCTTGTTATAGTCAAACAGAATTGGATTTGAAAAGACACAGCAGCATCGTAAACAAACAGAAAATCTCCTTTTCCTCCGCGTAAGGGTTTGTTCATTCTATGCAACGCACGTCTTGCAGGCTGCTAACAACAATTTTCCAAATGCAATTCTGTTTGACTATGATTTGCCGACTGCTCAACTCCCTAACTCCTAAAAGTGAAAGGGTGAAAAGGTGAAAAAGTGAAAAGATGGCTGCGCCTACCAACTTGTCATCTTGTTATCTCGTCAACTAAAAACATCTCGCCAGCTTGTCAACTCGTTAACTTGTCAACCCGTCAACTAACAAACTCACCAACTCGAAAGCTTAAATTGTTATCTTTATTTTTACAAAGTCGTTCTAATTCTTACTCCGTTCTAGCGAAAATAAGGGCTCAAAAGTAGGTAAACTGCCACTGTTTTTTGCTTTTCACGTCTTCCCGTGCGTCCGTTTTTAAGAAAAACACCTGCATTTTGCACCATTTTGCCTTTCTAGATTGGTTGCTAGATCGAAATTCTACAGGCCCAATTACCCGCTTTTAGCCCCTAAAATCCTGCTTTTTAGCAGCTATTTTGCCCTTTTGAGCCTTATTTTTCATGGTTCGCAAGGGTTATATTTATACCATCGCAGTGCATTTTTATGCTCTTTCGCCCTGTATTTAGCACCAAAACGCCCTGCATTTAGCACCAAAACGCCCTGCATTTAGCATCAAAACGCAGTGCATTTAGCATCAAAACGCAGTGCATTTAGCATCAAAACGCCCTACATTTAGCACCAAAACGCAGTGTAATTAGCAGTAAATAGCCCCAAAACTGGTGCAACAGGTGTTTCTGTTAAATAAAAATTCATTTTTCCGCATCCACCTACTACCCTCTTTTTGCATCAAAACTAACCTTCGCGAGAATCGATTTTTTGGGGCAAGGTGGGCGATTGGGAGCGAAAAAGCCATTCCTTGTGTTAAAAGTTGTGCTGAAAATTATACAAAGTGGGGTGGTATGAGCAACCTGTTGCTGGCAAAGTGGGGTGCAAACCTTTTGGGGAGGGAGCAGGCACTGCGGATAGGAAAAACGTGCCGGCTTGAGGTTTAGCGTACAGCAATAATAACCCCCAATCGGTCGGTTATACCGCTTACCTATTATTTTAGGTTGTTTCCATCGCTTCCTGTTCATCTTTCGTTTGCTTGTCGGCATCTTGCCGGCCTTATTCTCTCGACGTAGCTCGCTAGGCCTTCACCAATAAGGCAGGCAATATGCTCAACAATACACAAAATCTGCACAGGCTCTAACAACCGATTTGGGACAAACAATAGCGTGGGGATATGCGTAACGAATGCTTTTTGCGATGGCCTTTAATCAGCAAAATAGAGATAAATGAAGGTGGAAAAAGCACGGATAATTGGCCGTCTAGAAAAAAACTAATTGGCACTAAATGTGGGAAGAGGGCTCAAAACGGCTAATAAAGAGGGCGCGTGTAAGGCTCTAAATTGTGGCTAATGGCTTTCTTGTAGGCCTTTGTATTCGCTAGAATAGTTGGTGCGTTGGGTGTTGTTGGTAAAATATAAGTCCTAAAAACAACAAAGCTAAGTTTTGGAAGGCTGGGCGAAACCACACTCATCATGGGCACGTTTGGTTAGGCAGATGTAGGTAATTTTGTTCCTCGCGAGCGTGTGCGTACATAGTATTATCTGACGGATAAAAAGCTGCACTTTTGTTTTCACGGCTATATTCTACGGCTAGCAGCTGCTCCCATTATGCTGTATGTTTTGTTTCTCTATTGTTCTCCTGCTGTTTGAAACCGTTTTAGCTGGTTGTTGGCGTTTGTTCTGTGTTGTATGTGTCTTTTTCTTCTCACCTTTTATGTTGTTGTTCTGTTTTTATGCCTTGCTGGCCTGTTTGTCATGGGGAAGCAATGTTCGTGTTGTGTGCCTTAACAGCTTTGCAAGAGGTTGGAACAAAGAAACTTCTTAAAATCTGCGCGCTTATTGTAGAGACAAGAATTTTCAACGGATAAGCATTTTTTTTCATCAAATCTTTGCGCCATTAACGGAATTTACTTACATTTGCCACCCAGAGAATGAAATGAGGATTATAACTCTTGGCAAGTTTTGGAAATAACCTAACAATGTATTTTAAGTTTTATCACGACATTATTTTAGTATGCTTCGTAAGAACGACAGTGAGGCCACGCTGTTGAAAAAGGCTACGAAAGAAGTGTGAAAAGAGCAGGAAGACATTGAGGGACTATGGTTACAAAGCGTCCTTTACCATAGGATTTTTTTTTAGAGCGAGCCTTTCAAACTAAACAAACAACATTCTATTAACAATTGACTTTACTCTATGATGAGAAGAACTGCAACATTAATGATTCTGTGCCTTGTGGCTTTCTTCGCCGCAGCGCAGACAATGAAAGTCAGTGGAACGGTGGTAGACGAGTCTGGCGAACCCATTATCGGAGCCTCGGTAAAGGTTAAAGACACAACGCTGGGCGCGGCCACCAACCTCGATGGAAAGTTTACGCTCGACAACGTACCACGAACGGCACGCGAGTTAATCGTTTCGTACATCGGCATGAACACGGTAACGGCAACCATTAAGCCCGAGATGCGCATCGTAATGAAGTCGGATGCGAAACAAATCGACGACGTTATCGTGGTGGCTTTCGGTAAGCAAAAGCGCGAGGCGTTCACTGGTTCGGCCGGCGTTCTTAATGCCGACAAGATAGCCGAGCGACAAGTGAACAACCCCTTGTCGGCCCTTAACGGAAAGGTGTCGGGCGTACAGATGATTGAAGGAAACGGCCCGTCATCGTCGCCAACCATCCAAATCCGCGGTATCAGTTCGCTCAACGCAGGCAATGGTCCGCTCATCGTTGTCGACGGACTTCCCTATTCGGGCTATTACAGCGACATCAATCCCGCCGATGTAGAGAGCATCAGCGTGTTGAAAGATGCCGCCTCCAACTCACTATACGGCGCACGTGGTGCCAACGGCGTTATCCTTATCACCACCAAAACGGCCAAACGCGGCAATGCCGTTATCTCGGTAGACGCCAAATGGGGCTTTAACGAAGATGCGAAAGTTGATTACGACAACGTAAAATCGCCCGGCGAGTACTACGAAATGTTTTATAAAGCCATCTACAACAAGTTTCATTATGGCGACGGAATGGATGCTTATGCAGCCTACCTCAAAGCCAACGAAACCATTTACAAGCCTGGTAGCCAAGGCGGACTGGGCAGTATCGTGTACAGTGTGCCCAAAGGCGAGTACCTTATCGGACAGAACGGCAAGCTCAATCCACATGCAACGCTGGGCAATGTGGTTCAGCACAACGGCAAAGAGTACATGCTTTATCCCGACGATTGGAAGAAAGAGGGGCTGAGAAAGGGCTTCCGACAAGAGTACAACATCGGCATCAATGGCGGAACAGACATCTTTAAGACCTACGCCAGCATCGGTTACATGAAGAACAACGGCATCTGCTATGGTTCAGACTACACGCGTTACTCGGCCAGATTGAAGTCCGAGTACCAAGCGCGCAAGTGGTTAACCTTCGGTGGAAACATCAGTTACACACATTCTGAGTCTAACGCATCGGGCAACGCGTTCGGTGCAGCCCACCAAGTGCCGCCCATTTACCCGCTATACCTGCGCGATGGCAAAGGCAACATCCTGTACGACCGCAACGGAAAGATGTACGACTACGGCAACGGAGCCGTTAACGGCGTAACAAGAGAGATTTTCTTGAACGATGCACCGCTGCAAAACGACCTGCTGAACATATCTGCCAACAGCAGCAACGCTTACGGAATGCAGGGATATGCCGACTTTTCGTTCCTCGAAGACTTTAAGTTTACGGCCAACGTAAGCATCTATAACACAGAAAACCGCGACAACGATGCCGCCAACCCCTACTACGGATTCGACAAAACGCGTGGCGGACAGGTGGGTGTTTCGCACTATCGCACGTTCGCTTTCAACACGCAACAGCTGCTTAACTATAATAAGGAGTTCGGAAAACACACCGTTTCGGCTTTGTTAGGTCACGAGTACACACGCAACAGCAGCACAACGCTCACGGGAAGAAAGAACAACATCTTTGCTTATAAGATGAACACCGAGCTGTCGGGCGCGCTTACGCTGGTGTCGGCCAACAGTTACAAGGACCTTTATAACATCGAAGGTTTCTTCTTCCGCGGTCAGTACGACTACGACAGCAAATATTTCGCATCGGCATCGTTCCGCCGTGACGGTTCGTCACGTTTCCATCCCAAACACCGTTGGGGTAACTTCTGGTCGTTTGGCGGTGCTTGGATAATGACCAAGGAAAAGTGGTTCAAGCCTAAATGGGTAGACATGCTTAAGCTTAAAGCCAGTTTCGGACAGCAAGGAAACGACGCCATTGGCGACTTCTACTACTCAGACTTCTACGACTTGTTGGCCGTAAACGGCGAGGGTTCGTTGGCTTTCAGCAACAAAGGCAAGCGAAACATCACGTGGGAAACCAACACCAACATAAACGCAGGCTTTGAATTTGAATTGTTTAAGCGCCGACTTACGGGTAGCGTAGAACTTTATCAGCGCAAAACCACCGACATGTTGCTGTGGTTTTCGGTTCCTCCCTCGCTGGGATATGATGGTTATTACGACAACGTTGGCGACATGATGAACCGCGGTATCGAAGTAAACCTCGACGGCGACATCATCCGCACCAAGGACATTACGTGGTCGATGAACTTCAACATCACTCACAACCGCAACAAGATAAGCTATCTGCCCAAAGAAAACAAGACGTTAGAGAAAGAGGGACACGCAGGTTATTCCAACGGTTCGCGCTATATCGGCGAAGGCTTGCCCATCAACACGTGGTACATCAAGAAGTTTGCCGGTGTAAACGATGAAGGATTGAGTACTTGGTATTATACGGACCAAACAACAGGCGAGATGAAACCCACAACCGATTACAGCTCGGCCGACTACTATTTGGGCGGCAGTCCGCATCCCGACGTGTACGGAGGCTTCGGCACTTCGGTACGTGCCTACGGCTTCGACCTAAACATTAGTTTCATTTACTCGCTCGGTGGCAAGGCCTACGACAACGGGTACGAAGGCATGATGCGCAACCCCGAACCCTCGATTGCACCGCAGGCTTACCACAAAGACCTGCTCAAAGCTTGGACACGTGAGAACCCCAACAGCAACATACCTCGTTTCCAATACGGCGATTTGAAAACAACCGCCTTCTCTGATAGGTTCTTAATCGATGCTAGCACGCTTACGTTCAAGTCGATAAGCCTAGGATATACGTTCCCCACGCAGCTTATCAAGAAGCTGCAACTAAGCAGTTTGCGCGTCTTCCTCTCGTGCGACAACGTGGCTTATTGGAGCAAACGCAAGGGGTTCGACCCCCGAACAAGTCTCAACGGAGACGTAAGCGACAGTGCATACTCACCCATGCGCACAACATCCGCTGGCATATCTGTTAAATTCTAACAATAAAGAAAGGAACAACATTTATGAAACGATTCATAAAAAACATCATATTGCTCAGCCTAACAGCACCTGTCTTAACTGCCTGCCTAGAAGAAGCGTACCCTGGACAGGGGTTCACGCAAGAACAATTGTTTGAAACCGACAATACGGCAGCCGCTCTAAGCAAGGCCATCCCCGGTGCAATGCTGCGCATGGGCAATGGAAACGGACATTATGGATATGCAGGCTTATTTATGGATAGAGAAGCCATGTGTGCCGAAATACCCGTATACGATATGCTATACGACTACTATCAAGACGAGGGATTCGACCGCAATTATAGTCCCGAGTATTATGTGGCAACAGATTGGTGGCCTTTCTACTACGAGCTCATCAAGAAAGCCAACCTCACTGTGGGTGCGGTAGCCATCAACGAAAACACAACAGCCGAAGAACTTGCCCACGTTGGCAACGCACTTGGCTATCGTGCTTTTGCCTATTACGATATGGCTTTCGCCTACGAGTATAAGAAAACGGGGTATGCCAAACTGGATGAAAAGGCTGCTATCGATAAAATCTACGGCCTTACTGTGCCTATCCGAACCGAGAGCACCACACAACAAGAGGCCACAAAAGACAGTCGCGCACCCTTCTACGTGATGTATCGCTTTATCATGACCGACCTAGACCGGGCTGAGAAATACCTGCAAGGTTACAAAAGGAGCGGTGCCAACATGATGGACCAAGGCGTTATCTTTGGTATTAAGGCACGCCTGTGGTTGCAACTTGGAACGCGGTTCGAGAAAAACAACGATGATTTGCAAATGCAACTGAGCCACGAAAACGATGAGGCACTAGCCAAATACAACAAGCTAGGCATCACATCGGCCAACGATTGCTTTAAAAAGGCGGCCCAGTATGCGCGCTTGGCCATTAGCGAAGGCCATCGTCCGCTCACCAAGGCCGAATGGTTTAATAGCACAACGGGCTTTAATACGGCCAACGCAGCGTGGCTGCTGGCCGTGCAAATCAACTCGAACGACATGACGAATGGGTCTAATTGGAACTGGAAAAACTACGTTGGCAACATATCGCCTGAAAATACTTTCGGCTCGAACAACCTCGAACTCAAGGCTTTCCGCATGATAGATGCGGGCTTGTATAAAGGCATTGAAAACGGCGACTGGCGCAAAAACACATGGATTGCCCCCGCAGATGCTGGCCAAACTGCGGCTTACTCGAAGTACACTACGCTGTACAAGGCCGAAGATTGGGCCAAACTTCCAGCCTATACCAGCTTGAAGTTCCACCCACGCAGTGGCGAAATAAAGAACTACAAGGTGGGTGCGGCCGTCGATATTCCGTTGATGCGCGCCGAAGAGATGTACCTCATAGAGGCCGAGGCCAAAGCCCACTACGAGGGATTGGCTGCTGGTAAGCAGGCATTAACCAATTACCTCAACACCTACCGTTACGACGACAACTCTTATCAGTGCACCGCCACAACCATGGATGCCTTTAACGATGAGATATTACGCCAAAAACGTATTGAGTTCTGGGGCGAAGGTATCGTCTTCTTCGACTACAAGCGGCTCGAAAAGGCAGTCATCCGCCACTACGAAGGCTCTAACCATCCCACAGACTATCAGTGGAACACCAAGGTTGGTTTCGTTGCACCGCGCATGAACATCTGCATCAGCCACTACGAAAGGCAGTATAACGCGAACATCGTTAACAATCCCGACCCCTCGGGCGTTCACGAAGAGAAGAAGTAAGACATTGTTTTGATAACACATAACAGCTTTTAGAATGAAAACATTTAAGCATATAGGTATGATAGGGGTGCTAGCAGCCGGGGCATTGCTTACGGCCTGCTCGGATAAAGACGACTACACGCCCGGCCCCGAAGTGCCCAGCGGTTGTCAGCAAGTGCGTTTTGCCGACACCAACAATCCCATCTGCGTGTTAGACGAGGCCAATACCGACGACCGAACGGCCACGCTCACGCTTAAACGAAACAACACCGGCGCAGCACTAACAATGCCAATAAAAGTCGTTTCGCAGTCAGCTGGGCTAACAATCCCCGCCGAAGTGACTTTCGCTGCTGGCGACTCGCTCGCCACGCTTGCCATCAAAGCCCCTGAAAAGGTGGCCGTGAAAGATGTGTATAAATACGAACTAAGACTGGAAGGCGACAATGCAGACCCGTACACC